>Ga0207695_10006246_pt1 | contig 15516 bp, 12 predicted proteins | sample KBSC54metaG_FD_184354 | JGI IMG/M metagenome (GOLD analysis project Ga0207695, IMG submission 184354) | Corn rhizosphere microbial communities from Kellogg Biological Station, Michigan, USA - KBS C5-4 metaG (SPAdes) (version 2) | ecosystem: Host-associated > Plants > Roots > Rhizosphere > Soil... | reverse complement strand
GCAACGTTGCCATCGACTTCGGTCTGGATACAGGCGGCGGCGCCATCCCTGCAATCTATACTGCTGGTGTAAACGTAACTTTTTAATGATCCAAAAATCACAGTATGAAACAGATAAAAAAAATTAATTCCAGCCTACTGTACCTGCTGCTGATCCTGGTGCTGTCACCCAGCTGTAAGAAGTTCCTGGACAGGAAGCCCCTGACAGCTACGCTGCAAGACCTTCCCGGCGGCGGTCTGGAAGGTCAGGTATTGGGCCTCTATGACGCCCTGCGCGCCGATGGCCATGGAGGAGATGGGTTCAATTCCCTTCCCTATATGTGTTTTCACAGTATCCGGTCGGACGATGCCATCTATGCCGTAGACCCCGGCGCCGCCAGCTACCAGCCCTGGCTGGATCACTACCAGTATGACAAGACAGCCTGGTTCAGCGGTCAATACTGGTCCGATCACTATGCTGTCATTGGAAAAGCAAATACAGCCCTGCAATTTGCTGATTCGCTTCATCTGACGGACTCCGGCTCGGTAATAAATATCGCCGAAGCTAAATTTGTAAGGGCCTTTGCATATTTCGACCTGGTGCGGACCTACGGACAAGTGCCGTTGATCATCAAGCGTATTTATAACAGTGCTGAGGCTAATATCGAAAAATCCCCGGTTGCCGACATCTGGAAACAGATTGACGAAGACCTCGACTACGCCGACGCACACCTCCCCCTGCATTGGGACGACCCTTATGTAGGCCGGATTACCAGCGGCACTTCCAAGACCCTGCACGCCAAAGCCTATATCTTCCGTAGCATGTGGACAGAGACCCTGAACAAGACCCAGGAGATCATCAACTCCGCACAATACAGCCTGAACACGAATTACTACGACAACTTTAATTATTCCACCAGTAATGGACCCGAATCCATCTTCGAGCTCCAGGCCTTTGGCAGTCCGGGCGGTACCCAGCGCTATGATTGCGAATGGGCCGAGCCGCAGCAGGCGCGTGGTTCCGGCGACTGGAACCTGGGCTGGGGATGGAATATCCCTGACACGCCGCTTGTAAAGGCGTTTGAACCAGGCGATCCTCGGAAAGGTAGCACGATCCTTTTCGCAGGCCAGCCTGTAGGGCTGTACAGCCTACCCGCATCAGTCAAAGTTCCGCCTGATTCGCTTATTGCCGGAGCAAAATACCTGAATGCAAAAGTTTTCACAGACCCGAAGATCAGAAAAGCCTACGCTGATCAGGGAAGCCACTTCCTCAACCATCTCATGCTCCGCTATGCAGACGTCCTGCTGATGAACGCCGAAGCTGCCAACGAGCTGGGTGACGGAGGGACAGCTGAGACGGAGTTGGAAATGATACGAGCCAGGGCAAGAGCAGGGCTATCAGCCCTTCCAAAAGTCACATTCTCCAGCAAAGACCAGATGCGCGCTGCCATCCAGCATGAGCGGCAGGTAGAATTTGGTATGGAAGCTGAACGATTCTTTGACCTCGTCCGTTGGAACCTCGCCGTCACAGTGCTGGGGCCTGCCGGCTATACGGACAAAAATAAATATTACCCGCTGCCACAGGATGTCATTACCCAATCCGGCGGTAAGCTGACCCAAAACCCAGACTATCCATAAAACGACTACCCGCGGTTTTTTCACAGTATAATCAGAGAAGAAAAGGGTTGCATTTTCGCAACCCTTTTTATAATAACTTAGTACATGCCAACCATCCCACGCCTTGCCTTCGCTTGCCTCATCCTGGTGTCCTGCACCGGTAAACACGCAGGCTTCACACCCGTTCCCGCCAGCACCTCCAATATCCATTTTACCAACAATCTTGAAAAAAGACAGGGCTTTGGCATACTGTATTATCTATACTATTACAACGGAGGAGGCGTCGCCGTAGGCGACATCAATAACGACGGCCTGCCCGATATCTATTTCACCGCCAACAGCAGGGGCGGCAATAAGCTATATCTAAACAAAGGAAATTTTGTCTTTGAAGACATCACAGCAAAAGCAGGTGTAGCCGGCACCTCCGACTGGTGCACCGGCGTAACCATGGTAGACATCAACGCCGACGGCCTCCTGGACATCTATGTCTCCGCCGTCAGCCAGGCCTTCGGTCTCCAGGGACACAACGAGCTCTTCATCAACAACGGCAACGGCACCTTCACGGAAAGCGCAGCCCGCTATGGTCTCGACTTTGCCGGTTACACCGTACAGACAGCCTTTTTTGATTATGACCATGACGGCGATCTCGACTGCTTTATACTCAACGAATCCCTGACGCCAAACGAGCGCATCGTGGACACCAGCATGCGCAGAAAAATAGACCCCCATTCAGGAGGAAAACTTTTCAGGAACGATCTCAACACACCCACAAAAAAATTTACCGACGTCACAGCACAGGCAGGCATCTATCAGAGCACAGTCAGCTATGGCCTCGGTCTTGGTGTGGCCGATCTGAATAATGACGGCTGGGAAGATATCTACGTCGGCAACGACTTTCATGAAAACGACTACTACTACATCAATAAAGGCGATGGCACCTTCAAAGAGGCCGGACGGGAATACTTCAATCATTACAGCCGCTTTAGCATGGGTAATGACATCGCCGATTATGACAATGACGGCAGCCCGGATATCCTCACCGTGGACATGCTCCCCCCGGACGAGAAGACCCTAAAGACCTACGGCAGCGATGAAAGAGTAGACATCTACCAGTTCAAGATCATCAACCCCGGCTATCAACCTCAGTTCTCAAAGAATTGTCTGCATCACAACAACGGCGATGGCAAAAGCTTCAGCGACGTAGGCCTCATGGCCGGCGTGTCGGCGACGGATTGGAGCTGGAGTCCCCTCATGGCCGATTTTGACAACGATGGCAATAAAGACATTTTCATATCCAGTGGTATCGTAAAAAGGCCCGGCGATATGGACTACATCCGCTTTGTCTCGCAGCTGGCCCAACAGAAAAAAACCGACCCCGCTGCCAGCCTGGATGAGCTGGCCCTGTCAAAAATGCCCGACGGCAGCTCACACTGCTTTATCTATAAAGGGAATGGTCAGGGTAAGTTCGATGATAAAAGCAACGATTGGGGACTCACTGAAAAGAAAGGTTATTTCAACGGCGCCGCTTATGCTGACCTCGATGGGGACGGCAACCTCGACATCGTCGTCAACCCGCTCATGTCCGAAGCCCTCATCCTGAAGAACATCAACCCGGCAAAAAGCCATCTCGACATCCGGTTCAAAGGCGACTCGCTAAATACTTTCGGCATCGGCGCAAAAGCCTATGTCTTTGCCGGCGGAAAAATGCAGTACCAGCAGCTGATGACGACCCGGGGCTTCCAGTCAGCTACAGCCACGGCCCTTCATTTCGGATTGGATAGTCTGAAACAGGTCGACAGCGTCCTGGTGGTCTGGCCCGATGGAAAATACCAGCGCATCGAACACCCCGCCGTCGATAGCACCATCACCACAGATAAAAAGAACGCAACAACCTCTTATGTATACAGATCCTTCGCCGCACCCCCCGCAGTGACGCTCACCCCGCTTCCTTCCTTATTAAATGAACCCTGGACCCATCGCGAAGACAGATTCAATGACTTCGCCGTTCAGTACCTGCTGCCACACACACTTTCAAAACGCGGCCCCCGCCTGGCCGTAGCGGACGTCAACAAAGACGGACTGGACGATTTCTTTGTCTGTGGCGCGGAGGCACAGCCGGGAGCACTCTTTATCCAGGATGCCGGGGGACTATTCCATCGGTCCGATTCAGCGGTGTTCGTAAAAAAGAACGCGGAGCCTTGTGAAGACACGGATGCGCTTTTCTTCGACGCCAATGGAGATGGTTTCCCCGATCTGTACGTGGTCAGCGGCGGCAATCACTTCGCCGGTAATAGCCCCGTTTTGCTGGACCGTCTGTACCTCAATGACGGTAAAGGACATTTCAGCAAGGCGGAGAATGATCTTCCCATCCTTTATGCTAATAAATCCACTGTGTCGGCTGCAGATGTGGACGGCGACGGCGACATGGACCTTTTTGTCGGAACACTGGCCGACCCCAGCGCCTATGGTCTTCCGCAAACATCCTGGCTGCTCCTTAATGACGGAAAAGGAAAGTTCTCCGTGGCGCCGGGCGATCGCATCAACCTGAAGAACATCGGCCTGGTGACCTCATCCGCCTTCGCGGACGTGGATAAGGACGGAAAACCCGATCTCATTGTCACAGGCGAATGGATGCCTGTCACTATATTCTTCAACAAAGGCAATACTTTCCAGCCTGTGAAGATCCCCGGCTCCGAAGGCATCTGGCAATGCCTGCAGATCACCGACATCAACGGAGACGGCGCACCCGATATACTCGGCGGCAACTGGGGCCTCAACAACAAGATGTCAGCCGGCAAGAACGGTCCCGTAAAACTATACGTAAAGGATTTTGATAAAAATGGAAGAATAGACCAGATACTGGCATATACCATCGATAATAAAGAGTTCCCATTTTATGCAAAAGATGAAGTGGAACAACAGATACCCGCAATCAAAAGGAGCTACCTTTATTATTCAGAATATGCAGGCCGGCAGATAATAGAGATCTACGACACCGCGGGAGCAGTCATGCTCTCCGTCAATGACCTTGCATCGGCCCGGTTCATCAACGATGGGAAAGGCGGTTTTCACCGGGAGGACCTTGACTTCAGCCTGCAGGTAACCCCCATCTCCGCTTTTCTCAATACAGGGACAGCTTTCCTGGCCGGCGGCAACTTCTTTGGCGTACTCCCTTACGAAGGACAATACGATGCCGCTGCGCTGATGTCCTTCACCCTGGGCAAACAAACGCAGCGTGCCTCCGTGCTCGATATCAAAGGACAGGTACGCGATCTGCAACGCCTGCACACGGCAAAATACGGCGATGTGCTCGTAGTAGCACGTAATGACGAACCCCTGACTTTTTTCACCGTTTCACCGGCAGGTCATTAAAGATGCTGTCATAAGACTCGTATACTATGCTAAAAAAATTTTTTTATACAGCCCTCTGCCTGACCCTGTTCTCTTTTGCACAAAAGAGTGCTGCACAAAGACCCGCAGCACCATCACGTCCTGCTAATCTTTCCGACTCTGCCCTCCTCGACCTCGTAGAGAAGCAAACTTTTAAATATTTCTGGGACTTCGCCCACCCCACCAGCGGCCTGGCAAGGGAGCGCAGCAACACCTCTAATTACGGTCCCGAGGTGGTCACCACCGGCGGCTCCGGCTTTGGCGTCATGGCCATCATCGTAGGCGTGGAAAGAAAGTTTATCACCCGCGACCAGGCCGTCGACAGACTGCTGAAAACGGTCAACTTCCTCGTCAGGGCCGATAGCTATCACGGCATCTTCCCCCATTGGCTCAACGGCGAAACAGGCAAGACCATCCCCTTCAGCCGTAAGGACGACGGGGCCGACCTGGTAGAGACCTCCTATCTTTTAGAGGGCCTGCTCTGCGCCCGTCAGTATTTCAACGGGTCCTCCGGTAAGGAGACAGAGCTCCGCAATCGTATCAACTGGCTCTGGGGCGACGCGGAATTCAACTGGCATACGAGGGGTGGCCTGGACATGCTCTACTGGCATTGGAGCCCAAACAATGGATGGAGCATGAACCTCGAGCTCCGCGGCTGGAATGAAACCCTTATCTCCTATATCCTCGCGGCTTCATCCCCCCGCTATTCCATCGACCCGAAAGTCTACCATCATTGCTGGGCGGAAAGCAATCACTTCTACAACGGTAAAACTTACTATGGCATCAAACTTCCCCTCGGATTCGAATACGGCGGTCCCTTGTTCTTCGCACATTACTCTTTTCTCGGTCTCGATCCAAGAGGACTGAAAGATCAGTATGCAGACTATTGGGAACAAAATAAAGATCATACGCTGATCAACCGCGCCTATTGCGTGGACAACCCCAAAAAATACAAAGGCTATGGCCCGGACTGCTGGGGTCTGACAGCCAGCGACAACTATGAAGGGTACAATGCCCATTCGCCGTACAACGACCTGGGCGTGATCACCCCCTCGGCGGCGCTTTCCTCCTTCGCCTACACACCCGAATATTCCATGCAGGCCCTGAAATATTTTTATAACAAATTGGGTGATAAGATCTGGGGCGAATTCGGATTTACGGACGCCTTCAGCGAAGAAAAGAACTGGTATGCCACAGAGTACCTGGCCATCGACCAGGGGCCCGAGATCGCGATGATCGAAAACTATCGCTCCGGTCTTCTCTGGCGCCTGTTTATGAGCTGTCCTGAGATCCGGGATGGCCTCCGCAGACTCGGATTCCAAAGCCCCTGGTTAAAATAACAGCATCATGAGACGCTTGATAATACTTATATACTTAATACTACTCACATCCTCCGGCTGGGCTCAACAAAAAACTTATTGTAACCCCATCAACATCGATTACGGCTATACCCCCATTCCCAATTTCAGCGAATGGGGACGTCATCGCGCAACGGCCGACCCCGTTATCGTCAACTACAAAGGCGACTTTTATCTCTTCAGCACCAACCAGTGGGGGTATTGGTGGAGCAACGACATGCTGGACTGGAAATTTATCCCCGCAAATTCCTCCGTCCCTGGAACCAGGGTTATGACGAGCTATGCGCCCCGGCAGTCGGCATAATCGGGGATACCATGATCGTATTCGGATCGACCTACACCCGGAATTTCACCATCTGGATGAGCACAGACCCCAGGGCGAACCAATGGAAGCCGCTGGTGGACTCCTTCGATATAGGAGGCTGGGACCCTGCGTTCTTCACGGACGATGACGGCAGATTGTATATGTACAATGGCAGCAGCAATTCCTATCCGCTGTATGGCATAGAGCTCAACCGCAGGACGTTCCAACCTATCGGCACCCGCAAGGAAATGTACCTGCTTCAACCCGACCGGTTTGGATGGCAACGGTTCGGTGAATATTACGACAATACCTTTCTCGATCCCTTCATCGAAGGCTCCTGGATGACAAAGCACAATGGGAAATACTATCTGCAATATGGGGCGCCGGGCACCGAATTCAGCGGTTACGCCGATGGGGTAGTGGTGGGCGATGGCCCTCTGGGGCCCTTCGATCACCCGCAGTCCGATCCCTTTTCCTTTCATCCGGGAGGTTTTGCGAGGGGCGCTGGACATGGCAGCACCTTTATGGACAATAACCGACGCTATTGGCATATTTCCACCGTCACCATTGCAGTCAAAAACTCCTTCGAAAGGAGGCTGGGCATATGGCCGGCAGGCTTCGATAAGGATGACGTGATGTACATGAACGCCGCTTTTGGAGACTATCCGCATTATCTCCCCTCAGGTGAATTCACCGGCTGGATGCTCCTCAATTATAAAAAACCCGTGCTGGTTTCCTCGACCCTCGCCGCCGGACATCCGGCGAATGACGCTGTGGATGAAGATATCAAGACATACTGGAGCGCAGCTACAGGCGATAAAGGAGAGTGGATCCAGTCGGACCTGGGCAGCCTCTCCACCGTCCAGGCCGTACAGATCAACTATGCAGACCAGGATGCCGGATTCCTGGGCAAACAGACCGATATCTATCATCAATACAAGCTATATCATAGCGTGGACGGAATGAAATGGAGCCTGCTGGTAGACAAGAGTCAAAATCACACAGACATTCCCCATGAATATATACAACTAACCACTCCTATAAAAACCCGCTATATTAAACTGGAGAACATCCATATGCCCACCGGGAAATTCGCTATCAGCGGTCTCCGTGTTTTTGGTAAAGGCGCGGGCGCTCCGCCGGATACGGTAAAACAGTTCATTGTCCTGCGCACGGAAAAAGATAAAAGAAGCGCCTGGATAAAATGGTCGCCGGTGGATAATGCCTATGCATATAACATCTATACAGGCACAGCGCCGGATAAATTATACAATTGTATCATGGTGCAGGACGCCAACGAATACTACGATAAATTGATGGATAAAGAGAAAGCCTATTATTTCACCATCGAAGCCATCAATGAAAATGGCGTATCCGCACGTACCCAGGTAATAAAAGTCGACTAATAAAAATAAAAGAACGCATATGAAGAACGCTTCTGCCCTTATCATGTTATTGCTCGCAACCGTCATATCTCCCCGGCTGTCCGCGCAGTCACCGTCCGCCAAACCCGCCTCACAGGCCGACCCGGCCATGAACACTTTCATCGCCAGCCTCATGTCCAAAATGACACTGGATGAAAAGCTGGGCCAGCTCAACCTGCCCGGCGCCGGCGACATCACGACAGGTCAGGCCGGCAACTCCAATATCGCAGGTAAGATAAAGGAAGGCAAAGTGGGAGGTCTCTTCAACATCAAGTCGGTGGCAAAGATCAAAGACGTACAGAAGGTTGCCGTGGAGCAAAGCCGCCTGAAAATACCCCTCCTCTTCGGCATGGACGTGATCCACGGCTATGAAACAGTATTCCCCATCCCCCTCGGCCTTAGCTGCAGCTGGGATATGGATGCCGTTGAAAAGAGCGCCCGGATAGCCGCCACGGAAGCAAGCGCCGATGGCATCTGCTGGACCTTCTCCCCCATGGTGGACATCGCACGCGACCCCCGCTGGGGACGTATCGCCGAAGGCAGCGGTGAAGACCCCTACCTGGGCTCCATGATCGCCAAAGCCATGGTAAAAGGATACCAAAGAGACTTTTCAGGCAACACGGATATAATGGCTTGCGTAAAGCATTATGCTTTGTATGGAGCCGCGGAAGCCGGCAGGGATTATAACACCACGGACATGAGCCGGGTAAGGATGTTCAACGAATACCTTCCTCCCTACAAGGCTGCCGTCGACGCGGGCGTGGGCAGCGTCATGGCTTCCTTCAACGAAGTGGATGGCATCACCACAAAGCCTTTTAAATTCCTGCAGACCGATGTGCTCCGCACCCGCTGGGGTTTCAAAGGCTTTGTGGTCACCGACTACACAGGCATCAATGAGATGATAGAGCATGGCCTGGGCGATCTGCAGACAGTCTCGGCCCTGGCTCTCAAGGCCGGTATCGACATGGACATGGTAGGAGAAGGCTTTCTGACAACACTAAAAAAGTCATTACAGCAAGGCAAAATTACCCAGGCACAGATCGACGCGGCATGCAGAAGGATACTGGAAGCAAAATACAAGCTCGGCCTGTTCAAAGACCCTTATAAATATTGTGATGAAAAAAGGGCGGCCATGGAGATCTTCACGGATGCCAACAGGAAGGAAGCCCGCCGCATCGCCGGGGACTGTTTTGTGTTGTTGAAAAACCAAAATAACATCCTCCCTTTGAAAAAAGGCGGCACTATCGCGCTGGTAGGCCCCCTGGCGGATAATAAAGAGAACATGACCGGCACCTGGAGCGTAGCGGCGGATTTTACAAGATCCATCTCTTTACTCCAGGGTCTGAAAGACGTAGCCGGTGATCAAACAAAGATCATCTATGCCCAGGGCTCCAATCTGTCTGAAGACAGCCTCTTTGAAACAAGGGCCGGTATGTTCGGTAAAGCCCTGCACAGGGATACCCGCCCCGCCGCACAAATCATACAGGAAGCCGTCCAGGCCGCCAGCCAGGCCGACGTCATCGTGGCCGCTCTGGGTGAGTCCGCGGAAATGAGCGGTGAATCCAGCAGCCGCAGCGATATAGAGCTACCCAAGGCGCAGCAACGACTGATAGACGCGCTGCTGGAGACAGGAAAACCCATAGTGCTGGTGCTGTTCACCGGTCGTCCCCTGGCCATTAAATGGGAGAATGAACATCTCCCCGCCATCCTAAACGTATGGTTTGGCGGCAGCGAAGCCGGCCATGCCATTGCCGATGTGCTGTTCGGCGATGTAAACCCTTCCGGTAAATTGAGCACCACCTGGCCTCAAAACGTAGGACAGGTGCCCCTGTACTATAACCATAAGAACACGGGTCGCCCATTGGCGGAGGGAGCCTGGTTCCAGAAATTCCGCTCGAACTACCTGGATGTATCGAATGATCCCGTTTATCCTTTTGGCTACGGCCTCAGCTATACGCATTTTACATACGGCGATCTCATACTAAGCAGCAAAGCCCTCAGGGGACCCCAAAAACTTACAGCCAGCGTCACGATAACCAACGACGGCCAGAGAGAAGGAAAGGAAGTAGTGCAGCTGTATATCCGCGACCTCGTGGGTAGCATCACCCGGCCCGTCAAAGAGCTGAAAGGATTTCAGAAGATCGCGCTTAAGGCTGGCGGGACGAAGACCGTCACCTTCACGATCTCCACGGAAGATCTGAAGTTCTATAACAGCGATCTCAAATATGATTGGGAACCCGGCGAGTTCGATATCATGGTGGGAGGAAATTCCAGGGACACAAAATCCGTTAGAGTAAACTGGGTAAAATAAATATCTTAGCGAAACCATGCAAGGCATAAAGAATATTATTTTCGACCTCGGTGGCGTGATCATCAACCTGGACAACCAGCTCACCGAAAATGCGTTTTTAACGCTTGGCGCCCGGCCATTAAAGGAATACTTCGGACATGGGCATGCCGCCTCCTTTTTTAAGGAATATGAGGTCGGAGGTATCAGCGACCAGCAATTTGTGGACAATATAAAGGACCTGACGGGGATCACGGCCCCGGATGAAGAGATCATTCAAGCCTGGAATGCATTATTGCTGGACTTCCCGTCCGAACGCATCCGGCTGTTGAAGGACTTGCGGAAAAGCTACCGGATCTTTCTTTTTAGTAATACCAACGCGCTTCACCTGGCCCACCTGCAGCAGATCTACCGGAACACCTTCCCCAACGACGAATATGCGCTGGACGACCTTTTCGAGCGGGCATATTACTCGCACATACTGAAGATGCGAAAACCGGATGAAGCCTCATTCCAGTATATTCTTAAGGAAAATCAGCTGAAAGGAGAGGAGACCCTTTTCGTGGACGATGCCCTGATCAATGTGGAAGGAGCAGAAAAAGCAGGCCTGAAAGGCCTCTTTTTGAGACCAGGCACCACGATTACCGACTTTCAGTGGTAAAACCTATTTAATTTCCTCAAAATCAATGTATTCGCCCATCTTATCATTCGAGGTGGGATTTTGCTGCCGGGCACTCGCCTGAGCGCCTTGCCTATACCCGGTCTGCCCCTGGCCATATTCGTTCTGTCCTTCCTGCGCCTGTTGATGCATTTCCTGCATGTTCCTGAACTGCTGTCTCACCTGGCGGGTTGTCCGGGCGATAGGCACGACGAAATTGAAGATAAAACGGTACAGTACATAGAATACGATGGCAAAAAAGAATATTTCTGGTAGAGCTCTCATGGCATTACTTTTTAAAAACCCTGTTAATCACCCAGTTGAGACCGTCGCCGAGTTTTTCGGCCACCACATCGGCCAGCCTGGCCAACACCTTTTGCAGTCTCTCGTTCTGAAGAAAAGGGTCGATGACGGGATTGCCTGTCACGCTTTCTCCCTCCATCCTTCTAGGTAACAGTGATCGAACAAATAATGTTCCGGAATGTTGTTGAAAATATGTGAAATTATCGTCGAGCTGCGTTTCCAGCTGACGGGCTTTTTTCCGCAGCTTCCGGATGTCCGCTTCCAGGGTATCCAATGTACGGGATGCTTTTGATTTTGACGGCATATGCAAATAATGTTAATCTTCGGTATTTTCTTCCTCTTCTTCCCGTGATCTCATCCCCTCCTGCCTCAATCCTCATCCTCCGTCTCCTCTTCTCTCGATCTTTGAATGATGCTATGAACCACGGGATCCACGAACAATGATTTCCTGAACAGCACCAGCAGAACGAACACGATCACCAGTATAAGTGTTATCAACCCGAACCCTTTTGTATAGCTCCCTAACATGCTGGAAAACCAGTATCCCAGCATCAGGCCGCCAAAGATCACGATCAGGAAAACCAGGAAAAGAGATATGAGGACCCACGCAAAATATCCTGCTACTTTTGAGAAAAAGCGCAGACTCTGGAGCCGGTAAATTTCCATTCTCGTCTCCAGGTATTCCTTCAGTACCGCTTTGTTCTCCGAAATAAATGAACCTAAGTTATCCGGCTGGTTCTGACTCATGCTCGTTCTTTTGTTTAAAAATAACTTAACCTGACTGTTTTGGTGGAATTATTTTTAATCGTACCTTTGCATAGGTAAACGAAGCATCAGAAGGGAACGGAAGCGTTCCCTTCTTCAATTTATAGCGCTTATTAGCTCTTAACACATGGTGAACGAAACTGTCAAGGCGGTGGAAAGCATGGTGCAGGCCCTGTTGGCCGACCAGCCGGATTATTTCCTGGTGGATATCAGGATCAAGCCTACGAATAATGTAAAGGTATATCTGGATGGGGATAAAGGAATTTCTATTGAGACCTGCGTTCGCTATAACCGTGCCCTATACAAGAAACTGGAAGAGTCCGGTCTCTTCCCGGACGGTGATTTCTCCCTGGAAGTCTCCTCCCCTGGACTGGACGAGCCGCTGAAGCTGCTCCGTCAATATAAGAAGAATGTCGGCCGGCAGGTGGAGCTGGTGCTCCAGGATGGATCTAAAAAGGAGGGCCGGCTGGTGGAAGTCAGTGAGGACGGCGTCATCGTAGAAGAAACAAAGGGAAAAAATAAAAAGAAAGAGGTGATCAACCATACTTTCTTATTCGATAACATAAAAACAACAAAAATTCAAGTAGTCTTTTAATTGGCCCCGCCCATGTGGACCCTCCGCTGGGCAAAGCCTTAAAATCAAGAGTTATGGCCAGTATCAATTTGATCGAAGCCTTCCAGGACTTCAAAGAGGCTGAAAATATCGACCGTCCTACCATGATGAAAGTGGTAGAAGATGTGTTCAAAACTTTGTTGCGGAAAAAATATGGCAGCGACGAAAATTTTGACGTCATTGTGAACGCGGAAAAAGGCGACCTGGAGATCATGCGCCGGCGTACCATCGTGGAAGATGGTGAGGTCAACGACCCGTTGGCGGAGATCGCATACTCCGATGCAACTAAAGTAGAACCCGACTACGAGGTAGGGGAAGAATTATATGAAGAGGTTGAGATCCTGGATTTCGGCCGTCGCGCCATCCTGGCTGCCAAACAAACCCTGGCCAGCCGTATAGGCGACCTGAAGAAAAACGTGCTGGTAAAGAAATACAACGAAAGAGTAGGTGAGATTGTCAGTGCGGAAGTATACCAGGTCTGGAAAAAGGAAATATTACTGTTGGACGAGGAAGGCAGCGAGCTCATCCTCCCCAAATCGGAACAAATACCCCAGGATTACTTTAAAAAAGGGGAGAATATCCGGGCCGTGGTGAAAAAAGTGGAGCTGAAGAACAACTCCCCGGTGATCATCCTGTCCAGGACGAGCCCCCTGTTCCTTTCCAAATTATTGGAGATCGAAGTCCCCGAGATCTTCGACGGGCTGATCGTCATAAAAAAGATCGTTCGCGAACCGGGTGAAAGAGCCAAAGTCGCAGTGGAGTCCTATGATGACCGTATCGACCCCGTAGGCGCCTGCGTAGGTATGAAAGGTAGCCGTATCCATGGCATCGTACGCGAACTGAAGAACGAGAATATAGACGTTATCAACTGGACCAATAATGTCCAGCTGCTGATCCAGCGGTCGCTGACACCATCCAAAATAACCAATATGGAGCTGGACAGCGAAAAGTCGCATGCGAATGTCTATCTTAAACCGGACCAGGTATCCCTGGCCATCGGCCGGAAAGGGGTCAACATCAAGCTGGCCCAGGAACTGACCGGGTATACCATCGACGTATTCCGTGATAATGAAGGTGAACCGGAAGAATTTGACATCGACCTGGAAGAATTCAGCGATGAAATAGAGACCTGGGTCATCGATGAGCTGAAACGCATCGGTTGTGACACCGCCCGTAGCGTACTCGATCTCACCGCCGAAGAGCTGGAAAGAAGGACCGACCTGGAAAAACAGACCATAGATGATGTAAGAAGGGTGCTTAAGGAGGAATTTGAAAAAGGCTAATTGTTTTCATAGATTGGCATGAAAATGTTCTCCCTGACCCGATAGCATCTAAAAGGACTGAAAAACAGCGAGGTTATTGTATATTGCACAACATTGTGGACTAAAAACCCACAAATTTCTTTGATATTTAAAATTGGGACAATCTGAAACTCCTATCTTAGATGGGTTTCAGGGAGATAAATATGGCAGAAACAACAACGACATTACGTTTAATGGCCGCCGCCAAGGAGTTCAACATCGGGAAGGACACCCTGGTAGAATTCCTGGTAGGCAAGGGGTTCAGCAGAGATGATCTGAAACCTAACGCTAAGCTGACGGACGACATGTACCGCAGCCTGCAACAGGAATTTCAGTCGGACAAAGTCGCCAGGATGAAGAGCGATCAGATCGACCTGCCCAAGGGAAGCCTGGAGGCCAAAAAGAAAAAAGAAGAAGAGACGGTGTCCTTTAAAAAAGAGGCCTTCAAAAAGCCTGTAAAGGAAGAGCCGCCCGTAGTGGCTGAGCCTGCTGTTGTACCCCCACCTCCCGTGGTAGAAGAAAAACAGGAGGAGCCGGTGCGGCAAAAACCAGCGGAAACAGAGATCGTGGAGATCGAAGCACCCAGGCTGGAAGGACCAAAAGTAATCGACAAGATCGACCTTTCGAATATCGATTCCTCCACCCGTCCCAAAAAACCAGGCGCCAAAAAGCCGGCTACGGATAATGGTGTGGAACCCGTTCACGAAGAGCCGGAAGAGGTTACAGCTCCTCCCGCCATCGTGGAAAAGGAAGCGCCAAAGGAAAAGGAAAAAGAGAAAGAACCCAGTAAGGAGGAAGCTCCGCAGGAGACGGCCCCCGTCACAGCAGAAAAGCCTCCCGTGGATGTACAGGCGCAGGAATCAACTCCTTCAACGACGACCCCTGAAGAAGAGCCCGAAGCTCCACCCGTCATTGAAAATATCAAGGCCGAGAAATTGGAAGGACCAAAAATATTAGGTAAGATAGAACTGCCCGTCAACAGCGATACCCGTCCCAAGCCCGCCGCCGAAGAAAAGAGGAAAAGGAAACGGATCCCCATCGAGAAGAAGGACAACACCGGAAGACCTCCCCAGCAAGGATCTGGCGGCAACCAGGGCGGCGGCGGAAGACCCCCCCAGCAAGGCGGCGGTGGCAATCAGCGCCCTCCGGGACAAGCCCGTATTCCTATCCAGCGGAATCCTGGCGGCGGCCGTGGTGGTGGCCAGGGCCATGGACAAGGCGGCGGCAATCGCCGGCCCGATCCCCGTCACACACCCCGTGAAGTAAAAGAGATCGATAAAAAAGAGATCCAGGAAAAGATACGGCAGACCCAGGCCAAGCTGGCAGGAGCCGGCGGCCGGGGAAAAAGCCTTAAAGCCAAATATCGTCGCGCCAAGCGGGAAGAAATGGCCGAACAGGCCGGTGGCGACGAAATGATGGACAACAAGCTCCAGGTCACCGAGTTCATCAGCGTCAGCGAGCTGGCCAACCTGATGGATGTAAGCTATGCAGATGTCATCAGCAAATGTATGAGCCTGG
>Ga0207695_10006243_pt1 | contig 15524 bp, 12 predicted proteins | sample KBSC54metaG_FD_184354 | JGI IMG/M metagenome (GOLD analysis project Ga0207695, IMG submission 184354) | Corn rhizosphere microbial communities from Kellogg Biological Station, Michigan, USA - KBS C5-4 metaG (SPAdes) (version 2) | ecosystem: Host-associated > Plants > Roots > Rhizosphere > Soil... | reverse complement strand
GCCGGGCGGCTCCGGCAGCGAGCCCGGCGGGGGCGTGCCGGCCGACGGTGTCCCGGACGAGAACCTCCCGGCCAAGGGCTCGGGCCATCAGCGTCCTGACACCGCCGACCGTCCCGCGTCGAACGCCGACGGTCCCGCGTCGAACGGCGACGGCCCTGCGTCGAACGCCGACGGCCCCGTCATAGCCGGCCTGGTCGACGTCCGCTTCGCCACCACCACCGACCCGGCCGCGCGCGAAGCCGCAGACTTATCCGGTCCCGCTCCGGCCCCCGCCCCCGACTCCAGCCCGGACGGCAGCGACCCCACCGAGGCCCTCGCCCATGCCTGGGCCGCCGCGCTGTCCGCCGCCGCGGCCACCCCCCTCGGCTTCGACCACGCGCTGCGCGTCGTGACCCCGCTGTCCGAGCAGGTCGTCGCCGCGCCCGACGAGCCCGAGCTGGCCCGCAAGATCGGCGTCCAGGCCGCCGGCGCGCTCATCGACGCGCACTGCTTCCAGGGCGCCTGCGTCGCCGCCACCGTCGAGGTCCTGGACCGCCACCTCCCGCCCTACCTGCGCCCCGAGACCCGCTCGGCGATGCGCGCCGGCCTGGCCTCCGCCTTCGCCGAGGGCCTGCGCGAGCGCACCCGCGCCGAGCAGGCCTCCATCCACGAGGCCGTGCTCACCGCCTACCGCGCCGGCGAGGCCCGCTTCCGCACCGTCTTCCGCAACGCGGCCCTGGGCATCGTCATCACCGACAAGCACGGACAGGTGCTGGAGGTGAACCCGGCGCTCGCCGAGATGCTCGGCGTCGACGCGTACGCCGCGCGCGGGCGCACCATCAGGAACCTGATCGACCCCACCGAGCCCGGCGAGTACTGGCGCGGCTACAACGCCCTGCTGGCCGGGGAGCAGACCGAGGCCGAGGCCGACACCCGCATCCGGCGCGTCGACGGCGGCGTGGTGTGGACGCACGTGCGCACCACCGCGGTGCGCGACGACAGCGGCGAGGTCGCGCTCGTCATCGCGCTGCACGAGGACGTCACCGAGCGCCGCCGCGCCACCGACCAGCTGCGGCACCAGGCCACCCACGACGCCCTGACCGGCCTGCCGAACCGGGTCCGGCTGCTGGACGCGGTCGAGGAGCTGCTGCGCAGCGCCGGCGCCGAGGACCGCCTGGGCCTGTGCTTCCTGGACCTGGACGGCTTCAAGGGCGTCAACGACACCCTCGGCCACCAGGCGGGCGACGAGCTGCTCACGGTGATCGCGCACCGCCTGTCGGCCGCCACCGATCCGCGCCGCCACGTCGTGGCCCGCATGGGCGGCGACGAGTTCGTCATCCTCTTCCGCCGCACGCAGGGCGCGCAGTCGGTGTTCCCGGTCATCGAGAAGGTCCTGGACGCGGTCCGCCAGCCGGTCCTGCTCGACGGCCACAGCGTCACCGTCACCGCCAGCGCCGGCCTGGTCGAGCGCCCCGCCGCCGGGGCCGAGGCCACCGAGCTGCTGCGCGCCGCCGACATCACGCTCTACTGGGCCAAGTCCGCCGGCAAGGCCGACTTCGCGCTGTTCGACGAGGACCGCAACGCCCGCGAGGTCCACCGCTACGCCCTGGCCCAGGCGCTGCCGGCGGCCCTGGACTCCGGCGAGATGTTCCTGGAGTACCAGCCGATCGTGGACCTGGCCGGCGGCCGCCCGCCGATGGTCGAGGCCCTGGTCCGCTGGCTCCACCCGGAGCGCGGCCTGCTGCGGCCCGAGGAGTTCATCCCGGTCGCCGAGGAGACCGGCGCCATCGTCGAGCTCGGCCGCTGGGTCCTGGACCGTGCCGTCCACGACGCGGCGTCCTGGCCCGACGGCCCGGCGGTCGCGGTGAACGTCGCGGTCCGCCAAGTGCACGATTACAGCCTGGTCCGCGAGGCCGCCCACGCCCTGGAGGCCTCGGGCCTGCCGCCGCGCCGGCTGTGCCTGGAGATCACCGAGACCGCGCTGATGGATACCGAGGACGACGGACTGCCCGGCCCCGGCACCCTGCGCACCCTCGCCGACATGGGCGTCGGGATAGCCGTCGACGACTTCGGCACCGGCTATTCCAACCTGGCCCGCCTGCGCGACCTGCCGGCCACCTCGCTGAAGATCGACGCCTCCTTCGTCGCCGACCTCGGCAGCCCCGAAGCCGGCGGCTTCGCCGAGTCGGTGATCACCAGCCTGGTGGTCCTGGCCCACGCCGCGGGCATGACGGTCACCGCGGAGGGCATCGAGACCGCGGACCAGGCGCAGCGGCTGACGGCGCTCGGCGTGGACTACGGGCAGGGGTTCCACTTCTCGCGCCCGGTGCCGGCCGGGGAGATCGGGGCGGTGCTGGCGCGGTTGGATGCCGGCGCCTGATCCGGCTGCCTGCCTGGTCGGGCTGCGCGCCTGGTCCGATCGCTTGCCTGATCTGACTGCGCGCCTGGACCGATCGCTTCGCCTGATCCGACTGCGCGCCTGATCCGATCGCTCGTCCGAGCCAACCGGTCAGTGCTCGGCGAGAAACTCCAGCACCATCGGCCCGGCCACCTCGCGGAACTCGTCGAAGTACGCGTGGCGCGCGCCTTCGATCAGCGTCATCCGCGCGTCCGGAATCCGTCCGGCGATCAGCGGCGCGTTCGCCGTCGGGTTGAACACGTCGTCGGTGCCGTGGACCACCAGTGTCGGCGCCGCGATCGACGGCAGGACGTCCCACGCGTCGTGCTTGCCGCTCGCCGTCAGATGGCGTCCCTTGGCATACGTCGGCATCTCCGGATCGCCGACGACGTAGTAAGGGCCCTGATGCGCGGCGAGCCACGCCGGCGTGTACATCAGCTCCAGCAGATACCGGTCCGCCGCCTCGCGGTCGGCCTGCGCCAGCGCCCGGCGGACCGTGCGGTCACGCTCGATCGCGTGCGGCCCGCCCGGCGAGGTGCAGCCGAGCACCAGCGCGTCGACCCGCTCCGGGTACTCGGCGGCCAGCCACTGCGCGACTCGGCCGCCCATCGAGGTGCCGTAGACGTGCGCGCGGGCGATGCCGGCCGCGTCGAGCACCGCGACGACGTCCGCTGCGAAACCCCTGGTGCTGTAAGGCTCGTCGGGCTTGTCGCTGGCCCCGGTGCCGCGCCAGTCGAGCGTGAGGGTGCGGTAGCCGCCGGCCTCGAAGCCGGTGCGCGCCGAGTCCCACCAGCGGTGGGTGTTGGACTGCCCGGCCAGCAGCACCAGCGGGGTGCCGTTTTCGCTCCCCGCGCTCTGGAAGGCGATCGAGGTGCCGTCCGCCGCCGTCGCTTTCCCGGCCTCTGGTGTCATGCCGATCATCCTCTGCCAGGCTGGGGCCCATGGACAACATCCCGCCCGCGGCCCTGGCCGATCTGAAGGCCTTGCTCGGAGAGCGCGTGCTCACCGAACCCGGCGCGCTCGCCGCCTACGGCCGCGACGCCACGCCGCTGTTCCGGCACGCGCCCGACGTCGTGGTGCAGCCGCTGACGACCGAGGAGGTCGCCGGGGTGATGCGAGTAGCGACGCGGCACCGGGTCCCGGTCACCACGCGCGGCGCGGGGACGAACCTGTGCGCGGCGACGGTGCCGCTGTCGGGCGGGATCGTGCTGTCCACGACGCGCATGACCGCGCTGAAGGAGGTCAGCCGCGACGAGATGCTGGCGGTGTGCGAGCCGGGGGTCACCGCCGGGGCGCTCAACCGTGCCGCGGCGGCGGAGGGCCTGATCTACGTCCCGGACCCGGGCAGCAAGGAGGCCTCCACGATCGGCGGGAACGTCGCCACCTGCGCCGGGGGACTCCGTGGTCTGAAATACGGCGTCACGCGCCAGTACGTGCTCGGCCTGGAGGCGGTCCTGCCGGACGGCGAGGTCATCCGCACCGGAGGCCGGCTGGTGAAGGACGTCGCCGGCTACGACCTGACCCGCCTGCTGGTCGGCTCCGAGGGCACTCTCGCGGTGATCACGGAGATCACCATGGCGCTGGTCCCGAATCCCGCCGCCGCGCGCTACGGCGTGGCCTACTTCGAGACGATGGCCGACGCCTCCGAGGCGGTCCGGGACATCGTCGCCTCCGGTCCGGCGCCGGCCACGCTGGAGTTCATGGACACGGTCTGCATCGCCGCCGTCGAGGACTTCGCGCACCTGGGCCTGCGCGTGGACGCCGGGGCCCTGCTGCTGTTCGGCGACGACGGCGAACCGGACGCCGTGGACCGCTCCGTGGCGCGCATGGCCGAGGTCTGCGGCAAGCGCGCGACGCACATCGAACTCGCCGCGTCGATCGCGGCGGCCGAAGACCTCCTCGCCGCCCGCCGCTGCAACCTCCCGGCGCTGGCGCGCAGCGGCAGCATGACGATCCTGGAGGACGTCACGGTCCCGAGGCCGAAGCTGGCCGAGATGGTCGCCTTCATCGCCGCCACCGCGGACAAGCACGCGGTCCGCATCGGCACCTTCGGCCACGCCGGCGACGGCAACCTCCACCCCACCGCCGTCGTCGACGCCGACGACCAGCAGGCCGTCGAAGCGGCCCTGGCCGCGTTCGACGAGATCTTCCGCCACGCGGTGGATCTCGGCGGTACGATCACCGGCGAGCACGGCGTGGGCGCGGCGAAGCTGCCCTACCTGGAACACCGATTGGGGCCCGAGCAGATGGCGCTGCTGCGGCGGATCAAGGGCGCGTTCGACCCGCTCGGTCTGCTGAACCCCGGGAAGCTGGGATCGTGAGCGAGTCCGTGAGCGAGACCATGAGCGAGCAGACCGGTCCCGCCGATTCCCGGGGCATCTTCAGCAAGGACCTGCTGGACGCCTGCATCTCTTGCGGCTTCTGCCTCCCGGCCTGCCCGACCTACGCGCTGACCGGCCAGGAGCAGTCCTCCCCGCGCGGCCGCATCACCCTGATGCGCCTGCTGGAAACCGGCGACCTGGCCCCCGACGACGCCACCCTCGCCGAGGAGTCCTCCCTCTGCCTGGGCTGCCGCGCCTGCGAGACCGTCTGCCCGGCCGGCGTTCAGTACGGCCACCTGCTCGAGGAATGGCGCGACGAGCAGTGGAGCGGCCTGAAGCGCCCCTGGATCGTCCGCCCCCTGCTGCTCATCGCGAATCGCAAGTGGCTGCTGCGGATTCTCGGCCTGGTCCGCCGCAGCGCCCGCAAGCGCCGCCGCACCGCGCCCGATCAGCCCACCCTCATGCTCGGCTGCTTCGAACGCGGCCTGTTCCCCTCGGTCAGCCGCAGCATCGCGGCCCTGGACCCGAACCTCGCTGTCGATCCCGACCAGGGCTGCTGCGGTGCGCTGCACGCCCACAACGGCGAGCTTGAAAAAGGCCGCGACCTGGCCCGCGCGCTCGGCGTCCGGCTCCCCGGCACCATCGTCACCACCAGCGGCGGCTGCGCGGCGCACCTGGCCGATGTCATCGGCCGCGACCGCGTCGTCGAGGCCTCCGAGTGGCTCCTGAAGCACAACGCGGATAGCGAGTCGCGCCCCCTCCGCGTCGGCCTCCAAGACAGCTGCCACCTGCGCAACGGCCTCGGCGTCTGGAAAGAACCCCGCGACCTCCTCGGCCGCACCGCCACCTACGTCGAGCTCCCTTCGGCGGGCTCCTGCTGCGGCGCTGCGGGCACCTATGCGCTGGTCCGCAAGAAGGAGAGCAAAGCCATCCTGGCCAAGAAGATCGCCGAGATCGAAGCCGCCGACCTGGATTTGGTGATCGCCGTCAACCCCGGGTGCCTGCGCCAGCTGCAAACGGGCCTGCGCAAAGCAAAGAGCCGCACCAAAGCCGTGCACATCGTCGACTACCTGGCGCAGATCACCCGGCAGTGACCGGAAACCCCATCTGGTACGCCAACCGCTCGTCAGCCCCGTCGCCGATGGCGGTGAGCACCGTGTCCAGCTCCAGGAACTCGTCCCACACCTCGCGTCCGCTGGCCTCGGCCAGCCGCGCCACCACGAGATCTTCGAGCTCGGTGCGCCGCTTGCCCTTCCACACCGTGTCCGCGAGGCTGACCAGCAGCTCGTCCAGCGTGGAGCCGGCACTCAACATCGAATGCTTCGCAGCGTACTTCGCCAACTCCGGCGCGACCCCGAGCTCCAGCAACAGGTCACGCCCCGCGGCCTCGTGCTCCGACCCGGGCCCGGACAGCTCGCCCCGGTGCAGGGCCTTCCCGATGTCGTGCGTCGCCGCCCCGAACAGAACGGCGTTCGCATCCACATCCAGCCCACGCCTCACAGCCCAGCCGACCAATTCCGCGGCGACATCGTGCACCGCCCGCAGATGCGCGACGAGCCGCGGCGGAGCCTCGACGTCCCGCAGCAACTCGGCGGCGCGCAGCGGCAGCGGACGCAGCACCGGCCGCGTCGTCTCCTCCAGCGCGATCGGCAACACCCACGGAGCGGATTCAGTCCCGGTCTCGGTCACCGGGTCAGGCTAACCGGGGCAGCCTTACTACACACCCGGCAGCCTTACAAAACACCCGGCAGCCCGGACGGCACATCCGGCAGCCCCGCCGGACCGGTCGGCAGCACGTCGGCGAGGTACGCCTCCATATCAGGCTTCTCCTTCATCAGCATGTGCCGGATCCACGCCGACCGCTCGTGCACCAGGACCCCGAGCTCGTACACGCAGCCGAGCACCGGCGGCTCCACCGGCGCCAGGTTCCCCGGGTCCTCGTCCGGGCTGCCGAGGAACGGCACGCCGCCGGTCGCGAACCTCCCGTAGATCACGTTGTCCCAGTACCAGCTGTAGACGTTCAGGTGCAGCCCGGCGCCGCTGCGGAACAGCACGGTGAACGCCGCCGGCGGCGTGGTGTCCGGCGGCGCGAGCATGCCGCCGATCAGCGCGTTGGCCTTCTCCTCCCAGTCCGGCCGGATCGGGGTCGCGTCGCGGGTGACGTGGTAGCGCTTGACCGGCCGGCCGTCGATGACGTCGGTGCCGGCGTGCCAGGCGATGGGGGTCGGGTAGCTCATGCCTGCGACGGTAGGCGGGGGTCCCTGACATCTTGTGTCAGGGACCCCCGCACCGCTCATGCCGCTACCGGCTCACCGGCCTCACCTCACCCGGTGTACTGCACCAGGATCTTGGTGAAGTCCCACGGGTTCTGCGCCACGCTGGAGCACGTCCCGTCGGCCCAGTTGTGCGGCACGCTCGGGTCGCAGGCCCGGTCCCGGTTGGCCGACCAGTACGAGAACCACGCCGGGTGGTTCGCCTTCGCGAAGCCGAGCAGCGCCGAGAAGTCGCTCTGCTGGAACAGCTCCGAGGGCTGGTCGGTGTGGCCGTTCATGATCTGCAGGCCGAGGTGCGACCAGGCCGTCGCCGCGCTCCAGCCGTAGATCGACTGCAGCTGCGAGACCGCGTCGTTCGCGATCGCCTCGGTCTGGCCGACTTCGGTGCCGGAGGTCAGGCCGGTGTCGAAGTCCATGATGTTGACGACGTCCAGCCGGGCCCCGGCCGCCACCGCCTGCTTGATCTCGTCGACCCCGGAGCCCGGGAACCCGACGGTGGTCATCGGGATGGTGAGCGAGACGACCAGGCCGGGGTTGTTCTGCTCCAGGATCTTGATCGCGCCGAAGCGGACCGCGGTGTTGCTGTCCAGCGCGGTGTTCTCGTAGTCGAAGTCGACGTGCTTCAGCTGGTACTTGGTGATCACCTTCTGGTACGCCGCCGCCAGCGCGCTCGCACTGCCGCAGGAGGACCCGAGCTCGGTGCCGTTGTAGCCGCCGAAGGACACCGCGGCGTCGCCGCCGGCCGCTCGCAGGGCGCTGATGTCGGCCAGGACCGTGGTGTCCGAGGAGACCGGGGTCGAGGCGCTGCCGCCCCAGGCCGGGGTGCAGCCGCCGGAGTCCAGGACGAAGGCCAGGTTCAGCTGCTTCTCCCCGGCGTTGACGATGTCGGAGATCGCCTGCGGGCTGTTGTCCAGCGGCATGAAGTAAGCCGGGTGGTTGAAGCCTGTGTTCGGCGGCGGCGGGGGAGTGGACGTCGGCGACGTGGACGGCGTGGTCGGGGTCGTCGACGGGGTGGTGGACGGTGTCGTCGAGGGCGTGGTCGACGGCGTGGTCGGCCCGCTGCTCGACGAGCTGGTCCCGCCCGGTCCCAGCAGACTGACGTCGTCGGCGTAGTACGTGCCCTGGCCGTACCAGCCGTGCAGGTAGACCGTCACGCTGGTGGTCGAGGCGCCGGTGGTGAACGACGTGGTGAGCTGGTTCCACGCCCCGTTGCTGCTCCACGTGCTCGGATCGGTCCCGCCGGTCCCGCTGGCCCCGAGGTAGACGTAGTTCCCCTGCACCCACGCCGAGAGCGTGTAGGACGAGTTCGGCTGCACGCTCACCGTCTGCGTGCACTGCGCGTCGTCCGAACCCGCCGGCGTGGCGCTGAGCGCATGCGACCCGGCGTGCACCGGGCTGCCCACCACGGATCCGCTGTTCGCACTGCACGTCCATCCGGACAGCGTCCCGGTCTCAAAGCCCGGATTCACCACCAGATTCGCCGCGGCGGCGTGGGCCCCGCCGGCGGCCAGCGCGACCCCCGCGGCGGCCAGAGCCCCTGCCGCGACGACGCTCACCACACCCGCCACCCGCCGCGAACCCGCCGGCGGCCTGCTCTTGCCTCCTGCTGTACCGAGCTCCCTGTCCATCAGGTCTCCTCATTGCTGCGTCTCCTGAGCGACCCCGCACGGTGGAGCGTGGACTAGACCATTGGTGACGTCAAGGGACTAGACCAATTCATTGCCTGGCAGGGGCCTTGTCGCCCGGAACGGGGTGGTTTGGTTCACTGATCGCGGCAGCGGTCGGCGAAGCGCACGCCAGGCGCCGCGCCGCCCGGCCCGAAAAAGTTCAGGATCGTTCCAACCCGGTCGGCCCGAACCGTCGTTCCTCGCGTGGGAACTGACACAGGAAGTAGGGGGCATGACCGAAGCCGAAGAAGAGTTCCGGGAATTCGCGGTAGCGGTCCAGGGGCATCTGCGGCGCAGTGCGTATCTGCTGTGCGGCGATTGGCACCTGGCCGAGGACATCGTGCAGAGCGCGTTCGTCAAGATCTTCCGGGTCTGGCGGCGGGTCCGCAAGGTCGACAACCGGCTCGCGTACGCCCGCCAGGTCGTCTACCGCTGCTTCCTCGACCTGTACCGCAAGGAGAAGAAGCAGCTCCCCACGGTGCCGATCGCCGGCCTGGCCGATCAGGTCGTCGCAGAGTCCGAGGGAGGCGACTCCTCCTTCGACGGCATGGTGCTGGAGGCGCTGGCCGGGCTGCCGCCGAGGGCGCGGGCGGTGATCGTGCTGCGCTTCTGGGAGGACATGAGCGTCGAGCAGACCGCCTCCGTGCTGGGTGTCACCGAGGGGACCGTCAAGAGCCAGACGTCGCGCGCCGTCGCGCAGCTGCGGGACCGTCTGGCGACCGCGTTCGACGAGCAGGCCCGCTGATGAACGATTCTGGAGTGAGTTCGATGGACGACGACGACGTGCGCCGCGTGCTGAGCCGGGTGGCCATGAAGGACGGGACGCATCATCGGGACATCATCGGCTCGGCCGTGGACATCGTGCTGCGCCGCCGGCGGCGGATGCGCGCGTACGGGGCTGCGGCCTCGGGCGTGGCGGTGGCGATGGGGGCCTCGGCGGTGGTCTGGGTCGGCGGGGGATCGGCCGCGACGCGGCCCGAGCCGGCGACCTCCAGCCCGGCCGTCTCGACCTCGACGCAGGCCCCTGCGAAGCAGTCCTTGTGGGACAAGCAGCACGACATCTACAACCGGCTGGCCGGGCTGGTGAACCCGTTGCTGCCCTCGGGGCTGTCGCTGACTCAGAGCCAGTCCGCCGATCTCTTTCCCAGCGGGGGGTTCTGGCTGCGGGGCCCTTCCGGGACCAACAGCTTCGACCTGAGCGCCGTGGCGAAGAGCAACCGGAACCAGGCGATGGAGAACGGCTGCGTTGCCGGTGGTGTGTGCAGCCACCGGCAGGTCCCCGGCGGGACCCTGTACATCTCCACCAAGAACTTCACGGCCGACTACGGCGGGAACTCGGGCTACGCCCCGGGCACCGGCAAGCAGGTGCTGAGCTTCAGCGACGAGTACGAGTTCGTCCCGTCCGCCGACGACGGCATGGCGGTCGACCTGATGATGTCCGCGGAAGTCTCGAAGGAGCACTACGCCGCGCACCCGCCGTCGGACGACTGGCAGGGCCAGTGGCCGCCGCCCGACGTGTCCACCAACGGACCGCGCGACGCCTCCGGCGTCCTGCTGTCGCCGGACGACTTCGCCACGCTCATCGCGAAGCCCGGGTTCGCCGCGGTCACCACCGTCCTGGACCAGTACAGCCCGGTCTCCGCCGCGACCCTGGCCCAGCACAAGGCCGCCGACGGCACGATCGAGGCCGCCGTGAAGCCGGTCCTCCCGGCCGGGCTGACCCTCTCCATCGCGACCGACGACCGGCTCGGGTTCGACGACGCCATGACCCTGACCGGACCGTCCGGGGCGAACATGTTCGGCTGGAGGACCGAGCCGCTGCCGAAGAACTGGCGGCACGGCCAGGCCTGCTCCTCGCACACCCAGCCGAAGTGCACGTGGAAGGAGGTGCCAGGCGGCGAGATCGAGGTCACGCACTCGTGGCTGCCCGGGTACATCGGGGGAGCCACGTACTTGCTGGCGCCGGGGCAGGCCGACACACAGACGGCCGGCTCGGACGTCTACAAATACCTGCCGGACGATCCGAACGGCACGGTCGTCATCGTCTCGACCGGCGAGCAGTATCGTGACATCCCCTGGGCGGCCGAGCGTCCCACGACCGGCGCGTTCGCGGATCCGAGCCGTCCCTGGCCGCCGCCGGCCCGCTCCGGCGTCCCCTTCAACGCCGGCGGCCCGCTGCTGAGCGTCGACCAGTTCGCAGCCCTCGCCCAGAAGCCGGGGATCACGGACGTCATCCAGACGGTCAACACGGCTGTGGACAAGGTCGGCGGGGTGAACGTATCGATCTGGGGCTGAGACCGGCGGTGACTCGTGCGCGCGGCGTTTGCGTTATGCGGCGCCGCGCGAACGACCTGGACGCCGACCTCGCCGACATCCTCATGGTCGGCGACAAGTCCCTCGGCCCCGGCGTCGACCGCGCCGCCTTCACCAAGCTCTTCGAGGCCGATCGCGCCGAGGCCGACCACGACCTGCGGCTCGCGGCCCTGCATGCCGGCGCGAACGGCATCGGCGCGCAGCAGGTCGGCGCCGCGCTGAACGCCCTCGGCGACTACGAGGCTCTCGCCGGGGCGGGTGATGTACGTCGACACCGCCGCCGTTTGCACTTCCCCATAGACCATTTGGTGATCGTTTGCGCGGATTTCTCCTGCCTCGTCCTCTGGGTATTGTATTGCCGATAGACACGAGGAGTGTGCATCACATGCGGACCACCGCAGATGTCCATTATGCGTACACCAGTTGGCAAACCGCCTACCCCGGGCATGCCGTCGACCTGACCGAGCTGGAGTTCCCGCCCGTCCGCTACGACGACGGCGTCGACGCCGCGATGCAATTGCTGGACCTCGGGCCTCACCCGCGCACCGACGTGGTCGCGGACCTCCGCGACGACATTCGTGACGGATTGCATGCGGCCGAGGACTTGGAGTGCGCATATGCCGCCGTCCTCTATCCGGAGCCGAATCGGACCGCCGAGCACGTGTGGGTCGGCTTCTCGGTGTTCGACAACCGCGACGAGCCGGTGACCCCGGCCGAGGCGCTCGCCGACGAGGTGGTCGACCCGGCCAAATACGACGTCGTCTCGGCGCGCATAAAGGACCTGGATCTGCCGGACGGTCCCGCCGCGCGCCTGTTCCAGACGTCCGTCGCCCGCGACACGGCCGGTGCCGCCTTCCAGCTCCAGCCGCGCCTGACGGTGTGCGGGACGGCGCGGGCGGCCGGGGCGCGGTACGTGATCCGCGGCAACGCGACCAACACCGCGCTGGTGGACGTGCTGGACAAGGTGGTCATGGCCTGGACCCGCGGCGTGTCGTTCGCCGTGCCGGTGGCGGGGGTGCATCGAGGCGCCGCCGAATTGGTGACCACCGGTCCGGAGGTGGCGTTCCACCAGGCGGGTTCGACCTCTCTCCCGCCTCTGGGCTGAGGCTCGTCGAAGCACTGGGCCGAAGCACTGGGCCGAAGCACTGGGCCGAAGGTCTGAGCCGAAGCTCCGACTCGCCCTGTCCCGGCAGGGCGGGCTACTTCGGTCTCCGATAGTTCTGGAGGGCTTGCGGCGGCCCCGGCCGGAAGCCCGCAAAAGAAGTAGTGAGTCCCCCGGGATCCCCGCAGGTGAGACCGGGTCGCTCAACGTGTCCCCTTGACCGCTACAGCAGGTCCGCCCTACAGTTCCCGCGATGTTACATCGATGAACGATGCAAGAACGGCGGCGAGCGTGACCCAGCTCCGGTTCACCCAGAAGGGGACCAAGAGTTCCCTTCGTGCGCGCAACGACGTGCTGGTGCTCCAGTGCGTCGCCGCGGGTGAGGGCCGGTTCTCGCGCACCGACGTGATCCGGGAGACCGGGCTGCCGACGGCCACCGTGTCGGAGATCGTCGGCGACCTCATCGAGCGGCGGCTGGTCCGCGAGGCCGGGCGCGAGGCGCAGCCGGTGGGCAAGCCGCGCGTGCTGCTCGACCTGGACGGCACGCACCACCGGTTCATCGGCGTGCAGGTGGCCAACGAGCGGATCACCGCCGGCCGCTTCACCCTCAACGGGCACATGGAGCAGACCGAGACCGTCTCGCGCCCGCTGGACGCGCCGGCGCTGCACGCGGTGTCGGACATGGTGCGCCGGATGGGCGCGCCCACGCCGGGCCGCATCACCGGGGTCGGCGTCGCGGTGCCGGGCATCGTCGGCGACGACGGCGTGATCCGCGAGGCGGTGAACTACGGCTGGCGCATGGTGTCGATGGGCCAGGAGATCTCCGAGCTCTGCGACGGCCTGCCGGTGCACGTGGTCAACGACGCCAACGCCGTGGCGCTGTCGGAGGTCGCGATCTGCTCCGACCGCGACAAGACGGTCGCGGTGCTGTGGATCGGCACCGGCATCGGCGCCGGGATCGTGCTGGACGGCCGGCTCTACCACGGCGGCAACTTCCGCAGCGGCGAGATCGGGCACATCGACATCGGCACCTCGCTGCGCTGCCGCTGCGGGCTGATCGGCTGCCTGGAGACGGTCGCGGTCCAGCCGGTCATCCTCGGCGACGCCTCGGAGCACACCGTGGCGAGCTATCTGGCCGGCGGCGACGGCCAGGACGCCCGCGCCCTCGGCGAGCGCGTCACCCGGGCCGCCCGCGAGGTGGCCCGCCTGCTGTCCACCCTGGCCGGCACCCTGGACGTCACCGAGTTCATCCTCGGCGGCCCCATGGCCGGCGACCCCCTCGGGCCGCCGCTGATGCGGGAGATCAACGACCTGCTGGCGCTGCGCGTCATGTCGGGCTTCGAGCAACTCGTCCTGCGCGCCTCCACCCTGGGCACCCACAGCCTGGTGTTCGGAGCCGCCGCCAACGCCATCCGCCAGGAGCTCGGGGTCGTCATCACGATGCCCGCGGGCGCCGACGAGGCCGGTGATAACGCGGCCTAGCCACGAGCCAACCGCACCCCCCCAGACGGTGCCGTCCCGAATTCCTGAGCCGGGACGACGCCACCCGGTGCCGCCCCGAATTCCTGAGCCGGGGCGACTCCGCGGACGCCGTCCCGAATTCCTGAGCCGGGGCGGCAGCCGAGAACAGCGCCGCCCCGAATCCTGAGCCGGGGCGGCGCTGTTCTGCGCCGGGGCGGTCGGCGGTGGGCGGTCGGCGGCCGGGCGCCGGGCCCTAAGCCGCAGGCGACGCCACCCCGCCCTCGCGCCGGTACCGCCCCGGCGCGATCCCGAACTCCCGCTTGAAAGCCTTCGCGAACGCGAACTCCGACGCGTACCCCACCTGCTGCGCCACCGCGCTCAGCGGCGCGTCCGACTCTCGCAGCAGCTGACCGGCCACCGTCATACGCCACCACGTCAGGTACGTCAGCGGCGGCTCCCCGACCAAGGCCGTGAACCGCTGCGCGAACGCCGAGCGGCTCAGCCCCACCCGGTCGCCGAGCTCTGCGACGGTCCACGCGCGCCCGGGGTTGTCGTGCAGCTGGGCCAGCGCGCCGCCGATCGCGGCATCCGTCAGCGCGCCCGGCCACCCCGGCACCGCCTCGGCCCGCGCCGAGCGCTCGATCCAGCCGCGCAGGATCAGCAGCAGCATCGCGTCCACCAGCGCCGGCACCACGCCGTCCTGTCCCGGCCGCGCTTCTTCCAACTCCTCGCCGAGCAGCGCGACGGTCCTCGCCAGCCCCGGTGTCTCCGTGGCACGCAACAGCAACAGGTCCGGCAGTTCCGCGAGCAGAGGATGCGGCCGCGTGCGCCCGAGCTGGTAGGCCCCGCAGATCAGCAGCGCACGCTCCCCGTCCCCCTCGACGTCCACCCGCCCGATCGTCTGTCCCGTCCGCCACGTCGCCGGCCGGAAGTCCCGCAGCGGCGTCGCCGGATCGTCGGCCAGCGCGACGGTGTTCCCGTGCCGCAGCAGTGTCACGTCCCCCGCCGCCATCTCCACCGGCTCCCCGTCCGGCGGCAGCAGCCAGCACCGTCCCCGCAGCAGCACATGGAACGTCGTCCCGCCGACCGCCGGGAACCGCAGCCCCCACGGCGCGCGCACCTCCGTACGCGCCGACCGCGTCTGCCCGACCCGCATCGCCGCCAAGGCGTCGGTGAGTACGTCCATGCTCAGATGCTAGCTCTGCGCAGGACGATCGGACATGTTTTCAGGACTCGACGACATTCATCATCCACCCCGATCCGCCTACCGTGGATCACGGAACCGAGAGAACGAACTCAGGGAGCTGATGAAGATGACCGTCCTGGTGATCGGCGCGACCGGCAAGTCGGGCCGCCCCGTGGTGGAGACCCTCGCCGCCCGCGGCACGAAGGTCGGCGCCGCCAGCCGCACCCCCGCCGCTGCCTCCGAAGGCGGCGGCGTCATCCCCGTCCGTTTCGACTGGGCCGACCGCACCACCTGGGCCCCGGCCCTCGACGGCGCCGAAGCCCTCTACATCGTCGGCCCCTACGCGCACCCCACCGGCGAAGTCCTGGTCGGCGACCTGCTCGCCGAGGCCCACGACACCCGCCGCGTGGTCCTGCTCTCGGTGATCGGCGCCGAGCAGCTGCCGGGCGAGGCGATGATGGCCCCCTGGGAGCGCTCCGTCCGGGCCTCCGGCAAGGAGTGGACCATCCTGCACCCCAACTGGTTCTTCCAGAACTTCGGCACCGGCTTCGCCCCGTCCCTGCGCGACCGTGGCGTCCTGGAACTGCCCGCCGGGGATGCGCCGGTCAGCTTCGTCGACACCCGCGACATAGCCGAAGTCGCCGCGGCGGCCCTCACCGAGGACGGCTTCGCGAGCCAGATCCTGACCATCACCGGCCCCGAGAGCCTGACGCACCGGGAAGCCGTCACCATCGCCGGCCAGGCCGCCGGCAGGACCCTGACCTTCCATCCGATCGCGCCCGAGCAGGCCGAAGCCAAGGCCCGCGCCGCCGGCGTCGGCGAGC
>Ga0207695_10006241_pt1 | contig 15525 bp, 12 predicted proteins | sample KBSC54metaG_FD_184354 | JGI IMG/M metagenome (GOLD analysis project Ga0207695, IMG submission 184354) | Corn rhizosphere microbial communities from Kellogg Biological Station, Michigan, USA - KBS C5-4 metaG (SPAdes) (version 2) | ecosystem: Host-associated > Plants > Roots > Rhizosphere > Soil... | reverse complement strand
CATCACGCGGACGGAAGAGATCGTTCGTGAACGTCTCGAACGGATCCTGGGTCGACGCATACACTGTCCGCTGACTCGGCGTGTTCTGCGCGACGCCACCGTACAGCCGCACATGCAGCTGCGTTGCCGTTCCGGCGAGCGACCGAACCACACCCACCGATCCCTCGGCGCGCAGATACCCACCTCCGTGCTCGAGACTCGCCGTCGTGCGCGAGACGCCACTGCGCGACGCAACGCCGGCGCCGAGCGATCCGCGGACCGTCACGTACTCGCTATCGGTCGTCATCGTCGTGCGGTACGAACCAGACCCGCCAACCTCGATGAGGCTCGAATTCGACCATTGCTCGGGAAGCAGAATCGAATCGCTCGGAGCTTCAACCGTGGCGTACACCTTCGCCTTGATCGCCGGACCAGGCGTGCCGATGAACGGGCTCAAATCCCAGTTCTTGAATGCATCGACCTTGAGCAACCCGTCGAGGTAGTTGAACGCGCCGCCGTAGCCCATGAGCGGCCGATCGACGCCCGGGATATACAGGTTCTCGAACCGCGCCCACACCTGCGCACGCGTGACGACGCTCGGCTGATGTCCTCCGGGTCCGCTGGGCGCCTTCGTCGCAATCGCGATCCCTCCGTCATGGATGTCTACCATCGAGAGGTAGTTCGTCTTGGCACGCACGCCGAGGACGGCGCCCTGCGGCCCGGTGTACCATGCAGCTGGAGCCAGCGCGACAATGGTGTGGTAGCGATCGGCCTGGTCGAGATACGGCCAATTGTAGGTGATCCGCGGTTCACGAACCGTGATCAGAAACGTGCTCAGATGGTTGTTCCGCCAATCCCAGTCCCACGTGACGTGATTGGGATCGAGCTCGACTTGAATCGGCGCCTCGTTCGTCGTGATCGTCACGACTTGCGCATCATGCTCCGCGTCGGCACGTGCGTACGTCCAGCCCGACTTGGTCCGCACGCCGACCGTCATCGGATGCCGAAGCTCGCCGCGCCGAACGACGACAGCGCTCGTGCGCCACGTCGATCCGTCGGTGGACACGTTGTAGGTCTTGAGCGAGTAGTCCATCAGACCGGTGCCGTGCACCCACTCATTGAAGAACCAGCCAAGGTCGTGACCGTAGGCGCGCTCCGCGGAGGCACGCATGGCTCGTTCATCGACATGCTTCAACGCCCAGCGATTGTAGTAATCGTGAAAGAACTCGCGGAATGCACTGTCGCCCAGCACGTCACGAAGCTGCCCGTACATCAGCTTCGCGCGGTTGTAGATCATGTCATTGTAGATCGCGAATTCTGAGAAGTCCGCCGAATTTGTGCCGATCGGTTGAGCGCGGCCGAGAACCTCGAGCCGCCAGTCGGCCAAGTTCGTGCTGTCCGACCTCGGAATCTCGACTCCGTTGACGCGATATCCCTCGGGCAGGCGCGGTGGCTCCGGCACGACTCCGATGCGCTCCTGCGGCGTGAGATTTTGCGCCCAATCCGTCTGATACGACGTGAGCCCTTCATCCATCCAGCCCGAGCGCCACTCGTTGTTCCCGAGAATGCCGTAGGTGAATACGTGGCCGAACTCATGGAGAATGAGTCCCTGCGACGCCGAGCCGTTCATGACCATCATTGGGAACTCGGTGCCACCGGGATCGAGGCGATGCACGTTCGTGATCTGCGGATAGGCGTACGGCCCCCAAATCGACTCCAGCCATCGCAGCGCGAAGATCGTGCGCTCGACGGCGCGGCCGCCGCCCCACGTCGTGTCGTCGCCCGGTTTATAGAGAACGTTTACAGAGACCGTGTCCCACGTTGGAAAATGCGTCCGCGGTACCTGACGAACGTAGATGCCGCCCTCGTAGCGATAGTCGGGCGACGCACTCCACGCGAAGTGATGCACATTCTTGGCGACGAATCGCACGGCGCGATAGCCAGACGGGACCGATGCCTCGACCGGCGGCAGCTCACCATACGCGAATTGCGCCAATCGCGGCGCCCCGGTGCGCGACACGCGCGACCAGCCGGGATCGCCGCTCACTGGAACTCCGGTGGACGCGATGATCTGATCGTCGCGCACGATCATCGTCACGTCGTACGTACCATACTCGCCGTACAACTCGCCGGCGGGAACCAACGGATTCGGCTCCCATCCGCCGCGATCGTACACCGCGACCTTCGGAAACCACTGCGCGAAGTCCCACGTCCGTCCTCGTCGCCCTTGCCGTCGAGGGACGACCGATGGCCGGGCGTCCCACACGAACCGAATACGGATCGAGTCATGCGGCGCGAGCGGCGTCGGCAGCCTGAAATGCACCACCGTGCTATCCGGCGCGCCAGGATAGTCGACGATCACCGGCACGCCATTCACGACAGGCGCCTGCGTGAATCGTTCATAGCCGTAGTTCGGCTCTCTCAGATCTTGAAAGCGGACCCGGTTCTCGTGTTCATCCGACGCGCTCCACTTGGACCCGGGGCGGAATGCATTGAGGTATTGATGGAAGTACATCTCGCGCAGCGTGTCGGGCGAGTTGTTCGTGTACGTCAACGCGCCGTCCGCGCGCAGCTTTGTCTGCGCCTCGTCGAGCGTCGCGACGATTTGATAGTGAACGTTCTGCTGCCAGTAGCCGATCGTGTCGCCTGAGGGCGGAGTCGTCGCGCCCTGGTAGACTGATGACTGCGTCGAGGCCTGAGCCGGTGTCTGCGCTGCCTGGATTAAGCCGAATGCGCCAAGTAGGAGAATCATGGCTGAATTGTAGTCAGCCGCCGCCGAACGCGACTACTGTCCGGCGCCGCGGAGCGCAGGCTGGCGCGCATGTGTGACGCGCGTCATAATCGAATCGTAATGGCCAGCCACTGGCCGCCATCGCTTGACGCAGCAAGGTTACAGACGTGTACTCGACGTGTCTCTTCTGCAAAGAGAGCCTCGGCACCAACGAGGTCATCGGGATCTTCCCCGTGGGGCGTCGCTTGGCATTCGACGCCGACAAGGGGCGGCTGTGGGTCGTGTGCCACCACTGCGCGCGATGGAACCTGTCGCCGCTCGAGGAACGCTGGGAAGCAATCGAGGAGTGCGAGCGAGCCTTCCGCGGAACGCTCGTGCGCGTGTCGACGGACAATGTCGGACTGGCGCGCATGCCAGACGGACTCGAGCTCATTCGCATTGGCAAGCCGTTGCGTCCCGAGTTCGCGGCGTGGCGCTACGGCAGGCACTTTGGCAAGCGTCGTCGTCGCGCGCACGTCGTAGCGGGCGCGGGGGTCGCCGCCGCGGCCGTGGCCGGTATCGTCGTCGGCCCCGCGCTCGCGCCCGCGCTTTCGCTCGGCGCGATCTCGATCGTCGCCGTCCCTGGGCTGACGACGATCATGGGTGTGATTCCAATTGTCGGCGTCCTCGCGGCTCGCGACTACATTCAGCACGATCGCGTCGTTGCGAAGCTCGCGAACGGTCGACGGGTCGTGACCGTACGTGCCAAACACCTGGACGCCGTCGAGCTGCAAGCACCGCGCGGCGGCGGCCCCGCAACGCTCGCCGTCCCGCACGACACGGGTTGGACCGAGTTTACAGGCACGGCCGCGATTCACGCCACCGGCGTGTTGATCTCCGGCGCGAATCGGTATGGCGCCAGCAACGCGCATGTGCAGGACGCCGTGCAGCAGATCGAGGACGCAGGCGACGCGAACGGCTTCCTCGCCGAAGCGTCGACGCGCAACACCTGGCGCGGCGGACGAATCCTGTCGCTGCTCAACGATTACCGCGGACTCGGGGCGATGCGCCTGTCACCCACCGAGCGCCTCGCGCTCGAGATGGCAGTGCACGAAGAAGGCGAGCGTCGCGCCATGGAGGGCGAGCTCGCCGTTCTTCAAGCCGCATGGCGCGACGCCGAAGCGATCGCCCAGATCTGCGACGACGATCTCACGCCGCCAAAATTGTACGAATAGGCGCGGCATTGCGCGACCCGAATTCGGTTCAGCGTGCGCTGCACTCGCGCTGGCGTCAGGCCCGCGGACGTCGCTTCGCGGAGGTCACCATGAAGTCGTGGCCCGACTCGAGTAGCTCGCGTAAATCGGCGTCCGACATCACATCCACCCGCGCGAGCACGGACGTGTAGTCCTTGTAGTGCGGCGTGACGTAGTAAACCGCCGGTGTGTCCTTGATCCGGAACTCGCGTTCGAGAATGCTCATTCGCACGCCCAGCGAACCCGGTTCCACTTCCTTCTTTTTCGGGAACCAGGCGAACGCCTTGCCGCCGACCTTGAACGCGGGATAGCCGAAGGTGGTTCCCTCCTCGACGTCCGGCAGCTTCATCGCGAACGCGCGCACGCGCGTGAGACTGTCTCGTTTCATCCGCGCGACAATGAATTAGGGTCAGGCTCCAATTCTTGAGATCACTCGAACTGACGAAGGATCTGCTTTCGGCCGTTGCCGAAGCAGATCCTTCGCTTCGCTCAGGATGACACAGGTCGGACTACGGTACCAGCGCCGGCTTCACGTCCTTCTGCGGGTTCTTCACGTACACGTCGAACCACGCGATCCAGCGAGCCCACTGATCGAGATCAGACTCGCGCGTTGCCGGACCGTGATCTTCATAAGGATACATGTAGAGCGCCGCCGTCTTTCCCTGACCGCGCAGTGCCTGCATCATGCGAATCGAGCTGATCGGATCCGTGCCGACGTTCTGATCCTCGAGCGAGTGATACATGAGAATGGCGCCGCTCAGTCGATCAGCGTAGAAGAACGGCGACATCTCCGTGTACATCCCTTCGTCCTCCCAGAATTCGCGACGCTCGCTCTGGAAGCCGTACGGCGTCAGCGTACGGTTATACATGCCGTCGCCTGCGATGCCCGCCTTGAAGTACGGCGTGTGCGTCATCGCGTTCATCGTGCTGAATGCGCCGTAGCTGTGACCGCCGATTCCCAAGCGGTGACGATCGAGGAAGCCCGCCGAGTCGGCAGCCTCGATCGTTGCATCGAGGTTGCGACGGAGCTCGTCGACATAGTGATCGTTCATGTGCCCCGGCGGTCCGACGATCGGGTTGTCAGGCTGCAGTACGACGTAACCCTGCGTCACCCAAATCTCCGGCGAACGCGCCGCGACGTTGGCGAACGAGTTGATGTTCGTCGTGCGCTTCGTGCGATCGTAGTCCTGCTGCGTCGAGAACTCCCGCGGATAGAACCAGATGATGCCGGGAAGCTTCTGACCGGGCTTCCAATCGCGCGGCAGCGTCACGTCGACCCAGAACTTGAAATCGTCACCGGGACGCGACACGAGAATGCGCTTGCGAATCGCCTGCGTCACTTCGGGCGCGAAGTCGGAGTTCTTCGTGAGCTTGGTTTCGGTACCGGTCTTGAGATCGCGCATGTACGAGTCTTGCACCATCGTCGGCGACTCGCGCGTGATGATCACCTTCGTGAAATCATTGTCGAGCGGCGCGACGACGGTCTCCGTAACCTCACCCTTGCCCTCGAACAGGCGCGTCTTCTGACCCGTCTCGAAGTCCACCTTGTCGACGAAATTGCGCGGCGCGTTGTTGGTCCAGTCGGGCGCGTACTTAGTGCCCTCGAGGAACACGCTCTTGCCATCCGAACCGATCGTCACGACCGGAAGTCCCAACGGTCCGCGGCTCGTTCGCAACGCACCGGGATTGTTGAAGAACGCCGAATCGCTCGCGGCGCCGCCCCGGCCACCACCGGGCGCTCCGCCGCCGCCGCGTCCGCCGCGACCGCTCGCGATCGTTCCTCCCTTCGCGATCTCGAGATGCTTGGTCGGATCGCTGAGGCGCACGGCATACAAGTCTCCGCCTTCATCGACGAACAATGTCTTGCCATCGGCGCTGAACTCGGCTGACGTGATCCGAGCGTTCGCCTCGAAGATCGGCTTCGCGTCGCTCGCGGCGAACGGTGGCGACCACACGAACACCTGATCCTTGCGCGCTGCTCCGCCGGGACCACGTCCGCCGCGCCCGCGCTGCGCATTGCCCGCTGCACCAGCGGGCGGCGTCTCGGCCAACATGTACACGAGGCCTGGCCCCGCGGGATTCCATTGAATGTTTCGCTTGCCGGTATCCGACTGAGCGCCACCACGTCCGCCGCCACCGCCCGTCGAGTCGACGAGGGCCGACCGTCCTTCGTTGAGTGGACGCTTCGCGATCTCCGCCAACATCTTCCCGTCGGCATCCCAGATCTGTTCGACGGTGCCGAAGTTCGAGACCGGCACGACGTACGAGTAGGGCTTCGTCTGGAGCGTCACGCGGAAATACTTCCCGTCCGGCGACGCGTCGACCGCGGTGATGAGCGCCGGCGATCCAATCTTCTTCACCGCTTTCGTCTTGACGTCGATGAGCGCGAGCTGACCCATCGTGTAGTAGTCGAGCAAATCCTTCTCATGCGGATCGCGCAGCAAGCTCGCGTAGTTGACGTTCTTGAGCACGCGCCCGTCGCTCGTTCGCACGAGCGGTCCCGTCTCGATCTCCGGCGCCTTCGGCTCGGCAGGGCGATTGTCAGGGAGCAGCACGGCGACGACGTGACTGCCATCGGTTGTCCAGTCGATGGTCGTGACGCGCGTCGCAAGCAGCGGCGTCTTCGTGACCTGCACCGACTTTCCCGTCGCGACGTCGGCGACGTAAATGTGCGTCGCTGCGTCGAAGCTCGCGATGTAGCCGATTTGCTTTCCGTCGGGCGACCACGTCGCGCCGTTCACGATCGCGCCCTTGGGCGTTTCGATCGTGCGCATGGCGCCGGTGTTCGGGTCGAGCAGCGTAAGGCCGATGCTGCCGCGTGTGGTCAACACGCGCGCACGATTTCCCTTCGGATCAATCTCCAGACCGCCCAACCGATAATGGAACTTGCCGAACGCGTCGATCGACGGCAGGCCTTCACTCTCCGTCTTGAGGAAGTAGCGATGGTCCGGGCTCGGATTCGTGTAGGCAACATTGTTCCGCGGCGCCGTCACGATTCGCTCGACGATCGCGGGCGGCTTGACATAGGTCTCTTTCGCCAGGACTTCCTTGGGATTCCACCCCTGCTGAACGACGGTCTGCGCGGCGAGCGGCAGTCCGATGAGGGCAAGACCGGCCAGGCCGATCAGGAGGCGCGCCGCGGCGCGCCGGGGTGGGAGCGGTGAGAGGCGGATCATTTCTGACTCCACTGAAGGGCTGCTGGTGGGTTTTGTTCTATCCAAGGTATACGAGCCGCATCGGGAAGGTGTTGGACGAAACGCTTTGGTGATGCTCACACAAGCGTCGTTTCCTAGAGTTGCCACGATCCTCACCTGCCTCGCACCGGAGAACGCCTCGTGGAATACACAGTCTGGAAAGACGGAAAGCAAATCGGGCAAACCGACTTGGAGCTCCAGGCCGCCAAGCAACGCCGCGCCGGAGTTTTCCGGCCCAGCCAACACGGGTTCACCGTTCTGCCCGGCATCTGCGCAATGCTCCCTGCGCTCATGGCCTTCGGCGATATGTGCCAGCGGAGGGGAATACAGACCGAGAACTACGCGTCGGACGGAAAGCGATTTCCATTCGAGGAGTTCATCGAGACTCCAGAGGGCCGGGCGGTGGCCGACGCCGCAAAGCATTTTGCCGACGTCGAGCTGCGCGACGCGCGCGGTCAGACCGTACGGTGGGAGGTGCTCATGATCAGCGACGTCGACGAAGTGCGCTCGCTGGCGACCGAGCGGACGATCCCGGGGTCCCAGGACCGACCCGCTAACGCGGCGCCGATGTACATCATTTCAGTGACGTTCCCGCGGCGTTTGCGACTGGCGCCAGACGGATTCCGTCCGCGCGATGCGCCGGTTGCCGTTTGTTGAGCGATGCGGTTGACTAGTGGTGGCCGGGCTACCGCGCCCCCAACATTTTCCCCCGAAGCGTCGCCAGTCGCCGTCGCACAGAACCATCGAGCACCGTGTCGCCAACTCGCACGACGACACCGCCCAGGATTTGTGGGTTCACGTGAAAGTGCGGCACCACATCCATACCGAGCGCGCGGTTGAGCTGCGTCGTCACGACGATGCGGTCGCTCTCGTCAGGCTCGCGCGCAACGGTGACGGAGGCGTGGATTCGCCCCTCGACTTGATCGACCAGGTTGTGATAGGCGTGGGCGATCTGCGGGATCAACATCTGCCGTCGATGGCTGACGAGCGCCTGTAGAAAGCGGACGAAATTCCGCGGCAGGGCGCCACCGTAGGCCTTCTGGATGATCTCGTTCTTCTGCACCGCGCTCAGGCGCGGCGACTCGAGGAACATGCGCAAGCGGCGATCGGTGTCCATCGCGTTCCCCACCGTGTCGATCATCTCGCCCCATCCGCGCAAATCACCCGCGCGCTGCGCGAGCTCGAGCAACGTCTCGGCGTAATTCCGAGCGATCGTCGGCTCTCTCATGATTGTGAAACCTTGAGCGTCCCAATCGACGCCAGGTAGCTCTCGACGAGCTGCCTGTTTCTCTGCGACTCGAGATTCTGCTCGATCACCTTGCTGGCGCCGGCGAGCGCCAAGTCAACCGCCTCGCGACGCAGATGAATGATCGCCTTGTCCTTCTCGCTCTCGATCTCGCGACGGGCACGCTCGAGCATGTCTTGCTGCTCTTTGCGCGTCGCCTCGATCATGTCGGCGCGCATCTTCTCGCCGACCGCACGTCCCTCGGCAATGATCTTCTGCGCTTCGCCGCGGGCGGCATCGATGGCGGCCTGGTGTTCCTGGAGAAGCTTCGCCGCGGCTTCGCGATCGCGCTTGGCACCTTCGATTGCATCCTCGAGCGCTTTCTCACGCGCCTCGACGGCGGCCGTGATCGGACCGAAGGCGTAGCGCGAGAGCACCAGCATGAGCACGATGAAGATGACCAACGTCCACACCATGAGGCCCGTGTCGGGCTTCATGAACGTCCGCGTACCGCCTTCGGCCTCCTGCGCAAGAAGAGCGGCGGGAGAGACAGCGAGCAGAGCGAGCGAATTGAGCGGCGAGAATCGCATGGAGTGTCTCTAGAAGTTTCCAGTAGAGTTGTTCGGCGGCGGCCCCGGGGCCGCCGTCGAACAGTATTGTTAGAACTTGAACAGAATGAGCATCGCGACGACGACCGCGAACAGCGCGACGCCTTCGATCAGCGCCGCCAACACGATCGCCTGACCACGAATCTGACCGCCCGCTTCGGGCTGACGCGCAATCGCTTCCGACGCGTCGCCACCGATGCGGCCGATGCCGATACCGGCACCGATCGCGGCGAGTCCGGCACCAACACCGGCGCCCAGCAGAGCCCACGCGCCTTCGTACTCACGCGTGAAGCCAGCTGCCGCTTGCAACATAGGAAGAATCGAGATCATCTCGAGCTCCACGTAAAATCGTAGTGTCCAACGCCCCTGCGCCGCTTCGAGTATTCCTGCGTTCCCACAATGGCGCCACTCGTCAACGAGACCCGGGTCTCAACGAGCATCCCCGGTCGCTCGACCGGGTACGGTCCTCGCGCGAAGGAGGAGCAAGCCTCCGCGCGTCCAACAAAGCAGTGGTTCAGCATCTTCCACCGTTCCACCGTTCCACCGTTATCAGTGTCCTTCGACCGTGCGAATCTGCCCGATGAAGGACGACACGAGCAGTGTGAAGACATAGGCCTGCAACAGGCCGACAAAGATCTCGAGCATCATGATGCCGACCGCCATCGCCACCGGCGCGATGCCGATCAACACCGACCCGAATGTGAACACGATCGAGATGAGCGCGAGCACCATGACGTGTCCGGCCGTCATGTTGGCGAAGAGACGAATGCAGAGGGCGAACGGCTTCGTGAATTTTCCGAGGATCTCGACCGGCGTCATGATCATCGTCATGAGCATCTTGCCCCAGATGGGCATGTCATGCGGCCAGTAGACGATCGTACTGATGTAGTTCTTGCCGAGTGCGCGGATGCCGGCGATCTCGATGACGAAGAAGGCGATGATCGCGAGCATCGCCGTCACGGAGATGTTACCGGTCGCCGTCGAGCCATACGGAACGAGCCCGAGGAGGTTGGCGAAGAGAATGAAGAAGAAGACCGAAAGCAGATACGGCACGAACCGCTCACCGTGCGGGCCCACGTTCTCCAGGATGACTTCATTGCGGATGTAGAGCACCATCGCCTCGATGCTGTTGCCGAGGCCCTTTGGCGCCCTGCCCTGCCTGGTGTGGCGACTCTGCGATTTGGCGGCGCCGATCAGAACGACGCATGAGACGAGCGCCGCGATGATCATCATCACGACGTGCTTGGTCGGCGAGAGATCGAGCGCGAAGCTGCCGATCGTGATCGGCTTCCAGTGCGGCAGATGCACGACCTTGAAGCCCGACGCGTTGAGCCACGGCACGTCCATCTCATCGCTGTCGCTGATATGCGGCAGGATGATGTCGACTTTCTTGGCTTCCTGGCTCATCGCGTGGTCGGCGATGGGCCGTTGGGGGGACGTCGGAGTCTGGGCAACGAGGGGCATTGCGACGGTCGCGGCCAACATGGACGCAAGCAGCAACCGCCCGGCGTTCCGTAACACGATCATTTTGTCAGCAACTTGGGTTCGACCAACGTGGATATGAAGAGAAACGTCACGAAGCTGATCAGCGCGGCTGTCGCCGGCATTCCGAACACTTTCACACCGACGAACGCGTAGGCGACGAGCGCCACGAACCGCAACGCGATTCCGATGACCCAGCCTGCCATGAAATTCGGCGCCGAGACCATCCGAGCGATCACGAACGCGAACAGCTGAACGACCACCGCGATGACGGCGCTGGTCTCGATCGCCCTCCGCTCGACCGCCGCGGAGAACGGAATCGCCAACAGCGCGCCGCACGCCACCACGATCAGGACCACCAGTCCGCCGAACCACAGGGTCGCTTTCATGCGTTGTGGCGTTATGGCGACTTTGGAGGAGCAGGCGGATTCGGGCTTTCCGGCGGAAATGCCTTGCGATACATCGCGATCGTCGAGGCCGCCGCGCCAACGAACACGCCCAGAATGAGCAGCCAGGGAGCGGTTCCGAGCTTGGCGTCGAGCCACTTTCCGATGAACAGGCAGAGCAGAATCGCGACAACGAACTGCACGCCCATTCCAGCCAGCCCGGAGGTTGATCGCTCGGTCATCTGGCGAAAAACTTATTGGCTTGTGAAATTTTTCGCAAGCAAACCGACGGGGTCAGACCGAATATTCTCCGAAGCGAGCCCGACATGCTTTAAGTCACTGACATGCCGATACTTTCGTTGTTACCCTTCGCGTTGACCGTTCGTCACCGGGTTGATAAGTTTGGATCGGGATGAATTGTGAGCGACCGTGCGCTGACACATCCTGCCTGCCCGGCCCCGCCGCCATCGGGAAATGAACACTCGCCTCATCATATCGTTGCTTTGCGCTGGAGCTCTCGCGTTCGCCTTCGCGTGCGGCCCGCGCTCACATACGCCGTCGCCGGTCGCGCTCGCCAGCGCTGCCCCAAGTGGAATCGCGATCGCGGCCAAAAGCCCCATCGCTCGACCAGCGGTGCACAGCCGCCATCGGGACGACGCACCAAAGCCGCAAGTCAAGCTCGCATCCAAGTTCGACGTCGCTGTCGCCGCGCATGAAGTGCGTCTCGCACTTGTCGTCACCAACGTCGGCAGCAAGCACGCGGAATTGGATTTCCCGAGCGGACAATCGTACGACTTCGTCGTGGTCGACTCCGCGGGACACGAGGTGTGGCGTTGGGGACAGGGCCGCATGTTCACACAGAGCGTACAAAACCACCAACTCGGCACGCACGACACGATGCGCGTCTCCGAGGCGTGGTCACCGGCGAAGATGAGCGCCAAGCCTGGCCGCTACACCGCGATCGCGACGCTCAATAGCACGAACTATCCGGTCGAAGAGCGCGCGGAGTTCGTGCTGCCCTGAGCGCGACTACGCGCGCCTACGTTTGGCTCGCGTGACTCGTTAGGTTCCCGACATTCACAGTCTGGAGCGAAGCGAGTGGCAACACGACAGCAGCCAGTCGACGATTCCCGGGACGTCGAGCTCCTCGACCAGCTCGCGCGCGCGCGTTCGGCGCTCGTCGAGCAGATCGGACGACGCATCGTGGGCCAGCACAAAATCGTCGACGATCTCGTCGCCGCGCTGCTCGCGGGCGGACACGTGCTCTTGGTCGGCGTGCCCGGGCTCGCAAAGACGCTGCTCGTGCAGACCGTCGCACAAGCGCTCGACCTGAGCTTCTCGCGCGTGCAGTTCACGCCGGATCTCATGCCGAGCGACATCACGGGGACCGAGCTGCTCGAGGAAGATCACGCGACGGGCCGGCGCTTTTTCAAGTTCGTGAAAGGCCCGATCTTCGCCAACATCGTGCTCGCCGACGAGATCAACCGCGCGCCGCCGAAGACGCAGGCGGCCCTGTTGCAAGCGATGCAAGAGCACGCAGTGACCGCGGCCGGTCAAACGATGCGACTCCCCGAACCGTTCTTCGTGCTCGCGACGCAGAATCCAATCGAGCAAGAAGGCACTTATCCGCTGCCCGAAGCCCAGCTCGATCGGTTCATGATGCAGCTCACGGTCGGCTATCCGACGCGCGCCGAGGAAGAGCGCATCGTCAATGCGACGACGGGCGATCTCGAGGTGGACATCAAACCGATGTTGAACTCGGACCAATTGCTCGACCTGCAGCATCTGGTACGGCGACTCCCCGCCCCGCCGACAGTGGTGAGCTACGCAGTGCGCCTCGCGCGCTCGACGCGTCCCGGTGCGGAGGAGGCGACGCCACTCGTCAAGAAGTACGTGAGCTGGGGCGCGGGTCCGCGCGCGTCGCAGTACTTGATTCTCGGCGCAAAGGCGCGGGCGGCGATGGACGGGCGGGCGGTGCCGGATTTAGAGGATGTGAATGCGATGGCGGTGCCGGTGCTCAGCCACCGCGTGGTGATGAACTTCCAGGCGGAAGCGGAAGGGATGTCGCCGGAAAAGCTCGTCATGGTGCCGGAGAGGGCGTAGCATCGGCGGCGTTGGCGATGGCGTCCGCGGCAACGGCGTCGGACGCTCGTGATTCGAGATCCTCAATGGCCACGTGCTCGCAGCGATCTCGCTTGCTTTCTCTCAAAGGCAATCGTTGAAGTACGCAGTCGCCTGCGTCCCTGGACTGGCTGACACGGGCACGCCAGCTGATCTTGAGAATTAGACTGGTAAGCTCGCGACCCGGGCCGAATTTCGACAGCGTTTGCAGCGAGCTTATGCCACACGCTATTTCTCCGAATCCGGTTCGTTGGGCGAGATGGGGAAACGGCAATGCGAGTGCAATAGTTGTAGAGAAACCAAATACTGGAATCGCACCACATGCCCAGAACGGTCCCCCGCTGCCCAGCCCGCCAAGCCACCGCGGATATTTTGTGCCGGGTCGAGCCATGGCCCGATAATACGCAGAAGCTTACATTAGAGCATTTTAATACATGCAATATAGTCGCGACACGTGTTCATCGAGCTCTTTCCGCTTGACACCTCGAGTCGGACGGTTGTATAGTCGTTCGCCGGTGTTGAGCAAAGTTTAACCGAGACCGATGCCGGTCGAGCCAGCGAGGTGGAGCGAGGGCATGGCACGGCCGAGCGCACCACGATCAACGGACTCAGCAACCGGCGGGCGTGGCTTCCGGGAGGTTCCGTATGAAGCAGAAGTTATGGATCGTTGCGATGGCAGTGCTCACCTTGACCGTCGGCGTTGGTATGCGCGCTGGCGCTGCGCCGCAGGCGCGGAAATCAATGTGTGCAGCGGACACGTGTGGCAGCGTCTTTAGTTGCGATTGGACTTGCACAATCTGCAAGTTCGACGCGGATAAGACGAATGGCGCGAAGCCAGCAGCCGGTCAGAAAGCGACGGGTTACTGCAGCCCGCAGCCCTGATAGTGGTGGCGCGCAGAGCTACCGAGCGCCTACTGAACGCCGCTACGGTGATTGCAACACTGTGCGCAATCACCGTAGCAGCGGTCCGTCTCCGCCAAACGTACGCTTCCCCGAAGAGCGAGCCGAGAGTTGGGAGGATTGCTGAGTGGCGAAGTTACGGATCCGGCGGGCTTCGGGACGGTCCCTCCGACGCACCAGTCCGGATCGTTGAGTTTGCTGATTTCCAGTGCCCGTATTGCCGTCGAGCTGCCGGCTACCTGGACAGCGTCCTGATTGCCCACCCGAACGATGTCGTGTTGCTTTATCGTCATTATCCGATTCATCGCTTTGCTCATGAAGCCGCCGTGGCGGCGGAGTGCTCGGCTCAGCAGGGGCGGTTCCCTGCCGTGCGCCACGTCTTCTTCGCGCAAGCCGATTCAATTGGTGTAAAGCCGTGGACCACGTTCGCTCGTGAGGCTGGAGTACCTCGCATTGACGTATTTCAAGAATGTATGAACGCGTCCGCAACCAACGACGCGGTAACGCGCGACTCGTTGGCGGCGACGCGCCTTGGCGTCAGCGGGACTCCGACTTTTCTCATAAACGACGTGGAAATCGAAGGCTATGATGGTGCCGAGCTAATGGACCGAGTGATAACTAGAGCGCTGGCCAAGAGACCTCGATAATTGGTGTCGACTGGATCGGGAACCGAGCGGCGGCGCCGATGCGCTCCGCACCGGCTTGTTCGACGAAGCACCGCCGTCGGACCCTGCGCTGTCGTGCTGCTGTCGGCTATGGTGCTTCGCGCTGCGGCGCAGGGCACACCGGCGCGGCTACGCGGTTCAGTTACTGATGCGGTGACAAATCGGGCGCTACCCGGGGCGATGCTCGATTTGACTGGTGATTCTCTGCGACGATCGTTGCGTAGCGACGACCGCGGAGAGTTCATTCTCGCGCTGCCCGCTGGCCGTTATGAATTGACTGCACGGCGGTTGGGGTACCAGGTCACAGTCACCCGTGTGCAAATGCCAGATCGCGATTCAACAGTGACGATTCGTCTGGCCCCGGCCGCAGTGGCGCTTCCTCAAGTCGAGGTGAACGCGCATTTGCCTGCGGTCTATGGCGCGGTGGGCAGGTACAACGACCTCCGCCCGCTTTCGGGAGCCCGGGTTCAACTCATCGGATCAGGCAAGTCCATTGAAACTGATTCTGCGGGGCGATACCGAGTGCCCCTCCAACAACCCGGCACCTACGTCGTCCGAGTAGCAAAGGCAGGATACGCCGATCAGTTGCTCACCCTGCAGGTTCCAGACAGTGCGATCGAAGCGGCGATCCTTCTCGACACTGGAACCGCCGCATCGCCAGCTGAAGCCCTCCTGCACGAATTCGATGAGCGTCTCCGCTGGCAGGCGCACGGCGCGGCGGTCGTCGCCGGTTCCAATCTTCGCCGCTACGGCGGAAGCACAAGCGTGGCACTCGGAGCAGCGAACGATGTTATCCGCCGTGGGCTGCATCTTGGACCCGATATCTGCTTGTTCGTCGACGGCATTGCTCGGCCCTATTTGCCAGTGGATGCCATTCCTGTCGAAGCCATCGAGACTGTCGAGCTCTATACCACACGGGGAGAGGTCACGAGCACACTGGGACACGAGTGGCCTCCCGGCATTTCGTGCGGCGATGGGCGCACGAAGCCCAACGGAAAGGTT
>Ga0207695_10006240_pt1 | contig 15527 bp, 13 predicted proteins | sample KBSC54metaG_FD_184354 | JGI IMG/M metagenome (GOLD analysis project Ga0207695, IMG submission 184354) | Corn rhizosphere microbial communities from Kellogg Biological Station, Michigan, USA - KBS C5-4 metaG (SPAdes) (version 2) | ecosystem: Host-associated > Plants > Roots > Rhizosphere > Soil... | reverse complement strand
CGCCGGACCGGCGGGCCATGGTGGCCTCGCTTTCGGCGGCCTCTATCACGCCGACAGCTTCGCGGCTTTCTCCAAGGTGCTGATCTATATCGGTGCTGCGGTCTCGATCATCGTCGCGCCCAATTGGTTTGCGCGTGGCGGCACGCTGCGGGCTGAATATCCGATCCTGATCCTGCTTTCCTCAGCCGGCATGGGGATGATGGTATCGGCGGCCGATCTGCTCACGCTCTATGTCGGGCTCGAGCTGCAGAGCCTCGCGGCTTACGTGTTGGCGAGCTTTATGCGGCGCGACACGCGCTCGGCCGAAGCGGGCCTCAAATATTTCATTCTCGGCGCGCTCGCCTCGGGCATCCTGCTCTACGGCGTGGCCTTGCTCTACGGCTTTTCAGGCACCACCAACTTCCACGGCATCGCCCAGGTGTTCATGCAGCCGACGCCGCACGACGTGCAGGTCGGCCGCCTGATGGGCCTGATCTTCGTGCTGTCCGGCCTGTTCTTCAAGGCATCGATCGTGCCGTTCCACATGTGGACGCCCGATGTGTACGAAGGCGCGCCGACGCCGGTGACCGCCTTCTTCGCTTCGGCGCCCAAGGTGGCGGCGGTGGCCCTGCTGGTGCGCGTCGCGATCGAGGCGCTCGGTCCCGCGACCGAGGCTTGGCGCCAGATCGTCTCGGTGGTCGGTATCGCTTCGATCTTGTGGGGCGCGCTCGCCGCGATCGGCCAGACCAACATCAAGCGCCTGCTCGCTTATTCGTCGATCAACAATGTCGGCTTCGCCGTTCTCGGCCTGGTGCCGGGCAATCAGGCGGGCGCGGCGTCGGTTTTGTTCTATATGGCGGTCTATATCGTCATGACGCTCGGCAGCTTCCTGTGCGTGCTGCAGATGCGCGACGCGGACGGCACACCGGTCGAGACGATCGCGTCGCTCTCCGGCCTGTCGCGCTCGCGGCCGGGTCTGGCGGCGGCGTTCGCGATGTTCATGTTCAGCCTGGCCGGAATTCCGCCCTTGCTCGGCTTTTGGCCGAAGCTGGTCGTGTTCCGCGCGCTGGTGGATATCGGCTGGTGGCCGCTTGCAGCGTTCGGCATCGCGCTCTCGGTGATCGGCGCTTATTATTATCTGAAGATCGTCAAGGTCATGTATTTCGATGAGCCCGCCGAGCCTTATGGGCCGAGCGAGAGCAAGGTCGAAGGCGGCCTGATGGTATTGAGCGCGGCTGCAATCTCGCCGCTCGGCTATCTCGCCATTCCGTTCCTGGGCGCGGCGACGATGTGCGCGGCGAAGGCGCTCTTCTGACGCCGAACATCCGGACGGTCGCGGAGACCGGCTCGACCAATGCCGATCTGCTGGCCGAAGCGCGGTCGGGAGCCCCCGAAGGCACCTGGCTGCGTGCCGAGGCGCAGAGCGGCGGCCGGGGCAGGGCGGGGCGTACCTGGCTTTCCCCGCCCGGTAATCTCTATGCCAGCACGATCGTACGGCTGCATCCGGGCGAGCCCGAGCCTGCGACCCTGGCATTGGTCGCGGCGGTGGCACTCGAGGAAGTGGCCTCGGCTTATGCTGGTCCGGGGCTGCTCCAGCTCAAATGGCCCAACGATCTGATGGCGGGCCCGGCCAAGCTCGCCGGCATCCTGCTCGAACGTGCCGACGATGCGGTCGTGATCGGCTTCGGCGTCAATCTTGCCCACCATCCCGAGGGTCTCGAACGGTCGACCGCCAGCCTGGTCGGACTAGGCCCGGCCGCGCCCGATCCCGACGGCTTCCTGATCGATCTGGCGGAAGCGCTGGCGCGCTGGATCGCGCGCTGGCGGGGCGAGGGGCTGGCACCCATTCGCGCGCGTTGGCTTGAACGCGCGCATCCCGTGGGCAGTGCCCTCACCGCCAATGGCGAGGAGGGGCTGTTCGAAGGGCTGGATGCGGAAGGCGCTCTGTTGCTCCGCCGCGCCGGCGGATCGGTCGAAACGATCCGCGCGGGCGACGTTTTCCTTGCCTGAAAGGCACCTAAGCCCGTCGCCCAAACGTGTCTGAAAATCGACGAAACGAAAGCGAGCGTGGTGCATTGTGCCGGCTTCGATGACCGCTCTTCAGGGAGAGAGGACCATCATGGTGTCGTATGATTTTGAGTATCTGGAGCGGCGCGCGACGATCGAACGCGAACATGCCGAGCGTGCCGGCAACCCTTATGTGAAGGCCTGCCACCAACGCCTTGCCCGAAGTTACGAGCAGGCGGCGGCAAATCTGATGCGCGTACCGCCCGACTGGCCGGTGGAGATGCTCCGCTAAGCGCTTCGGTGCGTCACGAACGGGTGTAGCGGCGGAACAGGTCGAGCAAAGTATCCCGTGCGACCGGGGTCTTGGTTGCCACCATCCACAGGTCGAAATTCTTGGGTCGCGCGCGTACGCCGAAAGTCGCGAAGCCGGCACGCTGCGCATGCTCGCCCAGCGTCTTCGCGGTAAAGCCGGTGCGATGCGCCATATAGGTTTCGCCGCGGGCGATAGCGGCGCCATGGCCGTAAAAAATGTCGAGCGCGGAAATCGGCCCTGAAGGGGATACGTAGAGCGGATCCTCGAGCCGGCCCTCGGCTATGTGCCGGGCAACCGATTCAAGGTCGGGACAGGTGATCGTCACGAAGCCTTCCGGTTTGATCACGCGCCGGAACTCGCGCAGCACGATATCCACCTCATGCGCGAACACATGCTCGATATTGTGTGAGGAGTAGAGCGCATCGACGCTGTCGCTGGCGACTGCATTCATGTCGAGCATCGTCCCGATGAAGTCGGGATTGTATGTGGGATCGATGTCGAACCGAAGCTCGCGCCAGCTTCCGTCCCGGAAATCGCCGGGCATTTGCGCGATCGTGGACGAACCGCAGCCGACATGGAGTACGTTGGGCATCGCGGTCTCCTAGCAGCCTGCTTGCCAGCTTTGCAGGGCCTCGCGTGCCCGCGCCGCCATCATCGTCTTGCGATCGGCCTTTTTCGATTTGCCGGTCAGTGCGAGCGGCGGGAACAACCCGAAATTGACGTTCATCGGCTGATAGGTATCGGCCTCGGCGCCCCCCGTAATGTGGCCGAGCAGCGCACCTAGCGCGGTTTCCGGCGGGGGCGGAGCGAGTGTCGCCCCAGCCAGTTCGGCCGACGCGAAACGCCCTGCGAGCAGGCCCACGGCAGCGCTTTCGACATAGCCTTCGCAGCCCGTAATCTGGCCCGCGAAGCGGATATTGGGGCGCGATTTGAGCCGCAGGCTGCCGTCAAGCAGCTTCGGACTCTGGATGAAAGTATTGCGATGCAGCCCGCCCAGCCGCGCGAATTCGGCATTTTGCAAGCCCGGGATCATGCGGAAGACGCGCACCTGCTCGGCATATTTGAGCTTGGTCTGGAAGCCGACCATGTTCCAGAGCGTGCCGAGCGCATTATCCTGGCGCAGCTGCACCACGGCATAAGGCCAGCGCCCGGTGCGCGGATCGTCGAGTCCAACCGGCTTCATTGGGCCGTAGCGGAGCGTATCCACCCCGCGTTCCGCCATCACCTCGATTGGCATGCAGCCGTCGAAATAAGGCGTGTCCTTCTCCCACTCGCGAAACTCGCCTTTCTCGCCAGCGAGCAGAGCCGCGTGGAAAGCGAGATATTCGTCCTTGTTCATCGGGCAATTGATGTAATCATGGCCTTCGCCCTTGTTCCAGCGCGACTGGAACCAGGCGATCTCCATATCGACGCTTTCGCGATGGACGATCGGGGCGATCGCGTCGAAGAAGGCCAGCGCATCCTCGCCCGTCTCGCCGCGCACCGCCTCCGCCAGCGCCGCCCCGGTCAGTGGGCCGGTTGCGATGATCGCCGGTCCGTCGGGCAGGCTATCCACGCGTTCGCGCACCAGATCGATGTTGGGATGCGCCTCGATCGCGGCGGTCACACCCTCGGCATAGCCCTCGCGATCGACCGCGAGCGCCGAGCCGGCCGGCACGCGATGCCTGTCGGCTTCACGCAGGATCAGCGATCCCAGCGCGCGCATCTCGGCATGGAGCAAGCCCACCGCATTATGCTCGGCATCGTCCGACCGGAATGAATTGGAACAGACAAGTTCAGCCAGCGAATCCGTCTGGTGCGCAGGCGTTCCTTCGACACCCCGCATCTCCGACAGGCGGACCTTGTAGCCCGCTTCCGCCAGCTGCCATGCGGCTTCTGAACCGGCCAAACCGCCGCCGATAATGTGAATCTGGTACGTCATCGCGGGGCGGAGTAGTCTAGCGCACCGGTAATTCAAACCGGGGGAGTCACATCATGATGATCACCGGCGGCCTGATCGCGGCGCTTATCCTTCTTTTCATCGCCTTACCGACCATTTTCAAATCCTTCGGCGTGAACCAGGAATATGAGCGCGCCGTGCTGTTCCGGCTCGGCCGCCTGGGTGAGGCCAAGGGTCCGGGCTGGTATTGGCTCGTCCCCTGGATCGATCGTGTCGTGCGCGTCGATCTGCGCACCATCACCAGCGTGCTCGAAACGCAGGAGACGGTGACGCGCGACGGCGTGCCGGTGAAGGTCAATGCGGTCCTCTGGTTCCGCGCCAAGGACGCGACCCAGGTCGTTACCACCGTCCAGAACTGGCAGGGTGCGGTGATCCAGGCGGCCGAAACCGCGATGCGCGATGCGATCGGCCAGAGCGACCTCGATCAGATGCTCAAGGAGCGCGTGCTGATCAACCAAAGGCTGCAGGACATGCTCGCCCGCGCCTGCGATCATTGGGGTGTGGTGGTGGATTCGATCGAGATGAAGGATCTCGACATCCCCGAGCAGATGCAGCGCGCGATCGGGCGCGAGGCCGAGGCGATCCGCGAGAAACGCGCGCGCATCATCAAGGCGGAGGGCGAGCTCGAAGCCGCGCAGAAATTGTCCGAGGCAGCCAGCACAATTGGCGGCACTAACGGCGCGCTCGAGCTGCGCCGCCTTCAGGCGCTGACCGAGATCGGCGTCGAGCATAATTCGACCATCATCGCGATGATGCCGGTCGAGCTGATCGAGGCGGCAAAGAAGATCGCCGAGAAGTAGCGCAGACCGCGACAGGTCCCTAAGCCGGCTGTGCCTCGTCCGGCCCCGATTGGGCGGCGGCAGCGGCCGCCGCCCGCCGCGCCTCACCGCGCCGCTTTGCGCGCTGTCCGTATAGAAAGGTCCAGAGGCTCAGCGCGCCCATCGTGCCGTACCCCATGAGGTTGTGGACGATCAGATATTCCCTCACGGTAAGCGTGAAAACCAGCACAACCGAAATCGCGGCGTCGGCGAGCAGTCCGAACCCCCACACCAAAGTCATCACCATCATGGTGTGACGGAAGCCGGCATGGACCTGCAGCGCCTCGAACTCCTGCGCTTCGGCTTCCGATTTGCGTCGCATGGTCGCGCGCGCCAGCTCGTAGATCAGCGGTTTCCTGATCAGTGCCGAACCGAGGAACACGAAACCGATCACGACGGTAACGAGCTTTTCGCGGAGTTGGAGAAACTTCACGCCGCCGCCCCCCAACATCGCCAGCAAAGACAATGCTATTCCGCTCAGCACGAGCAACGACAACGCATCCAGCCTGCGATTGCGTGCGAATTCGATCAGGCTCCACAGGATCGGCGGCACGGAGGACGCGAGCAGCGCGCCTGCCTCACCCAATGGTTTCTCGGCATAATTGTAGATGAGGAAGGGCAGGGCGAAATTGACCAGTGCCTCCGCGAGAATGGATCGCCCGTTCGTGCGAAGATAGGCGCCTGTACGGGCGATCAGCCCCGGGTCCGTGCTCAACGATCGCTTCCTCCTGGTGGTGGCATATTCTAATAATACACCCAGCGGAAGCGACAAGGCCTGACGAAGCGAGCGCTCATGGCGCTTTCTTGAGGTTCCGATGCTCGGTGTCACGCCGTTGCGCAATTCAAGCGAACTATCGTGACGATCCGGTGTTGAGGGGTGAGGGAGACAGGGATGAAGATCTTCACGATCGGCTATGAGAAAGCGACCCAGCCCGAGTTGATCGCGGCGTTGCGGGACGCCGGCGTCGAGCGCGTGATCGACGTGCGTGCCGTGCCTTTGTCGCGGCGGCCGGGCTTTTCCAAAAATGTGCTCGCCAACGGGCTGGCCGAGCAGGGCATCGATTATGTGCTGCTGAAGGCGTTGGGCACGCCGCCCGAGGGACGCGAGGCGGCGCGTAAGCACGATCTCAAGACGCTCGACCGGGTCTATTCGGGCCAGCTCGAAGAGCCCGAGGCGATCGTCCAGGCGCAGCAGATGCTGGCGCTGGCCGAGGAGAAACCTTCGGCCCTGTTATGCTTCGAACGCGACCCATCCGGATGCCATCGCACCTTGCTGCTGCAAAAGGTCGCGCCGGGTGCCGAAGTAATCGATCTGTTTCCGTAACGACCTATTTAGTGACCGGAAATTGGCCCGGACAGAATGTTCTCGCCACGGCGAGGATTTGTTGCATATCCGTCATGGTTAAAGCAAAAGTCTGCTTGATATTATAGGGATTTATACGAAATCTTATGATTTCACCTTTACACGGGACCGATGCGCCGGGGTGGCGTGATCATATCGATCTCGTGGGGGTGGGATGTTCAGGAAATTCTTGTGCGCGGCCACTGCGGCCGCTGTGGTCACGGCGCCAATCCAGGCGGCCTGCTGGAAATCGGACGAGGCTTCGGCCGCCGGCGTGCGCGAGCTTCAGTCGATGTTGATGGTGGCTGCCCTGCGCTGCCAGGTCGCGGGCCATCCGATGATGAACGATTATAATCAGTTCGTGCTGGCCAACCGCACGACGATCGGCGCGATGAACGATCGCATCAAAGCGCATTTCGTTCGGACCTTCGGTGCCGTCGGCGGCCAGCGCGCTTATGACAGCTTCACCACTTCCATGGCCAATGGCTATGGCGCGGCATCGAGCGGCGCCGACGTTTGCGCCGATGCCGATAGCCTGGCGCGCGAAGGTGCCGGTATGAGCGGTTCGCTCGAAGGCCTGCAATTGCTCGCCGAGCGTCAGGGCCTGGTTGCCAAGCTGCCGGAAGGGCTGTGCGAGGGCGTCGCGCGTTCCGAATATGCCTCGGCAGGCGGTGCGCCCGAGACGGTGAGGCGCTGACGGCGCCGCTCATATAAAGATACCTTTATATTGCTTCGTCCGGGCCGAATGGCTAGGGCGCACGGGCGGTCGCTAAGTGCGGCCGCCTTTTCTTTTGCCTAGGAGATTCCCCGTGGCCACCGCCGCCGTCGAAAGCTTCAACGACTATCTGGTCCATGACATCGCGCTCGCCGGCTGGGGCCGCAAAGAGATCGTGATCGCCGAGACCGAGATGCCGGGCCTGATGGCGCTGCGCGACGAATATGGCGCGTCGAAGCCCCTGAAGGGCGCGCGCATCACCGGCTCGCTCCACATGACGATCCAGACCGCGGTGTTGATCGAGACGCTCGTCGCGCTCGGCGCCGAAGTGCGCTGGGCCTCGTGCAACATCTTCTCGACCCAGGATCATGCCGCCGCTGCGATCGCCGCCGCCGGCATCCCGGTGTTCGCCGTCAAGGGCGAGACGCTCGCGGAATATTGGGATTATGTCGGCAACATCTTCGATTGGGGTGACGAGCCCTGCAACATGATCCTCGACGATGGCGGCGACGCCACCATGTTCGCGCTCTGGGGCGCGAAGATCGAAGCCGGCGCGACCTTGCCCGAGCCCGAGAATGACGAGGAAGTCGAGTTCCAGCGCGCGCTGAAGGCGTTCGTCGCCGCCAAGCCGGGCTATCTGACCGCGACCGTCAAGGCGATCAAGGGCGTTTCCGAAGAGACCACCACCGGCGTCCACCGTCTCTATGAGATCGCGAAGAAGGGCGAGCTGCCTTTCCCGGCGATCAACGTCAACGACAGCGTGACCAAGTCGAAGTTCGACAATCTCTACGGCTGCAAGGAATCGCTGGTGGACGCGATCCGCCGCGCGACCGACGTGATGCTGGCCGGCAAGGTCGCGACCGTCGCGGGCTTCGGCGATGTCGGCAAGGGCTCGGCCCAGTCGCTTCGCAACGGCGGCGCGCGCGTGCTCGTGACCGAAGTCGACCCGATCTGCGCGCTGCAGGCGGCGATGGAGGGCTTTGAAGTCGTGACGATGGAGGAAGCGGTCACCCGTTCCGACATCTTCGTCACGGCTACCGGCAATGCCGACGTCATCACCGCCGATCATATGGCGAAGATGAAGCCGATGGCGATCGTCTGCAATATCGGCCACTTCGACAGCGAGATCCAGATTTCGGCTCTCAGCAACTATAAGTGGACCGAGATCAAGCCGCAGGTCGACCTGGTCGAATTCCCCGACGGCAAGGAAATCATCGTCCTCGCCAAGGGTCGCCTGGTGAACCTGGGCTGCGCCACCGGCCACCCGAGCTTCGTGATGTCGTCCAGCTTCACCAACCAGGTGCTGGCGCAGATCGAATTGTTCGCGAAGGGCGAGCAATATGACAAGCAGGTCTATGTCCTGCCGAAGCATCTCGACGAGAAGGTCGCGCGCCTTCACCTCGACAAGCTTGGCGTGAAGCTCAGCAAGCTGACCGAGAAGCAGGCCGCCTATATCGGCGTCAGCACCGAAGGCCCGTTCAAGCCGGACCATTACCGCTACTAGGGTCCGGACTCATAACCGGCAATGGCCGGGACGGAGCGCATTTTTGCGCACAGGTAGGAGCAAGGAAGGAGCGATGAAGAGTCATCGTGACTGACGCGCGACGCCGCTGTGCGCAAAAATGCGCCCGCCGCTTCGCGGTTGCCCGGAGAAGGCCGCCGGCTACGTTGCTTGCTTGCGCCTAGCTTCGGCTAGGCGACTGCGCTGCGCGCCTTGCCGACAGCCTTCTCCGGGCAATCACGGCCGTTGCTGGTCATGGGTCCGGACCCTAATTGTTCAAATTCCCTCCGTTCGCGCTGAGCTTGTCGAAGCGCCGCCTTGCCTTTCTGCTTCGCGTAGAGAAGGACAGGCGTTCGACAGGCTCAGGCGGACGGAGAGGGGCGAACTGCGCTGTGTTTTCGAAATGAGGCCGCCAAGCCTTAACGGAGCGGCTCGGTGACCGTCGATACCATCCTCATGGCCGTGGTCGCCGGCGTGTGGCTCGCGCTGGCCGTGGCCGCGACCCTGATCGGCGCGCGCAAGGCCGCCCGCGCCGACCAGGCGCTGGCCGAAGCGCGTGCGGTGGCCGATCTGCTCGCGGGCGCGCCCGCAGTTCCCTTGCTCGTCTATCCCGACGATTCGGTCGATGCGGATCCACGCCTCGCCGCTTGGCTGGCGTTGGACAAGGTGCCGGCCAGGCTGGCCGAGCTGGATGGCGGAGAGCGCGGCATCGGTGCCGAAGCGCTGGACGCCCTGCGCGGCGATATCGCCGATTGTCGGTCGACCGCCAATCCGATCCAGCGCCTGATCGCCTTGCCCGACGGATCGCGCGTGTTCAGCGTACGGGGCGAGCCCTATAGCGTCGGCGGCGAGGACCATCGCGCGGTGCTGCTCTGGTTCCTCGACGTCAGCGAGCGCCAGCGGGAGACGATCAAGCTGCGCGAGCAGTCCGCGCGCATGGCGCGTGCACTCGATGGCCTGTCGGCCCTGATCGAAGCCGCACCTTTCCCGATGTGGCATCGCGGACCCGATCTCGACATCGCCTTGGTCAATGGCGCCTATGTCCGCGCGATCGAGGCGGAGAGCGCGGAGCAGGTCGTCTCGCGCGGGATCGAGCTGATCGAATCGCAGGGCTTGCCGGGCGGCCGGGCAGGGGCGGCGGCGGCGCGCGACCGCGGCGCGATCTTCACGCGCACCGCGCCCGCAATCATCCAGGGCCAGCGCCGCGTGATGCGCGTGACCGATGTCCCGATCGGCGAGGCGGGCGTCGCGGGCTATGCGATCGACGTGCAAGAGCTGGAGGAGGCGCGTGCCGACCTCAGCCTGTTCATGCGCGCGCAACGCGACATGCTCGATCGTCTGTCGGCGGGCGTGGCCCAATTCGGGGCGGACCATAGCTTGGTCTTCTACAACCGCCATTTCGTGCGCCTGTTCGCGCTCGAACCCGAATGGCTCGCCGACCGGCCCGAATTCGATCGCGTGCTCGAACGGATGCGCGAGGCGCAGCGCGCGCCCGAAAGCCGCGATTTCCCCGGCTGGAAGAATGAACGCCGCGCCTGGTTTTCGACCACCGAGCCGGTCGAGGAGAATTGGCTGGTGCCGGGCGGCATGCATTTGCGCGTGGTGGCGCAGCCCTTGCCCGATCGCGGCCTGCTCCTGATCTTCGAGGATCGGACCGAGCATCTCCAGCTCGCCAGCGCACGCGATACGCTGGTCCGCGTGCGCACCGCCACCTTCGACAATCTGTTCGAGGCGGTGGGCGTGTTCGCCGCCGATGGCCGCCTCCACCTCTGGAACAGCCGTTTCCGCGATGTGTGGGACCTGCCTGAGGAGGAACTGGCGCAACATCCCCGCGTCGATCTGCTCGTTCAGTCGATCGCCCCCAAATTACTCGATCCTTCGCGCGCGGGGCTGATCCGCGAGCTGGTGCGCGTCGCCACGGTCGAGCGCCAACATCGCTCCGGCCGGATATCGACGATCGACGGGCGCCATTTCGAATTCGCGGCTGTGCCTTTGCCCGACGGCAACGCGCTCTTCACCCTGCTCGACATCACCGCCAGCCGAGGGATCGAGGAGGCGCTGCGCGACCGCAACGAGGCGCTGGAGGAAGCCAACCGGCTCAAGAACGCCTTCGTATCGAGCATGAGCTACGAATTGCGCGTGCCTTTGACCTCGATCGCGGGCTTCGCCGAGATGCTCGCCGGCGGCTATGCCGGGGATTTGAGCGATACCGCGCGCGATTATGTCGGCGCGATCATGGCCGCGGTCGGACGTCTTTCCAGTCTGATGGGCGACGTGCTCGATTTGACCCAAAGCGCGGCGGGTACCCTGCCGATGGCGATGGAGCCGCTCGAGGTCGCGGACCTGGTGCGTCAGGCGGTCGAGCTAGTGCGCGAGCCCGCGCGCAGTGCCGGCCTGACGCTCGCCGCCAATCTTGCGCCCGACAGCGGCACGATTTCGGGCGACCGCAAGCGGCTCAACCAGGCGCTCGACCATCTCTTGCGCAACGCCATCACCTACACGCCCGCGGGCGGACGCGTACTGGTGCGCAGCCGCGTGGTCGACGGCATGGCCGAGATCATCGTGTCCGATAACGGACCCGGCATCGCGCCCAAGCAGCGCGAGCGCATCTTCGACCGGTTCCGTCGTTCCACGCTTGGTCAGGTCGACGAGGAATCGTCCGAGGGCGACGGCGAAGGCGCGGGTTTCGGCCTGCCGCTGGCGCGCCAGTTCGTGGAAGCGCATGGGGGCAGTCTCGACCTCTTGTCCGATGTCGGGCGCGGCACCAGCGTGATCATCCGCTTGCCCTTGCAAGGCGAAGGCGAGGCCGTGCCCGAGCCCGAAGAAGAGGCGGCCGGCTGATGCGATCGGGCACGATCGCCGTCGCCGACGCATTGGAGACCGAGAAACTGGGAGCGTCGCTCGCGGGCCTATTGCGCCCCGGGGACGTGGTCGCGCTGTCCGGGCCGCTGGGGGCGGGCAAGACCACGTTCGCCCGCGGCGTGCTCGCGGCGCTTGGCCTGGGGGGCGAGGCGCCGAGCCCGAGCTTCAGCCTCGTCATCGCTTATGATCCGCCCGACGTGCGGCTGCCCTTGTGGCATGTCGATCTCTACCGGATCGAGGACGTCCAAGAGATCGAGGAATTGGGGCTGGACGATGCGCGCTCCGACAGCGCCCTGCTGATCGAATGGCCCGAACGGATGGGCGACCGTCTGTGGGACGATGCATTGCGCTTGACCCTGGAGCCTGAACCGTCGGGCGGGCGCCGCTTGACTTGGACGAGCCCCAAGGCATGGGATGGGCGATGGCCGCTCCAAACATGATTCCACCGGCAAGCGCGCCGGAATTCCTCGAACGTGCCGGGTGGGGTGGGGCGGTGATCACGCCGCTCGCGGGCGATGCTTCCTTCCGCCGTTATTTTCGCATCCTGGGCCCTGACGGCAATGCGGTGCTGATGGATGCGCCGCCGCCGCACGAGGATACGCGGCCGTTCCTCGCAGTGGCGGATCATCTGCATCAGCATGGCTTCGCCGCTCCGCGCATATTGGCGCGCGACACCGATGCCGGCCTCGTCCTGCTGGAGGATTTCGGTGACGACCGGATGCGTGAGGCGCTGGATGTGGATCCATCGCGCGAGGATGCGATCTACACGCGGGCGATCGATCTGATCCGCGACCTCCATCGCTATCCGGCAGGCCCGCTGCCGCTCTACGACATGACGGTCTATCAGCGCGAAGCCGGCCTCTTCCCCGAATGGTATATGCCTGCGGTCGGTCTCGACGTGCCGCCGGGTTGGGGAGAAGCGTGGGCCGAGGCGCTGGCGCCGATCGCGCACGATCATTCGACGACGGTGCTGCGCGATTATCATGCCGAGAATATCATGCTGCTGCCTGACGGCGGCCTTGGCCTGCTCGACTTCCAGGATGCGCTTGCCGGTCATCGCGCCTACGATCTCGTCTCGCTGCTGCAGGATGCGCGGCGCGATGTCTCGCCCGAGCTCGAAGCGCGGATGCTCGATTATTACGGCCCGGTAGACCGGGCGGCTTATGCCTTGCTCGGCGCACAGCGGAACGCCAAGATCCTCGGCATCTTCACGCGTTTGTGGAAACGCGACGGCAAGCCGCGCTACATCTCATTCCAGCCGCGCATGTGGACCTATATGGAACGCGACCTCCAGCATCCCGCGCTTGCCCCGGTAAAAGCCTGGTTCGACGCGCATGTGCCGCACGAGAAGCGCGCGGCCTATTGGCACGATTTCCGCGCATGAAGACCTATCGCCCGCTCCGGCCCAAAGCGGGCGATGCGACCCCGATCCGCACCGCGATGGTACTGGCGGCTGGCCTCGGCAAGCGCATGCGGCCATTGACCGCGACGCGGCCAAAGCCTTTGGTGGAGGTGGCGGGCAAGCCGTTGCTCGATCATGTGCTCGACCGGCTGCGCGCGGTCGGCATCAAACGCGCGGTCGTCAACACGCACTATCTGGCTGACGCGGTCGCAGCGCATCTCAAGGATCAGGCGCAAGATATTGAAATCCTGATCTCAGACGAAACGGGCGCCTTGCTCGAAACCGGTGGCGGCGTGACCAAGGCGTTGCCGCTGATCGAGGATGAGACCTTCCTGATCGTCAACAGCGACAATCTCTGGATCGACGGCCCGGTCGACGCGATCCGGCTGCTGGAAGAACGCTGGGACGAAAAGGATATGGACGCGCTGTTGCTGGTCGTGCCGTTGGCGAACGCGCATTGCCACAATGGCCCCGGCGACTTCCGCATGGATCCGATCGGTCGCCTGACCCGCCGCGCGCCGGGCAAGCCCGCGCCCTTCGTCTATACCGGCGTGCAGCTGGTTTCGCAGCGCCTGTTCAAGGACGCGCCGGACGGCGCCTTTTCGATGAACCTGCTTTGGAACCGGGCCATCGCCGAGGGGCGCGTGTTCGGGCTGGTCCATGAGGGACTGTGGTTCGACGTCGGCACTCCACCCGCCATTGCGAAGACCGAGGCGATCCTCGCCGACGGCTGACGCCTTTCTCTTACCGTCACCCCAGCGAAAGCTGGGGTCCATCTCCTGTCGGCTCCGCTTGATGTTTCTGTCAGGAGATGGATGCCAGCTTTCGCTGGCATGACCACCCTGGGTGTTTCCCAGCGAAATGTTTTCCCTCTAGATCGAACCCGTGGCCGCGTCGCACCCCTCCGTATTCAACATCCCGATCAACCGTGGCTTCGCCGACGCGCTGGCGGCCGGCCTGCTGGCGCGCGCCAAGGGGGATCGGCTGGCGCTGGCGCGCGCGATCATCCTGCTTCCCAACAACCGAGCCCAGCGGGCGATCGCCGACGCCTTCGTCCGCCGTGCCGAGGGCGGCCTGCTGCTGCCCCGCCTGGTCTCGATCGGCGACCCCGAGCTGGACGATCGGATCGGCCCCTTGTTCGATCCCGCCAGCGACGAGCGCGTGCCGCCAGCGATCGACCCGCTCGCGCGCCAGCTCATCCTCGCCCGTCTGATCGGCGAAGCACGCAAGACCGATCCGATCGAGCCGGTCGAGGCGGTTCGGCTCGCTGCCGATCTGGCGCGCACGCTCGACCAGATGATCGTCGAGGAGGTCGATCCTGCGCGGTTGGCGGACGCGGTGCCGGCCGAGTTGTCGGAACATTGGCAGACGTCACTCGACCTGCTCCAGATCGTGCTGCGGCGCTGGCCGGATGAATTGAGACGCCGGGGCAGGATCGACCTTGCCGATCGACGTAACCGGCTGCTGATCGCGACGGAGCGCCGTTGGGCAGAAGCCCCGCCCGAGGGGCTGATCGTCGCGGCGGGCATCAGCAATGCCGCGCCTGTAGTCGGCCGGTTGCTGCGCCGGGTCGCGCGCCTGCCGCAAGGCATGGTCGTCCTCGCGGGGCTCGATCGCTTCATGCCCGATGCCGAATGGGATGCGCTGGGCGGCGGCGAGGCGGGCAAGCCGATCGAGACGCATCCGCAATATATGCTGCGCCAGCTTCTCGATCATATGGGCATCGCGCGCGCCGAGGTGCGGCCCTGGCGCGCGGGTCGCGATGGCGCGTCGCACGATCGTGCCAAGGCGGTCGGCAATGCGATGACGCCCGCCGCCTTCACCGACAAATGGCAGGGACTGCCGGCGCGCGCGCGGCGCCTGTCAGGGGTGCGCGCGGTGGAATTGCCCAATCCGGCCGCCGAGGCGCAGGCGATCGCCATCGCGTTGCGCGAAAGCGTCGAGGTGCCAGGGCGAACCGCGGCTCTGGTCACGCCCGACCGTGCGCTTGCCACCCGCGTCGCTGCGCATTTGAAGCGCTGGGGCATCGAGGCCGACGATTCGGCCGGCCGGCCGCTGTCACGCACGCCGCCCGGCACCCTGCTGGGTGCCATCGCCGATGCGGCTGCGGACGGCTTCGCGCCGGTGACCTTGCTGGCCTTGCTCAAGCACCCTCTGGTGCGCGCGGGCGAGCAAAGGCTGGCATGGCTGGAAGGCGTCCGCTTGCTCGATCGCGCCTTGCGCGGCCCTCGGCCGGGACCTGGATTGGCCGGGATCACCACCTTTCTCCTCGACGGCGAGGAACGAACCAGGCGCCAACGGAGCGAGGCGCTCGGTTGGTGGAAGGATGTGCGGCCCTTGCTCGAGCCGCTCGAAGAAGCAGCCTCGGTTCCCACGCCACGGCTCGGCCATCTGCTCGCAATTCTGTCCGAAACCGCCTCGATTCTGGCCGGGGACGAAGCCTGGAGCCGTCCCGCCGGGCGCGCCGCTGCCGAGCTGATCGCCGGATTGGAGGCGAGCGTGGAGGAGGGGCCGCCGACGATCAGCCCGCGCGCTTTCCCGGGTTTCCTGCAGGCGATGGCCGATGCGGTCGCGGTGCGGCCGCCCCAAGGTGGCCATCCGCGCGTCTTCATCTGGGGCCTGATCGAAGCGCGGCTGCAGCAGACCGAT
>Ga0207695_10006236_pt1 | contig 15531 bp, 11 predicted proteins | sample KBSC54metaG_FD_184354 | JGI IMG/M metagenome (GOLD analysis project Ga0207695, IMG submission 184354) | Corn rhizosphere microbial communities from Kellogg Biological Station, Michigan, USA - KBS C5-4 metaG (SPAdes) (version 2) | ecosystem: Host-associated > Plants > Roots > Rhizosphere > Soil... | reverse complement strand
TTCCACGCTGCGTTTCCCGCGAATTCCGGAAGAACATTTTTCTCGGTGCTTTGTCCGTTGTGTCCCGCGTTGTCCGCGTCTTCATGAGCGTAGTACTCTGCCTGTCTGTCCCGCCTCGATCCATGCGACGCTTCCCGGAAATTCCCGAAGAACCTTTTTTTTCGTGCCGAGAGTCCGTTAGTCGTGACCGGTCTTGGTGATAATCAAGATGACGCCGCCAGTGGAGTTCGTGCCTTGCGGGATCGCAGAATGCAAACCGTCGGTGATCGTCAGCATTCCGATGCTCCCGGCGGAGATCTGCTTCAGCACGCGTGGATCCTCGATCCGCGTGCCGTCAACGATCAGCAAGGGCATGTCAGCACTCGCGAGCAGCAAGCTGCTGCGTCCGTGCCGATTCCGAATCGTTGCCGCTCTCCCATCCGTCGCCTCGGACATATCCATTTCGCCACTCCACTCCACCACATCCCACGCGCTGGACACTTGCATCTTCGCGATGTCTTCCGCGGTGTAGATCACCGACCCATCCGGTGCAAGCGGCGGACGCAGATGATTGCTCGGTCCGCACGCAACCGCCGCGCCCATCAGCAGCATCGCCAACGAGGGGTAAAATGCCCGCATAGCAGCCTCCTGAGGCCGACCACAGCAGGAACCGACGCCATTCCAGAGTGCGGCTTCCGGGGAAGATTGTCAATAGAGGCGAAGGCAAACTACCGGCCACACGGCTGCCGGTTCGGCAAGCCCGGCGTTAGTCGGGGATGGCGCCGGCGGGAAGGACGTACGTGAGCGGATCCACCACCTTCCCCTGCACGTGAATTTCGTAGTGCAGGTGCGGACCGGTCGACAGACCGGTATTGCCAACGTTGGCAATCACTTGCCCGCGATCGACGTGCTGGCCGACGCGCACCACGATCCGCGAACAGTGCGCGTACTTGGTGACAATGCCACCGCCGTGGTCGATCTCGAGCACATTCCCGTATCCGGTTTGCACCGTGACCATCGTCACAGTGCCGGCGGCAGGCGCGACGATCGGCGCACCCATCGGCGCGCTCACATCGATGCCCTCGTGCGGCCGTCTGATGTGCAGAATGGGGTGGAACCGCGAACGACTGAATGCACTCGAGAGCCATCCGGCCGTCGGCATGATCGACGGAATGTGCGACAACCGCTCGGCGTGCTGCGACAACGTGTCGGAAACTTCCGCGAAGCTCGCGGCGAGCGAATTCGCACGACGGATGAGCAGATCGAGATTCGGGTGCGACACCATGCCCTCGCGCTGGACGTAGCTGCTGTCTGCGGGATGATCCGAGAGCAACGCGGACACCGAGTCTTGCGGCAACCCCGCGAGCAACCGAATCTGCTCATCGCGGTGCGCAATGGTCTCGATCGTGTCGAGCAGGCCGTTGAGCCGCGCTTGAAATGCAGGCGACGGCGCCTGGGCCGGGTGCGGCGCGAGCGCCGACCGCGTCAGCACCGCGCCGGTGAGTACGAGCACTGCGACGAGAGCGGCGCCGCCGATTCGAAGAGAGCGCCGGATCGCGGCAGAGCTGATGGTGATGCTCCGCGCGGCGTCGCAACCGTTCGGGACGAGCATGATGGTCCAACGGCGGTCGGCGCGCATGGAGACCTCTCGATGGCAGCAGCTGTATGGAGGGGGGTTACAGCAGGAGGACTCGTTTCATGCGTGGGGAGTCACGCGTGAAACATCTGTTTTCGTTGCGCCACATAGCGTTACTTGCCCCTCGGGCGAGGTGACGGAGCGGCGCTGGCGGCTGCGAATGAATGGCCGCGGGACGCGTCACGCCGCGGCGGTTTCTCGTGGAAAGAGACCCAGGCCTTTCTCGACGCGCCATCCGCTCGGATCCAGCGATGCGACGGGGGTTTCGTCCGCAGCGGGCCAACGTTGCTCATCGATGTTCCCCGTCCCGCCTAACTGACGCCACAGCTCCTGCGCCTTGGTCGGCATGAACGGCGCGAGCATGAGCGCGAGGTGCGTCAACATCCACGCGAGCGCGGCAAGCGTCTCGCGCAGCTCGTCGGCGCGCGACGGATCCTTGGACAGCTTCCAGGGCGCTTGCCGATCGACGTACTCGTTGGCGCGCGCCACGACGCGCCATGCTGCGGCGAGCGCTTCGTGCAGCAGCAAGCCCTTCATCGCGCGCCGATACTGAACTCGTTCGATCTCCACCCACGGCGCGGCGCCGGCGAGCGATGCGGCGCTCACGTGCGGCACGTCGCCATCGCAGTACTTCTGGATCATCGCGATGGTCCGGCTGGCGAGGTTGCCGAGTCCGTTGGCGAGGTCCGACGTATAGCGCTCCTCGAAGCGTTCCCAGGAGAAGTTGCCGTCGGCATCGAACGGCACTTCGCGCAGCAGAAAATATCGAAAGGCGTCGGATCCGAACCGGTCGACGGCTTCCGCGAGCTCGAGCTTGACCCCGGCGCTCTTGCTGAACCGCTCGCCGCCTAACTGAACGAAGCCGTGCGCCCAGACGCGCTCGGGCAGCGCTTCGCCGGCGGCCCACAGCATCGCCGGCCAGATCACGCAGTGGAAGCGCGTGATGTCCTTGCCGATCACGTGGAGCTGCGCGGGCCAGTGAGCGCGCGATCCCGGAAATCGGGGCGCGGTCCAGTAGTTAGGCAGCGCGTCGAACCACACGTATGTCGTTTGCTGTTCGCCGTCGCTCGTTGGGCGAGGGAAGGGAACGCCCCACGAGAACCGCGACCGGCTCGCCGACACGTCCTCGAGGCCCTGGTCCAGCAGGCTCACGATCTCGTTGCGGCGGGACTCGGGCTGCACGAATTCCGGGTGCTCGGTGATGTGCGTACGGAGGCGTTCCTGATAGGCGGACAGCCGGAAGAACCAGTTGCGCTCCTCGACCCACTCGAGCGTGCGCGTGGGGTGGAGCACGCAGTGGCCGTTGAAGATCTCGGAGTCCTGCTTGAACGCTTCGCAGCCGACGCAGTACCAGCCCTGATACGACTTTTCATAGAAGTCGTCGGGGTTGCGCTCGAAGATGCGCTCGAGCAGGTCGCGGACGCCTTCGCGGTGTTCGGCGGAGGACGTGCGGATGAACTGGTCGTGGGAGATTTCGAGGTGGTCCCACATCCGCTGGAAGCTTTCGGCGATCTGGTCGGTGAGCTGCTGCGGCGAGAGGCCGCGCTCGGCCGCGGTCTGGGCGACTTTCTGTCCGTGCTCGTCCATGCCGATGAGGAACCACACGTCGTCGCCTAACAGGCGGTGGTACCGGGCGATGGCATCGGCGCCGATCTTCTCGAAGGCGTGGCCCAGATGCGGCTCGCCGTTCGCGTAGTCGATGGCGGTCGTGAGGTAGAATCGAGGCACGATGCGGGTACGGTAGTCCTGTCGGAGGGCGGGGGCGGCGGGGCGCCGTTAGGCGCGCCGCCGCGACGGGCGGAACGTCACTGCGGATCGCCGCCGGGGCGGCTGCGGCGTCCGCCGCGGCGGCCCCGGCGGCGGTGGGAGCGGCGTCCGCGAGACGCATCCGACGCCGCGGCGTCAGGCTCCGCTTGGGGCGCGCCCCCGTCCGCCGCCTCGAGCCCCACGTCGAGCACCGTGTCGACCGCGCTGTCGGCGTCGTCCACCGGCTCGTCGACGTCGGGTTCGTCGTCTATGCGCTCGACCGAGAGCGGCGACCGCCGCTCGATCTCCGCCTTGAGATCGGCTAACGGAACGACGCGCGTCTCACCGTCCGTGCCGCGCAGCGTCACGCGGTCGTTGAAGATGTCGTTGGTCACAACCTTTTCTTCGCCGCGCGTGGTCGTGAGCACGCGTCCCTCCTTCGGAAAGCGCTTCCGCGCTTGCGCGTAGAACTCGTGCTCGTAGCGCAGACAGCACATGAGCCGCCCGCACGCGCCGGAGATCTGGGACGGGTTGAGCGAGAGCCGTTGATCCTTGGCCACCTGCAGGTTCACGGGGCGCAGCTCGGGCAGCCACGACGCGGAACAATACTCGCGTCCGCAGCGGCCGATGCCGCTCAGGCGCTTGGCCTCATCGCGGACGCCGATTTGCTTGAGCTCGATGCGCGTGCGAAACGCGGCTGCGAGGTCGCGCACGAGCGCGCGGAAATCCACGCGCCGCTCGGCCGTGAAATAGATGGTGAGCTTGCGCCGGTCCCACTGCCACTCCGCGTCGGACACCTTCATGATCAAGCCGTGCTGCTTGACCTTTTCCATCACCTTGCGGCGTGTGTCTTCGTCCTGGCCGCGCAGCTCGGCGGCGCGACGCTCTTCGTCGGCTGTCGCCGTGCGCAGCACTTTGCGTTCGGGGCGCGCGGTGCCGCAGCCATGCGCGCAGCCGCCGCAGCGGTGCTCGGCGAGCTCACCCACCGAGTGGATGCGGCCGAGGTCCTCGCCGCGATCCGCTTCGACGATCACCGACGCGTGCAGGCGCGGGGGTTCTTCCACATCCCAGAGGAAGAACTCCTTGCGATTGCCCTTGAACGCGACTTCGATCAGTTGCGTAGCCATCGTGGTCTGCCGCTACTCGGCGTATTGCCCCATGGCGAGGAACTTCTCCCGGCGGCGCCGGACGAGCTTTTCCGGACGATAGCGGCCTAACTCCTCGAGCGCGCGGCTCACGGCCTGGTGGACGGCCTGCGCGGCCGCTTCATGATTGGCGTGCGCGCCGCCCACCGGCTCCGGGATGATCTCATCGATCACGCCCAACTCGAGCAGATCCTGCGCGGTGATGCGGAGCGCCGAGGCGGCGCGCTCGCGCATCTCGGGACTCTTGCCATCCTTCCAGAGAATGGCCGCGCAGCCCTCGACGGTGATCACCGAATACACGGCGTTTTCCATCATCAGGACGCGGTCGGCCACGCCTAACGCGAGCGCGCCGCCGGAGCCGCCCTCGCCGATGACCGTGGACACGATCGGCACCTCGAGGCGGCTCATCTCGAACAGGTTGCGGGCGATGGCCTCCGACTGCCCGCGTTCTTCCGCGCCCAGACCGGCCCACGCGCCGGGCGTGTCGATGAACGTGATCACGGGGACGTGGAACTTCTCGGCGAGCTTCATGAGACGGAGGGCCTTGCGATAGCCCTCGGGATGCGGCATGCCGAAGTTGCGCTTGAGATTTTCCTTGGTGTCCCGGCCGCGCTGGTGGCCGATCACCATCACGGTCTCGCCTTCGAGGCGCGCCCAACCGCCGACGATCGCGGCGTCTTCGTGATAGAGCCGATCGCCGTGGAGCTCGATGAAATCGGTGAACGCGAGCTGCAGATAGTCGAGCGTGAAGGGGCGCTTGTTGTTGCGCGCCACTTGGACACGCTGCAACGGCGACAGATTCTTGTAGACCTCGGCGCGCAGCTCGTCGAGCTTCCGCTCGAGCGGCGCAATTTCTTCGGTCACGCTCATCTGTCGCTTGCCCGCGGTCCTTTTCAGCTCGTCTATCTGTTTTTCCAGCTCAGCGATCGGCTTCTCGAACTCCATCGTCGTCGAGCTCGCCATTTCAGCTCCCGCGTACGAGTCGCACCCGGTCAGGCCCGAGTATCGATCGCAGCTCGTTGAGGGCGGCGTTGGTTACGGCGATCCGCAAGGATCGCGACCGGAGGCGCGCACTCGTCCCGTTTCCATCGTTCCACCGCAGCTCGAGTGGCGCCGAGCCCGCGTGCACTTCGACGGCCTCACGCACATCGCGCATCACGTCAGCCGACACACCGGCGCCGAGCCCCAACTCGATGGACACGGCGACATTTCCGGTGGCGCGGTTCTGCTCGAACGGCGTGACCGACTCGACGATGAACACGGGATTCTCCGCTCCCTGATCGCGTCGAGAATAGCTGCCGGCGAGCAACACCGGCACATCCGGTTTGATCTTGTCGCCGAGGAGGGTCCAGGCCTCGGGGAATACCAACACCTCCGAAGATCCCGAAAAATCCTCCACTGTCAACCGCGCAAACTCGGCTCCGCTCCGTTTGCTCACCTGCCGTTTGATGGCCGTGACGACCACACCGAGCTTGATCGGCTGATCGGTCCACGTGCCGAGCTGAGCCACAGTATGCGTGGCGAACAACTCGACTTCGGTCCGGTAGGGCTCGAGCGGATGTCCCGAAATATAGAAGCCCAGGATCTCTTTTTCTCTGGCCAGGCGCTCGGCGTCGGACCAGGGCTGCACGTTGGGAAGCGTCCGCGCCGGAAGGGTGGTTGCGGTCGCGCCTCCCGAGGACTCGCCGAAGAGCGAGACCTGGCCGCTGGCCGTCTCCTCTTGCTTGAGTGCGGCCTCCTGCAGCGTGGAATCGAGCGTGGCGAGGTACTGCGCCCGGTGGCCACCGAGACCGTCGAGAGCGCCCGATCCGATGAGCGCTTCGAAGACCCGCTTGTTGCAGGTGCGGAGGTCGACGCGATCGGCGAGATCGACGAGTGCCGTGAACGGTCCATCGCGCCGCGCGGCGAGGATCGCATCGATGGCGGTGCGTCCGACGTTGCGGATGGCGCCGAGCCCGAAGCGCACGCGTTTGTCGCCGACGACGGTGAACTTGTAGCCCGATTCGTTGACATCGGGCGGGAGCACCTCGATGTCCATCTCGCGTGCTTCGTTGATGTACTTCACGACGGCGTCAGTGTCGCCGATTTGCGACGACAGGAGCGCGGCCATGAACTCGGCGGGGTAATGGACCTTGAGCCACGCCGTCTGGAACGACAGCACCGAGTACGCGACCGAGTGCGACTTGTTGAAGCCGTACCGGCCGAACGTCTCGATCTGGCTCGCGATCTCCTCGATGATGCGCCGGTCGTAGCCGCGGGCGACGCTTTTCTCGATGAACTTGCCTAACTCGTTGCGGATGAGCTCGGCGTCCTTCTTGCCCACCGCTTTGCGCAGCACGTCGGCTTCGGCGAGCGAGATGCCGGCGAGGATCTGCGCGATGCGCATCACCTGCTCTTGGTAGGTGATGACGCCGTACGTGCCGGCCAGCGCCTGTTCGAGCTCCGGCAGCGCGTAGGTCACGGGTTCTTCCCCGCGCTTGCGGCGGATGAAGACCTTGTGCATGCCTGCGTCTAACGGGCCGGGGCGCATGAGCGCGTTGGACGCGACCAGGTCGTCGAAGCGGTCGCACCGCATGCTGCGGAGGAGATCCGTGGCCAGCGCCGACTCGAACTGGAAGACGCCGGCGGTGCGTCCGGCGCGGAGCATCCGGTACGTCTCGGGGTCCTCGAGCGGCAGCTGCGACGGGTCGAGCTGCTCGCCCGTCCGTTCGGCGATCATGGCCAACGCATCGTGAATCACCGTGAGTGTCGTTAGGCCGAGGAAGTCCATCTTGAGCATCCCGGCCTTCTCGAGGTAATTCATGTCGTACTGCGTGACCACCACCGACTCGTCCTCGGTGCCGCCGGCGCCCTTGGTGGTCTGCGTGCACACGGGCACGTAGTCGTCGAGCGGACCGGGCGCGATCACGACACCGGCGGCATGGACGCCGGCGTGCCGCGACAGTCCTTCGAGCGCGATCGCGTAGTCGAGCAGCTGCTTGTAGCGCGCTTCCTTGCGGTAGAGGTTGCGGACGTCGGTGATCTGTTCGACCGCCTCGCTCACCGAGAGCGAATAGTTCGGCTGGTTGGGGATCAGCTTGGCGAGCTGGTCGGTTTCCTGCGGGGTGAAGCCGAGCACGCGGCCGACGTCCTTGATCACGGCGCGCGACTTCATGGTGCCGAAGGTGATGATCTGGCCCACGGCGTTGCGGCCGTACTTCTGCCTAACGTACTCGATCACCTCGCCCCGCCGCTCGAAGCAGAAGTCGACGTCGATGTCCGGCATCGACACGCGCTCGGGGTTGAGGAAGCGCTCGAACAGCAGATCGAACTTGAGCGGGCAGACGTCGGTGATTCGGAGCGCGTAGGCGACGAGCGAGCCGGCGGCGGAACCGCGTCCGGGGCCGACGGGGATGCCGCGGTCGCGCGCCGCGGCGATGAAATCGGCGACGATGAGGAAGTAGCCGGCGTAGCCGGTGGTGGTGATGACGCCGAGCTCGTAGTCGAGGCGGCGGCGGACGTCGTCGGGCAGCGGGTCGCCGTAGCGCTCGCGGGCGCCGGCCTCGGCGAGGCGGACGAGCAGCTCGTTCTCGGTGGCCACTCCGTTAGGCAACGGGAACGACGGGACGTGATAAGTCTTGCCCAGCTCGATGTGCACGCGGTCGGCGATGCGCAGCGTGTTCTCGAGCACGTCGGGGCGGTCCGGGAAGTGCGCGGCGATCTCCGGCGCGCTCTTGAAGTAGAGCCCGTCATCGTACCGCATCCGGTCGGGCGCCTCGAGATCCTTGCCTAACCCGATGCACAGCAGCACGTCGTGCGCGTCGTGGTCCGACCGGCGGAGGAAGTGCGCGTCGTTGGTGGCGATCACGGGCAGGCCGGTGTCGGCGGCGAGCCGGAAGACCTGCGCGTTGAGCTTGGATTGCAGACCGCCTGCGTCGTGCGCCTGCACCTCGAGGTAATAGCGGCCGTCGAACACGTCGCCGTACCAGAGCGCGGCCGCCTTGGCGTCGTCGTAGCGGTCGTCCATGAGGTTGGTCGCGATCTCGCCGGCGAGGCATGCCGACGACACGATCAGTCCCTCTCGATAGCGCGCGAGCAATTCGCGGTCGACCCGCGGCTTGCTGTAGAACCCTTCCATGTACGCCAGCGACGACAGCTTGACGAGATTGCGATAGCCCGTCTCGCTCTCGGCGAGAATGATCAGGTGGAAGTAGGGCTTGGCGCCTGGGCGCGGACGCGAGCGTTCCCGTCGATCGCCCGGTGCCACGTACGCTTCCATGCCGATGATCGCTCGCAGCTTGGCTTTCTTGGCCTTTTCCTGGAACTCGAACGCCGCGTGGAGATTGCCGTGGTCGGTGATGGCGAGCGCGGGCTGCTCGAATTCCAGCGCCCGCGCGATGAGGTCGTCGATCCGATTGGCGCCGTCGAGCAGCGAATACTCGGAGTGACAGTGCAGATGGACGAAGGACATCGGGTATGGGCTGGTGGCGTCGACGGGCGGCTCTCGCGCGGCACCAAGGCGAGGCGCGTGAACGCTACCGTAGTATACGCCCCGAGCGTCTCGAGGACAGGGCTTCGTGGCCGGCGCTCTCGCATGCATCGCCGGCGCGCGCTGGATACCTTTGCTCGGGCAGCGCGCGATGCTCGCGCGCATCGATGCTCGCACGCTGAAAGCGCACATGGGCGAGCCGCACGGTCGAGACTGATATGGAACGCGCCACGCCGACGATGATCGAGGAGGGTTTCATCTCGTGAGGTCGCCCGCACGCATCATCGGACGGATACTCGTCGCCGTCCTCGTGCTGGTGGTCGCGTTTCTGGTGCTCACGCCGATTGGCCGCTATCTCGCCAAGGCCGCGTGGGAAGAGGGAAAGATCCTGGTCCGCCGGCGCTCGATCAGCGCGCTGATCGCATCGCCTTCCACCGATCCCGTGACACGGGCCAAGCTGCAGCTGGTGCTCGAGGCGCGAACGTTTGCCGCCGACTCGCTGCACCTCGACGCCGACGAGAGCTTCACCACCTACAGCCGACTCGATTCGGACACGCTGGTCCTGGTGGTGGGTGCCGCGTACCGCGATCGGCTGCGACCGTACACGTGGTGGTTCCCGATCGTCGGTCGCGTGCCGTACAAGGGCTATTTCACGAAACAGGGCGCGTTCGACGAGGCGAAGTCGCTCGAGGCGAAGGGGCTGGACACGTACGTGCGTCCGGCGTCGGCGTTCAGTACGCTCGGTTGGTTCGAAGACCCGCTGGTATCGAGTACCCTGCACGAGGACACGGCGAGTCTGGCGAACACCGTGATCCACGAGTTGACGCACAACACGTTCTATGCGCCGGGACAGGCAGTGTTCAACGAGTCGTTCGCGAACTTCGTGGGTGCGCACGGGGCGATGCGGTTCTTCGCTTCGCGCGGCGACACGGTGCACCTGCGGGAGAGCCGACAGGATTGGGCGCGCGATCGACTGTTAGGCGCATTCTGGCAGGGTGTGTTCGACGGGCTCGATTCGGCGTTTCGCGCGCATCCGGCCAGCGCGGCGGCGCGGCTTGCGGCGCGCGACACCGTGTTCGCGAGGGCGCGTACGCACTTCATGCAGGACGTGTTGCCGCGATTGCCGGGGATCCCGCCCGGGGTGCGCGTGCAGCTGGTGCTCAACAACGCGATCGTGCTCTCGCGGCGTGTCTATCGAACGGGTCTGGATCTGTTCGACGACGTGCTCGATCGCGAGGGCGGCGATTTGCATCGCGCCGTGACCGAGATCATCGCGCTGGCCAAGTCGCGGCCGAACGATCCGTATGGCGCCGTGCGCGACTGGCTGACGGCGCACACTTCGGGCGCCGCGGGCGACTCGGCCGTCCGTTAGGCGTTGCCGCCGGCGCCGAAGCGACCGCGCACCAGCGCGCGGAGGTCGAGCGGCGGTCCGACCGGCGCCGCGGCTGCCGGAGCCGGCTGCTGTACCTCGGCCACAGCCGCCACCCGGCGCATGCGCTCGCGCACTCCGCCGTCGATGAACCGCGACAACTGATCGATGGTGTACTCCGAGCCCCATCGCGAGCCGTACGTGTTGAGCGGGTGCACGACCGCGAGCTGATGGCGCGCCCGCGTCATCGCGACGTACATGAGGCGTCGTTCTTCCTCGGCTTCATCGTCGTCGCGGAGCGCGCGTGATGATGGGAACCAGCCATCCACGGCCCAGATGATGAAGACGGCGTCCCATTCGCGGCCCTTGGCGCTGTGCGCGGTGCTGAGTATGAGGGCGTCGTCCACGCGATCGTCTGGGCCGGCGAGATCTTGGGTGCCGGACGGCGGCTCGAGCGCGAGCTCGCTCAGAAACGCGGCGCGCGACGGGAAGTGGCCGGCAATCACTTCGAGCTGGTCGAGATCGGCGAGGCGCGGCTCGATGTTGTCGTAGCGCTCGCGCAGAATGTCGTCGTAGAGGCGGCGCACGAGCGCGATCTCGCCGGCGACCGCCGGCGCGCCGTGTCCCGTTTCGCCTAACGTCGCCAGCAGCGTGACCAGCGAGTCGTGCGCCGCTCGGGCCCGCGCGGGCGGCGTGCACGCGGCGAGGGCCTGCGGGTCCCACGCCGCTGCCGCAATGCGCTCGACCGCGGCGCGCGCAGTCGCCTCGCCGATGCCCGGCAGCAGCAGGAGCACGCGATACCAGCTCACCTCGTCCCGCGGGTTCTCGACCAACCGAAGGAAGGCGAGCACGTCTTTGACGTGCGCCGCTTCGAGGAACTTGAGGCCGCCCCATTTCTCGAACGGGATTTTGCGATTGGTGAGCTCGATCTCGAGGTCGGCGGACATGTAGCCGGCGCGAAAGAGCACCGCGATCTCGCGCAGCGGCGTACCGGATTCGTGGAGCTCGAGCACCCGGTCCACGACCCACCGCGTTTGATCGTGCTCGTCCCGCGCGGTCACGAGCGCCGGAAGGTCGCCGCCGGACCGGTGGGTGCGCAGGTTTTTCGTATAGCGTTCGCGCGCCCTGGAGATGACGGTGTTGGTGACGTCGAGAATGGGTTGCGTCGACCGATAGTTGGTTTCGAGCGTGACGATGGTCGCGCCGGTGAACTGCGCCGGGAAGTCGAGGATGTTGCGGATATTTGCGCCGCGGAATGCGTAAATGCTTTGCGCGTCGTCGCCGACGACGGTGATGTTGCGATGCGTGCGGCACATGCCGCGGAGAATGCGCGCCTGGAGCAGGTTGGTGTCCTGGTATTCGTCCACCAGCACGTGGTCGTAGAGTCCGGCGATGCGCGTCGCGAGCTCGGCGGAGCCTTCGAGCATGCCGGCCCAGAAGAGGAGCAGGTCGTCGTAGTCGACGAGATTGCGCTCTTCCTTGCGCGCGATGTAGTCGGCGAATACGCGGCGCACTTCGGGCGCGTCGTCGGCGAACTGCGGGAACTCGTCGCGCAGCACATCATCCACCGGGATATCGGTGTTGATGTGGCGCGAGTACACGTGGTGCAGCGTTTCCTTTTTCGGGAAGCGGGACGCGCGCTGGCCGAAGCCCAACCGGGCCCGGGCGATGCCCATGAGGTCGACGGCGTCGCCCTGATCGAGAATGGTGAAATCCTTGGCGATGCCGGCGGCCTCGCCGTAGGCGCGGAGCAGGCGGTGGGCGGTAGCGTGGAAGGTACCGCCGTGCACGCGTCCCTTCGTTCCTCCCACCAGTCGCTCGGCGCGCTCGAGCATTTCCTGAGCAGCGCGTCGCGTGAACGTGAGCAGGAGAATGCGGTGCGGCCGGACGCCGGTGGCGACGAGGTGCGCGACGCGATGGACGAGCGTGCGCGTCTTGCCGGTGCCGGCGCCGGCGATGATCAGGAGCGGGCCGTCGCCATGTTGGGCGGCAGCCAGCTGTGCGGCGTTCAGCGATTGTGTGTGGGACTCGAGAGACACGAACGGCGCCGGGTGGAAGAGTCGCAGGGTCCGTTCAATACTTATTTCTTGGAGCTGTTCCTGTACCGATTGATTGCAACCTGGTCCACATGCACGCCGCCGTAGCGTTCCTCGCGCCACGGGTCGCCGCGCATGTGATAGCCGTTCTGTTCCCAGAAGCCGGGCATGTCGAAGTCGAGCAGCTCGAAACCGCGTACCCACTTCGCGCTCTTCCAGAAATACAGGTGTGGCACGAGCAAGCGAAGAGGCCAGCCGTGTTCCGGCGTCAGGTCGGCGCCATCGTGCCGGAACGCAAGCAGGTTTTCCGGGCGGTCGAGGTCCGACAGCGGCAGGTTCGTGGTGTAGCCCTGTTCCGCGTGGACGAGGACGTGTGTCGCCGCGGGCTTGGGCTGCGCGCGTCGCAGCACATCCTGTACGGGTATGCCCTCGAAATGATTGTCGAGGCGGCTCCATCGCGTGACGCAATGGATGTCGCACACGGTGTCCTGGTGGGGTAGGGCGAGCAACTCGTCGTAGGTGAGCGTGTACGGGTGTTCGACCAGACCCGAGACTTCGAAACGCCACGTCGCGAGGTCGACGCGCGGGACGTCGCCGTAGTGCAGAACCGGCCATTTCCTGGTGACAGCCTGTCGCGGCGGCACGCGATTGCGATCGTGAGGAATCGCGTCGACGACGGGCAGGAGACCGGGCATGCGCCAATAATATAAGGCGGACAGGACGGACACAGCCGGATTATCTGCGTGTTCTCCGCCTTCATGTCCGCGCTTCGTCCGCCTTTATGGCCGCGCTTTGTCCGCCTGTTAACTCCCGTTCCGACCGCTCATAGAGCTCGAGGCTGAACACGTCGCCGAGGGCGGCGGCGGCGGCGGCGGCGACATCGCCTAACGGAATGCGGGCGCCGGTTTCGCGCTCCATGGAGGTCATGACGACGCCGCTGATGCCGCACGGCACCATGAGATCGAAGTACGACAGGTCGACCGACACGTTGAGCGCGAAGCCGTGCCAGGTGACCCACTCGCGGGCGTGCACGCCGATCGACGCGATCTTGCGGCCGGCCGTCCACACTCCAGTCAGGCCGATGTTGCGCTCGGCGGGAATGTGCCACTGCGCGAGGGTGGCGATGAGCGCGGCCTCGAGCTGCCGCAAATACCAGTGGAGATCCTTCTTGTGCGTCGCAAGATCGATGATCGGATAGCCGACGAGCTGGCCGGGTCCGTGGAACGTGACGTCGCCGCCGCGCTCGACGTCGAACCGCTCCACACCGCGCGCGGCGAGGAGCTCGGGCGTGGCCACGAGATTGGCCGCTCTGGCCGTTCGGCCTAACGTGACGACGGGCGGGTGTTCGACGAGCAGCAGGACATCCTGATCGACGTCGCCCGCGATGCGCGCGCGCGCCACGGCGCGCTGCAGCTCCAGGATCTCGCCGTACGAGCGAAGCCCGAGATGGACGACGTCGAGTCGCGGCATGCGGCTGCCTGACGTCAGGCGTGGATCACGCGGCCCATGGCATCCAGCGTCGCTTCGGCGATCGCCTCGGAGAGCGTCGGGTGCGCGTGGATGGCCAGGTCCACTTCCTCGATCGTCAGCTCGTTTTCACGCGCGACCACCAGCTCGTGGATCAGCTCCGTGGCGTGCGCGCCGATGATGTGCGCGCCGAGAATCTCGCCGTACTTGGGGTCGGCGAGAATCTTCACGAAGCCCTCCGTCTCGCCCGCCGTGCGCGCGCGGCCGTTCGCCGAGAAGGGAAATTTGCCCACCTTGTAGGCGATGTTCTTGTCCTTGAGCTGCTGCTCGGTGGAGCCCACCGATGCGACCTCGGGGTGGCAATAGGTTGCGTTAGGCACGTTGCCGTACGGCACCGGCTGCACGTGCGGCAGTCCGGCCAGCGTCTCGGCGAACACGATGCCTTCGCGCGATCCCTTGTGCGCGAGCATCGGCGGACCCGCGACGTCGCCGATGGCATAGATGCCCTCGGCACTCGTCGCCATCTTGCCGTCGATCTTGATGAAGCCGCGCTCGGTGAGCTGCACGCCGGCCTCCTTGAGGCCGATGTTTTCAACGTTAGGCGCGCGACCGGCGGCCACCAGCACTTTCTCCACCGTCAACGACTTGCTCTCGCCCTTGACGTCGATGGTGAGCGCCACCGAATCCTTGGCCACCTTGGCCGAGCCGATCTTCGCGCCCGTGACGACGTCGATCTTGCGCTTCTTGAAACTGCGAACCAGCTCGGCTGACACCTCGCCGTCTTCAAGCGGCAGGAGCGTCGGCAGCACTTCGATCAGCGTCACCTGCGTGCCGAACGCCGAGAACACGTCGGCAAACTCGCAGCCCACCGCGCCGGCCCCGATGACCGCGAGGGTTTTCGGCGCGCGCTCGAGCACGAGCACTTCATCGGATGAGAGCACCGTGGTCTTGTTGAGCTCGAGCCCGGCCTGCGGCAGGCCGCGCACGCGCGAGCCAGTGGAAATCACGATGGCCTTCTTCGCTTCGTGCGACTCTTCTTTCCCGTCCGCGTTTTTCACGGCGACGCTCTTCTTGCCCGCAATGCGCCCCGTGCCTTTGATCCAGGTGATCTTGTGCTTCTTGAACAGGAACTCGACGCCCTTGGAGTTTTGCTGGCTCACCGCGCGCGACCGTTTCATGGCGACGCCGTAGTCGAGCTTCACGCTGCCTGCACTCACGCCAAACGACTCGCCGTGTTGCACGTGCATGGCGAGCGCCGCGCTCTCGAGCAGTGCTTTCGCGGGAATGCATCCCCAGAGCACGCACGTGCCGCCCAAGCCCTCGCGTTCGACGACCGCAGTGGACATGCCGAGTTGGGCGCATCGGATTGCGCCCACATATCCGGCGGGACCGCCGCCGATGAAGATCACGTCGTACGAAGCCATGTGTGGTCGAGGGTCGAGGTTGCGCGATAAATGGTTCTTCGGGAATTTCCGGAAAGCGCGGCGGTGCTGGATTCCCCAACACAGGGTCAAGGATCACAAGCGCCGGTCTTCTCTTTTCCTGAGTGAGCTGATTTTTATCGGTGCTTTGTCCGTTGTGTCCTGCTTTGTCCGCGTCGTCATGAGCGTAGCACTTTGCGCGTCCGGCCTGAGTCGAATTTTTTTCCAGCCACGTTTCCCGAAAATCCCGACGAACCCGAAAAT
>Ga0207695_10006234_pt1 | contig 15533 bp, 13 predicted proteins | sample KBSC54metaG_FD_184354 | JGI IMG/M metagenome (GOLD analysis project Ga0207695, IMG submission 184354) | Corn rhizosphere microbial communities from Kellogg Biological Station, Michigan, USA - KBS C5-4 metaG (SPAdes) (version 2) | ecosystem: Host-associated > Plants > Roots > Rhizosphere > Soil... | reverse complement strand
GAAAAAGACAAATGGACACCGCTGCAGATTCCGCAGGGAGGCACTGTCTATCTGACGCTGGCTATTGATCCGAGTTTCCTAGAACTGCGGCAAGGTGATCAATTGCGTGTCGAGCTGGATACGTGGTCGAATGAGGCCGCAGTGCTGACGACGGAACCCAAAAAGAAGATAGCATCTCCGGTGTTCAAGTGCCCGTAGACACTGATGTTTTCCTATGACCGCCCATACTTCCCTAACTGCATTTGGTGCAAAATCGGGTAGGATCTATCGGCGGCGCGTGAACATGCGTCCGATTGCACCCATGCTGGCGATTCCCATCCATCGCGCGATGCCAAGATACAACGCCGCGTACGGGATCAAAACGCAAAGACCAACAATCAGTGGTTGATGTAAAGGCAGTAAAACTTTGAGACCGAAACCAACCAGAGCCGCCAAAATCGCAACCACCCAAAGCCGCACGATCCTCGACCATCCGGAGGGCACGGAGCCAATGAGTCTCTGCAGTCCACGTCGCAATAGCATAAACTCAATCCATCCAGCCACACCGGCAGAGACGGTCAAACCTGCGGCTCCCCAGCGCTGGTCGAGCCCCAGGAGCCGAGGCAACGGCAGTGCGCAAACGTAGCCTAGGCCAAGCGTAAGTGCCACACGAATCACCGCAAATCTCAATGGTGTGCGGGTGTCGCGCAGCGCATAAAAGGCAGACGAATAGAGCCGCCCCATGGTCGAGGCGAGTAGCCCCACTGCTGACCCGGACAGCACTCCCCACACGTACAAAACGTCTTTGTGCTGGAACGCGCCCGAGCGGTAGATGCTGGCGACGATCACGTCGCCAAGCAACACAAAAGCAACCGCCGAAGGAATTACAAAAAACGCAATGTGCTGAATGCCCTGCGTCAGCCGCTGCCGTAGGATGCTCGCAACCTCGTCATGTGTGCCCAGCGCACTCGACATCGCCGGCAACTCAGCAGCCGAAACCGCCATACCAAACAAACTCACTGGCAGCGTGTAGAGTGTCTGCGCATATCCCAATGCAGAAACTGCGCCCGTACCTAAAAAACTGCCGAGCCAAGCGTCTATGTAAGCGCTGATTTGCACAACTCCTCGGCTCAAAAAGACCGGAAGGAAATTGCCGACCACGGTGCGCACGTGGCCGCCGGTCATGCGGAGTTGAAGTCGCAGCGGCCATAGATAGCGCACCACTGTCGGAACCTGTACCGCAAATTGCAGCCCGCTACCAACTACCGAACCGATCGCTACCAGCACGGCGAGCCGTGGCTGAGCGTGTCCATGACCACCCCACACGAGTGCCGCAATCATTGCAATGTTCCAGACGACGGGGGCAGTGTACGAAAGGAAAAACTTGCGATGGCTGTTCAGAATTCCGAGGCACCACGCCGACAGCACCAACATAGCCGCGCCAGGGAACAGAACCTGCACCAGTCGGATGGTTAATAGCCGCTTGTCGTCATGAAACCCCGGCGCAATTAGATCAATCAGCCATGGTGTGAGAAGTACACCCACTATGACCAGCACGGTGGTTATGAATAACAAGAGCGCAAATATGGCTTCGGCCAATTGCGAGGCATCTTCATGTCGCTCCTCCGCATTCAGCCGCGCATACACGGGGATGAAGGATGCTGAAAGCACGCCCTCGCCGAAGAGATTTTGCAGAAAATTCGGGATACGAAAAGCGGCGCGAAATGCGTCTGCGGCGTCCGAATTGCCGAAATAGTGCGCAAAGATTCGATCGCGCACCAGCCCGACTAGGCGGCTCAGCAGAATGCCGGCGGCTACGACAAGGGCAGGTGCCTTTGAGGGTGTGCGGATCGACCGAGGGTTCAAGCCAAGATTATATGGGCACACGAACAAGACTCATCGAATCTTGAGGCTCGGGGAGTATTACCGCCGATGCTGACATTACCATTTCTGGTGCAAAACCGCCTTGGAAGAATCGACCAACCGGGTAGAGGTTGAGAATTCGCCAAATCGCTACAATGGTCTGTCATGTCGATCAAGCTTCTGTTCGGCTTTGCGCTCCTCGTGCTTCCCGCCCGTCCTCTGTTCGCACAGGCTGCTCCCGAAGAGAGCACACCGCCTCAACTTACGATCTATTCGCGGACAGTCGTTGAGGATGTTGTGGTGATGGACAAGGGTGGGAAGGCCGTACCGGGCCTTCGAAAGGAAGACTTTCAGGTATTGGAGAATGGCAAGTCGCAGGCCATCACGTTCTTCGAGACAAACTTTGGCGCGGCAGAGGCTGCGCCTCCGTCTTTGATTCCCACACCGGATACCTTCACGAACATTCGCCTCGCGGATCCAGGTGGAGTAACCAACGTGCTGCTTCTCGACGCGGTCAATACGTGGCCTGAGGACGAAATGTATGCGCACGTGCAGATGGTCAAGTTCCTGGCTTCATTGCCTCCTCATCTGCGCATCGGCATTCTTACGCTCACTCCTGAGAAGCTGAATCTGGTCTGGCCGCTCAACCAGGACTCGTCTGTTTTGAGGGATGCCGTCGTCAGGTTCAGTTCGAGCCACTCCGCCTCACCAACGACTTCGGCGCAACAACAGGCACTGCTCTCTGTTCTCACTGAGACACAGAAAACAGCGCAGGAGGCGCAGGACTCTCAACTCGCGGAGAGCGCGTACGCACTGCAGAAGTTTCTAAAACATGGAGTGGGAGTTATTCAGCAGCACAAGCATGGCGCGGGCGGAGCTCTTGAGGCGTCGGCACATTACCTCGCGGGCATCCCGGGCAGGAAGAACCTCTTCTGGATCGTCGGCAATTTCCCGCACTGCGTACCCGAAAATGCCTGCAGTGAAACGATCTATGCGCTTGGAGAGGCTGGCGTCTCTCTCTATCCCATCGACGCTTGGGGAGTAGACGTCAACATGGGACTCGGACCAGACCCTCTAGGCCATCAAGCTGCCAACCGCTTCATCGACAGCGAATACTGGGCAGAAGCAACGGGCGGGAAGGCGTACCACGTTAACGACATCAGTCGGGAAATTGCCGACGGTGTCGATCACGGCTCACGCTATTACACGCTTGCCTACGTTCCCTCCGATCACAAAGAAGTGGGACGGGAGCGCACAGTCGAAGTAAAAGTTGTCGGCGACTACACCCTTTCTTATCGCAGGCGTTATCTCGAGCGAACACAGAAGGATCTGAAGATCGCCAGCTCACCGGCAAACAATCCTCTACTGCCCCTGATGGGGCATGGATTACCCAACTCCTCTGGCATCCCTTACCGGTTGAAGGTCGTTCCCTTGCCAAACCAGCCGAGTACCACGCACGCCGGCCAGAACACTCAACTCACCGGTAAACTCGCGCGCTACGACGTGGAGTTTCAGTTGCAGAGCAGCGGCTTGTTCTTGATCCCAGATGCGGATGGCACAAGGCATAAATCGTTGCAGGTAGCGCTCATGGTCTATGGACAGGACTTCAAGCCGCTGAACTGGGAGATTCGTGAGATCCACCTGTCGATGGCGCCGGAGCAGTGGGCAACGCAGCAGCGCGACGGCATCGTCTTTCACCTCCTGATCGATGCGCCCGCGGGTGACGTTTATCTGCGCACTGGAGTGTATGACAGTTCGTCCAGCAAAGTGGGAACGCTGGAGATTCCGCTGTCTGCCCTGACTATTGCGCAGAGATAGCCCCTTGAGCTTCTGCGCATTTGCAGCTAGGTGAGTCGAAAACCGGAGTTTCGGGAAAGTCATGGTCTATGGGGAAATTGCACCGATTTGGGTAAGGAAGAGTTGGCCACAACACACCAACTATCATGGAAAATCAAGTTCACAAAGCAGAAAGGGGCACCCATGATCAGCCTTGAAGACGCTCGCTGGTCGAATATGACCGGAGGCTACAAGATGCCGTTCGACCCGCGTCCGCTGTTCAAGAGACTCGAAACTGAGCACGACACTGCAAGGGTCTGGCAGGAACTCTGGGAGGAACTCCATCACCAAGGAGACGTTGGGGAAGCCTCATTCGCAGCTGTTCCTTTTCTCGTCAGAAGTTATCAAGAACGAGGCGTGATCGACTGGAACACCTATGCGATCGTCGCAATCATCGAATTGGCTCGCACAGAAGGTAAGAATCCGGATGTTCCGGAATGGATTGCGGAAGACTATTTTCAGGCGATTCGGAAGCTAGCCGAGATCGGTACGAAAGAAGTAATGCAGGCCGAAGCCGCCGACGATGTGTGCGCCATACTTAGCGTCGTTGCCATCGAGAAGGGCCTTCGAACCCACGGGAAATTTCTCGTGAAATATTCTGAGGCGGAGATGGTCGACATCGAGTCCCGGGTTTGAGATTTGCACGACCGTGTTCAGCGTTATGCGATTCCGCCTGAGTCACCGCGAATGCAGAAGTTTGGGCAGCCGGACCGGTCCGAGTGAGTTGGCTCACTTTGAAACCTCCCCATCGGCCACAACCCGACCTTGACGTTCAATCGATGGCTCATTGAGTAGGACAGATGTGTAATTCCGAAATGTCTAAGGTTCAGAGACTGTCGGCGTCGAGAGGTTGTCGTTAAACCCCAACACTGTTGTATTCCTCGAAATCACATTTTTAGCGGTTGATTCAATGAAGTAGCTGTCATCCTTCAGCGCCAACTCGCCACAAGTGACCTCTACACGTATTTCCTTTCCGTTCTTGGGAAGCGAATTCTTGACCCAACGCGCTTCGACCCGCAACAGAACCCGAAAGGATTGCAGCGACTCAAGGCGCACAAGTGAATGAGGCACTGCATGCGAACCAACAGTTACCCCAACAACATTCGGCAGCCTGCTTTCTGTAGCCGTTGGACGAACGGTGAAGAAAAGTTCCCGACGGAAGCTTCCCGATTTGCGCTCAACATCCGAAGCCTTGCGTGAGACGGGAAGCTCGATTGCGGTTTGGCCTATGTTCTGAATCTCCACTTGAAGGATAAAGTCGCCCGACTTGTCGACTGAAGATCGAACAATTTCAACGCGGAGCGACATTTCATATTTGTGATCATCCACTGGGCTGTCCTCGATTCCACCGACACTGAACCCGGGGACGCCAAGGCCGTCTTGGCCTCGACTCTGCGGAGTGGTCAGGTCAACCAGCAACCCAGATTTCTGCGCTTCCATGGGAATCGAGAAGAGCAACGTAGCGACCAGGAGCAGCGATCCACGAGTGGCAGGTATCCGTAGAGATAATAGGTGGTCAATTCTAGTTCGCACATTGAGCATTGTAGGACCCTTAGATTTGTGACGTTTTCGTTCTGAATGTGTCACCGTCGATGCGGAAGTTACCTTTCGGTAAACGTTCCGCACGCCGCCGGGTGGATGATGCAGCTTTTTAGCAAAATCATTCAGTGGCGGGATTCCGTTGTACTGGGTGGAGGCATGACTTTGGATTGACTGGCGGCACATCAGTGTGTCGGGTGGCGGGATTGATTGTATCCAGCAAGTGAAGCTGGGTGGAAACGCTGGGGCGTGTTTAGGATTGCTTACGGGGGCGAACCCAGCGATGAAAGTTCCGTATGCGAAGAAATGGCAGAAGGAAACCGACAAGCTGCGCAAGATTGCAATCGACTGTGACCTTACTGAAGAACTCAAGTGGGGAAAACCTTGTTTCACTTTTCTGAAGAAGAATGTGGCTATTGTCATTCCGTTGAAGGAATCCTGCACTTTCTCGTTCTTCAAAGGCGCTCTGCTGAAGGATCCCCGCGGCGTCCTGGAAAAGATTGGAGAACATACGCAGGCGGGGCGATGGATCAAGTTCACATCGGTGAAGGAAATCACGGCCGCGCGTGGGACGCTCAGAGACTATCTGTACGAAGCCATCGCACTTGAGGAATCGGGAAAGAAAGTCGTACTCAAGACGCCTTCGGAATACGCAGTCCCCGCGGAGCTGCAGGCCCGGTTGAATCATGATGCGATGCTAAGGGCGGCGTTCGAAGCTCTTACTCCAGGCCGGAGGAAGTCGTACATCTTCCATATTTCAAGCGCAAAGCAGGCGGCGACCCGAGAGGCGCGGGTGGTGAAGTGTGCGCCGATGATTCTGAGTGGGCGGGGATTCAATGAGCTGCCGAAGTGAGAGTTGAGAGGGCTCCATGTTCGTAGGTCGACGCAAATTCCTCAATCTGGTTGCAGGGAATGCAATCGCGACGTCTATTTCTCCGCTCGATGCGAAGCAACGTGGACGGCATTCATCAACGAAGAATGGGACGACGTTCGCCTTTCAGCAGGTTGATGTCTTTTCCTCCAAACCCTTGCTTGGCAATCCGCTGGCTGTGGTGGTTGGCGCGGACGCGATGAGCACTGAGCAGATGTCGGCTCTGGCAAACTGGACGAATCTGAGTGAAACCACCTTTCTTCTGGAGCCGAGTTCGGCTGCCGCCGACTATCGCGTTCGCATATTTAATGCCGACCGGGAAGTGCCCTTCGCCGGCCACCCGACCTTAGGCAGCTGCCACGTCTGGCTGGCGTCGGGCGGGAAGCCGAGAGGAAGCGAGATCGTCCAGGAGTGCGGAATTGGGCTGATCTCCATTCGCCGCGATGCTGAGCGGCTCTCATTTGCGGCGCCGAAACTGGTGCGGAGCGGACCCGTTGAACCCGAGATTCTGACGCGGGTGGCCCGCGGTCTGGATCTATTGCCCCAGGCGATATCGGCTTCAAACTGGGTAGACAACGGGTCGGGCTGGCTGGCGATTATGCTGCGGTCACGAAAGGAAGTTCTGGCGCTCCGCCCCAACTACTCGATTCTGGCAGGGCTGAAGGTCGGGGTGTTTGCGGCCTTCGATCCAGTGAAAGACGGAACTTCGGCTCAATTCGAAGTGCGCGCATTCAGTGCGGAAGGGGCCGTTGGACATGAGGATCCCACGACTGGAAGTTTGAATGCAGGTCTGGCAAGCTGGCTGATCGAAGCCCGAATTGCGCCTGCAGAGTACGTCGTAAGCCAGGGCACAGTGCTGAAACGTATGGGCCGCGTTCACGTACAGCAGGAAGGCTCGCAAATCTGGGTTGGCGGCGCGGTTCGAACCTGTGTGATTGGCAAGCTGATGCTGTGAACGTATCTCGCCAAGCCCTTCATTCGCAATCAGGCGACGAGATTTCGGGCCTTGTTGAGGATGAGGTCGAGGGCGGTTTTCGCCGTCGAGATTGTCGGTGAGGGAATTGAAGGAGGAGCGCTTCGCTTTACCGGTTCTTTCAGTGCCGCGTTTTCGAGTTAAGTTTTGTAAATTTATTGGACGATCTGCACATGTGATACTACCGTGATTTTTGTGATGAGAACCAGAGCGGAGAACGGGTCAGGGCTTAGGAGGATCGATCGCGGAAGCGGGGAAGTTGCAGGGCCGGCTGAGGCTTCGGTGCGATTTCCTGTCTGGCTGAAGACGGGGTTCTGGATCTGCGTGGTGATTGCGGTTGCTGCGGTTGTACGGCGGATGGTGGCGCTGTTAACGGCTACGGGCACGGGCGCTCCGCCGGAGTTAAGCAACCTGGATGCGTGGTTCAGAGCGCACTCGATTCTGACGTGGGTTCACATCAGTGTTGCGCTTGGGTTCGTGGTGTTGCTGCCGTTTGTGTTTCGGCAGAACGGCGAGAAGTCGCGCAGGATTGAGCAGGCGTTCTTTGTTCTGGGTGCAATCACGGGAGCGACTGCATACGGGATGAGCCGTTATGCGGTGGGTGGATGGGTAGAGCGTTCCGCGGTTCTGGTGTTCGACACGCTGTTTCTGGTGTCACTGACGACAGCGTACGTGAAGCAGAGGCAGGGCAAGAGCGAAGAGCAGAGGCTCTGGATGATTCGCGCGGTCGCGGTTCTTCTGGGGATTGCGACGACGCGGCCGGTGATGGGAGCGTTCTTCGCGACTGAGCGGCTGAGCCATCTGACGCCGGACAAGTTTTTTGGAATTGCGTTTTGGATCGGATTTTCAATCAACACGATTGTTATCGAGTTCTGGCTGCGGTCGGCAGCGCGAAGGGTTCACGCATGAATGCATCCGTGCCTACTCATCTTGCGGGAGTCGAGTCTGGTTTGGATTCTGCGAGAGGCAGCAACTTGAGATTCGGCCAAGTGGTGGGGATCGGTTCGGGTTTAGCGCCAGGCCACTGGGTGGGGATAGGAATGGATCTGGCCTGAGGCCATGGGCTGTGCGGCGGCGTTGGAAGCTGCATGTAGTTTTCGGCATTCAGCGCGAAGAGCTGCGGGTTCATGCAGGGAACGTGGAAAGGTTGATTCACGTCAGGGAGTGAGGTCGACCGGGTCCGACGCGTGTCTGGACTGTCGCAGTGAAGCTCAAGGAGTTTGTTGGATGGAAAGTTCTGTGCGAACTGCCCGCTGTTGAGATTGAACAGCGGCTGCGGAGTCTGGGCGGTTCCGGAAAGGATCGCCGGTGACTGGCAGAAGGCGATGATGCCGAAGCATTGAGAGACAGCCAGAAGAGCGATTCGTCTCATGATTTCCGACTCCAGGCTACCTACTGTTCGACAGTAGGAAGTATAGCAAGGTGATCGCGGCGAGGCGCCTTGAAAGGGAAGAGCGCCCGGGATTGCCGGGCGCTCTTGGTAACTGTTACGAATGGCGAGTGGGATGAACACGCGCCAGATCGCGAGTTGCGAGGGAATCGGCGATATGCATATCCGAGACGATGCAGGTGAGGATCTTATTCAGACTTTGTTGCGGCCGATCAACGGATTTGCTGCCGAGATTGAAGATTCTTGGAGAAGGACGGGAAACGGGCCGAGATATGCACCAGTGATCCGAAGTCGTCACTAGAGAATGCTCAGCCGCCATGCTATGTTGTCCCCGTCGGAGCGCCGAAGCACCATGCCAGTCGAATCCAATTCGTCCCAGCCGGAGTCTGCAAAGGCGCGGCTGCGGGTGTTCAACCCGACGGAGAAGACTGTCGTCATGCCAGACGTTGTCGAGATGGATACGGCCCGCGAGGCTTTCAGTGCTGTGGCGCTGCGGTTGAAGGAGATTGCGGGCGGGGGAATCTGGCTGAATCCATACCGGGGCATTCCGCGCGTGAGTTGGATGCCGGATTTGGACATCGTCTATCTCGACGAGCATGGCGAGGTGCTTCGCTGCATCGAGAGTTACAGACAGTCGACGATGGAGTTGCCCGAAATGACTGCGAGCAGCGCGGTTGTTCTGCCCGCAGGACGGCTGAGCGCGGCACGGATTCAGTTCGCGGACCAACTCGAAATTCGCGATATTGCGACGGGAGTTCGGAAAGCGGGTCGGGCGACGGGAGAACTCGAGGCAGGCACGGATCAGATGGCCGAGGCTGCGGAGGAAACGGCAAAGGGACTGAAGAGCTTCTTTGGGGGACTGTTTCGCGGGAAGAAAGAAGCGGCAAAGGCTGGGCCGTCCGACAGGCGCCGGGGGAGACGGCATGTGATTCCGGGCTCGGTAGCGTACTTCTCAATCGGGAGTCCGCGAGCGCAGGAGGTCAGCAATATCAGTACGGACGGTTTCTACGTGCGCACGGAAGATCGCTGGACGGAGGGAACGAGCCTGCTGGTTGCGTTGCAGATCACCAATCCGATGAGCCGTGAGGTTGAGGCGATGATCTCGGTGCAGTCGAAGGTGGTGAGGACTGGTCTGGATGGAGTTGGATTTGTGTATGACGATGATCCTGCGCATCGCAATACGATGCTCGGTGCGGGGAACCCGGAGCAGTTGGTACAGCTGCAGAGGTTCAAGCAGCGGATTCAGCGGGGGTGAAGGGGTTCCTCAGCTCTGTTTAAGCCAATCGAAGCTCTCTTGATCTGTTTGAATCTCAGAAGCAACTGCGTGTTCCTCGACTTAGCTGCGCCCCGCTCGGCATGACAGTCTGTATTTCAGAGGCGCGGCTTGTTCAGGATGCGCTCATTGGCCGGCTTCGGGGAGCTTGTAGGGGCGAGAGAGCCACTGGCGGGCTTCGTTGACGGCACCCTGCGTGTTGTCGTTGGTCTGGACAGCGAGACGGTACTCCTGGACGGCGCGGTCACGCTGACCGGTGATGTCGAAGATTTTGCCGACAGCGATGTGGCTCCAGACTTCAGTCCAGCGTGGTTCTCCGTCGCCGCGGAGAGCATCGCGATAAGCATTGACTGCGGCCTGGTAGTTGCGCTGAGTGAAGAGGACCTCGCCGATGCGATAGCTCGCGAGCGAGCTCTGCGAGTTGGCCTGAAGCGCCTTCTGATATTCGGCTAACGCTCCGACGAGGTCGTTCTGGGCGACGAGCTGCTGGCCCTTCAAGATGGCGATACGAACCTGGAGATCGGGTGAGGACTTGAGAACCCAGTCGCCGGGATCGACAGTGATGCGACGCGGTCGACCGAAGGTGTCGACCACATACTGAGAATCTACGCCTACGACTTCGACTTTCTGATCTACGGTTTTACCGTCCGTCTCGACGCGCAGATTGACGGGCATATTGAAAAGGTCGAGATCCTGATTGATCTGGCCGATGGTGCGGAAGCCCTTGTTATTGCCGAGGCGATAGACGGAGTATTTGTTGGTGAAGGTGGGGGCACCTGTTCCGTCGATCCACTGGGAGAAGAACGGAGTGAGCTGCTGCTGGCTCTGCGCTTCGGCGACTTTGTAGAGATCGGCGGCGCGGATCCCTTTGTCGGTGTATTGACTGAGTGCGCCTTTGAGGACGGATTGGAAGGCCTGGTCGCCGATCTGGCCGCGAAGCATATGGAATATCTCGGCGCCCTTCTCGAGAGTCATGGATTGGAATTCGGGAGAAAAGGGGTTGAGCCGCGAGACGCTGGAGAGGGGGATGGTGTCGTAGGCGAGAGCGCCCGCGGAGACGTCCTGGAGGGCGGTTTTGATAGCGGTCTTGCCATTTTCATCTTCGACGTACATCAGCTCGCCATAGCGGGACATGCCGTTGGTGATCCAGGCGTCGTTGAGAGTTCTGGGGCTGACTTCGGATCCCCACCAGAGATGAGCGATGGTGTTAGCGAGGAGGCGTACGCCGGACTTGTCGCCGGTGCGCGAGCCCATGATGGCGACGAGCTCGGGTGCATAGGCAGCGGGGAGGGTGTCGTCGGGAAGTTCGACGACGTTGATGCGACCGCTCTCAAGTGCGCCGAACTTGTCGGTGAAGAAGGCGAACTGTCGGCTCGCGGTTTGTGATAGCTGGCCTCCGGCGGCCTGGTGGCTGACGGTGAGGTAGACGCTGGGACTGCCCATGCCTGCCGACACTGGGCCGACGAAGCGTCCGGCGATGATGGTGCCAGGGAAGCCGGGTTTGGTCCAGTTGAAATCGAACTGGTCGCCGGGTTTGCCGTCAGCGAGCTTGATGGGACGCGGCTCGCCCTGGGCGCCACTACCGAAGACTTTCATGCCTTGCGGGACGCGCATGTGAATTTCGGCGGTGAAGCGATCGGTCATGAAGCCGGTGGTGGGAAACCATCGCGCGGGATAGAGCAGATAGGTGATGGGCTCCTGAATGGCAGCGAGCTTGAGGCCTTCGACGGGACCGTCTTCAGTGCCGCTGATGACGCCTTCGTAGTCGAAGGTCCAGTGCATCGGTTTGTCGGCGACTGGCGGAGCTGAAGGAGTGACGCGGATGGTGCCGTCAGCGGAGCGCTCGCCGGTGAGTACTTTTCCGGTGTCGTCTGTAATCTTGTTGACCTTCAGAGCGGGGTGAAAGCCGAAGCTAACCATCTCAGCGTTTTCGGGCGCGGTAAGAGTCAGGGTGGCCTTGGCGGTCAGGCGATGCGTAGCCGTGTCGATTTCGGCGTCGATGGTGTAGGCGCTGATATTGAGCGAAGGCCGCTCCGGGCGTGACGTGGGCTGCGCGGCTAAAGAGGCCGCGGCAAGAATGGGCAGGGAGGCGAGAGCCGATACCCTGCGGAGGGAGTGTGTCCGATTCAGCATTTCATTCATTAGACGCATGGTTATTCCAGTCGCGACATAGCTTTAGATGGCGTTTCCACTCCATCATGATTCCACAGGCGCGGGCACAGGGGAACCAAGGTGTTTGAGAGTGATGGCGGCCACCCGGCTGATGGCAGTTTCTGTTTCATCCACAAAGCTCGTTGGAGCGATGGTGAGGAGGCTGCGAATGCGGGCTAGCTCCATCTTCATGGACTCGCGAACCGCGCCTTCGGGTAGCAGGGGCTCGATGTGTCGGACGATGTTGCCGGCGGTAAAGGCGTTTTGAATCAGCTCGGGAACGACCATTTTACCGGCGATGAGGTTGGGCATTGCGACGAAGGGAACCTTGACGACGCGGCGGGCGATTTCGTAGGTGAGGCGGGAGACGCGATAGACCACTACGAAGGGGTTACCGAGAAGGGCGGCTTCGACGGTGGCGGTGCCGCTGGCCACGACAGAGGCTCGGGAGTGATAGAGGGCGGCGCGCGCATCGTCGACCATATGGACGGGGAGGCCTTCGCCGTGGTGTTTGACAAGTCCGGCGAGCATCTTTCGCTGGGAGGCATTCAGAGTAGGCGCCAGAGGAATGATGAACTCGAATTCCTTGCGGGAGCCGGCGGCGCGGGGCCCGCGGAGGGAGAGGATGCGCGCGGCGGCGAGCATCTGGGGGAGGTTGTCGCCGATCTCTTTTGCGCGACTGCCGGGCAAGAGGGCGATCCAGGAGCGGGATGTGTTGAGACCGGCTTCGCGGGCGAAATGGTCGCGGGAGATCTCGGGGATGGGAAGGTCGGCAAGGGGGTGTCCGACGAAGGTGGCTTCGACTCCGTGGTCGCGATAGAACGGCTCCTCGAAAGGGAAGATGACGAGCATTTTGGAGACGTACTGCTGGACAAGCTTGATGCGGTGCTTTTTCCAGGCCCAGAGCTGAGGGCTGACGAAGAAGATGACAGGGATGCCAAGACGATCGAATTCTTCAGCGAGCTTGAAGTGGATGTCGGGGAAATCGATGAGGATGGCGATGGTCGGCCGCTGGCTGCGAATGGAGGCCTTTAGGCGGCGGAACTCGCGGTAGATGCGAGGCAAGTGGCGGACGACCTCAGTGATTCCCATGACGGCGACATCTTCGGAGCGGACGATGCGGGTAAGTCCAGCCTGGACCATGCGAGGTCCGCCCATGCCGATGAAGGCGGCTTCGCGACCGGACAGGGCGAGCTGGTTGCGCAGCTCATCGATGAGGAGTGCGCCGTAGTGCTCGCCGCTGGCTTCGCCGGCGGAGATGAAGATGGTGGGATCGGACATACGTGCGTTGGCCTTGGTCCCTGCGCGTTGAATCCAATGATATAGGGGACGAGAGGCAGGGGACGAGGGACTAGGGACTAGGGACGAGGGACGAGGGGACAGGGGGACGAGGGAACGAGGGGTGCTGGCTTAGGCGACGGTTTGGGCTACGGTCTCGAGCGGGGGAGCGGCGCTGGCTTTGAGGCGGTTGATGAGGGCTTCCATTTCCATATAGTTCTTGCCTTCGTGGATCTGGCCGTCACGAACGACGAGGACGGAGCAGCCTTCGAGCGAGACTTTCTGAAGGGTTGGTGCGAAGCCGAGGGAGTCGCCCAGGTGCGTCATGCCGGCGACCCAGGTGACGGCGACGCGATCACCCTCGCAGATGGTGTCGAGGACGGTGACGTGGATGTCAGGGAAGGCGCCGATAAAGAAGCGGTGAATCTCCTTGAACTTGTCGGGACCGATGAGGATGGAGTTGGCCTCAGGAAAGCCATATGATTTGCCGCCGGGAGCGAACATCTCATCGATGGCGTCTTCGCTCTGCTTGTTCCAGACCTCTTCAAACCAGTGGTGGACGAGTTCACGATTGGCTGTGGACATGGCGGACCCCCGTGCGCGGAAGGATAGCAAAGACGGGGAAGAGAAGACAGAGGAATGTTGGATTTGATGAGCAACAACCGCGAATCGCATTCCGGCTTCTCCCGCGCGAGCAGCGACAACCGCGGGGTTCAATGCCAGGATGTTGGTTTGAAACGCGATGTCATCGAACACCTTGAAGGTATTTGCGACGTTTTCGCTCGATGTCTCGATCTCATCGATCGCCCTGATCATGGCTGCCAGTGACGGGAAATGCGTTTACTTATTCGCAAGTTGGAGACGCCGGCTAACGAGGGCAGCAGTGGACCAGTCAGGCCAACTGGGCGCGGTGACGTAAAACAGCCACGGCTCACCATTGCCGGTTGCGGGGTCAGCTCCGTCTCCGATCAGCGTGGGGTAGAGGATGCTATTCGGGCGGTGCGTGATGGTCCCTGAAGCAACTGGGCTCGACCAGGAAAGAAGGGCGGCGCCGTGCCGAATTTCGATGGTGTTGTTCCCGGTTGTGTAGGCGATCAGATATTGCTGTATAGCCGCATCATAGAGAACCGACGGAAAACTGCCGGGGGTGGCGATGACAGGAGTGTAGTGGCCTGAGTTGGCAGCTGCATTTGGATCACCGCTGGTGCCCGGTTCGGTAAATCCTCCCTTGTAGAACTTCTTAAAGAGTGTGGGAAAAGCTGCAGTATTGCCCGAGAACGCATCTTCGACAACCTGTGCGAGCGGCGCGCGGGCTACGGCGAGGCAGGAGTCTTGATTGCAGGGGCTGCTGGTTGCGGCGGCCGGATCAAGGTCAGAGTAAAAGACGTACAGGAATACGCTGGAAGGGTCTGCCGCAGCGAGGTTCGGGATGTGTTGTCCGTTGCCATCGGCGATGAGGAGCGTTCCTCCACCAACCTCAAGGTTTGCATTGGCGTTGATGATCGACGAACGCGTGACGTAAGGTTGCAGGATCTCGCCGAGCTTCGAAAAGGTCGCTCCGCGATCCTTCGAGATGGCCATGCCCAGCGAGGAATAGAAGCACTTACCTAGCCCACTGCACGCACCGCCCTGCGATTCCCCGTGATAGATGTGCAGAACACCGGCTGCGCCCGCAGCGCTGGTAACTGCGAGAACCGGCCCTCCGCCAGCATAGTCCCGATCGAATGTGTAGCCATTGGGGTCACCGTCAGGGCTGGGAGTAATGGCTGCGGAACAGCCATATGACGCATTGATGGAAGTGAGCGAGCCACCGAGACGGTAGGTGCCCCCCGTGAATGGAGTGCCCGTGCAGGTGGAGGTACTTCCGCCCGCCATGAAGAATGTGTAGGCGCCGCCGTTTGCAAGAACACCGATGGTGCCATCAGGAGGGCCGTACTGAAAGCCTAAGGCGGTGCGCTGAGAGGTAGTGAGAACGATGGATTCTGGACTGGATGTGACGGTGAGAGCGTTGGGTGGGACCGGAAAGGTTGTTGCCACTCTAACGCCGCCGCAAGAGACAAGCACAACACTGAGACATAGCACCGAGAGAGCATGTGTTTGCCATTGCGGGCCGCGAAGCACAAAGCCTCCTTGAGATGCAGTTTCTGCCAGTCTTGATCTTGAACATCAAGATACAGGAATAAGACGCTGTTCATCTCAATAGGTCTGGTTGCGGCGGGTCTTTAACTGATGAAGGTGGCGGCGATGCGATCGAGGGATTCGCGTCTTGTGCGGGTGGCGGCGGCCAGTTCCTTGAGGAGCGGGTAGGTCTGGTTCCAGTCGATGCAGGCGTCGGTGATGCTCTGGCCGTAGGTGAGGGGCTGGCCGGGGATGAGTTTCT
>Ga0207695_10006232_pt1 | contig 15534 bp, 15 predicted proteins | sample KBSC54metaG_FD_184354 | JGI IMG/M metagenome (GOLD analysis project Ga0207695, IMG submission 184354) | Corn rhizosphere microbial communities from Kellogg Biological Station, Michigan, USA - KBS C5-4 metaG (SPAdes) (version 2) | ecosystem: Host-associated > Plants > Roots > Rhizosphere > Soil... | reverse complement strand
GAGGTGATGGTCACGCCGGTGGCGAAGACCTTGTTCTGCACCTTGTCCAGAACGTACTCGCCGGCCGCCAACTGAATGGTGTCGCCGTCGTGGGCGTTGGCGACCGCAGTCGCCAGGGTCGCCGAATCCGAAACGTTGATGATCACAAGTGCCTCCGAGAAACCCCTCCGCCGACTTGTTCGCCGTCAGCGGTCCGACCAAGAATGGGTTCTCAATAGACAGTTGAGATTTCCGCATCTCAAAGATTTATAGTTATGTCATTTTAATACTTGTCGCCGGATTGGCTGGCATATGTTGTTCATAATCTGCTAATCGTATCTTCTTTGTTTATAATTTGACATAGATGTCCGTATACACTGGGTTAACCATCAATCATCACTTTCCATAAAGGATGCGAAGACTCTCCGCCTTCATCTGGACAAGCGGAGCCGCAAGGCGGTCGCCTATGTCCTCCCGCGGTCCCGGGGGAGCGCGACGTGAGGCCGGCCTCAGGCGGCGGGATGCGCCGTCGTGCGCCAGGAGGGCGCGTCCACCGTCAGGTCCACGGGTCCGTGACGCGCGACGATGTCTTTCTGCAGGGCGTTGGCGGCCATCAGTTGGCCGCGGAACAGGGTGTCCATGGCCCAGCCGACCACGGGCACATCGCTCATGGCGCTGTTGACGATCATGTAGGCGGCCATGCGGGTCAGCGTCCACGCCGAGGCCCGCGCCTGGGCGCCCTCGTAGATCAGCAACGCGCCGCTCCCGAGGCTGTAGAGGGTCCCGGCCGCCGGAACCCAGGCCAGCACGCCGTCCAGGCCAAGGCCCCACGGCCCGATCCTGATCAGGTTGTCGGAAAGCCTCTTGATCCGCTCGGCGTTGCGCCAGGCGCGGTGCGCGCGTTCGCGTGTCGACTCCATGGAGACCCCAACGCCGCCCGCGCCGCTTGGGCTCCGTGTTTTCGCCGGCGCCCCCTTCGCCCGCCTCGCCTCAGCCCCAGAGATCCGGCGACGGCGGCGCGATCATCGAACCGCTGACGGCCAGGCCCGGTCGGCGATCGCGGGCCAGCAACAGCGGTCCGTCCAGATCCACGACGTCGGCGCCCTGCGCCACGATCATCGCCGGCGCCATGGAGAGCGAGGTCGCCACCATGCACCCCACCATCAGGCCCAATCCCGCCGCGCGCGCCTCGGCCGCCAGCGCCAACGCCTCGGTCAGGCCGCCGGTCTTGTCGAGCTTGACGTTGACCAGGGCGTAGCGGCGCGCGCAGAGCGCCAGCTCGGCCCGGGTGTGCAGGCTCTCGTCGGCGCAAAGGGGCACGGGCGTCTCATAGCCCTCCAGCGCGTCGTCCTGGCCGGCCGGCAAGGGTTGCTCGACCAGCTGCACGCCCAGCCGCGCGAATTCCGGGGCCAGCCGGCGCAGGTCCTCGAACGTCAGGGCCTCGTTGGCGTCGACGATCAGCCGCGCCTTCGGGGCCGCGGCCCGCACCGCGGCAACAGCGTCCAGGTCGTTCGGACCGCCGATCTTCAACTTCAGCATCGGCCGCCGCGCATGGGCCCGCGCGGACAAGGCCATCTCCGCGGGCGAGCGCAGGCTGATCGTGAAACTCGTCTTCACCGGATCGAGGCGCGTCCGTCCGGCCAGGGTCCAGGCGCGGACCCCGGCCCGCTTGGCCTCGAGGTCCCACAGTGCGCAATCGAGCGCGTTTCGCGCCGCGCCGGCCGGCAACAGGCCCTGCAGCTCCATCCGGCCGGCCCCGCCCTCGATGCGCCGCCGCACGTCTTCGATCTGCGCCAGGACGCTTGCGGTCGTCTCGCCGTAACGCGCATATGGCACGGCCTCGCCGCGGCCCCGGAACCGCCCGTCGGCGATCTGCGCCACCACGACCTCGGCCTCGGTCTTGGCCCCCCGGGAGATGATGAAGGCCTCGGCCAGCGGCCAGGACTCGACCTGGGCGCTGAGGGCGGCCACCCCTAGACCAGGTTTCCCGCCGCCGCGTCGAGGAGCAGATAGAGGCGCCCGCCCTCGTCCCCCAACAGGGTCGCCATCAGGAAGCCTTCGGGATCGCGCACGCCGGCGTCGTCCACCAGGGTCTGGTAGCGGCGAACGTAGACCTGCGCCTGACGCTTGATCGTGTCGTCTGTGGTCAGGCGCCGCGCAATGCGCCGGGTGGCCGCGGGGGCCAGGCGCTTGACCACCTCGCGCGCGCCCTCGATGTCGCCGGTCTGCACCGCGGCGGCGATCTCGTCGATGCGGCCCTTGGGCAGCAGCTTGGCGGGCTCGATCCCCATCTGCGCGAGCTCCTCGCCCAGGATGTCCTGCAGCCGCTCCCCCTCGGCGTCGGCGCCGTCGATCGAGGCCAGCAGGTCCTTCCACGTCCAGGATTCGCCCTCGTGGGCCGGTTCCGCCGCCTCGGCGCCCACCCCGCCGGCGGCCTCGAAGACCGCCGAGAACTCCTCGTCCGACGCCGTCGGCGTCAGCTTGAGTCGCGGCCTAAGGCCCGGATCCTCGACCGGAGCCGCCGGCGGCGCGCGCGCGGGCGCGGGCTCCATCAGGTCCTCCAGCTCGCGCAGGTCGTCGTCCAGCTCGGCGACGGCGGGGGCGGCCTGCGCGGGCTCGGGCTCGGGCTCAGGCTCGGGCGCGATCTCCACCGCCTTGGGCGGAGGCCGCGGCCTGGCCGCGCGCGGCGCGGGCGGCGGCTCCAGCGGCGACATCGGCATGGCCGCCGATGCGCCCATCAGCCGGACCGCCTCGCTCAGCATCTCGAAATTGCGCCGGGCGCGCTCCTGGAAAGCGGCGTCGATGGCCTGGGCCTCCTCGGCCGTCCGCCGCGCCTGGACGTTGAGCTCCTCCAGCCCCTCGGCGACCGCGGCGCGGACCAGATCGATCTGACCCTGGGCGCTGGCCGGCAGGCGTGAGGCGCGCTCGTCGACATCGGCCATCATCGCCTGCAACGCGCTCAGCGACGCGCGCGCGGCCGCCGCGCCCTCCTCCAGGCGCCTGGCCGTGGCCGCGCCGGCCTGGTCGACCATCTCCGACGACTGCTCCACCAGCGCGCGCGCCTCCGAGAGCCTGGCCTCGAACACCTGGTTGGCCTTCTGTCCGGCAGAGAACGCCGCCTCCGACAGTTGGTCCACCTGCTCGCGAGCCGCGGCGGCATGGCTGGCGGCGGCGGCGCGGGTTTCCTCGGCGGCGGCGGCGAGCGCATCGATCGCCGCGCGGGTCTGGGCCTCCAGCTGGGCCCGCTGCTCGGCGGCCGCGCCGGAGACGGTCTCCAGCGACTGCAGGGTCGACTGGCCGAACTCCTCGCGCTCGGCCTTGGCGGTTTCGGCCAGGTCGCGGAATTTCTCGGCGGCGTCGGCCATCAGCGCAGTCAGGCTCTCCCCGCCCTTCATCGCCCGATCGCTGAGCTCGACGGATGACAGCCGCGCCTGGTCGATGAATTCCGCCAGCTTGGCCGCGTGCGCCTCGGCCTGTTCCGCGAAGCCCTCGTGGTCGGCCTTCAGCGTCTGGGTGAGGGTGATCAGGGCGGTGCGCTGCTCGGTCAGGCCGCCTTCTACCGCGCGCACCTGGTCGGTGACCCCGAGGCCCGCGGTCTCCAGGCGGGCGATGTGGCGCGTCAGGTCCTCGCCCGCGGTGCGCGCGGCCGCGCCGGCCTCGTTGGCCGCGGCGGCGAGGTCGGCGGCGCTGGCGGTCAGCACGCCCTCGGCCTCGCGCAACTGGGTCTCGGCCAGTTCGGTGGCCTCGGCCACCATCCGGGCCTGCTGGTTGATGCTGTCGAAGACCTTGGTCGCCTGACCGTCGAGGCCCTGCGACAGGCGGCCCAGCTCCGTGCGCTCGCGGCTGAGCGCGCCGGTCAGCTCGTGGGCGGAGCGGATGGAGCTTTCTGTGCTCTCCAGCAGCCGCTTGCTCTCCTGGGCCAGCATGTCGCGCAAGCCCAGCAGGGCCTCCCGCGCCTCGTCGGCGGCGGCCGCGGCGGTGACGATCTCGTCGCGGACCCCCTGGACCACGTCGCCGGCGCGCGCGGCCGCGGTGATGGCCGGGGCCAGCATGTCCTCGGCGGCCGCCTTGGCGCGGCGCGACTCCGCGCCGAGCTTCTGGCCCTGGCGGATCATGTAGGCGGCGGCGAAGACGAACACGCCGGGGCCGATCGCCAGCAAGGCGAACACCACCATGGCGAAGGTGTCGTCGCGCAGCGGCGCTATGGCGGCGCGGTAGCCGACGGCGAAGGCGATCGGGGCCAATGCCCAGAGGCCCGCCACCGCCAGGGCGATGAGATAGATCGGCCACGCCGGCGGCGGGCGGTAGGGGTCGGGCCGGGCGTCTTCGTAGGCCTCGACATCCTGCCGCGCCGGCGTGCGCGTCGAACTGGCGGCCAGCGCCGAACGCTCGGGCGGCGGCTCCAGCGGGACCGCCAGGCGCGCGCCCCACTCCCGCGGCTCCGGAGTTTCCGTGGCCTCCGCCCCGGAGTCCGCAGCGACGGCGGCGAGGCTCTCGCGCGGCGAGGCGCCGAAGTCCGCTGGCTGCGTCCGCTTCTTGATCCTCATACGCCTCTTCCGTCGGCAGCCCGGACCGCCCCACCGTCGCTCGCGAGAACGCCGCCCACCTCTGCGCAAAAAGGATTACCCGCGATAGCTCGGCGCGCAAACAGCCGTCCACGCGGTTCTGCTCATCAGAGGCGGTGTGTCGCGGGGAGGCCTAGACCTTGACGACGTGCGGATGGGCCCGCCGCTGGGGGCATAAGGTCAGCTTCATGACCTTGTGCTGCGAGGCGTGGGTGCGGGCGATCACCCGTTCGGCCGCGGGCGGGCTGGCGGTGTCGACCGGAGCGGGCTCCATGGTCACACCGAAATGTGACAGGGCGACAGCGGATGAATGGACGACCACCGCAGCGACAATCTCGGCAAATGTCGTCATCGCCAACCCCGGCTCCGAAGCGATTCCGTCGAGCAATGTTATACGGCAAGCCGAGCCGTGGCGCGACGGCCGGGCGCGTGAAATTTGCGTAATGTTACATCGCGCCGGGGCGCTCAGCGCCAGCGGCTCTCGACGTAGTCGAACACCTCGCCCATGGGCGCGCACCAGACGTCCGACGCGGCGATGTGGGCCAGGATCCTGTTGTGGGTGGCGACGCTGACGTCACCGTCTCCATGCCATTTCGGCAGGACCTCGTGGAACACCAGGATCGCCCAGCCGCCCTGCGCGACCGTCTCGTTCAGATAGCGCAGCGCCGGACCGACGCCGTCGCCGTCGTAGGTCGGCTCGAAGCCGTGCAGCCTCAGGGGATCGGCCACAACCTCCTCCGGCCGGTTGGGTCCGCCGGCCGTGGTCCGCGCCGCCACCACGCCGTCGTGCTGCAGGACGCGGCGATAGCGGGCGAACCGCTCGTGCCGGTCCCCGCGCCCGACGCCCAGGTAGCCGCAGGGATAGGCGAAGGTCCGTTCGCGCCCTGCGCCGAAGTGGGCGTCGAGATAGCCCTCCATGCGGTCGACCTCGGCGTGCTCCATCCGCGCGGCGCTGTAGCCGCTGAGCGCGCAGGGGTGGGTCATGGTGTGGTTGGCGACCTCGTTGCCGTCGCGCGCCAGCGCCTCCCAGTCGGCGAGCCGCCAATGGGCGTTGGCCTCGGTCAGGAAGAAGGTCGCCTTCAGCCCCAGGCGCTTGAGCTCGGGCACGGCGTTGTCGAGCTGGCTGTTGAGGCCGTCATCGTAGGTCAGGCTGACCGCGGCGTGGGCGTTTTCGGGCCAGACGCGCCGGCGCCGCGCCACGGCGGGCCCGGCGAGACCAAGGCCGGCGGCGGCGGCGAGCAACGAGCGTCTGGAGAGGCGGGAGGTCATTCTTGGCCAACGGCTACGCTTGGCTGTCCGTTCCGGCAACCGGCGCGCCGTCAGGCGTCCGAGGCCGCCGGCTGGGCCTTGGGCTCGACCGCACCCCTACGCCGCCGCAGGAGGTAGCGGACCGCCCAGATCATGGCCACGACCAGGACCACCCCGCCCGCGGCGGCCAGGGTCCAGCGCCCGGCGTGATGACCCTTGCCCAGCAGGTTGTGGACCGCCTCGCCGAAGATGAACCCGGCCATGGTGAAGGCCCCGGCCCAGATGATCGCGCCCAGGATATTGAGCAGGGTGAAGCGCCAGGTCGGCACCTGCGACACGCCGATGGCGATCGGGCTTGCGACCCTCAGGCCGAAGATGAACCGAAAGGCCAGGATGTAGCTGATCGGATATTTCTCGATGAAATTCAGCGCGCGGGCGAAGGCGACCTGCTGCGTCGCGCGCCTGACCCAACGGTGGGTGCGGAACCGCCGCCCGGCGACGAACAGCAGGTGGTCGACGATCCCCGAACCTGCGGTGGCGCAGGCCAGCACCAGCCACAGCTGCAGGATATGCTGGCGCGCGAGGATGCCGCCGACGATCAGCGCCGTCTGGCCTTCGAAGCCGGCGCCCAGGAAGATCCCGATCGGCCCGTATTGTTGCAGGAACTCTTCCATCGCCTCGCCGGCCAACCCGTGGGAGAGCGCTCATAGCATAGGCCGGGCGCGGGTCAGCGGAGATAGGAAGCCGAGCCTCAGGCGGCAAGCTGGTCCTTGAACGCCGCGCCCTCGTGCGCCAGCAGCCAGCGCTTGCGCGGCAGGCCGCCGCCGTAGCCGGTCAGCGAGCCGTTGGTCCCGATGACGCGGTGGCAGGGCACGACCACGGCGACGGGATTCGAACCGTTCGCAAGCCCCACGGCGCGGACCGCCGTAGGCCGGCCGATCCGTTCCGCCAGGCCGGCGTAGCTCAGCGTTTCGCCGGCCGGGATCGTGCAGAGCGCCTCCCAGACCTTCAGCTGGAACGCCGTCCCCGACGCCGTCCAGGGCACGGTCTCCAGCGCCCGTGGGTCGCCCTTGAAATAGGCTTCGAAGGGCCCGCGCACGGCGGCGGGCGCGCGGCCCTCCGCGAGCTTCGCCTTGGGATAGCGGCGCGCGATCCACGCGCGCATCGCCGGCTCGTAGTCGGTCCAGTTGAAGGCCCTGAGCGACCCCTGCTCGTCGGTCACCAGCAGCGCGACGCCGATCGGCGTGGCCAGCCGGTCGAGGGTCAGGGTCTCAGGCGGCGCGTTGCTGGTCGGCATCGGTCTTGGTCCTCTTGATGGCGGCCGGTCCCTTGGGGCCTTGGGAGAGCTGTTCGGCGTCCGCCGCCCACAGATGCTGCGCGGCATAGGCCCGCCACGGCCGCCAGGCCTCCGCACGGGCCAGGAGCTCGGTCGGGCTGGGCCGCGCGCCGGTCTCGTCCGCCATCCCGCGCAACAGGCCGATGTCGGCCTGCGGGAAGGCGTCGGGTTCGCGAAGTTCGCGAAGCGCGATGTATTGCGCGGTCCACTCGCCGACGCCCGGCAGCGCCTTCAGCGCGGCGATCGCGCTCTCCAGGCTGGCGCGCGGGGTGAAGATCGTCGGGTCGGCGGCGACCGTGCGCGCCAGCGCCTCGAGCGCCGCGCCGCGGGCCCGCGGCATGCCCAGGGCGGCGATGTCCTGCCCGACCAGCCGGTCGGGGGTCGGGAAAGCCCGCGTCAGCCCGAGCTTCGCGGCGAACGGATCGTCGAGCTCGACGCCGTAGGCGTCCACCAGCTTGGCGGCCAGACCCCGCGCGGCGGTGACGGTGATCTGCTGGCCCAGGATGGCGCGCACCGCCAGCTCGAAGCCGTCCCATGCCCCGGGGGCCCGAAGTCCGGGTCTTGCGGCCACCAGGGGCGCCAAGGCCGCGTCCTGGCTGAGATGCGTCCCGATCAGGGCGGGGTCGGCGGTCAGGTCGAAGACCCGGCGGATACGGGCGATCACCGCCGGCAGGGCCTGGACCTTCGGGAAGCGGATCTCCGCCACCAGGAAGTCGCCGGCGCCCGGCGAGACCGTCACCACGCCCAGGGCGCCGTCCACGGCCAGGGTGCGCGCGTAGCGGCGCGGCGAGACGCTCTCGACGCCGGCGATGGCGCGGGCGGCCAGGAAACCGATCATCGCCTCCCAGTCGTAGGGCGCGCGATAGGGCAGGCGCACGGTGATCCCGCCGGCGGCGGCGCTGGCCTCCTCCGCGCGGCTGCGACGCAGCGCGCCGGGCGGCCGGCCGAACAGCTGCTGGAAGGTCTCGTTGAACCGCCGCACGCTGCCGAAGCCCGACGCCAGGGCGACCTCGCCCATAGGCAGCAGGGTCTCCTGGATCAGCTGCTTGGCGAGCAGCACGCGGCGGGTCTGGGCCACGGCCACCGGCGAGGCGCCCAGGTGCTGGCGGAACAGCCGCCGCAGCTGCCGCTCCCCGACGCCCAGCCGGGAGGCCAGCGCATCGACGTCGCCGCCGTCCATCGCCCCGGCCTCGATCAGGGCCAGCGCCCGCGACACGGTGTTCGAGGTGCCCCGCCAGGCGCCCAGGTCGGGGGAGGACTCCGGCCGGCAGCGCAGGCAGGGGCGGTACCCGGCCTCCTGGCACGCCGCGGCGGTGGGGTAGAAGGTCATGTTCTCCGCCTTCGGCGTGCGCGCGGGACAGACCGGCCGGCAGTAGATGCCGGTGCTCTTCACGGCCCCGAAGATGCGTCCGTCAAACCGCGGATCGCGGGTCTGGAAGGCGCGGCGGCAGGCTTCGAAATCCATGTCCATGCCCGCAAGATGGGGGCGCGGGCCGGCAATGTCTCGCGGTTTTCGGACATATATCCTCCCCGGCGGCGCGCGGCTTTCTGCAGCGGGATTAACGGCTTGCTCAGGCGGGTGCGGCATTGATGGCGCAGGACGAGGCGAGGCCAGTCGAAGATGCCCTATGACGCGAGCGCCGAGAGCGCCGAACGCAGCAAGACCGGAGACAACCGGCGCGGACCCTTGCGGCCCTCCCACCTGGCAAGCGCACGGTCCCGCCTGGGCGGCGGCTCCCTCACCCGGCTGGTCCAGGCGAGCGACCTCGCCCTGATCGCGGGCTTGTTCTACGCCAAGTGCCAGGGCGACGCCCTCGCCGGCCCGAACCTCCTCCTGCTCGCCGCCTCCGTCCTCGTCGCCGGAGCCCTGGTCAGCTTCGAAGCCTACCAGCTCAGCGCCCGCGAGCGGCTTTTCCATCATCTCTACAAGGTCGTGGGCGCGGTCGGCGGATCGGCCTTGCTGATGCTGACCCTCGCCTCGGTCATGGCCCCGGCGGCCCGGACCACCAACATCCTGCAGATCGTGGACTGGTGCCTCGTGGCCGTCAGCCTGCTGGGCGCCTCGCACCTGGCGTGGTTCAGCTATATCCGCCGCCTGCGCCGCCAGGGGCTTCTGACGCCCAACCTGATCATCGTCGGCGCGACGCCGGCCGCCCAGCGGCTGGTGGCCGTCGCGCTGGCCACCCATGACGTCAACATCCTGGGGATCTTCGACGACCGCGGCGAACGCAGCCCCAAGCACATCTTCGGCGTCCCCGTGCTCGGCCGCACGTCGGACGTGAAGGCGCATCGGCTGCTGCCCTACGTCGACCGCATCGTAGTCGCGGTTCCGGCGGGCGCCACCGCGCGGATCGCCCAGTTGATCGCCGAGCTGGCGCCCTGCCCCAACGACGTCAGCCTCCTGATGGACGAGGCCGACCCGGCGAGCGCCCAGGCCGCCCAGGAGCGGCTCCTCGACATGCCGCTCGGCTACCTCTCCGGCGTCCGGCGCGGCGCCCTGCAGCAGGCGCTCAAGCGCGCCATCGACGTCACCTTCAGCGTCGCCGCGATCATCGGGCTGGCCCCGGCGCTGGTGGCCATCGCCATCGCCATCCGCCTGGACAGCCCGGGCCCGGTGCTCTTCAAGCAGCGCCGGCACGGCTACCTCAACGAGGAGGTGCTGGTCTGGAAGTTCCGGTCCATGCGCACCGAGATGAGCGACTACGCCGCCGCGCGTCAGGTGACCGCCGACGACGACCGCGTGACCAAGGTCGGCCGGTTCCTGCGCCGCACCAGCCTCGACGAGCTGCCGCAGCTCTGGAACGTGATCCGCGGCGAGATGTCCCTGGTCGGGCCCCGGCCGCACGCGATCGGCATGCTGACCAACGGCGCCGAGGCCTCCAAGCTGGTGGAAAGCTACGCCCACCGCCACCGCATGAAGCCCGGCCTGACCGGATGGGCGGCGGTCAACGGGTCGCGCGGGCCGGTGGACACGCCCGAGGCGGTGCGCCGCCGCGTCACGCTCGACCTCGAATATGTCGAACGCCAGTCCGTGTGGCTGGACCTGGCGATCATGGCCCGCACCCTGCCCTGCGTCCTGGGAGACACGGCCACGGTGCGCTGAGGCGGCTCAGCGCTTGCGCGCCGCCGTAACCAGCTCGGCCACCGCCGCGGCGACCGCATCGGGCCGGTCGTGCATCATCAGGTGCGACGACTTCACGAGCCGCTGATCGCCCTTGCGAAAATGTTCGGCGAGCTGGCGTTGGAACCCCTGCCAGGCAACCGCCCCCGGGTCGTCCGGCCCGGCCGCCGCGCCGTCGGCCTTTCCCGCCGTCAGCACGATCGCCGGGATGTCCCGCAGGAGGTCGCCGGTCCGGTCGACTTCGTCGGAGGTGGTGGTGAAGAGGTTGTCCAGCTCCGAAAGCTGGGTGCGCCACGTCTCGGGCCGAAGGTCGATCTGGCGGGTATGCGCGTCGCCGCTGAGGGGGGAGCATTCCAGCAGCGCGGCCTCGTTCGCGACGTCCTTCGGCGCCGATGTCGCATTGAGGCACCGCAGCGTGCGCCGCTGCAGGCCATCGAGGCTTCCCGCCCCCGGACCGAACATCTCGGCCAATCGCTGGGTCTGGTGCTCGACGGAGCTGTCGATGAACACCAGGCCCGCCACCTCGCGACGGCGGCGGGCGGCGAACAGCCGGGCGTAGAGCCCGCCCGCCGAATGGCCGACCACGACGTAGGGCCCGGATATGCCGGCCGCCTGGAGCCCGTGGTCCAGGTCCCGGGCGATCGCCGCGCCATCCCTGGGGGTCGGGCCCGGGTCGCTGAAGCCATAGCCGGCCCGGTCGTAGGCGCAGCTCCGTGTCAGGTGTTCGAGCCGCGCCTGGATGCCGGCCCAAGCCCAGGAGTCGGCGCCGAAGCCGGACTCGAAGATCACCGTCGGCGATCCCTGGCCCAGGCAGCGGAAGTTCAGCTTGCGATGATCGGGCAAGGCCGCCAGGCGGCCGGGCCGTTCGTGGGGGTCCGCGCCGGCCGGGTCCCTGGCGATCGACGGGAAGGCGGCGACGAACCCGAGCGCCAGGACGGCGGCGAACGCCGCGCCGGAGCGCCTTGAGGGGCGCCGCCGCAACGCCTGGTCAGTCCCGCTTCAGCAGGTTGATGCCGAAGGGCTTCAGGACCAGCACCACATAGATCAGCACGCCGACGACGATCAGCGCCGACAGCGGCCCCTGACCGTGGTTGCCCACATAGTTGGCGACGGCGCAGCCGATGGCGGGCGGCAGGTAGTGGTAGATCGTGTCCTGCGGCTCCGCGTCGCCGACCGACCGGTGCAGGAACAGCACGACCAGGCCCCCGAACAGCGCGATGGTGATCCAATCGTAGACAGTTTCCAAGAGCGACGCTCCCCAGCCTTCTCGTCAGTGTGCCGTATCACGGCCCTCGCAAGAACCATGCAAGTTCCTGGAGAGCCATTCAACCGGCCTCTACCCAGCGAACCGTCGAGGGGGAGAATCCTCCTATCCGGCTTCCGAGACAAGCGGCGGCCAGACAAACGAAAACCGCCGCCCCGGCTGGGACGGCGGTCTCCGTAGGTGCTGGACCGAAGTCGTCTTAGGCGAAAGCCGCCTGGCGACGACGATTGCGGACCATGGCGCCGATGCCGCCGAAGCCCAGGATCATCAGACCCCAGGTGGCGGGCTCGGGAACGCCGCTCACGTCGATGGTCGACTGAGCATTGCCGGCCCCGACGGCCGTGATGTGGTAGAGTTCGGTGATCGAGTAGGTGCCGTCCACCGCCGGGCTCGCGACCTGCACCGAGGTGCCGATCGTGTCGAACGGGTGGCTGGCGAGTTGCGTCAGCGTGCCGTACTTGGAGTTGTCGAGGTTGAGATAGGTGCTCTCAACGACGCTCCAGCCGGCGCTCAGGACGTTCTCGGTCAGCGAGCTCTTGAAGGTGTGCGCCATCGCCGCGGTCAGGCCCTGGATCGTCACATAGACGTCCAGCGTGCCGCCGCCGCCGTTGTTCGACGCGTCGAGCGCATTGCTGCTCAGCAGGTCGGGCAGCGGGCCGAACACGGCGCTGATGTTGTTGATGTCGAAGTTGCCGAGGACCGCGCCGAGGATGCCGGCGTTGGTGCCGCCGGAGGCCAGGTCGACGATCGAGCCGCCGTCGTGGGCCGCGCCGATCGAGATGGTGGTCGCAGCGTTCGCCGAGGCGGACACCGCGAGGGCGGCGGCCAGGACGGCCGCCGGAACGAGGGTCTTAAGGGCTTTCATTGGTCCAGTCCTAATTAACGTCCCGTTAGCTCTACCGCAGCGCTTTTCCGCCGTCAACTATTACATAACAACTTCTCTATGTCTCACTCTCGCCATGATCGAAAAATCGGCGCCAAAGACCCCCTCCCACGCCTCTGCACGAACCGGAGGAGTACGTATTTTCGTCGTATTTTCAATACGTTCAGGAAAATCTCCGAAAGCGATATGGGCTGCGTGAATTTTTCTTGAAGGGTTTGGTTAAGAATTCCCCTGAGAGGCGAATTCTTCGCGTGTTCGAGTGTATTGAGGTCTTGGACTGTCCATCCGAGCATAGATTGGCGTCTTCTCGGATATTCTAGAGACAAACCTGCTCTTGGTTAACAACACCCGCTCAGGTCTTCGCGAATTTGTTTTGTCGTCGTCCTGGCGAAGTCAGGTTCTGGGTGCCGACGAGGCCGCCGGGCGCCGCCGGTCGTTTCATAGGGAAGGAAGCTTGGCCACGGCGCGGGCGCGCCTGGTCCTGGGGGCGCTCAGTAAGCGCGCGGATCGCGGAAGATGAGGGGCACGGTCCTGGCCAGGATGGCCACGTCCAGAGCCGGCGACCAGTCCTCGATATAGCTGTTGTCCGCCGCCACCCGGTCGTTCATGCAGCGGATGTCGCGGATCTCGCCGCGGAAGCCGTTCACCTGGGCGTAGCCCGTCAGCCCAGGCTTGGCCCGGAAGCGCGCCGCATAGGTCGGGATCAGCGCGCCATAGTACTCGTCGTGCGCCAGCGCATGCGGCCGCGGCCCCACGATCGACATGTCGCCCTTCAGCACGTTCCAGAGCTGCGGCAGCTCGTCGATCGAGAGCTTGCGCAGCAGCGCCCCCACCGCGGTCACCCGCGCGTCGTTCTTCGTCGCCTGCTGAACCTGCGCGCAGTCCTCCGTCACCGTCATGGTGCGGAACTTGTAGATCGTGAACACCTTGCCCCGGTAACCCGTCCGGCGCTGCCGGAAGATCGCCTGGCCCGGAGTCTCCAGCCGGATCACCACCATCACCATCAACAGGAACGGCAGGAACAGCAGCAGCGCGAAACCCGCGATCGTCACGTCCATCAGACGCTTGAACGGATGCGTCGCCACCGCCGTCGGGGCGACATCGGGGGTGTGGCGGCGATAGTCGGACGCCGCGGCATGGCCGCGCTTCATCCCGCCCTGATCCGCCAACAGGCTCAAGTCGCCGCTCCCCCAGCCGTCAGGTCCATCTACGGGCGCCTCGGCGCGAAAGACGCTTAACAAGGTGTTTTCCATCTCTCGGCACGAAACGTTAAGCGCTCCGGGTGTTTCTGGGACAAGCGCCCCGATAGGCCTGTCCGGAGCAAATCCAATGCCAGCAGACGTGTCGTTCCGAGACGTTAGCGCGCCCGCCGCCGCGGTCCAGACGACCGCGGGTCGCAGGCTGCCGCTGGGCATCGGCCTGGCCGTGGCCGCCAGCATCTCCGTGGGCCTCTGGTTCGGCGTCGCGGCCGGCGTCAAGGCGCTGTTCTTCTAGGTCTCAGGTCTCGGACCCCAACCGCCCGCGATCTCCGGAAAGCGCAGGCTACTCCGCTGCGTCGTCCGCGCCCGGCGGCCGTTCGGCCAGCTGCCGCAGATATTGTCCGTACTCGCTCTTGGCCAGGCCGTCGGCGAGCTTGCGCAGCTGCTGGGCGTCGATCCAGCCGCGCCGGAAGCAGATCTCCTCGAGGCAGCCGATCCGCAGGCCCTGGCGCTGCTCCACGGCCCGGATGAATTCGCCGGCCTGGATCAGGCTGTCGTGCGTGCCGGTGTCGAGCCAGGCGAAGCCGCGGCCCAGGAGCTCCACATTCAGCTCCCCCGCCTCCAGATAGACCTGGTTGAGCGCGGTGATCTCCAGCTCGCCGCGATGCGACGGCTTCAGCGTCTTGGCGAACTCGCTGGCGCGGCCGTCATAGAAGTAGAGGCCGGTCACGGCATAGTTCGATTTTGGGACCGTCGGCTTCTCCTCGATGCCGAGCGCCCGTCCATCGGGCGCCAGCTCGACCACGCCATAGCGCTCGGGGTCCTGGACCAGATAGCCGAACACGGTAGCGCCCTTGCCGCGCGCGTCCGCGGCCTGCAGGGAGCGGGTGAAGTTCTGCCCAAAGAAGATGTTGTCCCCCAGCACCATGACGCTGGGCTCTCCGGCGATGAACTCCTCGCCGAGGATATAGGCCTGCGCCAGGCCATCGGGCCGGGGCTGCACGACATATTCGAACCGCACGCCCAGCTGCGAGCCGTCGCCCAGCAGGCGCTTGAAGCCGGCCTGGTCCTCGGGCGTGGTGATGATCAGGATCTCGCGCACCCCGGCCAGCAGCAGGACGGACAGCGGATAGTAGATCATCGGCTTGTCGTAGACCGGCAGCAGCTGCTTGGAGACCGCCAGGGTCAAGGGATGCAGCCGGGTGCCGGACCCGCCCGCGAGGATGACGCCGCGTCTCATGCCGTCGACCTTTGTTCTGATGTGAGTTCAGCCACGATCTCGGCCACGGCGTCGCGCCAGGGCCGGGGCGTGACCCCGAAGGTGTGTTCGAGCTTGCCGGTGTCCAGCGTGCCCCTGATCGGGCGCCGCGCCGGCGCGGGCCAGTCGGCGGTCGCCCCGGCGGCCACGCTCGGCGCCCGGTCGCCCATCGCCAGGGCGAAGACGCCTTCCGCGAGACCCTTCCAGGTCACCTCGCCGGCGTTGGCGAAATGGTGGACGCCGAACACGGCGTCTCCAGGCGCGGCCGCAGCCAGGCGCCCGGCCTGCGAGAGGATGAAACGGGCCAGATCGCGCGCCGCGGTCGGGCGGCCGAACTGGTCGGCGACCACCTTGAGCGGTTTCCCCTCGCCAGCCAGCCGCAGCATGGTCTTGACGAAATTCTTGCCGTGGCTGGAGACCACCCAGGAGGTCCGCAGGATCAGCGCCCGCGGACAGGCCGCCAGGATCGCCTGTTCGCCCGCAAGCTTGGTGGCGCCGTAGACGTTGATCGGATGCGTCGGATCGGTCTCGACGTAGGGAACCCCCGTCTCGCCGTCGAAGACATAGTCGGTGGAGACGTGGACCAGGGCCGGCCCGTCGGCGCCCAGGGCCTGGGCGATCGCGCCCGGCGTCACCGCGTTCACCGTTCGGGCGAGGTCCGGTTCGCTCTCGGCCAGGTCC
>Ga0207695_10006231_pt1 | contig 15536 bp, 13 predicted proteins | sample KBSC54metaG_FD_184354 | JGI IMG/M metagenome (GOLD analysis project Ga0207695, IMG submission 184354) | Corn rhizosphere microbial communities from Kellogg Biological Station, Michigan, USA - KBS C5-4 metaG (SPAdes) (version 2) | ecosystem: Host-associated > Plants > Roots > Rhizosphere > Soil... | reverse complement strand
ACCCGGCATGCTGCGGGTCGAGCCAGGCAAGGGAGCCGCGATCGCGCTCGAAATCTGGGCGCTCTCCGCTGCCGCCTTCGGCGCGTTCGTCGCCGCAATCCCCCCGCCGCTCTCGATCGGCACCATCCGCCTCGCGGATGGCCGCAGCGTGAAGGGATTCCTCGTCGAAGCCGCCGGCGTCGAGGGCGCGCGCGATATCTCCGCGTACGGCGGCTGGCGGGCGTTTATGGCGGAGAAGGCGGCGGTTTAGATCAGTCTCGTGTCCCGGACGCGGTGCAGCACGTAGTGATGCACCGCAGAGCCGGGACCCACTGTTAAACACGCACTTGGGCCCCGGATCAGCAGCGCACCGCAAGCGCGCTGCGCTGCATCCGGGGCACGATACAGTCAGAGGCGCTCACACCGACACCGCATAAAGCTCGTACTCACCCCGCACCAGTTCGATGTGGTCGCGCATCGCGCTTGCCGCGCCGGCCTTGTCGCCGCGCATGATGGCGACGACGACGCGGTCGTGCTCGGCGTGCGACTTGGCGAGACGGCCGAGATTGCGGAACTGGGCGCGGCGGAACGGCTGCACGCGCACCCGTGTCGCCAAGGTCATCTCGGCGATGTAGGCATTCTGCGAGCCGACATAGATGCTGTTGTGGAAGCGTTCATTGACCGCATGGAAGCGGTCGGGATTGCCGGCATGGCTCAGCACGCGAAGCTCTTCATGCACGGCTTCGAGCTGATGCCGCTCGATCGGCGTCATGCGTTCTGCCGCGAGCCCGGCGCAGATCGCTTCCAGCTCCGCCATCGCCTCGAACATGCCGGCGAGCCGCTCGATGGTCGGTCGCGCCACGACAGCACCGCGATGCGGCCGCGCCTCGACCAGGCCGGAGACGACGAGCTGGCGCAGCGCCTCGCGCACCGGCGTGCGCGACACCGAGAAGCGGCGCGCGATGTCGGACTCGTCCAGTGGTGCGCCCGGCGGCAACACGCCGCGCACGATTTCGTCGGCGAGTTGCAGCCGCAACTCCTCGGCGCGGGTGATCTTCACCACCGACGACGCGGCGCGGTCGATGCGGCGAACCACCGCCCCGGCAGGCGGCCGCCTGTTATTGGCAGAGAGATCATCGAGGCTCATGCAGTTCTAGCCTTTGGGCTCGTCGATGATGCTGACATGCGCCGCAACGATTCGCCATCCTTCCGGACAGCGCACCCATGTCTGCATCTGCCGCCCGACCTTGCCGGGCGCGTTCTCGCGATAGAACAGGGTCGAGGCGACGGCGCTGTCGCGGCCATAGGTGGTGATCACGGTGCGCGCGATCTTGCGCATCAAGCCGATCGGCGAGCGCGCGGCGCGGAAGGATGCGATCTCGTGATGGCCATAGAGGTTTTCGGCGACGCCATAGCGCAGCGTGCGCGAATCCTTGCGGAACAACTCGTCGAGCACGGCGACATCGTTCGACACCAGCGCCCTCTCGTAGCGCTCGAACTGCGCAGTGACTTCGGCGAGCACGTCAGGCAGATCGATTTCCATCTCAAATTCCCCTCTAAAGCCCTCTTGGCGGCGGCGCCGATACCGCGCCCATGCGTTCCAGCGTATAGGCGACACGAAGTGCAATATCCTCGCGCCAGGGCGGCGCGATCAGTTGCACGCCGATCGGCATCGGCTCGAGCGGCACCGGCACGGCGACCACGGGCAGGCCGATGAACGAGATCGGCTGGGTGTGAACGCCGATATTGGGGCGCACCGGCATCTCGACGCCATCTAGGACGAAATTCACCTGACCGAGTTTCGGCGCGACACAGGGCGTTGCCGGCGCGATCAGCAAATCCACAGACCTGAATATCTCCAGAAGCTGCGCACGGTACCAGCGCCGGAATTTCTGCGCGCGATCGACCAAGGGCGCCGGAATCATGGCGCCCGAAATCAACCGGTCGCGTATGGCGGGTTCAAAATCGTTTGGCCGCTTGCGCAGGCGATCGAGATGCAACGAGGCACCTTCGGTGGTGGTGATGACAAAGGCCGCCGCACGGGCGCGCTCGGCTTCGGGGACGTCAACCACTTTGGTTACGCCAAGCGCCTTTGCGACATGCGCGACCGCTTCGGCCGCTTCGGGAAACAGATTCTTCTGAAACCAGCCGCCGGCCAGCGCGATCCGCAAGCTGCCGATGTTTTGGGCGAGCCGCGGCGCCGCGGGCTCTACGGCGCGCGTGGTGCAGGCGGCGTCATCGGCATCGGGGCCCTGCATCGCATCATAAGCAAGCGCGAGATCGCGCACGCTGCGGGCGAAGGGGCCGAGATGATCGAGGCTTGCGACAAAGGGAAACGAACGCGCCCGCGACAGGCGGCCATAGGTCGGCTTCAAGCCAAAAATGCCGCAGAAGGACGACGGCACGCGGATCGAGCCGTTGGTGTCCGAACCCAGCGCAATTGGCACCAGCGCGCCGCCGACGGCACTGCCCGAACCGCCGGAGGAACCGCCCGTCATCCGCGAGGGATCATGCGGATTGCGCGAGGGGCCGTCATGCACGTTCTCGCCGGTGAAGTCGTAGGCGTATTCGCCCATGTTGAGCGCGCCGACGAGAACCGCACCGGCCGCTTCCAACCGCTCGATCAAGGTCGCATCGCGCGTCGCTTTCGGCAGGTCGCGATTGATCCTGGAGCCGGCGCGGGTGGTAAGGCCCTTCACATCGAACAGGTTCTTCACCGCAAAGGGCACGCCCGCCAGCGGACCGACATTCCTGCCGGCGGCAATGGCGGAATCGATCTCGCGCGCCCTGGTCCGGGCGCGCTCGGCGGTGACGTCGGTGAAGGAGTTGAGGATTCCGTCGTAGCGCTCGATACGCGCGAGCGCGGTTTCGGTCACCTCCAGCGCCGTGAGCTTGCCCGAGGTCACGGCCTTGGCGATTTCGGACGCCGATGGAGTTGCGGATGCGGCGGTCATGGCAGGATCAGGCAATGAAGACACCGGCCGGCTCGGTTTCGTCGGGCAGCGGAAATTCCTCGACCAGCCGCGCCATCCGCAGCGAGACCTCCAGATTGGCGCGCACGGCCGGTTTCCACGCGTCCTCGATCGGCAAGCCCAGAAGCGCAGCGACGGAGGCGATGTAATCGTCGATCAGTTCCGCAGACATCTCTCTCCCGTTTGATTTTCTCATGGCCGCAACAGCTATTGGAACCGTGCTCGCAAGGTTCGTGCCAAGCCTTGCGGGCGGTCTAACCCTATGATTGCCTTCCAGAATGCGTGGGTTCCAACCACCATCGGGCACCACGCCTATTGCATACAAAGGAGCAGCATTGCTCATCATGCAGGCAGGGACGAAGCTACGCGGCTTTCCGCGCTCGCTCAATCCGGCCAGATCAGTTCCTGAAGCTGAACGAGATTGGCCGCCCGCTCCTGCCAATCCTCGATGCAGATGTGCCGGATCGGATCGCTGGCGTGATGCAGCAGCATCAAGGCCATCAACCGGCGCTTCAGCGCGAAACCCACGTCGTCGCGTGAATAGCCGAAGCCTTCGAACAGGCTGCGCACCCGGCGCGGTCGCCCCGCGGCCATGAACGCGCTGGGCCCGAGCAAATCATATTCACGCCAGCCTGTTTTCACGTCGCCGAAATCGAACAGCCCGGCAAGACGCCATTGATCGCCGTGTTCCGCAAGCAGGAAATTCTCCGGAATATATTCGCCGGTCAGGATCACCGGCGGCGAATCAAGCGGAATGAGCTCGGCCGCTTCGCGCAGGAGATCATCGAGGCCGTCCAGGAATTTTCGCTTGAGGCCAAGCCGCTCATGCCGCGCGCGGCAGCCAGCCACCTGCCCGCGGAAAAACACGTCCCAGCGCGGCTCGATACCGCTGAGCACGCCAGGCGGGACGCGCTGCACCTCGGCGATGGTCGCGCCAATCTCTGCCAGCACGCGCTCCTTCTGCTGTTCCGGCAAGGACGGCCAGACCTCCGAGCCCACGACGCCGTCAAGCCGCGTGATGACGAGATAAGGCCAGCCGTCGCGCTCGCCTTCGGCGATGATTTCTGGAATCGGCACGCTGAGCCGCCCGCGCAACTGCGCCAGCGAGCAGCGCTCCGAGACGAACTGGCTGCGCAGCATCGGCGGAAATATCTTCAGGATCAGCCGCGCATCGAGCGCGACCGCGAGATTGGTGCCGGTGGTGAAGACATGCGGCTCTGGGGCTGCAAGACCATGGCGACGCGCGATGTCGAGCGCTATGGGCAACCAGCGCGACGTGTCGGCACGCCACGGCCTATAGCTCTCATAGTCGACGAAGGCAGGAAGAGAAATCACAATAGGCTAACGTTCCGGGCTCGCGCGCTCGAACTGGCGCAGCATCTTGTTGCCGCGCTCGACCGCGGAATCCATCGCGTCCTGCGCGGTCTTCTTGCCGGAAAACGCCTGCTCCAGCTCATCGTCGATCGCATCGCGGATCAGCGTGAACGAGCCGAGCCGGAGCCCGCGCGAATTTTCCGTCGGCGGCTTCAGCGTGATCTGCTCGATCGAGATCGAGGTGCCGGGGTTGCGATCGTAAAAGCCCTGCGCGCGCGTCAGGTCGAAGGCCGCGCGGGTGATCGGCAGGTAGCCGGTGTTCTGATGCCAGGCCGCCTGCACTTCCGGCTTCGACAGGAAGGAAAAGAATTTCGCCACGCCCTTGTATTCGGCCTTCGGCCGGTCGCGCAGCACCCACAGCGTTGCGCCGCCGATGATGGTGTTTTGCGGCGCGCCGGCGACATCGGGCCAATATGGCATCATGCCGTAACCGACATCGAACTTCGAATTGGCCTTGATATCGGCCCGGGTCGCCGATGAGCCGATGAAGATGCCGCATTCGCCATCCTGGAATCGGGGCTCGGCGCTCTGCGCCCGGCCGCTGTAATCGAAAATCTTGGTGATCTGCCATTCCGCGAGCTGCGCGACATGGCGCACGACGGTCGGATTGTTGAAGACCAGCACCGCATCGAGCCCGCCAAAGCCGTTGGCCTTGGTTGCCAGCGGCAGGTTGTGAAAGGCCGAGAAATTCTCGACATGGATCCAGGACGGCCAGGACGTGGTGAAGCCGCAGGCCGCGCCATTGTCGCGCAATTTCTTCGCTGCGATGCCCAATTCCGGCCAGGTCTTCGGCGGCGTTTCCGGATCGAGCCCGGCGGCAAGGAACATGTTCTTGTTGTAATAGAGGATCGGGGTCGAGGCATTGAACGGAAACGACAACAGATTGCCGCTGAGATCGGCATAATAGCCGGTGACAGCAGGCAGATAGGCGCTCGGCGCAAACGGCTCCTGCTCGTCCCGCATCAGCTCGAACACGGGATAGATCGCGCCCCTGGCCGCCATCATGGTTGCGGTACCGATCTCGTTGACCTGCACGATCGCGGGCTGGCTGCGTGAACGAAACGCGAAGATCGCCGCCGTCACCGTGTCGGTGTAATTGCCCTTGTAGCTCGGCACGACCTTGTAATCGGACTGCGAGGCGTTGAAATCGGCGGCGAGTTTGTCTACCTGACGGCCGAGCTCGCCCGACATGGCGTGCCACCACATGATCTCGGTGACCGCAAAGGCTGGCGAAGAAAAGCCGATGACGACCGCTGCAGCCGCGAGTTGCACTAGCCTAATGATGCATTGCACGACAAATCACTCTCAAATTGGCTGCGGACACCTGGCCCGTTAATATCTGGCGCGTTCGCAAACTGCCGAAAGCTTCAAGTCCATCCCGGAAAAGGCGGGCCCTCGCGCGCCATTGACGATCATCCCGGCGTCGGCACAATAACGGCATCTCACATTATCTGCAAAAAGCATTGAACCTTTTCCGTCCGTCCAAGACTTCATCATGAAGGGGAAGAAGTTGCCTGTGTACCGCGCCAGCCTTCCGCGGACCTTGATGCTCGTTATCGCGCTGCTAGCGGCGGCCGCAACGAGCGCTTTCGCGCGCGAATTTCGTGCCGCTGACACCCAGAGCGAAGATTATCCGACGGTCCAGGCGCTGCACTATATGGGCCAGTTGATCGAGGAGCGTTCGGGCGGAAGGCTGCAGATCCGCGTTTTCCACTCGCACCAGCTTGGCGAGGAAAAGGAGACGATCGAGCAGACCCGCGTCGGCGCCATCGATCTCAACCGGACCAATGTGGCGCTGATCGGCACCTTCGTGCCTTCGATGAATGTGCTGGCGATGCCGTTTTTGTTCCGTTCCATCGAACATCAGCACAGAGTGCTGGACGGGCCGATCGGCACGAAAATCCTTGGCAGCTTCGAGCCCTACGGCTTCGTCGGATTGACCTTCTACGATTCCGGGGCGCGGTCGATCTATAACAATGTCCGCCCGGTGCGCACGCTTGCCGATTTGAAGGGCCTGCGCATCCGCGTGCAGCAGTCCGAGTTGATGTCCGACATGATCAAGGCGCTCGGCGCCGAGCCCGTCGAATTGCCCTATGGTCAGGTTCTGACCGGGCTGTCCACCAAGCTGGTCGATGGCGCCGAGAACAACTGGCCGTCGTTCATCACCACCGACCACTACAAATATGCCCATTTCTATACGCTCACCGAGCACACGATGAGCCCCGAGGTGCTGGTGATGTCGCTGAAGGCCTGGCAGAGCCTGTCGCCCGACGATCAGAGGATCTTTCGCGAGGCCGCGCTGAAGTCGAGCCAATTCATGCGCGATAAATGGCGCGATCTCGAGGAGCAATCGCGCAAGCAGGCGGAAACCGCAGGGGTAACCGTCATCAGGGATTTCGACCGCAAGCCGTTCGAGGACGCGATGGCCCCGCTTTACGAAAAGGCGATGCGCGATCCCGCTGCCGCCACGCTGATCGAGCGCATTCGGAAGGTCGAATGAGGATCGCGTTGTCAACACCGCGCACCACCGACGCGAAGGGACGACCGGTGAGCTGTGCCGCAGGCGCGCGAGTGCGCATTGTCGGCCTGCTCCGCGCCGTGCCGATCCGCTGGCGCATCCTCTCGATCGCCGCGTTGAACTCGGCCGTGGTAATCGTGCTCGCCGTGCTGATCTGGAACGGCGCCAAGGTGTTGAGCTCGGCCTGGGACGACGTGCGGCAAGTGCGCGAGTCCGACAAGATCCTGGCGGTGCTCGAAAGCCAGACCGGGCGCCTGCAGAACCTGATCCACCGCTATATCAACCAGCCCAGCCCCGATCTGTTCGCCGAAATCCTGCTGCTCCGCGAAGCCGTGCTCGGCACGCTGCACACGCGCGCTTCCACCGACCCGATGCTGTCCGGCTCGGTCGATGAGCTCGAACGCGTCACCGACCGGTTCCTCAACGGCTTCGGCGAATTGCGCACGGTGCAGACGACCATCAACAAGACCTATGACGAAGAGGTGCTCGGGCCGGCCAAGGACATGGCCGGTCTCTACTCCATCATCGAAGGCGCCACCGGCCATCGCGACGCGCTGATCTGGCCCGCGCTCGGCAAATCCCGCGAAGCCTTCACGGCAATGCTGGTTGCCACCAATGCCTATTATCTGTCGCTGGCCACCGCCTCGGCCGAGGAGGCACGCCGCAACACGGATACCATCGAGAAGACCATCCCGGTCATGACCGATCTTGCCGACAACGACCTGCAGCGCCTGGCGCTGCAGCGGCTGAAGGAGCGGACGGATGCCTTGCGCAAGGGCATGGACAAATTGTCGGCGGAGCTGACCAACCGCACCGATCTGCTCCGCAACACCATCGACGCGACCCAGGCCGAGGCGATGGGCGCCATCGACGATCTCTCCAACAAGATGCGTGAGCGCGAGCAGAAAGCGCAGGAGACCTTCGACCGGACGCTGACGGATATCTCGCGCCGGGTGCTGTCGATCGCGGTGATCTTCCTCGGCATCATCCTTTCCGCAGGCGTGCTGATCGCACTCTCGATCCGCCTGCCGTTGCAGCAGATCATGACCGCGATGCGCGCGATCGCGCTCGGCGACTACGACCGCGAAGTGCAGGGCACATCGGCGCGCGACGAGGTCGGCGCCATGGCCCGCGCCGTCGAGGTGTTTCGCGAGAACGCCATCGCCAAGCGACGGACGGAGGACGAGTTGCGCTCCTCCAAGGAGAAGGCGGAGAGCGCCCTGCTCGAGCTCAACACGGCGCAGCAGAACCTGATCGATGCCGAACGGCTGGCGGCGCTTGGCGGCCTCGTGGCGGGTGTCGCCCATGAGATCAACAACCCGATCGGCATCAGCCTCACGGTCGCCTCTAGCTTTGCGCGGCGCAGCGAGATGTTCGAGGCCGAGCTGAAATCCGACGGCGGGCTGCGCCGCTCCCAATTGGAAGAGTTCGTGCGGAACTCGCGCGACGCCGCGCAGCAATTGGTGGCCAACCTGCACCGCGCCGGCGAGTTGATCCAGTCCTTCAAGCAGGTCGCGGTCGACCGCTCGCACGCCGAGCGCCGGCAATTCTCGCTCGGCGAGGCCACCGACCAGATCATCGCGAGCCTGCGGCCAGTGCTCAAGCGGGCGCCGATCGAGCTCACCATCGACGTGCCGGAAGGCCTGCTGATCGACGGCTATCCGGGCTCCTATGGCCAGATCCTGACCAACCTTTTCCTCAATGCAGTCAATCACGCCTTCGCCGACGGCCGGGCGGGCACGATATCGATCCTGGCGCGGCCACGCGGCCATGAGGACATCGAGATCAACTTTGCCGATGACGGCGCCGGCATGACGCCGGACGTGCAGCGCCAGGCCTTCGACCCGTTCTTTACGACGCGCCGCAACGAGGGGGGGACCGGGCTGGGCCTGCATATCGTCTATAATCTGGTAACCCAACAGCTCGGCGGACGCATGATGCTGGAGTCAAGACTGGGACAAGGCACTACTTTTCGCATTATCATGCCGCGGGTCGCCAAGGGTGAGCCTGCGACCCCTGAGAGCTTACCGGACGGATCTGCGCAATGGCCGAACAGGACGATGTCCTCCACCTGATCGACGACACCGAGACGGTCGCCGACGACCAGTCCGCCCGCAAGTGGAAGATCGCCGTCATCGACGACGACCAGGCCGTGCATGAAGGCACGCGCTTTGCGCTGTCCGACTATGTGCTGAACGGCCAGGGGCTCGAAATCCTCTCCGCCTATTCGGCCGCCGAAGGCCGCGAGCTGATGCGCGCGCACAACGACATCGCCGCCGTCCTGCTCGACGTTATCATGGAGACCGACGTCGCGGGGCTCGAGCTCGTCGAGTTCATCCGCAACGAGATTCACAACGAGACCGTGCGCATCATCCTGCGCACCGGCCAGCCCGGCCAGGCGCCGGAGCGGCGCGTCATCGTCCAGTACGACATCAACGACTACAAGGCGAAGACCGAGCTCACCGCCGACAAGCTGTTCACCTCGCTGACGGCGGCCCTTCGCAGCTATCAACAGCTCGAGCGCATGGTGCAGACCAGGCGCGGGCTCGAGATCATCATCGATGCCGCATCCACGCTGTACGATTTCAAGTCGATGCAGCGGCTGGCCGAAGGCGTGCTGACGCAGCTCGCCTCGCTGCTCAACGTCGACTGCGCCGGCATTTTGGTGCTGCGCGACGACGGCAACCAGACCCGTGAAGACTTCTCGGTGCTGGCCGGCTCGGGTTGCTACAGCCGCTTCATCGGCGCCGCCAGCTCCAAATCGCTCGATCCCGACTTGCGCATGATGGTGGAAGCCGCCTTCAAGCGCCGCAAGCATGAATTCGCCGACCATCGCACCGTGCTCTATGTGAGAACCGGAAGCGGCCGCGAGGTCGTCGTGCTGTTGCAGGCAGAGCGGCAACTGTCCGAGACCGACCGCTCGCTGGTCGAGATTTTCGGCAGCCGCCTGTCGATCGCCTTCGACAACGTGATCCTCTATCAGCAGCTTCATGAGGCCAATACCCAGCTCGAGGACCGCGTCGCCCAGCGCACCCGCGCGCTGATGCAGGCCAACCGCCGGCTGTCGGCGCAATGGCTGCGGCTGCAGCGCGCCAACGGCTTCAAGAACGAGATTCTGGGCACCGTCGCCCATGACCTGAAGAATCCGCTGGGCGTGATCCTCGGCCGTACCGAGATGTTGACCGAGCTGATCTCAACGGGGACGTCGAAGGAAAGCGTCACCGCCCAGATCGATCACATCCGTGATGCGACCAAACGCCTCACCACGATGGTCGACCACCTGATTTCGGACGCGATGGCGGACGCCTTCGACATCACCATCCGCCGCGAGCCGGTCGATGTCGCCGCTCTCGCCAGCGACGTTGCCGAGGCCAATCAGCCGCTCGCCGTTAACAAGCAGCAGACGATCACGGTCTCGGCGCCGCCGAACATCGTGACTATGTGCGACACCGATCGAATCCGCGAGGCGATCGACAATCTCGTATCCAACGCCATTAAATACAGCCCGATCGGCGGCAAGATCACGGTGACCGTCACCCATGAGGACGACAACACGCTGATCCGCGTCGCCGACGAAGGCGCGGGCCTGTCGCCGGAAGATCTGGGGCGGCTGTTCGGCCGCTTCCAGCGCCTGTCCGCCAAACCAACCGCGGGCGAAAGCTCCACCGGGCTCGGGCTCTCCATCGTCAAGCGCATCATCGATATGCATGGCGGCGAGGTGACCGCCGAGAGTGCAGGCCCTAACAAGGGATCCACCTTCACCATCGTCCTGCCCGCAACCGAGCTGTCATGAGTCAGAGCCAGCACATCATCATCGTCGATGACGAGGCACCGGCCCGCGAGATGGTCGGCGACTATCTCAAGATGCATGGCTTTGCCGTGACGCTGTGCGACGGAGGCAAGAGCTTGCGCAGCGCGATCGCGGGTGGCTCCGAGCCCGATCTCGTGGTGCTGGATCTCAACATGCCCGAGGAAGATGGCCTTTCCATCATCCGCGACCTCAAGAGCCGCACCAACGTCCCCGTCATCATGCTGACGGCGACGGCCAGCCCGATCGATCGCGTGGTCGGGCTCGAGCTCGGCGCCGACGACTACATCGCCAAGCCCTGCGAGCTCCGCGAATTGATGGCGCGTATCCGCTCCGTTCTGCGCCGGGCCGGGCCGGCCAAGGCCGCGCCTGCCACGACCGAAGTCGCCTCCGCCAAGGCCGAGAAGGATCATCTGGTCCGCTTCGGCACCAAATGGCTGGACCTCGAAGCCCAGGCGCTTCGCGACGAGGAGGGCAACGAGCATCCGCTGACCGCGTCGGAGTTCGGCCTGCTCAAGGTGTTCGCCGCCAACCCCAAGCGGGTGCTGTCGCGCGAGCGGCTCTTGGAGCTGGCCAACGCCCGCGACAGTGAGGCCTTCGACCGCGCCGTGGACCTGCGCATCATGCGCATCCGCCGCAAGATCGAGCCGGACCCGACCAAACCCGCCGTGATCCGCACTATCCGCGGCGGCGGCTATCTGTTCTCCCCGGCCGCGGACAAGGCGTAAGGCCCTTTTTTACCTTCTGGGCGGCCCATGAGGCCTCCTATTGCGGCAACGCACCGCGTTACCCAATCGCAGGAAGGCGGAACTTTTGCCGGCTTGAAATCGTGGCATTTTCCACGTGCTGAAAATATTCACAATTTCGCCTCGAATGTTTCGTCGCAAGGCCCCGCGACGAAACAATTCTCCCGCCCAAGAAACCATTTTCTGCTTTTGGAGCAGACATCCGGAAACGCAGGCTCATTAACACTTTCAGGCAACGAAGCCGCCGCACCAAGCGACGACCTGGGAGCCTGTCATGCAGAACGTCATCGCCATCAACGCCGCAGCCCGCCAGAGCATCATCGCTGCTCAGGCGACCTCCGACGAAATGCTTCTGCAGAGCATCGCCGACGGTAACCGGACCGCGATGCACATCCTCTATTCCCGTCATAACGTCCGGGTTTACCGTTTCATCCTTCGCATCGTTCGCGACACCACCATGGCCGAAGACCTCGTCAGCCAGGTCTTCCTGGACGTGTGGCGCACCGCGAGCCAGTTCGAGGGTCGCTCCCAGGTTTCGACCTGGCTGCTGTCGATCGCCCGTTTCAAGGCGCTGACCTCGCTGCGCCAGCGCAAGTTCGAGGACATCGACCAGGAAGACGTCCGCGAGATCGCCGATGAGGCCGATACGCCGGAGGCGTCGCTCGACCGGTTGACGACCAGCCAGATCCTGCGCGCCTGCGTGGCAAAACTGTCGCCGGCGCACCGGGAGATCATCAACCTCGTCTACTACCATGAGAAGTCGGTCGAGGAAGTTGGCCAGATCATCGGCATTCCCCAGAGCACGGTGAAGACCCGCATGTTCTATGCCCGCAAGCAGCTCGCCGACCTCCTGCGGAACGCCGGCGTCGACAGCCTCGCCGCGTAAATGAGCTTTGGTCCCGCTCCGGCGGGGCCAGGAAAAAATCGACGAAACAAATGAAACAGACGACGAAATCATCCTGAAAAAATCGCCTGTTAGATCAATACCCATCGATTTTCTCTTCAACCTCCCAAGACTCTTCAAGACCCGGAAAGGATGCCCCCCTTTCCGGGTCGCTCTATTTTTTTGGTCCCCTCAATCCATACAATTCGGCTCCAATCTTCGTGATCGCCCGACGGTGATGTCAGCCGCCGATACCATCGTCATTTCGCCCGTGCTACACGTCGCGACGGGACTGACATGGATGGTGCGTGATGTTCGATAGCTTTGACGCGGTCACGCTGGCGCGCGCGCAATTTGCCTTCACGATGTCGTTCCACATCGTCTTCCCGGCCTTCTCCATCGGGCTCGCGTCCTATCTCGCCGTGCTCGAGGCGCGCTGGCTGATCACGGGCCGCGAGGTCTTCCTCAATCTCTTCAATTACTGGCTGAAGATCTTCGCGGTTGGCTTCGGCATGGGCGTGGTGTCGGGCATCGTGATGTCCTACCAGTTCGGCACCAACTGGTCGGTCTTTGCCGACAAGACCGGCCCCGTCATTGGCCCCTTGATGGCCTATGAGGTGCTGACCGCGTTTTTCCTGGAAGCCGGCTTTCTCGGCGTGATGCTGTTCGGACTGAACCGCGTCGGCCCGAGGCTGCATTTCTTCGCGACCTTGATGGTCGCGGTCGGCACGCTGATCTCGGCGTTCTGGATTCTCTCCGCCAATTCCTGGATGCAGACACCAACCGGCTATGCCGTGAACGCCGAGGGCCAGTTCGTCGCCGCTAGCTGGCTCAAGGTGATCTTCAATCCATCCTTTCCTTATCGCCTGGTGCACATGGTGCTCGCGGCGTATCTTACCACCGCGCTCGTGGTCGGCGCGGTCGGCGCCTTTCACCTTTTGCGCGACCCGCATCTCGCCGGCCCGCGCGTAATGTTCTCGATGGCGATGTGGATGGCGACGCTTGTTGCTCCCATCCAGATTCTTGCCGGCGATCAGCACGGGCTGAACACGCTGGAGTACCAGCCGGTGAAGATCATGGGCATGGAGGGTCATTACCAGAGCCATCCCGACGGCGCGCCGCTGATCCTGTTCGGGTTGCCCGACCAGAAGGCAGGCGAAGTCAAATACGCGCTCGAAATTCCAAGGATGGGCTCCCTGATCCTCAAGCACTCGCCGGATGCGCCGATGGCAGGGCTCGACACCGTGCCGCGCGAAAACTGGCCGCCGGTGCCGATCACGTTCTGGTCGTTCCGCATCATGGTCGGCATGGGCTTTTTGATGTTCGGCCTCGGCCTGTTCAGCCTGTGGTGCCGCTGGCGCGGCACGATGTTCGAGTCGCGGCTACTCCATGTCTTTGCGCTGCTGATGGGGCCGGCCGGCTTCATCGCCGTACTCGCGGGCTGGATCACCACCGAGACCGGACGGCAGCCCTTCACCGTGTACGGGCTGCTGCGCACTGCTGAATCGGCTTCGCCCCTGGCTGCGCCCGCGGTCGGCGCCTCGTTGCTGGCCTTTATCATCGTCTATTTCGCCGTGTTCATCGCCGGGGTGATCTATCTGCTCCGGCTGATGGCGCAGCCGCCGCATCCCGGCGAGGCCGGGCCACCGAGCGATGTGCCCGCCCGCGCCGCCGGCATCACGCCCGCTGTCGAAGGAATTGCACGATGAGTGCCGCTGTCGACCTCGCCACCGTCTGGGCCTTCATCATTGCGTTTGCCGTGTTTGTCTATGTGGTGATGGACGGCTTCGATCTCGGACTCGGCATCCTCTTCCCGCTGTTTCCGGCCAAGGCCGACCGCGACATCATCATGAACAGCGTGGCGCCGGTCTGGGACGGCAACGAGACCTGGCTCGTGCTTGGCGGCGGCGGCATGATGGCGGCGTTTCCGCTCGCCTATTCCGTGCTGATGCCCGCGCTCTATACGCCCATGATCGCGATGCTGATCGGATTGATCTTCCGCGGCGTCGCCTTCGAATTCCGCTGGCGCACCCAATCAGTGCGCAATCGCTGGGACCTCGCCTTTGCCGGTGGCTCCTGGATTGCGGCGCTCGCGCAAGGCGTCGCGCTCGGTGCCATCCTGCAAGGCATCCATGTCGAGGGGCGCCACTATGCCGGCGGCTGGTGGGACTGGCTGACGCCGTTCTCTGTCCTGACCGGCGTGTCGCTCGTGATCGGCTACGCCCTGCTCGCTGCGACCTGGCTGGTGCTGAAGACCGAGGGCAGCTTGCGCGAGCGCGCCTACCACCTCTGCTGGTATCTCCTGTTCGCCATGCTCGCCGCCATCGGCACGGTCAGCATCGCGACGCCCTTCCTGCACATCCAATACGCCCAACGCTGGTTCACCTGGCCGAATGTAGTGCTGACCGCGCCGGTGCCGATCGCCGTCGCCGCGGTAGCGGTGCTGCTGCTCCGTGCGCTCGCCAACAAGCAGGACTCGCAGCCGTTCTATCTCACCCTCGGCCTGTTCGCGCTGTCCTATGCCGGGCTCGGCATCAGCATGTATCCCTATATCGTGCCGCAGAGCATCACCATTTGGCAGGCGGCTTCGCCCGAGAACAGCCAGCTGTTCATGCTGGTCGGCGTTGCCGTGCTGATCCCGCTGATCCTCGGCTACACCGCCTGGGCCTATTGGGTGTTTCGCGGCAAGGTCCGCGCCGGCAGCGGCTATCACTGATGCGAGACCCCACCACGCCGAGAACCACGCCAAAAATCACGTCAAGACCGCTCGGCCTACGCCTTCTCTGGTTCGTAGGCTTGTGGCTTGCAGGCGTCGGCAGCGTTGCTTTGATCTCGCTCGTCCTGCATCTCTGGATTGCGCCGAAATAAGGTGGTGGGCGTTTTTCCGCGCAACTGCTAAGTAACGGGAATCGAAGAGATTCCGGCGAAGGCGCCGCCTTGAACCCGCCGTCAAGCCATCCTGAGTTTTCAGGGTTCCAGTGATTTGCCAAACAGTGATACAAACACTCCGCAACTGCCCTTCGAGGAGATTTTTGCAATGACGAAGCTTCGTCGCTCGGTCTGGATCTTGGCCTGGATGTCGATGGCCGCGATCGGTCTGTTGTTCTCGACCTCGCAGAGCCACGCCCAGTCGCAGGATCCCGGCGACCAGCCCGGTCTCGTGGCGGACGACAGCTTCCAGCTCGATCCGGAATGGCAGAAGCAGGTGGTGCTCTACCGGACCAACCAGCCACCCGGCACCATCATCATTTCGACC
>Ga0207695_10006228_pt1 | contig 15537 bp, 16 predicted proteins | sample KBSC54metaG_FD_184354 | JGI IMG/M metagenome (GOLD analysis project Ga0207695, IMG submission 184354) | Corn rhizosphere microbial communities from Kellogg Biological Station, Michigan, USA - KBS C5-4 metaG (SPAdes) (version 2) | ecosystem: Host-associated > Plants > Roots > Rhizosphere > Soil... | reverse complement strand
TCATCGGCGTCGTCACCTCGGTGTTCACCGCCGTCTACTTCACCCGAATGCTGGTTGCGCTGTGGATCCGCCGCACCCGGCCCCGCGAACTGCACATCTAAAGGCTTAGCCGATGAAGCTTTTGAAGCTCGTCCCCGATCACACGAACCTGGACTTCATGCGCTGGCGCAACCTCGCGCTCGCCCTGTCGCTGATCGCGACCGTCGTCTCGATCTCCTTCACCATCTATCGCGGCCTTAATCTCGGCATCGATTTTGTCGGCGGCGAGGTAGTCCGCGCCGAGTTCGTGCAGCCGGTCCATATCGACGACCTGCGCGCTCGGGTCGATCGACTCGGGGTTGGGGAAGCAAGCATCCAGGCGCTCGGCAATGACCGGACGTACCAGATCCGATTGCCCAAGCCACCCGGGCCCGAGACGGCGTCCAACGCGATGGTGAGCAAGCTGCGCGTTGCCTTGCCGCAGCAATATGCCGGAGCGCGCGTCGACGCTGGCGAATCCGTCTCCGGCAAGGTCAGCGAGGAGTTGGCGGACGACAGCGCCATGGCGATCGGCTTCGCGATGATCGGAATCGCGATCTACATCTGGTTCCGATTCGAATGGCAGTTCGGGGTGGGCGCCCTTTTGACGCTCGCGCACGATATTGCGATGACGCTCGGCTTCTTCGCCTTCACCCGGCTGCCGGTTGACCTCAACGTGGTCGCGGCCTTCCTGACCATCATCGGTTATTCGCTCAACGACACGGTCGTCATCTACGATCGAATCCGCGAGAACCTCAGGAAATATCGGAAGATGGCGATCATTCCGCTGCTCAATCTTTCGCTGAACGAGACCCTGGCGCGAACCGTCGTGACCTCGCTCACCGTCCTGATCGCGCTTGGCGTCCTGATGCTGATCGGCCCGGAAGTGATTTTCGGCCTCGCGATCGCGATCTTCCTCGGAGTCGTGATCGGCACCTATTCGTCGATCTACATTTCCTCGCCCGTGCTGGTCTGGCTGGGGGTCCAACCCGACAGCTTCCTGAAGACCGAGGACAAGGAGGGCGCGGAGGCGCAGACTGCCTGATTTTCCGTTCAGCGAAGGCCAAGCTTTCGCTGTCCATGCCTTGCTTGGCCTCTGCCGGAGGCCACGCTAATGAGGTCTTAAATGCTGAAGCTTTCCCGTCCGCTCACCCTGCTCCTCGCCGCTTCGGCGCTGCTCCCGCTCGCGGCCTGTGCCCACAAGAAAACGGGCCTCGACACCTCGTACGTCGCGCGCGACGTGAGCTCGCTTTACAATGCGGCCAAGAGGTCGATGGATGGCGGCGACTACGACCAGGCGGCCAAGCTGTTCGACGAGGTCGAGCGCCAGCACCCCTATTCGATCTGGGCCCGCCGCGCGCAGCTGATGAGCGCGTTCAATTACTATCTCGCGCAGAAATATACCGACGCGATCAGCTCGGCGCAGCGCTTCCTGACGATCCACCCGGGCAATGTCGAAGCGCCCTATGCGCAGTACCTCATCGCAATGAGCTATTATCAGCAGATCGACGAGGTCACCCGCGACCAGAGCAACACCCAGCAGGCGTCCGACGCGTTCGGCGAGCTGATCCGCCGCTATCCCGACAGCCGCTATGCGCAGGACGCCCGCCTGAAGATGGACCTGATCAAGGACCATCTCGCCGGCAAGGAGATGGAGATCGGCCGCTTCTATCAACGCGAAGGCCAGTGGCTCGCGGCCAGCTACCGCTTCCGCAGCGTGGTCGACCAGTACCAGACGACCACCCAGACGCCCGAGGCGCTCGAGCGGCTGGTCGAATGCTATCTCGCGCTCGGCGTGCCGGAGGAGGCGCAGAAGACCGCGGCGGTGCTCGGCCGGAATTATCCGGAGACCAGCTGGTACAAGCAGGCGCTGCGCCTGTTGGGCCGCGACCGGCAGCTGACCCAGCGGCGGACGGCTTCACGGAAGTGACCCCGGAGGAGCTGCTCCTCAGATGTTGAGGCAGCTCGCGATCCACAACATCGTGCTCGTCGAGAGGCTCGAGCTGGAGTTCGAGCCCGGCCTCGGGGTGCTCACCGGCGAGACCGGCGCGGGCAAGTCAATCCTGCTCGACGCGCTCGGGCTGGCGCTCGGTGCGAGGGCGGACACGGGGCTGGTCCGCTCGGGGCAGGAGGCGGCGTCGGTGTCGGCCGAGATAGAGCTGCCTGGTAATCATCCGGCGATCGGTCTGCTCGACGCGCAGGGCATCGCAGGCGAGGCCGGTGAAGCGCTGATCCTTAGGCGGACGTTGCGGAGCGACGGCGGAAGCCGAGCTTTCGTAGCGGGCGCCACTGTGCCCGCGGGCCTGCTCCGCGACATCGGCGCGCTCGCGATCGAGATTCATGGCCAGCACGACGATCGCGGGCTGCTCAATCCGAAGGGCCACCGCGACCTGCTCGACGCCTTCGGCAAGCTCGACACGGGCGCCCTCGAACAGGCTTGGGCGGACGTCACCCGGATCGAAGCCGAGCTGCTCGAAGCACGAACCGCTGCCGCTGCCGCCGAGCGGGACCGGGAATGGCTCGAACATGCCGTGGCCGAGATTGATGTGCTCGCCCCCGAGGAGGGCGAGGAAACGCGCCTCGCCGAAGAGCGCGCGGCGATGCAGGCGGGACTCAAGGCGGGAGAGTCCCTCACCGGACTCGACGAATTGCTCGGCGGGCCGGAGGGCGCTGTGGCCCAGCTGCGGCAGGCGGCAAGGCGGATCGAGCGCGGTGCGGCCGACCATCCGCTGCTTGCCGAAGCCCTCGCGGCGCTCGACCGGGCGCTGATCGAGGCGAGCGAGGCCGAGGACCGGATCACCCGCGCCGCCGATGCGATGGCCTTCGATCCGGAACGTCTCGAAGGCGTCGAGGCGCGGCTGTTCGATATCCGGGGCCTCGCGCGCAAGCACCGCGTGGAACCCGACCAGCTCACGGAGCTCGGCGCGCGGATGCGAGAGCAGCTCGCGGCGATCGAGGCCGGCGGCGAGCAGATTGAGGCGCTCGACCGGCAGCTCGTTGTCGCTCGCGAAGCTTATTCGGTGACCGCCGATGCGCTGAGCAGGAAGCGGCACGAAGCTGCGGCACGGCTCGATGCCGCGGTCGCCTCGGAGCTTGCGCCGCTCAAGCTCGATGCGGCGCGCTTCCGGACGACGGTTGCTGCTGCGGAACCCGGCCCTTCCGGCACCGATCGGGTAGAGTTCGAAGTCTCGACGAACCCCGGCGCGCCGTTCGGGCCGCTAACCCGAATCGCGTCCGGCGGCGAGCTATCGCGCTTCATCCTTGCCCTCAAAGTCGCGCTTGCCGAGGCCGGGAGCGCGGCGACGATGATCTTCGACGAAGTAGACCGCGGAGTCGGCGGCGCAGTCGCGAGCGCCATTGGAGAACGGCTCGCGCGCCTCGCCGAGCAGAGCCAGGTGCTGGTCGTTACCCACTCGCCGCAGGTCGCCGCCCGCGCGTCGCATCACTACCGGATCGAGAAGAGCCACGGGGAAGACGGCACGCGCACCAGCGTCAGCAAGCTTTCCGCCGAGGAGCGTCGCGAGGAGATCGCGCGAATGCTGTCCGGAGCCTCGATCACCGAGGAGGCCCGGGCGCAGGCATCGCGTCTGCTGGACGCCGCGTGACTGCCTACGTAGCGTTGCTCCGCGGCGTGAACCTCGTCGGCAAGAGCACGCTCAAAATGGCCGACCTCAAACGAATAGCCGACGACCTCGGTCTCACGAACGCTCGCACTTTCACCGCCAGCGGCAACTTGCTCTTCACCAGCGGCGAGCCCGAAGAGAAGCTTCGTCGCATGTTGGAGAAGGAGCTCCGGGCGCACATGTCGAAGGACGTGCGCGTGTTGCTCCGCACGGCCGACGAGATGGAGGCCGTCGTTCGTGAGAATCCGTTCACGGGTCAGGCGGCAAGCCAGGTCCAGGCCTTCTTCATGAACGAAGCGCCGCCCGCCGACTTGCTGCAGAGCGTTCGCAATCTAGCGGAGGACGAGCGCGTCGCGGCGGGCGTCCGCGAGGTCTTTGTCGCGTACGGCGAAAAGGGTATCGGGCGCTCGCGCCTGCGAATTCCCGCTGCCGAGGCGGGAACTGCGCGCAACATGAATACGGTGGCGAAGCTGGCCGTATTGGCAAGGGAGATGTCATGAGTAAGCACCGCGCGGTCCCGCACAATTTCGAGGACGAAAGCCTGGAGAGCGTTTTTGTCGGGCGTCGCGACGGTGAGGCTCGACCGACCGTGATCATGGTCCCTACGGTGATGGGCGTGACCGAGCTGGAGATCGGCTTCGGACGCCAGCTGGTCGAGCTCGGCTACAATGCGTTCGTCGCAGACCTGTTCGGCAAGGAGTTCCGCGGGGCGCCGCGCGACACGATGTTCGGCGAGATGAACCGGCTCAGGAGCGATCGCGCCGCGCTGCGCCGGCGCATGCTCCATGTGCTCGAACTCGCCCGCGGGCTGGACGAGGTTTCTACCGACCAGATCGTTGTCGCCGGTTATTGCTTCGGCGGCCAGTGCGCGCTCGATCTCGCGCGGAGCGGTGCCCAAGTCGCCGCGGCGGTCAGCTTCCATGGGCTGTTCGATCCGCCGGGGCTTCCGCCGGAGAAGATCAAGGCCAAGGTCGTCGCGTTCCACGGCTGGGACGATCCAATGGTCACTCCGGACAAGGTCGTGGCGCTGGGCAACGAGCTGACCGAGGCCGGATGCGACTGGCAGATCCACGCCTACGGCCATGTCGGCCACGGCTTCACCAACCCACATGCCAGCGAGCTCCAGATCGACGGCGTTGCCTACAACGCGCTCGCCGCAGAGCGGAGTTGGACCAGCTTCATCAACCTGCTCGAGGAATTGTTTGGCTGAGACCCTCACCGAGGCCGACGCCGCCAACCGCCTGATGCGGCTGGCGAAGGAGATCGCCCGGCACGACAAGCTTTACCACGACCAGGACGCGCCGGAGATTTCCGACGCCGACTATGATGCCTTGGTCCGCGAGAACCGCGAGTTGGAGGAGCGCTTTCCGCAGCTGGTTCGGTCCGATTCTCCGTCGAAGCGATTGGGTGCAGCGCCGACCAGCGCGCTCGCTAAGGTCCGGCACGCGCGGCCGATGCTCAGCCTCGAAAACGCCTTCTCCGCCGAAGAGGTCGAGGAGTTCGTGGCGCGTGTGAAGCGCTTCCTGGCGCTGCCGGGGGACGCGTTCGTGGCGTTCACCGCCGAGCCGAAGATTGATGGCCTATCCTGCTCCCTGCGTTACGAACGAGGCGAGCTGGTGCTTGCCGCGACCCGCGGTGATGGCGCGGTCGGCGAGGACGTCACCGCCAATGTGCGGACGATCCAGGATATTCCGCAGACTCTCTTCCCCTCCCGGGCAGGGAGGGGATCGAGGGGTGGGTCGAACGTTGGAATACCCACGCCCGACCCCTCCCTAGAAGGGAGGGGAGAAATCCCCGATGTGCTGGAGGTCCGCGGCGAAGTGTACATGTCAAAGGCCGACTTCGAGGCGCTGAACGAGCGGCAGGAAGCAAGCGGCGGAAAGGTCTTCGCCAATCCCCGAAATTCGGCTGCGGGATCGCTCCGCCAGAAGGACCCGAGCATCACAGCGGCGCGGCCGCTGCGCTTCCTCGCACACGGCTGGGGAGAGCTATCCGCACCGCTCGCCGACACGCAGTATGAGGCGATGAAGCGGATCGAAGATTTCGGACTCCCCGTCGCCGACCTGCTTCTCCGCTGCAACAGCAGCGAGGAGATGCTCGCCCATTATCGAGCGATCGAGAAGGCGCGCGCCGACCTGCCGTTCGACATCGACGGCGTCGTCTACAAGGTCGACCGGCTCGACCTGCAGGAGCGGCTCGGGTTCGTCGCGCGCTCGCCGCGCTGGGGCCTCGCGCACAAATTCCCCGCCGAGAAGGCCGAGACCACGCTCGAGGCGATCGATATCCAGGTCGGCCGCACCGGCAAGCTGACGCCCGTGGGGCGTCTCAAGCCCGTCGGCGTCGGCGGCGTGATCGTCGCCAACGTCACTCTGCACAACCGCGACGAGATCGCGCGTCTGGGCTTACGCATTGGCGACCGGGTGCGGATCCAGCGGGCGGGCGACGTGATTCCGCAGGTCGTCGAGAATCTCACCCGCGACGAGCCGCGGCCGGCATACGTCTTCCCAGACCACTGCCCGGAATGCGGTAGCGAGGCGATTGCCGAGGAGGGCGAGGTCGACGTCCGCTGCACCGGCGGACTGATCTGCCCGGCGCAGCGCTTTGAACGGCTCCGGCATTTCGTGTCGCGCGGCGCGCTCGACATCGAAGGGCTGGGCGAGAAGAGCATCGCCGAGTTCATCGAACTTGGCTGGCTGAACTCGCCCGCCGACATCTTCCGCTTGCGTCAGCATCGAGACGAGCTGCTTGGCCGCGAGGGGTGGAAGGAGAAGTCGGTCGACAATCTTTTCGCCGTAATCGAGGCCAAGCGGCAGCCGGACGGTCCGCGATTGCTGTTCGGGCTCGGTATCCGCCATGTCGGCATCGTCACTGCCAGGGACTTGCTCAAATGCTTCGGCACAATCGAGGAGCTTCGCCGCGTCGCGCTGTCCGACGGCGGTCAGCAAGAGCTGTCGTCGGTGCAGGGCGTCGGATCGGTCGTCGCGGAGGCGCTCCACGATTTCTTCCATGAGAAGCACAATCAGCAGGTGCTGGACGACCTCCTTTCAGAAGTTTCGCCGCAACCATTCGTGAGCGACGCGAAGCAGACCGAGTGGAGCGGCAAGACCATCGTCTTCACCGGCAGCCTCGAGACGATGAGCCGCGACGAAGCCAAGGCGCAGGCCGAGCGGTTGGGTGCGCGGGCGGCAGGTTCGGTCAGCGCGAAGACGGATTTGGTGGTCGCCGGGCCGGGCGCGGGATCGAAGCTGAAGAAGGCCGAAGAGCTCGGAATCCGGGTGGTGAACGAAGCGGAATGGGCGCAAATCGTGGCGCAGGCTTAGGCGCTAAGCACTAGCACCGGCCATTCGCCCGAGCCGCGCTCGCGCAAAGTAAGGCCGAGTTTTTCATAAGCGGCGATGACAGCGCCTGCCTGACTGTCGAGCAGGCCGGCGAGTATCACGGTCGCTCCCGGCGCGAGCGCTTTTACGAAGTCGCGGGCAAGCTCGATCAAGGGGCCAGCGAGGATGTTGGCGATGATAAGGTCGAACGGCGCGCGGGCGGAGAGGAGCGGGGAGTCCATGCCGTCGGCGACGCCGAGCAACAGCTCGCCTGCGCCGTGGCCGAGCGTCACGCCGTTGATCGCGGCATTGTCTCGCGCGACGTCGATGGCGATCGCGTCGATGTCGGTGGCGATGCACTTCGCCTCGGGCCACAGCGCCAGCGCGGCGAAGGCGAGCAGTCCAGTCCCCGTGCCGATATCGGCGATGCTCCGAAACTTCGCGCCCTCTCGCTCGAGCCGGTCGAGCGCTTCCAGGCATCCGCTCGTCGTCGCATGCTGGCCGGTTCCGAATGCCAGGCTGGCGTCGATCTCGAACGCGATCGTGCCCGGCGGATGGCCGCGGTACGTCGGCGTGTGGACGAAGAAGCGCCCGGCGCGGATCGGCTGCAACCCCGCCTGGCTCATCGTCACCCAGTCGGCTTCGCCCAATTCTTCGACATATGGCTCACCGCTTCCGAAGCCAGCGAGCAGCGCGAGCTCGTCCTCGCTCGGCGCGCGCTCGAAATAAGCGTGGATCAGCCATTCGTCGGGCCTGGATTCGTCCGGTTCGTCCGCAACGAGCACCGGCGGAGGGTCTCCGAATGCGGGAAGCTCGTCCATCACGCCGACCGCCTCGCCCTGCGCGCGCGTGCACGGCACGGTGACGCGGAAGCTCACTTCGTCTGGGCTTCCTTCGCCAACCGCTCGTCGAGCGCCTTCGTCAGGGCTGCCGCATAGGCCTTGCACCCATTCTCATCGAGCAGCGGCTTTCCGAGGGCGAAGCGCTGCGGCATGTCGCTCTGGCCGGGGTGAGGCGTCAGCAGGATCTCGCACGGGCTCGCGGCGAGCTTGGCGATCGACGCGCGGTAGGCGGCGACATAGGCCGGGTGGTCGCCGAACTTGTAATTGGGTGCGCTGACCGGCGACAGGCTGTCGGAATAGACGATGGTTCGGCACACGCCGCCGTCGCAGCTCACCCAGCGCCAGCTCAGCGCGCCCGGCGTGTGGCCCGGCGTGGCCATCGCCGTCAGCATGAGGTTGCCGAGCCGGATCTCGTCGCCGTCGCCCACCACGCGTCCGACGGCCACGGCGGGAAACGGCTTCGCGAGCCCAAACTGCGGGTCGTCGCTCGCCGGCGTTCCCGAGGACAGGACCTTCGCTCCCGCCGCGGAAGTCACCACCGTCGCGCCGCTCATCCGCTGCAGCTTCGCGATTCCGCCGACATGATCGTAATGCTCGTGGGTGTTGAGGATGAACTTGATGTCCTGCAGCCTGAAGCCGAGGCTGCGAATGTTCGCGGCGATGAGGTCGGCGGCAGCTTCTGGTCCGCCGTCGATCAACACGTCGCCTTGGTCGCCGACCACCAGGATCGACGAAATTCCGCACGTGCCGACGAGATAGGTGTTCGCATGGATGCGCACGGGCGGCGCCGGCTTGGTCCAGGAGTCCGGGTCCTTTGCATCCATGCACGTCGACGCCCACAGCGGCCCGTTGGTCTCGATCGGCGCCTTGGGCTGCTCGATCACGCGCGGTGCTTTACCCAGCGGCACCACGATCTGGTTGAGCTGCGCCGCTGCGAGGAGAAAGGCGCTAACGAACATAACTGCCGCCGTTGACGTCGATGATGCTCCCGGTTGCCGAGGCGGGTGCTTCCGTTGCGAGCCAGCGGATCACTTCGGCGACTTCGTCCGTCGATGCCACCCGCCCCAGCGGGATGTCGGCGACGATTTGCGCGCCGCCCCGGCCCTGCAGATATTCGGCGGTCATCTCTGACACCGTGAACCCCGGAGCCACTCCGAAGCAAAGGATCCCGTCGGAGGCATATCCTCGGGCGATCGTCCTGGTCATGCCGACCAAGGCAGCCTTGGACGCGGCGTAATGCCAGTGCTGCGGCGAATCGCCGCGGAATGCCGCGCGGCTCGCGATATTGATGATCCGCCCCTCTCCTCCGCGATCGAGGAAGTGCGACACGGCGAGGCGGCAGAGGTCGGCCGCGGCCTGCAGGTTGATCGTCAGCGTGCGCTGCCAGGCGGCGTGCCACTCCTCGTCAGGCGCATTATCCGCGATTGCCTCATAGATGCCGGCGTTGTTGACGAGCACGTCAATTGTCCCGCCGAGCTCGTCGAGCGCCGTGTCCCAGATGTCGCGCGGCGCGGCGGGACTGGTGAGGTCGCCGGCGATGAGCACATCGCTGCCCTTCGTCGAATGACCGACGACCTTGTGCCCGCTTTTAATGAGCAGCGCGTAGGCGGCCGCGCCGATGCCGCGGCTCGCGCCGGTGATGAGGACGTTCATGGGTTCGGCAGTTAGCGCCGCGGGCGCGGCACGCCAACAGCGCTCACGTTGAGCTTGTCGAAACCAGAGCGCTCCCCTTCGACAAGCTCAGGGGTGAGCGCTTCTTGTTCAAGCAGCCATGCCGTTGACGAACGCCTTGGCGGTCGACGTGAAGTTGGCGATCTGCTCGGAGAAGCGGCCGAAGCCCTGCTCGACCTGGTCGATGTCCTTGGCGACATTCTCGGTGTCGGAGCGGATCGCGGCGATGGTCGAGCTCATCGAATCGGCGGCGAGCGCGGTCTCGTCGACCGCTGCGGTGATCATCGTCACGGTCTGCGCCTGGAGCTCCATCGCCTCGCGGATGCGGTCAGCCGAGCTCTGCACTTCCTCGACCGTGCCCTGGATCGACGCGTTTGAATCGACGGTCTGGCGGGTCGCTTGCTGGATCGCGGTGATCTTGGCGGTGATGTCGTCCGTCGCCCGCGCAGTCTGCGAGGCGAGGCTCTTCACTTCCTGCGCGACGACAGCGAAGCCGCGGCCCGCATCGCCCGCGCGTGCGGCCTCGATCGTGGCGTTAAGGGCGAGGAGGTTCGTCTGGCCTGCGATGTCGCGGATCAGGCTGAGGATCGATTCGATTGCTTCGACATGCGCTGAGAGGGCTTGGCTGACCTTCACGGCCTGGCTTGCCTGGTCACCTGCGCGCGTCGCGACACCCGCAGCAACTTCGACTTCCGAACGGGCGTCCTCGATCGCGCGAATGAGACCGGCGGCGGTCTGGGCGGCTTCGCGCATCGCGACCGCCGATTGTTCGGCGGCGGCTGCGACTTCGCTGGTCTTGCCCAGCATTCCGCGCGCGGAGGATGCGGTGGAGCGGGTACGCTCGCTCAGCGCCTTCGATTGCTCGGTACTGGCGCGGACGAGGTCGGAGACGCGGCGCTCGAAATCGCCGCTCTCGCGGCCACGGCTGTCGGCAGCATCGATCGCCTCGAGCAACGAAACCTGCGCGAGAATGATGTCCGTTTCGATCGTGCTGACCCGAAGGAACGCGCCCGAGCACCGCTCGAGCAGATCGCTGTCGTCGGCAAATTTCTCGACCATCCTGGCCATGATCCGGGCGGCCGTCGCAGTCCGAGCGGCGATGTAGACCGGCACCGACATCTTCTCGGCGTAGATCTGACGGCCATATTCGGCGATGCCCTGCACCCAGTTCGGGCCGACCGGACGGCCATGGACGTCGGCGTAACGGGCTGCGCGCTCCGGACCGAACTGCGCAAGCACTTCGGCGGCGATCAGGTCCGTCGCATTTTCGCGAAGCAGCTGGATGTCGCGCTCGAGCGACCCATCGCCATTATATGCCGAGAGCCGCTCGTTGACCTGCTCATCGGTGAGGCGCTGCAGCTGCCCAGTCTCGCCACTCATTCGTCCGCTCTCCGTCCTTGGCGCTAAGCCGTTGGCCGTTGCTCTTGCCTTGGAATGGTTAAGACCCGGTTAGGGCAAGCGAGCTGCCGCGCCGCCGAAACTTGCCTCTGCGAAGGTCGCGCCCTAAGCGGCGGGGCCATGGCAAATGCTCCATCCCGCCCGCTCTCGCCGCATCTCACGATCTGGCGATGGGGTCCCCACATGCTCGTTTCCATTCTCCACCGGGCGACCGGGATCGCGGTCTCCTTCGCCGGCCTCGGAATCCTGACCTGGTGGCTCTTCGCGCTGTCGAATGGGACCGACACCTACGCCGACTTCGCCAAAGTGGCGCAGAGCCCGATCGGTCTCATTGTGCTCATCGGCATCACGTGGAGCTTCTTCCAGCATCTGCTCTCGGGCATCCGCCACCTCGTGATGGACACGGGAGCCGGGTTCGAGCTGGGCATCAACAAAACCTTCGCGATCCTGACGATCGTCGGTTCGGTCCTGCTCACCGCACTGATGTGGTTCTACTTGCTGGGAGTGCGCAAATGAGCCTGGGGGACAGCGCAACGCCGCTCGGGAAGGTCCGCGGACTTGGCTCGGCGCAGGAAGGCGGCGAGCACTGGATCACCGAGCGCGTGACCAGCATCGCGCTCCTGCTGCTCGGCACATGGTTCATCGCGTCGCTGCTGCTGCTTCCCAAGCTCGACCAGCGAACGCTCGTCGAGTGGCTCCACGCACCGAGCGGGTTCATCCCAATGGCGCTGCTGATTATCGTCGGCTTCCGCCACGCCCTCGATGGCGTGAAGGTCAGCGTCGACGATTATGTTCACGAGCCGGGCAACAATTTCGTGCTCAACACCCTGCTCCTGTTCCTTGCTGTGGCTGGCGCCGCCATCGCTTTGTTCGCGCTCGCGCGCATCGCCTTCGGGGTGGCCGGGTGAGCGCTTACCAGATCGTCGATCATACTTATGACGTGGTCGTCGTCGGGGCGGGCGGCGCCGGACTTCGAGCGACCATGGGAGCCGCAGGTGCCGGCCTCAAGACCGCTTGCATCACCAAGGTCTTCCCCACGCGCAGCCACACCGTCGCCGCGCAGGGCGGGATCGCGGCGAGCCTCGGAAACATGGGGCCGGACCATTGGCAATGGCACATGTACGATACGGTCAAGGGCTCCGACTGGCTCGGAGACCAGGACGCGATCGAATATCTCTGCCGCGAAGCGCCGGCGGCGGTGATCGAGCTCGAGCATGCCGGGCTGCCGTTCAGCCGGACCGCCGACGGTCGCATCTACCAGCGCGCATTCGGCGGGATGACCCAGAATATGGGCGAGGGGCCGCCCGCGCAGCGCACCTGCGCTGCCGCAGATCGCACCGGTCATGCGATGCTCCACACGCTCTATCAGCAGAGCCTCAAATACGACGCCGACTTCTTCGTCGAATATTTCGCGATCGACCTCATCATGCAGGACGGCGTCTGCCGCGGGGTCGTGGCGTTATGCCTCGACGACGGCTCGATCCACCGCTTCCGGGCGCAGGCGGTGGTGCTTGCGACCGGCGGCTATGGCCGGATCTACTTCACCGCGACCTCGGCCCACACCTGCACCGGCGACGGCAACGCAATGGTGCTCCGCGCCGGCCTGCCGCTCCAGGACATGGAATTCGTTCAGTTCCATCCGACCGGCATCTACGGCGCGGGCGTGCTCATCACCGAAGGCGCGCGCGGCGAGGGCGGTTATCTCACCAACAGCGAGGGCGAGCGCTTCATGGAGCGCTATGCGCCGCATGCGAAGGACCTCGCCAGCCGCGACGTCGTGTCACGCGCCGAGGCGATGGAGATCCGCGAAGGCCGCGGCGTCGGTGAGCACAAGGACCACATCTTCCTTCACCTCGACCACATCGATCCGAAAATCCTGCACGAGCGGCTTCCCGGAATCACCGAGACGGCGAAGACCTTCGCAGGCGTCGACCTCACCCGCCAGCCGATTCCGGTCGCGCCGACGGTCCATTATTCGATGGGCGGCATTCCGACCAACTACCATGGCGAGGTCGTCACGCTGAAGGACGGCAACCCCGACTCGGTCGTGCCCGGCCTGTTCGCAGTCGGCGAGGCGGCGTGCGTCTCGGTCCACGGCGCGAACCGCCTCGGGTCCAACAGCCTGATCGATCTCGTCGTCTTCGGCCGTGCCGCCGGACTGCGCCTGGCCGAAGTTCTGAAGCCGGGAATCATCCAGGAGGAGCTGCCGAAGGACTCGGCGGGGCTCGCTCTAACGCGGCTCGACAAGTTCCGTCATGCCGAGGGCGGAAGCCCGACCGCCGAGATCCGCCTCGACATGCAGCGGACGATGCAGTCGGACTGCGCAGTGTTCCGGACCGACCGGACGCTGGCCGAGGGCGTCGCCAAGATCGACAAGGTGTTCGGGCGCATGAGCGACGTTCACGTGACCGACCGCAGCCTCATCTGGAACACCGACCTGGTCGAGACGCTCGAGCTCGACAACTTGCTCGCACAGGCGGTGGTGACGATGCATTGCGCCGACAACCGCAAGGAAAGCCGCGGCGCGCACATGCAGGAAGATTATCCCAAGCGCGACGACAAGAACTGGATGAAGCACACCATCGCCTGGTTCGACGCGTGGGGCGGGAAATGGCCCCAGGGCGGCGTGAAGATCGACTATCGCCCGGTGCACGATTTCACGCTGACCGATGACATCCAGACCATCCCGCCCAAGGCGCGGGTGTACTAAGCCGCTAGCGTCGCCCTCCCGACATTTCCGAGTGAAGTGAAGTGCGGGAAGTGGTAAGAGGGCTGACGTGCCCTGGGTTCTCATATCGCTTTTGCTGGCGGTCGATCCCACGAACCCGCCCGCTGCTGCGCAGCAATCCACCGGAACCGTTTTTCCCACATCGAAGAGTGTCGACGCGGTCCAGGCCTGCCTGACAGACAAGCTTTCAGAGGTCGGGGAAGTCGCCGCCGTTCAGCCTGATCGCGGTTCGACGATCTTGCTGGTTCGAGGGAATCCCGAGGGCCCGATGGTCGTCGAGCTTGCACCGCAGACCGTGACGGTCACGACCAAGTTGATCACCGGAGCGCGCGCGATCATCAAAGGCTGCGTCTAGCCAATCCGCTCTCAGACCCGGACAAGCTCCCGCGCATATTTGGCTGCCTTCTCCGCATAATGCGCCGCCGACGTGCGAAGCAGCTGGCGCTCGGCGTCGGTAACCTGCCGGACGAACCGCGCTGGCGATCCAACGATCAGGCTGCCGCGCTCGAAGCGCTTGCCTTCGGTGACCAGCGCGCCGGCGCCGACGATGCACTCGGATTCGATCACTGCCCCGTTGAGGATCCGGGCGCCCATCCCGATCAGGCAGTCGTTGGCGACGATGCAGCCGTGGAGGATCGCCTGGTGCCCGACTGTCACGCGCGCACCAATGGTCAGCGGGAAGTCTGCGTCGCTGTGGCCGATGGAACCGTCCTGGAAGTTGGTCTCGTCGCCCAGGATCAGCGGCGTGTTGTCGCCGCGGAGCACCGCTCCAAACCACACACTCGTACGCGCGCCCAACCGCACGTCGCCGATGAGGTCAGCCGACGGCGCCGCCCAGGCGCCTTCACCCAGTTGCGGCGCCAGCCCGTCGATCGCGTAAAGCGGCATATGCCCCCCTACGGCTCAATCCGGCCCGACGTCCAGCAGCCGGACCTCGCCCTGATATCTGTCCGGGTGCGGACGGACGAACACCCTGAAAAGGTCAGGGTGCTTTTTCCGGAGCTCGGTCTCGAGGTGACCGATTACCCGCTCGATGTCCGACGTGCGGAGGTCATCGGCGAACTCGAGTCCGACATTGGCGATCACTTGATCGGGACCGAGCTGGCTGGTGAGAATGCCCTCGACGCCGATCACCCCGGGCTCGCGCTCGGCCGCATCGCGGATCGCCTCGCTGAGCTCAGGGCGAGCGCGTTCGCCGATCAGCAGGTCTTTGCTTTCGCGCGCGAGAAGCACGGCGACGGTCCCGAGCACGATACCGATGAGGATCGACCCCGCGCCGTCGATCCATGGCGCACCGAAATGAAGGCTGAGCCCGGTTGCTGTCCCCGCGATCGCCAGTCCGACGAGCGCCGCGCTGTCCTCGAACAGCACCATGAAGCTGGGTGGGTCCTTGCTCGCGTGCACCGCGGCAAACAACGCCTTGTCGCCGCGGACGCGCTGGAACGCGCTCCAGCCGAACCACCAGCTGATCCCTTCGAAGACCGCTGAAATGGCGTAGACGGCAAAGTTCACCGCCGGATCGCTCATTTCGGCGGGTTGCTGGATATGTTTCACGCCTTCGTAGATCGACACGCCTGCACCGAACGCGAAGATCAGCAGCGCAACGACGAACGACCAGAAATAGATTTCGCGCCCGTACCCGAGCGGGTGAAGACGGTCTGGCGGCTTCGCCGCTCGATGCTGACCGTAGAGCAGCAGGATCTCGTTTCCGCTGTCGACCACCGAGTGGACGGCTTCGCTGAGCATTGCCGAGCTGCCCGAGATCGCCGCGGCGATCGCCTTGGTCAGCGCGATCAGGAGGTTGCCGACCAGGGCCGCAACGACCGCGGTTCGGGAGGAATGCTCGGCCATGCGTTCGAGAACCGCCGCGCTCCGCGATTGTTGCGGCGGCGGCCTTCAAAAGAGAAGGCCGGGCGGGGCGGGTCCACCCGGCCTTCAGG
>Ga0207695_10006227_pt1 | contig 15538 bp, 26 predicted proteins | sample KBSC54metaG_FD_184354 | JGI IMG/M metagenome (GOLD analysis project Ga0207695, IMG submission 184354) | Corn rhizosphere microbial communities from Kellogg Biological Station, Michigan, USA - KBS C5-4 metaG (SPAdes) (version 2) | ecosystem: Host-associated > Plants > Roots > Rhizosphere > Soil... | reverse complement strand
TTGGCCGATCTGGCGAAGACATTGGTCAAGGATATTCCCGCGCCGCTGCTGAAAAAGACGATGGCCTGGGTCGAAGCGCGGACATGACGGCTAGACGGTCTTGCCGATCACAAGACCTATGCCCGCCGTGACGGCCATTGCCAGAGCCCCCCAGAATGTTACGCGGACGATCGCCCTGGTGTAACTGGCGCCGCCCGTACGCGCCCCCAGCCCGCCCAAGATCGCCAGGAAAACCAGCGAAGAAAGCGACACGGTCCAGATCAATCTCTGCGGTGGACTGAGCAGCACCGCCAGCAAGGGCAATGCGGCACCAGCGGAAAAGGTCATGGCGGACGTGATTGCCGCCTGGATCGGGCGCGCGGTGCTGATTTTCGATATTCCCAATTCGTCATGGGCATGCACCGCCAGCGCATCTTTTTCCATAAGCTGGCGCGCCACTTCCTGGGCCAATGCAGCGTCCAATCCGCGCTTCTGATAAATGTGCGCTAGCTCATCTCGTTCAGCCGCCGGGTCCGCTTTGAGTTCCTGACGCTCGCGGGAAAGATCGGCATGTTCGGTGTCGGCTTGCGAGCTGACCGAGACATATTCGCCTGCCGCCATCGACATGGCGCCTGCAACCAGACCCGCGCCGCCTGCCAGCAGGATATCTCCCTTTGCAGCTGAAGCGGCCGCGATGCCCAGGATCAAGCTTGCCGTCGAAACGATGCCGTCATTGGCGCCCAGCACGGCAGCCCTGAGCCAACCGATGCGTTCCACCAGATGATGCTCGCGGTGATGATGCAGGCTTCGCAAGGCTGTTTCCTTTAAAATGCCAAGCCGCTCATGGTGCGATCCTGGAAGCAATTCCGGCATAGTCTCGAAATTGGTCCTTCCTGGACAGTTGCAATAGGATTACGACCGCGATCACCTGCATTGAGACAGATCGGGGCCCAGGATGCCAGATGCCATGCATGTGAAAGCCCTTATGCTGGTCGACCCGGTAGCCGAGGTGCGGGTTGAAAGCTCTGCCAGCCATAGGCGGGTGGAAACATGAGCGATTTTGCCCATGTCATCGTGAACACCGCCGAGTGGCGCTTGTTCGTTGCCCTTGCGATCGGTCTTTTGATCGGCATCGAGCGTGAGCGCCACAAGCAAGATGGAACGGACAGCGCTCCGGAGGGCTTGCGCAGTTTTGCGCTGGTTTCCCTTTTGGGCGGATTGGCATTCCAGACCGGGTCCATCATCATGTTGGCGCTGGCCGGGCTTTTCACGATCGTGGTGGTTCTGGCGGGTCTTTGGACCGGGGCGCGCGGCAATCACAGCATCACGACCGAGGTCGCGCTGGTCATCGCCTTGACCCTTGGCATGCTGGCGCAATCCCGGCCAGGTTTGGCGATTTCGGCGAGCGTGGTTGTGGTGGCCGTGATAAGCAGCCGCGCGCCGTTGCACCGGTTTGTTCGCGAATATCTCACCGTGCAGGACCTGCGAGACGGGCTGGTTTTCTCCATTGCTGCGGTTGTTGTGCTTCCGCTTCTGCCCGATCGTGCGATCGACCCTTTCGGGCTGGTCAATCCCTTCGCGCTCTGGCGATTGGCGGTCGTGCTGATGGGGCTCAGCGCGCTGGGCTATTGGGCCATGCGGGCATTCGGTCCGCAATATGGCCTTCCACTGTCTGGTTTTGCGGGTGGATTCGTATCCAGCACCGCCACGATTGCGAGCATGGGCGCACGCTCCAAGGCCGAACCTGGTCTTGTCATTCCTTGTGCGGCGGGCGGCGTGGCTTCCATCCTGGGAAGTTTGCTGTTCCTGACGGCCCTGGTGGGAGCTGCCGATCCGGCCATCCTAAGCCCTTTGGTGAAACCGTTTGGCACAGCGGCGAGCGCCATTCTGATCTATGCGCTGATCCTCGCATGGCGTGCCCGCATGGTGGAGGCCGCGCCAGCTGGAGCGTCCCGCGCATTCGATCTGCGCACGATCCTGATTTTTGCAGGATTGGTCGGCGCTTTTTCTCTTGTCTCCTGGGCCTTGATAAGCTGGCTGGGCGAAGCGGCGATCCTGGCCAGCGTCATTGCAACGGCTTTAATCGATGCGCACGCGGCTGCCGTTTCGGTCGCGACTCTGGTTGCGTCGGGCAAGCTTGACGCCGGATCGGGTGCTTTCGCGATATTGACGGGGTTCTCCGCGAATATGATCGCCAAGGTGCCTGCCGCATTTGCACTGGGCACCCGGGCCTTTGCCCGGCGCGTGAGCGGCGGACTGTTTGTACTGGTGGCCGGATTATGGGCCGGTTTCGGATGGAATCTGTTGTGATCTTGCGAATAGTGGGCAGCGGGGCGATATATCGCCTGTCGGTTTCGAGGGCATAATGGGCAAGGGGCGGGTCGAAGCATTCAGCGATGGCGTCATCGCCATCATCATCACCATCATGGTGCTGGAATTCAAAACACCGGAGGAGGTGACTTTGCCGGCGCTTCTGCATCTGGCGCCCCAGATGGCCCTTTATGCGCTCAGTTTTGTCTATGTGGGAATCTACTGGAACAACCATCATCACATGTTCCATGCGGTGAAAGCCGTGAACGGCGGCATCCTCTGGGCCAATCTGCATCTGCTGTTCTGGCTGTCGCTGGTGCCGTTCGTCACGCGCCTGATGGGTGAGCATTTTCTTGCCGCCTGGCCGGTGGCGCTTTATGGCGTGGTGCTGTTCATGAATGGCGTGGCCTATGGAATCCTGGCGCGGCTGCTGGTGCGGCACGAAGGACCGGATTCGGTGCTGGCGCGCGCATTCAGCAACGACCGCAAGATGATCGGGTCAGTGGCGGCTTATGCGGTGGCGATCGCGGTGGCCTGGATGTTGCCGGTGCTGTCGCTGGCGCTTTATGCGGCGGTGGCGCTGGCCTGGCTGGTGCCCGACCGGCGGATCGAAAAAGCGCTGCATATGACCTGAAATGGTACTTACCTTTCCGTAACCGGAAGAGGATTAGGCTGAACCGTCTTCAAATCCGGTCCGGCCATGAGGTCGTCATTCGCCGCGCGAATTCTGCGCCGCCTTGCGGGCGGCGGTGTGACCCACGCCGTGGAAATTCTGCCGCCGGCCAAAGCGGAACCGGATGACCGGGCCGAGCCCGGATGGGATGGCAGCGTGGAAGCGCGTGCCGACGCCTTCGCATCGCTATTTCTTAACGCCGCGCCCAAGGATTTGCGCCAGACCCGCATGGGCCAATTCCGCGAACAATAACGGCTTTTCCGCCTGTGGGCGCTTTTAACCACGGCGCAAGGAAAGCGTCGCGTCCGACGCAGACGCGCTTATGCTGGTTACGCGCGGAGCATGGATTCGAGCGATGCGGACTTTGCATATTCTCCAGGCGGGACCGTCGAATTTCGAAGTGCGGGACGAAGCAGGTGGATTGATGGGCGTGGCCTCCGACGAGGCCAAGGCCGTCACCAGTGCTATGTTTTCCGCCGATCTGATTGGCCAACAAGGCTATACGGTGCGCGTGGTTGCCGACCATGACGGGCGGAGCGAAGAAATCTACGCCGTCCGTCGCGCATAACCGTCTCATTTCTCGAATTTGTAGCGCGCGCCGCCAAAGGCGAAGCGCAGGCCGCGCCCCACCGAGACCAGAGCCGCGGTGGGATGATCCTCGCCCGCCATCAAGGCATATTCCACTCTGTAGCCTTTGGTGCCGTCGAGAGCGGCGAGGCGTGACGCCAAGGCGCGCGAGCCGGAGACCGTGCCGCTCCAGCTGCTGCGCAGTTTCAAATAGGGCGCGATTTCGGCCTGCTTGCCCGGCGGCAGGGAATTCACAAAGGCTTTGGGCGGAATGGGGAGATCGTCTTCGTCGCCACCTGCGGTGATCAGGATGCGAGGCGCTTGTCCGGCGGCGACGGCGGCGGCGAATTTTTCTTCATCTTTGAGTACGGCGTCGCCGTCCCACCAGAGGCTGGGGCTTGAGGCGATGAAGCTGCGGAAGGCCGTGGGTTCGGTGAACAGCGCATGCACCACGGCAAGGCCGCCTAGCGAATGACCGTAAAGTGCCTGGTTGGCGGTATCGACCGGGACGAGGGCCGCAATCCTGGGTTTGATTTCGGTTTCGATGACTTTGAGAAAATCGTCCAAGCCGCCATTGCGGGACGGCTCGAACCAGTCGGGCGCGCGATGAGCGGGCGCAACGGGCAAGGTAAGGTCGTGGGTGCGCAGGCGATTATAAGCGTCGCTTATGGCATCCATGCCGATGGGAGCCGTGTCTTCCGGTTTACGACCCGAATACCTCTCCACGACCGCCTTGTCGTTGAAGGCGAGATGGTCAATCCCGACCACGACGGCCGCGTTCTCCTGCAGCAACATCGAGCCGGTGGCGGCAGTGGAGAAATAGGCTTCACCGTCCAGCACATAATAAACCGGATAGCCGCCGGGCGGCGGCGGGATGAAGGGGATGCTGACGAACAAGGCATAGGGTTCGCCGTTGATCGCGGACGTGAATTGGATCTGCCGCGTGTTGGGGATGGACACTTCGGCGGGCCAGATCCGGCCGTGATCGGCGGCGAGGGTGTGCAACGGCATCGCGAGCGCGAAGCCAAATGCCAGATTCCGGATAAAAGACTTTCTCATGTCGTTCCTTTCAATCTGGAGCGGTGGCGTATTGGACTGGAGTTGGGTGTGCGGCATCGCGCATGCGGCAGGAGGGGTGGGTGATCCGCGTTTTTCCAAAAGCGATCCGCCCATCGCTGATTGTTGCCGCAGGTGCGTCGCCGCAGCGGAAAGTGCCGCGCACGGAAACGGTGTTGCGGTTCATGTACCGCACCAGCAGAGTCTCGCGCTGCACATCGTCCACGATCCGCAAACTGCTTTTGTCGGGCCGCTCGATTTTCAGGAAGCCGCGGACAATTATCTCGAAGCGGTTATCGGCGATGCGGTAGACCACATTGCCGTCGGAATCATAGCCGAAGGCATCGACCATCAGCCCATCCGGGGTGCGCTTCACGGTGAGGGCGGGGCAAGTTCCGATCCGGACGGGTGTAAAGGGACCATTGCCCCGCGCAGTCACAGCATCGGGCCCGAACAGCATCAACAGTCCGTCCGGCGGCGGCGCGCCGCATGGGGTCTGCGGCGTGGGATCGTCTGCGGCGATGAGCGGGCCGGACCAATGCGGATTCAGCGGATAAGCGCGATCCAGGATCAGCCAGGAAATTCCGGTCAGAGTCCAGATCGCGATGAGGCCGATGACGGTCCATTGGCGGGGCGCGTCGCGTGAGGCCAGTTCGTAAAACAGCGCTCCGCTGAAAGCCGATGCGATGGTCAGAAGGGTGAGTGCGCGCCAGGGGATCCATAGTCCGTGCCAGACCAGCGCTACGAACAGAATTCCGCAAACAACGATCTTCACCGGACGCAGGATGGCGTCGCGGTCGGTGGAAGATTTTTCGGATTGCAGCATGACGAGACCCGATTCTATGCATACACCGTAGGCGTTGAATCGGATGCTTGGCAAGATTGCGTCGTTCTTGACCCGGGCGCGCCGATGCGCATACATTGTATGCAATATGCCGGACCAGAATCTTCTCGGCCAGTTCGAGCAGACCGTCCTTGCGGCCGTGTTGTCGCTGGGAAAGGACGCTTATGGCGTGACCATCCATGCACGCGTGGTCGAGCTCAGCGCGCCGCGCAGCGTCACGCGGGGTGCGGTCTATGCCACCCTCGATCGTCTGGAAGACAAGGGCCTCGTTGCATCCTGGCTTTCCGAGCCCAGCAAGGAGCGGGGCGGCCGCGCCCGGCGCTATTACCGGATGGAAAAATCAGGCGAGCAGGCACTGCGCGAGTCCGCGAAAGCCGCCAAACGTCTCTACGACACGCTTGCCCGCAGCTGGAAGGGTTTGGCATGGAAGACGCAGCGCTAGAGCGCGATCCGGAAAAGTGTGGAGCGGTTTTCCGAAAGACCGCGCGACAAAATTATGGCCCGCCGCCTGCCTTGCTGGAATGGGCGGTCGAACGCCTGCTGCCCATGCCGGCGCGCGAAAGCGTAATGGGCGATCTGCGCGAGGTCTATCGCGGGCCTTGGCAATATCTTTGCGAAGCGGCGCGCACGGTGCCGCGCATCGCCGCCGGGCATGCCTGGCGGAATGCCAATCTTCCGGCCTTGGGCCTGAACGGCGCGCTGATCTGGCTTTGTCTTGCGGGCCTGCATGAAAAGGGCGAAGGCCTCAGCGCTGTGACGATAGCGTTTGCCACCCTGGCCGGTATCGCCGCCCTGGCCCTGATCCAGATGTATGGCGATGCGCAGCGGCCCACCGGCGCACGTGCCATCAAGGGCGCGATCTGGACGGTGGCGTTGGTGATGTTGCTGTGCGTATGGAATTTCGGGCTGAAGTATCAGCGGAGCGGCGGCGCGGATTATCTTTTGGAATTCGGGATGCTGCAGTCTCTACCCTTTGTTCTTCCGGTGCTGGGCCTGTTGCGCACCGGCTTGCTGCTGCAGAGCGATCTGCAAGCCGAGCGTCTGGCGGATGACGCTCCGCCCACACTGGAGGACGAGCATCGCGCTTTTTTGGCGGCAGTGCGGCGGGTCAATGGGATCGAGTCCGCGGCTTTGATCGCCGGCGCCTGTCTGCTTCCGGCCCTGACCGGTCCGGGGCTATGGCTTCCGGCGATCTTCCTTGTGACGGCCGCGTATCTTTTGACGCAGAATATCGTGCAACCGGGGCAGGGTGCGGGATTGCATAGCCGCTACCGGCGGCAATTGCAGACGCGCCGCCAGCTTCGGCATTTTCTTTCCTGGCTCTGGGCCGCGCCGTTCCTGATGGCGGCCTGCCGGTTGCTGGTATGGCCCGGTTATGAGGAAGGCCGCGCCATTCTGGTAGCACTGGGGAGTTCGGCGATCGTGTCGATCTGCTTTCTGGCGCGCGCGGCGGACAGCGAATGTGCGGGTTTGCTGCGCGAACGTCTGGCGCGGCTGGACACTGCACCGGCGGCGTAGCGGACTTCTATTCGTCGCTCTCGTCCAGGAATTTTCCCAGCCGGTCGAGATTGCGGTTCCATAAGGCCCGGCGGGCCGCGACCCATTGTTCGGCCTGGGTGAGGCCGTCGCCGGTGATGCGGAAACTGCGCACCCGCCCGGTCTTGGCAGAGGCGACCAGGCCCGCATCCTCCAGCACCCCCAGATGTTTCATCACCGAGGGCATCGCCATGTCAAAAGGCGCGGCCAGGTCGCTGACCGAAGCCGGGCCTTGATGAAGGCGGTCGATCATGGCGCGTCGCGTGGTGTCGGACAAAGCGTGGAAGATCCGGTCCAGCATGGCGGGCTTGAGTTCGCTGCGCTTCTCCGCGCGCATCACGCGCCGTTCCGGAAGCGGGCGGGCATGTCGTCCTTGAAGGGATACAGGTCGAAATAGGGGCGGGCTTCTTTCAGCGCGCGGGCGAAAGAGGGGCGCACCAGAAGCCGCTCGAAATAGGCAGCAAGGCTGGAATAACGATCGAAGGGCGCCACGATGCCGGCGTAGAAAAGCGCCGGGCAGGCGGCGCAATCGGCCAGCGAGAAATCATCTCCCGCCGCCCATTGCCGGGTCTGCATGCGCCGGTCGAGCAGTTCATAGGTCGCGACGATCAGAGCACGGGCATCGGCGACACCGCGCGGATCTTTTTCGCTTTCACCGCGCAGGCGATCGGCCACGATCTTCTGCATGGGGACGTGAATGTAATTGTCGATGATCCGGTCCCATAGCCGTGCCTCGAGCCGGGCATCCGGATTTTTCGGCAAGAGCGCCTGTCCGCCCGCAACATGCTCTTCCAGATATTCGATGATTACCGAGCTTTCGGGGAAGGTGAGATCGCGGGCCTCATCCCGCAGCACGGGGATCTTGCCCAGCGGCCAGAGCGCGAAGAAGGCGTTGCGAGAAGCTTCATCGCCGTAATTGACGGTCACGGCGCTGAAGGGCGCGGCTTTTTCATAGAGCGCGACCAGGACCTTGTGGCTGAAGGAGGAAAGCGGATGGTGATGCAGGACAAGGTTGGGGGACATCGGCAATTCCTGGGAGCGGTTTCTGCGGGGTGATAAATACTTATCCGAATGGATTAGTGATGTCCAGGGCGTTTGCGTTCCAGAGGCCAACGCCCCTAAGCTTGCTGCAGGCGAAGAGGCGGAGTGTATGGATCAGCTGACCAGAATTGCGATCTATGCGATCCCGGTGATCATCGCGATCACGTTGCATGAAGCGGCGCATGGCTATGTGGCGCGCCATTATGGCGACGACACCGCTGAGAAGGCGGGGCGCGTCACCCTCAATCCCCTCAAGCATATCGACCTGTTCGGCACCATTTTGCTGCCCGCCTTCCTTCTTTTCACGAAGGCGGGATTTTTGTTCGGCTGGGCCAAGCCCGTGCCGGTGAATTTCTCCGCGCTGCGCCACCCCAAGCGCGACATGATCTGGGTGGCGGCTGCCGGACCGGCGATGAATATTCTTCTGGCGCTGCTGTCGGTGATCGGGCTTGCGGTGCTGCTGTTCGTGGGACGCGGTGCGCCGGAATGGCTGCCCGCCCTCCTGTGGAGTTCGGTGCAGATCAATCTGGTCTTGGCGGTGCTCAATCTGTGGCCTATTCCGCCGCTCGACGGCAGCAAAATCGCGGTGGGGCTGTTGCCGCCCGTGCTGGCGGTGCCGCTGTGGCGGGCCTCGCGCTATGGTATGGTTTTCCTGGTGGCGATCTTCATCGCCGCGCCCTTGCTGGGGATCGATGTGTTCGGCTGGATGATCGGAAAGCCCGTCGCCTTTATCGAGCGGGGCATCCTCAGCGTGCTGCGTACCGGCGCGGCCTGATCAGCGCGGCAGAAGACATCAACGCAGAAGACGGGCGCTTTTTCCGCATTGCGGATTGGATAGCGGCACGGCTTCGCCATTGGCGGTGGCGCTGACCCGGCGTGTCGCCTTGTCCAATGTATAGTTTGCGGTCACATCGCCCGCCTTTTCCTGCCAGGTGTAGGCAGTTTCCGTGAGGACGAGCGGCGCGGTGATTTCGGTTTTCTGAAAAGGATTGCGGTCGGTGACCGTTCCCTTGTCCGTGTCGATCAGAAGCAACATGCCGCCATCGTCGCAGGACAGATTGAGGATCTCGGCCCGGGCGGGTGTGGCGATGAGGAATGCGGCGAGGAAAAGAAGTGATCGCATGACGGTCTGTCCGGGCTTGCACGGGAGAGATTAGCAAAAAAAAGCGCGGCGGTTGCGTTCATCACGCGCAACCGCCGCGCCAGGTACCGCTGTGCAGCAAGGCTGGGGGAGACTCTTACAGCGGTAAAACCAATCCCATCGCGTCCCACAGGCCGACCACGGCGCCGCAGACGAGTGTCAGAAGACCCGTCATGAAGAGGATCGGATCCATCGCCAGCAAGCGCCGGCTGATCCGTTCGCCCAGGCTGTCTTTGGGCGCGTCATTCGGGGGCGGCGGCAGGGCGCGGCGAATGGGCCTCCTTCGCGGCGGGAGGAATTCGTCATTCGGGGCGAAGAACGAAATGGCGGGGGCAAAAGACATTGTCGGCCTTCCTTGGTCCGCCATTGGGGGCGGCGGATGAGGCAAACATAAGCCTTTGCCGTCCGAAGCGCTGTCAGTGGTTCGAAAGCGGAATGTAAAAGTTCTGAAAAGCTGCAGTGCAGCGCGGGGTGGTACTTGACATGCAACTAAATGGTTGCATATTAGGGTGCATGGATGACGATGCGGTTTTCAAGGCGCTGGCGGACCGGTCCCGGCGGCTGTTGCTGGACCGTCTCTACCGGAACAACGGCCAAAGCCTGGGCGATCTGTGCGAAGGGCTTCAGATGTCGCGCCAGGCGGTGGCCAAGCATCTGGGCGTCCTGGAAGAGGCGAACCTGATCACCGTCCAATGGGCCGGGCGGGAGAAGCTGCATTTCATCAATCCGGTTCCGATCAATCAGATCTCGGAGCGCTGGATCGGAAAGTTCGAGCTGCCGCGAATGCGGGTGCTGTCGGATTTGAAGGATGCGCTGGAGAAAAAGCCGCGCAAGTAACCAAGGGGGTCGGGGGATTCTCGAGAAGGAGACGATCATGGCAAGCAGTTTTGTGTATGTGACTTTTATCCGTACCACCCCGGACAAATTATGGACGGCGTTGACGGAGCGGGCGTTCACCGAAAAATACTGGTTCGGGGCGCATCTGGTCTCGGACTGGAAGGCCGGTTCGGCCTGGAAGATCATCATGAAGGACGGGCGGGTGGCCGATACGGGCGAATTGCTGGAAGTCGATCCGCCCCGCCGCATGGTGGTCAAATGGCGCAACGAATTCATGCCGGAGCTGAAGGCGGAGGGTTATTCGCGCTGCGTTTTCGATATCGAGCCGATGGGCGAAGCATGCAAGCTCACCATCAGCCATTCGATCGAAAAGGATCATTCCAAATTCGTCGAGGCGGTATCGGGCGGCTGGCCGCGCATCTTGTCGAACCTGAAGTCGCTGCTGGAGACGGGCGCGGTGACGCTGCCCGACAGCCCTTAGAGCAACGAGGCGATCACGACGCGCGCCGCATCCCAGTCCCTGGCTATGTGGTGCGCGCCCGCCTCCCGCAATTTCCGGTCGTGATCGGCAGGCAGGTGCCCGGCGGCATGAAGACCAATGGCGGTCATGCCGGCGGCCCGGGCGGCACGGATGCCGCCGGGACTGTCTTCGATCACGATGCAGTCTGCCGGCCGCGCGTTCAGGCGTGTCGCCGCGAGAAGGAAGATGTCGGGCGCGGGCTTGCCGTTGGTCACCAGATCGGCGCTGTAGACATGCGTGCCGAAATCTTCGGCCAACTCCAGCGCGTCCAGGCATAATGCCAGGCGATCCGCCGAACTGGAAGAAGCGATGGCGCGGGGCAGCGGCGCGAAATGGCGGATGGCGGCGCGGGCACCCGGGACCTCGGTAAGTTCGGACTTGAAACGGCGATGAATGTTCGCCTTGAGGATGTCGCCGAAATTATCGGGTGGGGTGAGGCCCTGTTCGGTCAGCAGGGTGCGCGTGCGGGCCACGACTTCGGGCCAGCGCATCCCCAGATAAGTGGCGATGGATTGGTCCGCCGTCATGGGAACGCCAAGCCGTGTGACGCCTTCGGCCATGGCCGTGTTCACCAGCACTTCGCTGTCGGCGATGACGCCGTCGAAATCATAGATCAGGGTGCGGGGCATGGCGGATCAGGGCGCACCATTCCGCCAGACAAAATCGGGCTTGCGGGTGCTATGGGCCAGCATCAGGAGCGAGGTTTCCAGGCTGTCGCGGGTGGCGAAAGTGCAGACATCGTCTTTGGACTTGATGCCGAAGGGCGTAGTGACGGCTGCGTCTTTCTTGCAATCGGGGCGGAATTCTTCGGCGCCCGTCTTGGTCTTGCGCACCAAGCCGTAATAGCGGGCATCGGTCTGCTTGACGGCGTCGCAGCCTTGCGGCCTGTCGCAATGGGTGAGCGAGACCGCTTCATAGACCACCATGTCTTCGGGGATGCCGCGCAGGTCGAAAAAGCGCAAAGCGAAGCCTTCACCGTGACCATCGCCCTTGTCGGTGCCGATCATGCGATAGGTGCCGTCTTTGGCCAGGGTCAGCGCGAAATGCTGGGCGCCGGTCTTGCCGCCGGTTTCGGTGATGGCACCCGAGCGGAAAGGGGTGACCGGATCGGCCTTGCCATAGAGCGAGCCATCGGCTTGCCAGCAGCCGGCCAGCAGCAAACCGGCGGCAAGAAGAACGGGGCCTTTGGTCATATCGGCGATCCTGGTTCCGGCGGGCGGGGACAATGGGGCGCGAGGCGCGGCTTCATCAGGCGCCAGAAAGCGATGACAGGCGCGCCGATCATCACCAGCAGCGCCAGATGGCGGATGGTTTCAGGCGCGGACGATAGAGTGACCGTCAGGCCTGCGAGAAATCCCGCTACGCCCAATGCCAGCCAGCCCATGCCGCGCGCCCTGTTCATGCCTCTCATTCTAGCATGAAACCGGTGGGGGCGGGCGGTAACGCCTTGATCGGGTGAGCGCTTCGGGCGGATGTCTTTCCATGCACTTATATGATAGGCTTTGCGCATGGGAGCTTCAGACAGAAACGACCCGCAAAGCCGTGGCCAAGCCGTGTTCACGGCCTCGGAACAGCGCGACAAGTCGGTGCGGGCCGAAATCGAAAAAGAGCGGGCCGCCACCGATGCCAAAACGGCCCGGCTCAAGGCCTTGCGCCTGGCCAAGGAAGCGGAGGATGCCGCCTATGAGGCGGCCAATCCGAAGCCGGTCCCGGTCAAGACGGGCAAGAAATCTGCCGGAAAGAAAAGCGTCAAAAGCTGACCGTCAGCGCGGTTGGGTCTGCGGGTTCGCCTGTGGACTGGCTTGCGGATTCGTCAGCGTGCCCGGCGGGATGATGCTAGGCGGCGGCGCGGGCTCAACACTCGGTGAAGACGTGCGCGGCGGATACTTGCGCGGTGGGTCGGCATCGGGATTGCGGATCACATTACCCAGAGCCTGGAACGGACTGACGATAACGGGAGCGGTTTGACCGGTGTTGCCGCGCGACTGCGCCATCGCGCCGGTGGCGGCCAAGCCCAAGAGAAGAATGGCGAGTGGAAATTTCATCTGCTTGCTTTCCAGGTAACCAAAACGCATGGGCTGCGGCATTGTTGCAGCTAATTCGCGGTAACCATTTTTTCCGCAAGCCGCCGCGCTCAATCTGGGCTAAATAACGGCACCCTGCAAATTTTGCCCAGGGCTTTCATAGCCATCAGTCAGCCCTCACCATGAACCCGGATCCGCGCAAACCCGAGGACGCAAACGCCGTTGCGTTGATGACGATGCGCGAACCGCCCGGCCGGCTTGGCGAGATCGTGCGGCGTCTGAAGCGGGCGCCGGCATTGCCGCCGCGCTTGATTCCAGTGATGGCGCTGTCCGGCGAAACGCCCGGCACGTAAAGCGCGCGCATTTTGCGCCTACCCTGTGGATAGAATGGTTCCGTCGAAACCGGTCACGCGCCGAATCGATTATCACGCGGCAGGCAAATCGGATGTGTTGCACATGTGCATGCGACAGAATCGTGACCCGGGATTCGAATCCGGCGATTGGGAGATCGAAGATCCGATCCGCCAGATGCGCGAGCCCCCCGGTGCGTTGGGCGATATCGTACGCCGGATGAAGCGTCGCGCCGCCCAAGAGCGGAGTCGCGCGGGTGCCGACAGAGAATTCGGCGGCATTCCGAACTGAATTCCGCGCGCTTTTTCAGGATGCCGGTTCAGAGGGAAAAGTGCCGGGCGGGGATTGCGCGGAGAGCTGCCAGCCATCGGCGCCCCGTATCAGGGTGCCGCGCCAGCGGCGCTTTTCGGGGACATCGGTGAAAAGCGAAAGATTGATGCGATCGCCGGACCAGCTCCGCACTTCGACCTGATAAGGCAGCGGCAGGGAGGGATCCTCGACATGGGTCTGCGCGAGCGTGTGGGCCCATTCCAGCACCGCGCCGTCGCCATCGCGGCGCCAGATTTCCAGATTGTTGGGACCGATATCGTTTTCCAGATCGTAAGGCGCGACCAGGAAACGCTGGCCATCCGGAGAGAAGACCGGCATGGCGGCGAGGCGGATGCGCTTTCCGCTGGTCTGGTCGACGAAAATGAAATTGCTGCCTTCATAGAAGAATTGCTGCACCACCAAGGCGCGAGGCTTGGCGAAGGCGCCCATGAAGGCGAAGCCGTCGCAATGATCAGCGTCGCCGGTATCGCAGGCGGCTTTGTGATCGGTGAAGGTGATGGGCGGCGCGTCCAGCGGCCGCAGGAGAAGATCGTCGCCCTTTCGTTCGGCCAGATTCTTGGCGGCCAGGATCAACGCCGGTTCGGCGGCGCGGGCGGCGCAAAGAGCGTTGGCCGCGCAATCGTCCGCAAGCCGCGGGCCTGTGGTGCAGGCGGCCGCGAACACAAGCAAGGAAAGAAGAGGGAGTGTCCGGCGCATGCGCATCCATAGCATAGTTGCGTGACAATGGCTCTGAATGACGCGTGCCGGACGGCGTTAACGCTTTTCCTGTGCCGCTTCGCCTAGGCCGCTTCAGCCGGGAGGGCGCCGAAGGTGCGGGAGCGGGCGCAGTAGGCGGTCAGGGCTTCCGAGAGATCGCTTTCGGTGAAATCGGGCCAATGTTTTTGCGTGAAATAGAGCTCGGCATAGGCGCATTCCCAGAGCATGAAGTCGGACAGGCGCTGTTCGCCGCTGGTGCGGATCAGAAGATCGACGGGGCCAGCGTCGCCCGCAAGCTTAAGGGTAAGGTCGGCTTCGCTGGCATCCGGGGCGAGGGCATGGGCGGCCTCAAGAATGGCCCGGCGGGCGGAATAGTCGATGGCGACGCGCAGATGAAGGGCGTCGCCGAACTGGGTGGCGGCTTCGCTGCGTTCGATCTCGGCGACCAGATCAGGGGCGAGGCGGTCGCGCCGCCCGATGATGGAAAGACGCACGCCGTCGCGGACGAGATCTTCGGTTTCGGTGTCGAGATATTCGCTGAAGAGGCGCATCAGGGCAGCGACTTCCGAAGGGGGACGCTGCCAATTGTCGGCGGAGAAGGCATAGACGGAGAGCGTCCGGATGCCTTGGTCGGGCGCGGCGCGCACGATTTCACGCAAAGCATCGATCCCGGCCCGGTGCCCGGCCGCGCGCGGCAGATTCTGGGCGCGGGCCCAACGGCCATTGCCGTCCATGATGATGGCGACATGGGCCGGGATCTGCCTGTTGTCAAAAGAACTTTGCATTGCAGAGTCTCCTGTCAAAAAAAGGGATCAACCGGGAAGGACACGCAGGCGTGCATGGCTGAAATCTTCGCCCGCGGTCTGGGCGGCATCGCGCACCAATTGCTCCAGCAAGGCGAGATAATCGAGAAAGCGGCGGCGGCCGCTGCGGGTGAGGGCGCAGTGGGTCTGGGGGCGGTTGCCTTCGAAGCTTTTGGTGATTTCCACCAGGCCGGCTTCCTGAAGCACTTGAAGATGGCGGCTGAGATTGCCGTCGGTGAGGCGGCACAGCTGTTTCAGGTCGGAGAAGGCGAGGCCTTTGGGATGGGCGACCAGTGAAGAGAGCAGGCCCAGCCGGGCCTTTTCATGCATGACGCGATCGAGCCCCTCGAACGCGAAGGGCGCTTCAGTCTTCGTCATCGGACTCTCCGGCGGAAAAATACAGGATCGCGGCCATCAGCATCTGGCCGCCGAAAAAGGGAACGCCCATCAGCCAGGGCGCCAGCGCGTGATTGCTGTCCGCCAGCAAGAGGCTGGCGAAGCCGGCCACGAAATACCAGCCGCCTGCCAGTATCATGTTGCGGGGAAGCGAGCGGACCGAGGCGAAAATGCCCAGGCTGACGAACAATTGCCAAAGGCCCGGCATCATCCAGAGCGTCTGCGGCTCGAAGCGCAGGAGAAAGATGGGCAGGCAGAGAGCGGCGACGACGGCGGGCAGGAACTGTTCGATCGCCTGGGCGATCATGGTGTCGGCCAGGCTGGAATGATGGCGGCGCGAGCGGCCCTGCATCTCGATCCGCACCACGATGGCGGAGAGAAGGCCCGCGCCCACCCAGCTCCAAACGAAAAGGGCGGGTGTGGTATCGGGAGCA
>Ga0207695_10006219_pt1 | contig 15544 bp, 15 predicted proteins | sample KBSC54metaG_FD_184354 | JGI IMG/M metagenome (GOLD analysis project Ga0207695, IMG submission 184354) | Corn rhizosphere microbial communities from Kellogg Biological Station, Michigan, USA - KBS C5-4 metaG (SPAdes) (version 2) | ecosystem: Host-associated > Plants > Roots > Rhizosphere > Soil... | reverse complement strand
AGCAGCTTGTCGAACAGGCGAAACGTGCCGCCGTACACGTTCTGGCCACAGATCACGTGATCGCCGGATTGGAACAATTTCATGATCGAGTCGACGCACGCGGTACCGCTAGCGAAGGCGAAGCCATGTCGCCCATCTTCCAGCGCAGCCACATTCCGCTCGAGTGCGTCTCGCGTCGGGTTCCTGCTGCGAGCGTACTCGAATCCCTTGTTCTTGCCGAGCCCCTCCTGCACGTACGTCGACGTGAGGTAGACCGGCGTCATGATCGCGCCGGCCAGCGGATCCGGTCGCTGACCAGCATGGATGGCCCGCGTGCCCAACCCGGACTGTAGATCGTCGTCGAAGATGCGCGTCATGCCAAGATCCGTTGATCAGTTCGCGCAAGATAAACTCCCGAAACCAGTGACGCACGCTACGAGCGTCGATGGAACGCGCTGTCTCGTCGTCGACGATGAGCCGCGGCTCCGCCAAGCACTTGTGCGCCTGATGCAGGGCGCAGGCTACCACTGCTTCGAGGCAGGCTCGGCGCAGGACGCCTTGGCGTTGCTGGATCGAGAGCCGGTCGAGCTGGTGTTGTCCGACATGCGCATGCCCGGGATGGATGGCGCCTCGCTGCTCAGGCGGATCCGCGAGCTTCACCCGGAAGTGGCGGTGGTGATGGTGACGGCCGTCGCGGAAGTGGAAGTTGCCGTGTCGTGTTTGTCGGCGGGCGCGATGGATTACATCACGAAGCCGTTCAGCTTCGAGGAAGTGCGCGCGCGTGTGACGCAGGCGCTGGAGAAGCGGCGGCTGCTGATCGAGAACCGCGACTATCAGGAGCGCCTCGAGGAGCGCGTAAAAGCGCAAGCGCAGCGCCTCGAGGAATTGTTTCTGGCGAGCGTGCAGTCGCTGGCCGAAGCGTTGGAGCTCAAGGATCCGTATACGCGCGGCCACTCGATCCGGGTGAGCCGCTACGCGGTCGGGATCAGCCGCATGCTCGGCATCGACGCGGCGACGGTCCGGCACATCGAGTTAGGCGGACAGCTCCACGACATCGGCAAGATCGGCGTGCGTGAGGACGTGCTCAACAAGCCCGGTCCGCTCACGAAGGAAGAATATCAGCACATCATGACGCACCCGGTGCTCGGCTGGCGGATTCTGCGGCCGCTGCTGGGCGACAATCCGGTGGTGCTCAACATCGTGCGATCCCACCACGAGCGCATCGACGGTACGGGCGTGCCGGACGGGTTAGGCGGCGACGCCATCGCGCGCGAGGCGCGCATCATTGCGGTGGCCGACGCGTTCGACGCCATGATGAGCCGCCGGCCGTATCGCAAAGGCCTGTCGTATGCGGACACGCTCGACGAGCTCAAGCGGATGTCGGGGACCCAGTTCGACGGGCAGGTGGTCGACGCGTTCCTTGAAGCCGTGACGACGGGTGCGATCGAGCTGGACCAGCGCGACACGATGCCCGATGCCGTCCGGGCGGCGCGGCTCGCGCAGCCGGCCGGCTGACCGCTCCGCCTTTCCGCCTAACGCAGTCCGCCTTGCCGGCGCCGCCATCGAGACGCCCCGCCCAACGCGCGCGCGGCGCCTGGCGCGCCTCGCGCTCACACGCCGCGTCGCTGCATCAACTTCGCGAAAAGCCGTCACGGTCGACGACTTCTCGTTATTCTTGTTGCGACGCGTTCGCATAGCTTTGTCTCGGACCGTGATGGAGGTTACAGCGTGTACGAGGGACTGATGGTTAGCGTGTCGGGAGTGCGGGGGCGTGTCGGTGAAGCGCTGACGCCGGACGTCGTGACGCGCTTTGCATCCGGCTTCGGCGCCTGGGCGCGCACCAAGTGGTCCGAGGCGCCGCGTTCATCGACGCGGTGTCGCGTCGTGGTGGGACGGGACTCGCGTGTGTCAGGTCCGATGTTTCATCGCGCGACGATTGCGGCGCTGCAATCCGTCGGCTGCGATGTGATCGATGTCGGACTTGCACCCACGCCGACCATTCAGCTCGCGGTCGAGCACCATCGGGCCGCCGGCGGATTGGCCATCACGGCAAGCCACAATCCGATCGAGTGGAACGCGCTCAAGTTCATCGGCCCGTCTGGACTTTTTCTGGATGGCGCGGAAGGCGCTGAGATGCGCGGCGTGGTCGAAAGCACGATTCCGCGCGCGACGTGGGATGCGCTGGGCGAAGTGGAGACCGACGAGCGAGCGATCGCGCGGCATATCGACGCCGTGTTGTCGCTGCCGTTCGTGAAGGTGGACGAGATTCGGAAGCGAAAATTCCGCGTCGCGCTCGACTGCGCGCACGGCGCGGGCGGCGCGATCGTTCCCGAGCTGCTGGAGCGCTTGGGTTGCGACGTGCACGCGATCAACGTCGAGACTGACGGTCGATTCACGAGGCCGCCGGAGCCCGTTGCATCGAACCTGGGCGACTTGGAACGGCTCGTGCTGAAGTCGAAAGCGGACGTCGGTTTGGCAACCGATCCGGATGTCGATCGGCTGGCGCTCGTGTCGGACAAGGGCACGGCGATTGGAGAAGACTGGACATTGGCGCTCGCGGCCCGGCTTGTGCTCAGATACAGGAGCGGTCCAGTAGTCGCGAATCTATCGACCAGTCGGATCGTCGATGACGTGGCAAGAGAGGCTGGCGCGCGCGTCGTGCGCGCGCCGGTAGGCGAAGTGAATGTCGCGGTTCGGATGCGCACAGAGGGCGCCGCCATCGGCGGCGAGGGAAACGGCGGAGTCATTCTGTCGGAAGTGCATTTGGGTCGGGACGCTCCGGTCGGTGTAGCGCTCTTGCTGCAAATGTTGCTGGAGGACAACGCGCCGCTTTCGGCCATAGTGGCCAGGTATCCCCAATACGTCATCGTAAAGGACAAGCTGGACCGGCCGAACGCGCCGCTCGACGCGGTGTATGATGCGTTGCGACAGGGCTTTAGCGACGCCGAGGCCGATACGCAGGACGGGCTGCGGCTGTCGTGGGTGGACCGGTGGGTGCACGTGCGGCCATCGGGGACCGAGCCGATCGTACGGGTGATTGCGGAAGCACCGAACGCCGCGGCGGCGCGCGAGCTGGTCGCGCGGTCGCGTGTTCCGTTAGACGGGTTGGGACGATGACTAACCGAGGTTCAACCACATGTGTGGAATAGTCGGCTATGTAGGACCGCGACTCGCGTCGCCGTTGCTGCTCGAAGGACTCAAGCGGCTCGAGTATCGGGGGTACGATTCGGCCGGTGTAGCGATCATGAACGGGAAGGGCGTCGAAACGCGGAAGGCGCCGGGGAAGATTTCCGAGCTCGAGAGGCTCGTCATCGCGGCTCCGATCCACGGCACCCTCGGCATCGCCCACACCCGCTGGGCCACGCATGGCGCGCCGAACTTCTGCAATGCGCACCCGCACGTCTCCTGTGACAACAACATTGCGGTCGTCCACAACGGGATCATCGAGAATGGATCGTCGTTGCGGCAGGCGCTCGAAGACGTCGGCCACACGTTCCGCTCGGAGACCGACACCGAGGTGCTTGCCCACCTGATCGAGGAATTCTTCGACGGCAATCTCGAGGAGGCGGTGCTCGAGGCGCTGCGCAAGGTGGAGGGCACGTACGGGATCGCCGTCGTATCGAGTCGCGACCCCAACAAGATCGTGGCGGCGCGCAAAGGCAGTCCGCTGCTCGTGGGGTTGGGCGAAGGCGAATACTTCGTCGCCAGCGACGTGTCGGCGATCCTCGCGCACACGCGCCAGGTCATCTATCTCGACGATGGCGACCTCGCCGTGTTGGAGCGCGATGGGTATCGCATCATCGACATGCAGGCGCTGCCGATGACGCGCGCCGTGAACAGCATCGACTGGGACCTCGACATGATCGAGCGGGGTGGATTCCCGCACTTCATGCTCAAGGAGATCTTCGAGCAGCCGACCACCGTCGAGAACACGATGCGCGGCCGTCTGCTGGTGGAAGAGGGCACCGCCAAACTGGGCGGCATCAACCTGACCAACGAAGAACTACTCGAGTTCGACAACATCGTCATTACCGCCTGCGGCACCAGTTGGCATTCGGCGCTCATCGGCGAGTTCATGATCGAGGAGCTGGCGCGCATTCCGGTGGAAGTCGAGTACGCGTCCGAGTTCCGGTACCGGAATCCGGTGATCGGGCCCAAGACCCTGTGCATCGTGATCTCGCAGTCCGGCGAAACGGCCGACACCCTGGCCGCGATGCGCGAGGCCCAGAAGCGCGGCGCACGAGCGTTAGGCATCGTGAACGTGGTCGGCTCGACCATCGCACGCGAGTCGGACGGCGGTATCTACATTCACGCCGGTCCGGAAATCGGCGTCGCGTCCACCAAGGCATTCACGAGCCAGGTCATGGCGTTGGCGCTGTTCACGCTGCGGCTGGCGCGCTTGCGTGGGCTGCCGGCAGCGGAAGGCCGCCCGATCGTCGAGGCGCTGCAGAAGCTCCCCGCCCAGATCAAGGACGTGCTGGATCGCGCCGACGAGATCGAGAGCATCGCCGACGAGTTCAACGACGCCGCGAATTTTCTCTACCTGGGCCGCGGGTACAATTTCCCCGCCGCGCTCGAGGGCGCCCTCAAGCTCAAGGAGATCAGCTACATCCACGCCGAAGGGTATCCGGCGGCGGAGATGAAGCACGGTCCCATCGCGCTCATCGACGAGAACATGCCGGTGGTGTTCATCGCACCGCACGACTCGGTGTTCGACAAGGTCGTGTCGAACGTCCAGGAAGTGAAGGCTCGCGGCGGCCGCGTGATTGCGCTCACGAGCCGGTCGGAGCCGTCGCTGGCCGGCAAGATCGACTACGAGATTCGCGTGCCTGAAACGATCGACATGTTCACGCCGATCCTCGCCGCGGTTCCGCTGCAGTTGCTCGCGTATTACATCGCCGTGAAGCGGGGGTCGAACGTGGACCAGCCGCGCAACCTCGCCAAGTCGGTGACGGTCGAGTAGCCTAACGCATCTGGGCGCCGGACCCCGGCGCCCACCCCCGCACCCGGACGCGTTGCACCGTGCACTACGTCGTGACAGGAGGGGCGGGCTTCATCGGCTCGCACCTCGTTGAACATCTCGTGACTGCCGTCGGTGGGCATCGCGTCACGGTGCTCGACAACTTTTCCACGGGGCGCCGGGAAAACCTCGAGCCATGGCTCGAGCGGATCCGCATTGTCGAGGGGTCCGTCACCGATCCTGATGCGTGTCGCGAAGCAATCGCCGGCGCCGATTTCGTGTTGCACCAGGCGGCGCTTCCGTCGGTGCCGCGGTCGCTGCGCGATCCCCTGGCCTCGCACGAAGCCAATGCGACCGGGACCCTCAACGTGTTGATCGCGGCGCGCGACGCGCAGGTCCAGCGCGTCGTTTACGCGGCGTCCTCATCGGCGTACGGCAATACCGCCGAGCTGCCGAAGCGCGAAGACATGCTGCCGCGTCCGCTGTCGCCTTACGCGGCCGCGAAGTACGCAGGGGAGCAGTACTGCCGGGCGTTCCATGCGTCCTTCGGCGTGGCCACGGTCGCGCTGCGCTACTTCAACGTGTTCGGTCCGCGCCAGGATCCGTCGTCGCAATACGCTGCGGTGATCCCGAAGTTCATCATGTGCGCGGTGGCGGCCGAATCGCCAACCATCTTCGGCGACGGCGAGCAGACGCGGGATTTCACCTTCGTGCGGAACGTCGTGCGCGCCAACCTGCTGGCCTGCGAGGCGCCGGCGGCTGCGTTAGGCGAGGCGTACAACGTCGGGTGCGGCGAGCGTGTGAGCGTGAACGCGCTCTGGCGCCGCATCCGCGACCTGCTCGGCGCCACCGTCGACGCACGGTACGAGCCCGCGCGCACCGGCGACGTGCGAGACTCCCTCGCCTCGCTCGACCGGGTGCGCACCATGCTCGGCTACACGCCGGTGGTCGCGTTGGACGAAGGGCTCCGCGAGACGGTCCGGTCGCTCACCGGCCGCGAGCCGGCTGGCGCCGGATCGGGCGCAGCCGCGAGGCGCTGACCACCACTCGATCGCGGCCATGCGCGTCTTGCTTCAGCGCGTCTCCCGCGCCGAGGTCCGCATCGAGGGCCGCGTGACCGGCCGCATTGGCGCCGGCTTCTGTCTTCTGGTAGGCTTTACGCACGGCGACACCGACGAACATGTCAGCTGGATGGCCGACAAGGTGATCGGGTTGCGCCTGTTCGCGGACGAGAACGGGAAAATGAATCGTGCGTTGGCGGAGCTGGAGGACGGCGCGCTCCTGGTGGTGTCACAGTTCACGCTCTATGGCGACGCCCGCAAAGGGCGGCGGCCGAGTTTCATCGACGCCGCGCGTCCGGAGACGGCGATACCGCTCTACGAGCGGTTCGTGTCGCTGCTGCGCGCGAGCGGAGTGCGAGTCGAGACCGGCGAATTCGGCGCCATGATGGAGGTCGATCTGGTGAACGACGGGCCGGTCACGCTCTGGCTCGAGCGCTGAGCGTGCGGGTCGTTCTCGCATCCGCATCGCCGCGTCGTCACGAACTGTTGGGCATGATCGGCATCGCGCACGAGATAGACGCGGCGGACATCGATGAATCGCTGCGCCCGGGCGAGTCCGATACCGGCCACGCGCTGCGGCTGGCGACGGAGAAGGGACTGGCCGTCGCGGCGCGGCACCCGGACGCGTTGGTCATCGCTGCCGACACGATCGTCGTCGTGGACGGTCGCATCTTCGGGAAACCGGTGGACGAGGCCGACGCGTGCCGAATGCTGCGGGCGCTCAGCGGCCGCACGCACATCGTGCACACGGCGGTGGTGGTGGTGCTCGACGGCGGCCGGCGCGTCGAATCGCGGGTGGAAACGACGCGGGTGACATTCCGCGAGCTCGACGACTCGGAGATTGCGGCCTACGTGGCCACCGGCGAGCCGATGGACAAGGCCGGCGCGTACGGCATTCAAGGCTACGGCGCGACGATCGTCGAGCGCGTCGACGGGGACTATTTCACGGTGATGGGCCTGGCGCTCAGGCGGTTGGTGGCGCTGCTCGAGCGGGTGGGCATCCGGTACCGGTTTCATCCGCTCGACGGTGCGCCGGCGTGACGGCGGTCGACCCGACGTTCGACCCTCCGTTAGGCATGTGTCCGTTGTGCACGTGTCCCGACGTGCGCGCGTTCGACCGGGACTACCGCGGCGCCTGCATCTCGCGCTGCGAGGGCTGCGGCGTGCGGTTCATGAACCCGCAGTACACCGATGCTTATCTCGCCGCCTACTACGCGAGCTACGTTCCCGAAGGGCCGAGGACGCCGGAGGCGCGCGCGTTCCGGCTGGCGCAGAAGACGGCCAACATCGAGCTGCTCGAGCGTTACATGGCGCCGGGGCGGCTGTTTTCGGTTGGCTCGGGCGACGGGGTCGAGCTGGCCGTGGCGAAGTCGCGCGGCTGGACAGTGGAAGGGTATGATGTGGACGAAGCGACGACGCAGCGGGTGGCGCGGAGCGTGGGGGCGCGCATCTATACCGGCGATCTGTTCGCGCTACCGCTCGACTGCGGCGGCTACGACTGCGTGTATCTCGACCAGGTGTTGGAGCATCCCAAGCAGCCGGCGAAATACCTGGCGTTGGCGCGTCGGCTCCTCAAGCCCACGGGGATCCTCTACCTCGGGGTGCCGAACATCGAATCGGCGGCGTCGCGCGGGAAGTCCATGTTAGGCAGGTTAGGCCTGAGCCGCCGCCGCGGGCGCTTCTACGACACCTTCCACCACCTGTTCTACTATGCGCCGGCCACGCTGCCGCCGCTGCTGGAGCAGCGGTTCGGCTTCACGGTGCTCACGGTGTTGGGCGATCCCAAGCCGCGGTCGCATCCGACGGTGGCGACGCGCCTGTGGGACCGGGCGATGCGGCACGCCCCGTGGCTGGATTCGACATTCGTGATCGTCGCGCGGCCGCGCTGACGTCGGATGCGGACCATGACATCGGAGTCAGCGAGCAGGCTCGTAGGTCGAACGCCAGCGGTCGACCGCTTCCAAGACGTCGCGCACGGCAATCCGCGGCATGCGCCCCGGGCGGCGGTCGGTGCACAGCGCGCCGTTGCGCGAGGTTTCGCCGTAGGCATTGATCACGAGATCCTGGAACCGGCGATAGGGTCCGTAGCGCAGGGGATTCGTATAGCCGAGCAGGCTGACGACGGGTTTGCCTAACGCAACGGCCAGGTGTAGTGGACCGGTATCCAGCGAGACGACGAGCGCCGACGCGTCCAGGATGGCGGTCAGGCGCGGCAGGCCGCTGTCGAGCGCGGACATGACGCCCGGCGCGCCGGCGAGGATCGCCCGCTCGGTTGCAACCTCGCGGGGCGTCCGCGCGCCGACGATCACGGGGGCGAGTCCGTACGCATCGTGGAGGACGCGGGCGAGCTCTGCCCAACGATCGGGAAGCCAGTCCTTTTCCGGCCGACTCGAGCCGATCACCAGCGCGACGATCGGGCGATCGAAGCGCGAGACGAACTCGCGCTGCCAGTCGCGCTCGGCGCCTCGCGGCCCCGCGTGCCACTCGATGGGGACGGCCGGAACACCCAGCGCCGAGAGGAACTCGAGGTATTCGTCCTGCACGTGCTGTCGCGCGTGCGGCGGAAGGTGGACGTTGGTGAAGAGCCAGCTGAGGTCGCGCGCGCGTGCGCGGTCGAAGCCGAGTCGGACCGGAGCGCGGGTGAAGGCCGTGAGCACGCCGGCCTTGATGTAATCCTGGAGCGCGAGCGCGATGTCGAACTGTCGTGCCTCGAGGGCGCGCCGGGCATCGAGAAAGCCGCGCCAACCGCGCGAGCGTTCGACCACGATGATGTCGTCGACCGACGGATGGCCGCGGACCAGCGTTGCCGGTCCCGGCTGCAACAGCCAGGTGATGTGGCGCGTTGGATCGTCACGCTTGAGGGCGTTCACGATGGGGAGCGTGTGCACCACATCGCCGACCGCGCTCAGAAGCACGATGCACACACGCCGCATGTCGCGCGGCGCGAGATCGTCGCGCGGTGTCACCGTGCGAGTTGGGCGAGAGCGATAGCGCGTGTCATCGGCAGGGAGAGAAATGTTATATTGGCCACCGTCTCGGGCAACGTGAATGGCACTTCGACCACCAGAGCGGATCCTGCTCATCCAGCTTCGCCGATTGGGCGACGTCGTGCTGTCGACTGCGTTACTCGAGGACTTACGTCGGGCGTTTCCGAACGCGCGGCTGGACTATCTCGTGGGGCAGGAGGCGGCGCCGCTCGTCGCCGGGCATCCGCTGGTGCACGAGCGCATCGTATTCGATCCGGATCGCACGCTCGCCATGTGGCGCGAGATTCGAGCGCGACGGTACGACTGGGTCATGGATGTGCAGGGAAGCCTGCGCACCGCCATGCTCACGCGGGCCTCGGGCGCTTCGGTGCGACTCGGCTGGCGGATCGGCGCGTGGCGGTTGTTCTATACGCACGCGCGGTCGCGCGTTGGGCGAATGGAGTATGTGCCGCGGCAGCGGGCGCGGTTGCTCGAGGACGCCGGCGTGTCGCTCGGCGACGCTGCGTCGCATCCGCGCATCCATTTGTCCGAGGAAGAGCGGTTGCGTGGCGAGCGCGACGCGCGGAGCGCGGGGGCGGTGCCGGATGCGCGCCGTGTCGGCATGCTGCTCTCGACGCGGGAGCCGGCCAAGGATTGGAGCGTCGAGGCGTTTGGCGATGCGGCGCGTGCGCTGCTGCGCGATGGCGTGTCGGTACTCATCTTTCAGGCGCCGGAAGACGCGGCGCTGGTGGCGCGCATGCGGGCGCTGGCGCCCGGTGTGGTGGTGCTGCCGGTGATGGATGTGCGGCGTGTGGCGGGCGTGATGGCCGGCTGCTGCGTGTTCGTGTCGGGCGACACGGGCCCCGCGCACATGGCCGATGCGTTAGGCGTGGCGCGCGTGACGCTGTTCGGTCCGACCTCGCCGGTGTCGTGGACGTCGGGCGCACCAACGACGGTGGCGATTGCCGGACCTCACGCGCGCATCGTGCCGCTGCGCGACCGCGCCAAACGGCACGCGGCGGGCGAGCAATTCATGGCGGGAATCGGGGCGGAGCAGGTGGTGGCCGCCGTCCGGAAGCTGCTCCACGAACGACCGTGTCCCAGGATCGCATGAACGACACCATTGGCGAGTTGGTCGCGCGCTTGGCGCGCACGAACGTCGAGTTGTGGCACGAGGAAGACAACGCGCGGTCGGCGGACGACCACGCGGTGGCGGCGGCGAAGCGCGCCATCGACGCGCTCAACCAGCGGCGCAACGATCTGATCGAGCGCATCGACGCGGAAGTGATGCGCGTCGTGCGCGAGGCGCGGACGTCGCGTGGCTGAGACGGTGGGATCGCTCGCCGACAAGCTCAGCATCATGGAGCTCAAGATCTACCACATGCGCGAGCAGGCGGAGCGCGGCGACGCGACCGCGGACTTCCGCGCGACGTGCGCCGACCGGGTGCGCGTGCTCGAGCAGCAGCGGAATGATCTGGCCGATGAACTTGCGGTGTTGCTCGACGGGCTGGCGAGCGGCGCGGTGGTGCCGAAAGTGTACCGGCAATTCAAGATGTACAACGATCCGGCGTATCGGCGGCGCGATCCGGCGCCGGATGCCTAACCGCGCTGGTGCGGGGCTGCCCGATAGGTGGCCGCCCAGCGCTCGACCCTCGACAGCACATCGCTCACCTGAATGCGCGGCATCCGACCGTAGCGGTGGGCGAGGGAGACCGGGTACTCCTCGCCGGGGTCGCCGTACGCGTCCACGATGAGATCGTGAAAGCGGCGATATGGTCCCACCCGCTTGGGATTGTTGTACCCCATGAGACTGACGACGGGGCGATCGAGCGCGACGGCCATGTGCAGCGGGCCGGTGTCGAGCGAAATCACGAGTTCCGAGGCATCGATCAGCAGGACGAGATCGCGCAGCGGGATGCCGAGGGTGGAGGGCGGCCGGTGGCGCGCGCGGGAGACGATGTCGCGCTCCGTGGCTCGTTCGCGCTCACTCGAGCCGCCGGCGAGCACCGGCACGAGGCCCCAGCGCTCGACGAGCGCGTCGCTGACGGCGGCCCAGCGGTCGGCCGACCACTCCTTTTCGGGATGGCTGGCGCCGATGACCAGCGTGGCGAGCGGGCCGCCTAACGGAGCGACGAGCGCGCGCTGGCGCTCGCGCTCCTCCGGCCAGGGCCCGAGGTTCCACTGCACGGGCTCGGCCGGTACGCCTAACGCGGCCAGGAACTCGAAGTACTGGTCCTGCACGTGCTGCGGGGCGTGCGGGGGAACGCGGCGGGTGGTCACCAGCCAGTTCAGATCGCGCGCTCTCCGTCGGTCGAAGCCGAGCTTCACCGGAGCCGGTGCGAGCGCGGTGATGAGGCTGGCCTTGGCGTACACCTGGAGGTCGATGAGCAGGTCCAGCGACTCTCGTGCGAGCGCGCCCCGAACGTCGAGCATGCCGCGAAATCCGCGGCGCGCGTCGTACACGATGATCTCATCGACGGCTGGATGTCCGCGCACGAGCGAAGCAGGTCCCGGTTGCAGCACCCACACGATGCGGCACGATGGCTCGTGCCGCTTGAGCGCCGTCACCACCGGCAGGACGTGCACCGCATCGCCGATCGCGCTCATCATGACGATGCCGATGCGGCGTCCGCTCACGCGTGCGGCTCTCTCACGAAGACGACTTCGCGCATGGCCTTCGGGGCGGCGCAGACATCGAAGAGGGCGTCGACAGACGCAACGGGTTGCCGCTGCACCGTGTCGCCGGCGAGCACGTACGCATGTGTGAAAATGCCGGCGATCGTGCGCATGTACCCGGCGCGCGTCGTGCCCGACCGCAGAATGCCGTAGGGCCAGAATTCCGACACCACCGGCAGGCCGCGGGCGAGCGTCGCGCGCGCGCCCTCGAAGAACTGGGCTTCGTGTCCCTGGATGTCGAGCCAGACGAGCCGGATGTCCCGTGCGTCCGTTGGGCGTTCGGCGAGCACGTCGTCCAGGCGGCGCACCGGGACGCGCACCGTGGCGCGGCGGTCCTCGCGCCAGGCGCCGGCCTGGCCTCCGTTAGGCGGTCGCAGGCGGTTGTCGCCCGAGTTGTAGTCGGACAGCTCGAGCTCCATCTCGCCGTCGGTCGACGACAAGGCGAGCGCGAGGCGTTCGATGCGGCTGCCGAATCCGTTCTGCGCAATGTTGAGGTCCAGCAGCCGCACATTGTCCGGTGCCGGCTCGAACGCGATCGCCCGCTCGCACCAGCCGTGGCGCAATAGTGCGATGCAGATCATGCCGATGTTCGCGCCCACGTCGAGCACCGTGCCGCCGCGGGAGAGCCAGCCGTCGCGTTCGAGCACCGACAGCGCGCGCTCGATGTAGCGCCGCTCGTACGCCCGCTGCACGAACAGATACTTGCCGATGAGTTTGTCGCGGCTGTCGAACGTCAGCCGTCCGTTCCAGGTGTCGACCGTGACGTCGCGGCGCCGGCCCGCGTACAGCATCTGCCAGCGCAGCTTGCCCGCGAGGCGGGCCGGGTGCGCGACGTATTCCGTTAGGCGCATGGCCGGTCAGGCGCGCGCCGCGGGCTCGGCCGCTTCGCGCGTCACGCCGGGCTCCGCGGCCAGGTGGTGCGCCATGGCAGCCAACCAGCCGATGTCGGTGTCGGCGAAATCGAGCGCGCCGCTTCGCCGCCATTTGCGCGCCGAGCGGGACAGGCGCGCCACATTGCGCTCGGTCACGCGCGAGGCGCCCGGTCGGTCGAACCAGATGCGATCCACGTCCAACACGTAGGCGAGCATGTCTCCGGTGGCGGACCGCTGGACCAGAATGTTCTTGATGTTGAGGTCGGGGTGGCGCGCGCCCGCGATGGTGAGCTCGGCCAGCAGTTGGGCAACCGCGGCGAGCACCGCGCGCCGCTGGTCCTCCGGCATTGGTTCGGCGAGCACGGCCGCGAGATCGGCCGAGCCTGGGATCTCGCGCGTGACGACATCGGCTCGCCGGAAGACTCCGGCCGGATACACTGCGAACGCGACCACCTCGGGTGTGCGGACGCCGGACGCCGCGAGGCGGAGCGCCGTGTCGAGCTCGTACGGCGCGCGGGTCGGCGGCGCGAAGCGGTCGCCGGTGAGCGCTTCGAACATGCCGCCGTGCCGCGACCGTCGAACCACCACGCGCGCGGCATCGCCCGGGAGCGGCACGGCGTAGGCGACGCCGCGGCCGGCCAGCGGGCGCGCACCCGCGGCGTGCGCGGCGTAGGTATAGAACGATCCGAAGCCTAACGCAGTCTCGAGCGGCCCGCGCAGGGCGGTCAGCCCCACGCCGTGGGCCGACCGCGCCGAGAGCATGATGTATCCGTCGGGCAGGACCACGCTCACGGCACCACGCTGTAGACGGGAATCGATTGGCTCTTGCCGCGCAGCTCCATCGTGCCGCGCTCCACCATCGGCGGCGGCGACACGAGCTTGGCGCGCATCTCGCCGGTGAGGAGGATCTCGCCGCCTTCCGCGGCCGCGCACAACCGGCTCGCCGTATTCACGGCGTCGCCGATCACGGTGTATTCCAGACGGCGCTCGGAGCCGATGTAGCCGGCGAAGCTCTCGCCGTAATTGAGCCCGACGCCGATCTGCAACGCGGGCCGGTTGCGCGCCCGCCACTTCTCGTTGAGCGTCTCCAGCTCGCGCATCATCTCGAGCGCGGCGGCCATGGCGCTGTCCGCATCGTCGGCACCGCCGATGGGCGCGCCCCACTGCGCCATGATGGCGTCCCCGATGAACTTGTCGAGCGTGCCGGCGTGGCGAAACACCACCTCGACCATCACGGAGAAATACTCCGTGAGGAGGTGCGCGACGTCGTCCGGTCGCATCTCTTCCGAAAGCGCCGTGAAGCCGCGGATGTCGCTGAACAGCACGGCGACCGTCCGCTTCTCGCCGCCTAACTGGACGGCGTCGGGCGCGCCGGCGATGCGCGCCGCGAGGTTGGGCGCAAAGAATCGCTCGAAGTTGCTGCGCACCAGCGTCTGCCGCCGAATGCGCTCGGCGAACTCGCTGTTCTCGAGCGCCACCGCGGCGATGTTGGAGAACGCGACGAGAAAGTCGAGGTCGTCGTCATCGAAGCGCTGCGTCGTCGTCAGGTTGTCCACGTAGAGGACGCCGTGCACGCGGTCCTCGCTGCCGATGAGCGGCGCGCACATGGCCGATCGCACGCTCTGCATGAGAATCGATTGGCCGCCGAAGCGCTCGTCCTGCGGCGCGTTGTCCGAGAGCACGGCCACCTTCTCGTCGACCACTTTGCGGGCGATGGATTGCGGGATGGCGCGTCCGGCGGCTGCGCCCCGCCGATCGCGCGAGATGCGCCGTGCGTGCGCGCCCGTGCCCTCGTCGTCGAGCAGGTCGATGGCGACGCGGTCCACATCCAGAATCTGGAAAAGCACGCTGGCGATGGTGTTGAGCAGCGCATCGACGTCGGCGGCGCGCGACAACTGCTTGGACACCTCGAGCAAGAGCGCGAGCTTCTTGGCTGTGATCGCATGCTCGTCGGTCATGACGGTCTGCGCCTTCGCCTCGGCCAGATTCGTGGTGTGAATCACGCGTGAGAGGCCGCCCGGGTGACCGAACGGCCGCTCGCGGATGATGGTCGAGCTGGGCATCGTCGGGGTCGGCTCATCCGTCAACAGCTCCGAGCCCAGCGTCGCGAGCGGCCGCGTGATCGTGGCGACGCGGAACGGCACCTTGCCGAACGCGATCGTGTCGCCGGGACTAACGCTGCCTTCGGTCACGCGCGCGCCGTTGACGAACGTCCCGTTGCTCGATCCGAGATCGCGCACGCGAATCGTGAGACCGTCGCTCGTGAGCTCGGCGTGGCGGCGCGAGATGGTTGGATCGAAAACCGGAAGGTCGCTCACCGACGCGCGTCCCACGACGAAGGTTGCACCGTCCTGCAGCTCGAAGGATTGGTCGCCGGCGGTGCTCGTCAGGCGAAAAGGCATGACACGGAATATGTCACCGGCCCGGGGTCCGGGCGACTGGCGGCTGCCGCGGGCCGCGGCCCGTCTGTTTTTGCGGCAATCGCTCGGGGCTCGTACTTTGTACACGCGTCGACCGCGTCGGGCTTTGTCCGGCGCGCGGCCGCGCCTCTTTCTTCTACTCGAGACGAAGACCAACCGTGGCAACATCCCTCGTTCCATACGACGACTGGATCAAGCACACCCAGTCGCTCGGCGCCCGCCGGAGCAACGAGCTGGTGGCGCTCGACAACGCGCTGAGCGCGTATCAGAAGGACAAGAGCGCGGCGAGCCTGACGCGCGTCAAGAATGCGCTCGCGGCGTGGAAGAAGACGCAAGGCGCGGGCGACGAGTGGAAGAAGTCGCGCCGGAACAAGGACGGATACGTCGAGCTGTTGACGACGCAGGTCCAGAAGGGCGGCGACACCGACAGCGCGTGGGGCGTGACGCCTAACTTCATGCACGAAAATCTCATCAATGCGCGCCTGGGCGTGCTGTATCTGCTCTCGCATCTCACGGTGTCGCCGCGAATTTTCAACGTGCTGCTCGAGGGCGGCATGTCGATCGCGGGGGGTGCGCTGTCGTACGCCGGGGCATCGACCGGGCTCAACAA
>Ga0207695_10006218_pt1 | contig 15545 bp, 15 predicted proteins | sample KBSC54metaG_FD_184354 | JGI IMG/M metagenome (GOLD analysis project Ga0207695, IMG submission 184354) | Corn rhizosphere microbial communities from Kellogg Biological Station, Michigan, USA - KBS C5-4 metaG (SPAdes) (version 2) | ecosystem: Host-associated > Plants > Roots > Rhizosphere > Soil... | reverse complement strand
CCGCCTCGATCCGGTGCGCGTAGGTCGGCTCGCCCTCCTGCGCCCGTCCGGACGTGTGGCCCCGCAGCGCCGCCGCGAGCAGCGGCACGCCCAGGTCGAGCGCCCGCTCGGCGACCGTGCCGGCGTCGTCGCCGGGAGCGATCGGGAAGCGCTCGAGGCCGTGGACCGGCCCGGCGTCGAGCTCGGCCACGAGCTCGATCACGGCCGCGGCGGTCTCGCGGTCGCCGGCCATCAGCGCGCGCTCGATGGGCGCGGCCCCCCGCCACCGGGGCAGCAGCGACGGGTGCAGGTTGAACAGCGGGTAGGCGCCCAGCAGCGGCGGCTTCAGGATCTGGCCGAACGCGACCACGGCGCCGGCATCGACGTCAGGCGGCGCCTGGCTGGCGCGCTCCTCCTGCACGACAGCCAGGCCGAGCTCCACGGCCGCAGTCACGGCCGGCGGGGTCGCCGTCCTTCGCCCGCGGCCGGCCGGGCGGCCGGGCTGGGACACCACGACCACGATCTCGATCCCGTCCTCGCGCGCCAGGCGCTCGAGCGCGCCGGCGGCGAACGCCGACGTGCCGAAGAACGCGATCCTCACGCCTTCAGGCGCAGCTCACGCAGAGCCGCGCGGCGGTCCTCCTTCGGCGCCCGGTCGATGATCAGGACGCCGTCCAGGTGGTCGAGCTCGTGCTGGATCACGCGCGCCTCGAGGCCCGCGGCCTCCACCTCGACCGGCTCGCCGGACTCGTCCAGGCCGCGGGCGACGACGCGCTCGTGGCGCTCGACCGGCACCGTCACCTCGCCGCCGAGCAGCGAGAGGCAGCCCTCGGTGTCGACCTCGGTCTCGTCGGAGCGCACCGCGATCTCGGGGTTGATGATCGCCCGCACGGGATCGTCGGCGCCGGCCCGGTAGACGAACACGCGCCGCAGGACGCCGATCTGCGGCGCCGCCAGGCCGACGCCGTGCGAGCGGCGCATGATGTCGGCCATCCGCTCGACCAGGCCGCGGACGTCGTCGTCGACGGCGGCGATCTCGGTCGCGGGCACCCGCAGCGCGGGGTCGGGATACTGGCGCACGAGCCGCATGGCCATCGCGTGGTGCTCGCGCCGCTCCCGCTCGCGGATGCGGTCGCGCTCGGCCTCCTCCTCGGGAGTCAGCCCCGGTTCGGTCTCGGTGTCGACGTCGGCATCCGCCATGCCCGGAATCCTACCGAGAGGCCTTCGCGGCCACGTCGGCCGTCGATGCCACCTCGGCGTAGCCGTCGCCCAGCGCCGCGATGAACGCCGTGTGGACGTCCGGCGCGGGCACCGACCGGCCGCCGAACTCGAGCGGCATCGTCGCGCAAGCGTCGTGCACCACCGTCGCCGCGAAGCCGAGATCGACCGCCGCCCGCACGGTGGCGTCGACGCACATCGAGGTCATCATCCCGCAGATCACCAGGGAATCGACGCTCTGGTCGCGCAGGTGCTTCTCGAGCGGCGTGTCGAGGAAGCTGTTCGGGTTCGCCTTCCGGATGACGGTCTCGCCGTCGGCCGGCCGCACGGCGTCGTGGATCTCGAAGCCGGGGGTGCCCGGCTGCAGGTACGCGGCATCGGCCGAGTCCCAGACGTGCTGGATGTGGACGAGCGGCTCGCCCGACGCGCGGAAGCCGTCGAGCAGCTCGCGCGCGTTGGCGGCGGCCTGCTCGGGCCCCTCGAGCGGGTTTCGCCCGCCCGGGAAGTAGTCGTTCTGGATATCGACGATCACAAGCGCTCTGGTCATGCGGGCCAGCCTACCTGACGTCCACCGACAACCTGGGGACAGTCCCCACCTTCTGTGGGGACTGTCCCCCACACTGCTCCATCTCCAGCCGCGTCGGGACGCTTACCCGAACGATTGCGGGTCGACGTCGACCACGGCGGTGGCGTGGGCGCGGCGGAGGTCGGCGGCCAGGTCGCGGAGCAGGCCGCGCAGCACCGCCGCGGCGCGGCCGGCGGCGGACGTCTTGATGAGGACGTGGCTGCGGCTGCGGTCGCGAAGCCGCTGGAGCGGCGCAGGGCCGAGCACGATGTCGCCCTCGAGCACCGGCGTCGCGGCCTCGGCGATCGTGGCCGCGACATCGTGCGCGAGCGCGGCCGAGTCGGCCGTCGTCAGGACGCGGACGAGCCGGCGGAACGGCGGGTAGCCGAGGTCGCGGCGGCGCTCGAGCTCGCCCTCCAGGAACTCGCCCACGGCATGGCGGGCCGCCAGCACGACGGGCCGGAGCTCCGGGCTCCAGGATTGGATCAGCACCCGCCCGCGCGGGTCGCCCGGCCGGCCCGGGCGGCCGGCGAGCTGGGTCAAGAGGCCGAACGTGCGCTCCTCGGCGCGGAAGTCGGGGATGGCCAGCGCCAGGTCGGCGTCGAGCACCGCGGCGACCGAGACGCCGGGCATGTCGTGGCCCTTGGCGACGAGCTGGGTGCCGACGAGCACCGCCGCGTTCGCGCGCCGGAACGCCTGCAAGGTCGCATCCGGCTCGCCCGGGCGGGCGGCGATGTCGGCGTCGAGCCGCATCACCTCGAGCCGCGGGTAGCGGGCCCGCAGGTCGTCCTCGACGCGAGCCGTGCCGGCGCCGATGTGGGCCAGGTCGACCGAGCCGCACGTCGCGCAGGCGCGTGGGAGCGGCTGGGCGAGGCCGCAGTGGTGGCACACGAGCCGGCGGCCGTGCAGGACGAGCGACACGTCGCAGCGGGGGCAGCGCCAGGTGCGCCCGCAGGTGCGGCAGTGGATCGCCGAGGCGGCGCCACGCCGGTTCTGGAGCAGGATCGCGCGGCCGCCACGGTCGTCGATCGCGGCGAGCGCATCGATCAGGGGCCGGGTGAGCGGGTAGCCGCCGTCGGCCCGCAGGTCGACGATCTCGACGGCGGGCAGCGGCCCGCCGACCCGGCTCGGCAGGCTGACGCGGCGCGGGATCCCGGCCCACGACTCTGGCCGCGGCGTGGCCGTCCCGTAGACGACCACGGCCCCCTCGAGCCTGCCCCGCTTCGCCGCCACCCGGCGGGCGTCGTAGCGCGGGTCGGCCTCGTGCTTGTACGACGCGTCGTGCTCCTCGTCGACGGCGATCACGCCCAGGTCGGGCACCGCCGCGAAGACCGCCGAGCGGGCGCCGACGACCACGCGGGCATCGCCGGCCGCGATGCGGGCGTGCTCGGCGCCGCGGCGGGCCGGCGAGATGCCGCTGTGGAGCACGGCGACCGTGGGACCGAACCGGGCGGTGAAGCGGGCCGCCGTCTGCGGCGTGAGCGCGATCTCGGGCACGAGCACGATCGCGCCGCGCCCCCTCGCGAGCGCCGCGTCGATGACGCGCAGGTACACCTCGGTCTTGCCCGAGCCGGTGACGCCGTGGACGAGCACGTCGCCGCCGCCTCCGTCGAGCGTCTCGACGCATGCCGCCACCGCCCCTTCCTGCTCCGGGGTGAGCGTGACCCGCACGTCGTCCGCGAGCGCCTGCGGCGCCGGATCGAGCGCCACCAGGCCGCGATCGGCCATCCGCTGCACCGTTTCGCGCGTCGTCCCCGCCGCCGAGACGAGGTCGGAGAGCGGCAGCGGCGCCAGGCCGACGTGTGCGAGCACCTCGGCCTGGCGGCGGGTCGCCCCTTCCATCGTCACGAGCCGCACCCACGGCTCGGGCGCACGCGTCCCGGCCGCGGGCGGCAGGACGAGCCCGACCGCCCGGGAGAGCGTCGACGCGTACGAGGCCGCGATCCACTCGGCCAGCGCCAGCAGCGGCTCGGGCACCGACCCGACCACGCCCAGCACCGGTTTCAGGCCCTCGCGATCGCCCTCCGCCACCTCGGTGACGACGCCGCGCACCGTCCGCGCACCGAGCTCCACCTCGACCAGCGCGCCCCGCATGACGTCGCTCCCGGCGAGGTAGTCGAACCCCTGGTCGACCGCCCGCGCGGTGACCAGCGGATGCACCCGCGCGATCACGACCGGGTCGTGAAGTCGACCACGACCGGCACCCCCTCGAGCCCCAGCCGGCGCCGGAGCTGGTTCTCGACGAAGAAGCCGTAGTCGCGGTTCACGAGCTTGCGGTCGTTCGTGACGATCCGGAAGCGCGGCGGGCGGGTGCGGTACTGGGTCGCATAGAGCATGTTCAGGCGCCGCCGGCCCTGGCGGGGCGGCTCCCGCATCGCGCCGATCTCGGCCATGGCCCGGTTGAGCCGGCCGGTCGGAACCCGAGATGTGTAGCGGCCGAACACCTCCTCGACCGCGTCGAGCAGCTTGTCCACGTTACGGCCGGTGACCGCCGAGGACGTCACGACCGAGGGCCGCTGGCGCAGCTTCCCGCCCAGCCGCTCGACGACGTCGTCCACCGTCGTCTCGGCGATGTCCCACTTTGAGAGGACGACGATCGTGGCGCACCCGGCCTTGCGGGCGACGTCGGCCACCGCGAGGTCGCCGTCGACCAGGCCCTGCGACGAGTCGATCAGGACGAGCGCGACGTCGGCCCGCTCGGCCGCGGCCAGCGCGCGCACCTCGCTGTAGTACTCGACCCCCTGGCGGTGACGGCGCTTGCGGCGCAGGCCGGCCGTGTCGATCAGCCGGAACCGGCGGTCGCCGCGGACGAACGGCGTGTCGATCGCGTCGCGGGTCGTCCCCGGCCGGTCGGACACGATCACCCGCGGCCGGCCGAGAATGGCGTTCAGGAGCGACGACTTGCCGACGTTGGGCCGGCCCAGGATGGCGACGCCGATCTCGTCGCTGCCGTCGTCCGCCGGCCGGCCGCCGTCCTCGACCGCGTCGAGCCGGTCGACGATCGCGTCGAGCAGGTCGCCCGTGTTGCGGCCGTGAAGCGCCGACACCGGGATCGGCTCGCCGAGGCCCAGGCGGTGCAGGTCGAGCGCGAGCGGCTCGTGGGCGGCGTCGTCGATCTTGTTCGCGATGAGCACGACGGGCCGGTGCGAGCGGCGCAGGATCTGGGCGATCTCCTCGTCGCCCGCGACCACGCCGGCCCGGGCGTCGATGACCGCCGCGACGACGTCGGCGTCTTCGACCGCAAGCCGCGCCTGCGCGGCCACCTCCGCCTGCATCGGCGACTCGTCGCCGGCGTCGACGCCGCCCGTGTCGATCAGGACGAATCGGCGCCCGCGCCACTCGCACAGCACCTCGTTGCGGTCGCGGGTGACCCCGGGCTGCTCGTCCACCACGGCGTGCCGCGATGATGTCAGCCGGTTCACGAGCGTCGACTTGCCCGCGTTCGGGAAGCCGACGACGGCGACGACACCGACCCGCTCGGCCTCACTCATCGCGACTGCTCGTACATGGTGCGGATCTCGGCCATGAGCTCGTCGGCCGTCTCCCGGTAGGCCTGCGCCGGGCGGCGGTCGCCGCGCTCGTACGTCCGCGGCGAGCCGAACGTGATGTCCACGCGCCGACCGGGCCGCCACGTGCGCGTGCCGCTGATCGCAACCGGGATCACGGGCGCATCCTCGACGACCGCGCAGCGTCCGGCGCCGGCCTTCGCCCCCTCCAGCTCCGCCTGGCGGGTGCCCTGGATGAAGATCCCGACGACGCCGCCGCCCTCCATCGTCTCGTGGACGATCCGCAGGGCATCGCGGTCGGGCTCGCCGCGGCGGACGGGAAACCCGCCGCCCCAGCGCACGACCCGGCCGAAGACGGGGATGCGGAAGAGCTCGCTCTTGGCCATGTAGCGGATGCTGCGCGGCTGCACCTGGCCGAGAGCGGGGATGTCCCACCAGGACTCGTGGTTCGAGACGAACATGAAGGCGCCGGCCGCCGGCACGTGCTCGAGGCCGTGCACCCGGGGCCGCAGCAGCACCCGCACGATCCCGGCCAGCGCCCGCCGGATCCACACCCACGCCGCGTCGTAGCCGGCCATCTCGGCCGAGCTCATGCTGAGGCCTCGACCAGCCGCACGACGGCATCGACCGCCTCGTCCACGGACAGCGCCGACGTGTCGATCACGTGCGCGTCCGGCGCGGGCGTCATCTGCTCGGCGTCGCCGCGGTCGCGGGCCGCGATCGTCCGGCCCACCTCGTCGGCGGCGAGGCCGAGGTCGACGGCGCGGCGCGCGGCGCGGGCCTCGAGCGAGGCGGTCAGGTACACCTTGACGTCGGCGTCGGGGCACACCCGGCTGCCGGTGTCACGGCCCTCGAGCACGGCATCCCGGGCCAGCGCCCGCTGGCGCTCGCGCATGCGTGCCCGCACCTGGGGATGGCGGGAGACGGCGCTCACGCGGGCCGAGACGCCCTCCCCGCGCAGGTCGACCGCAGCCGGGGGCGGCTCGCCGACCAGGGCCGCCAGCCCGTCGCCGTCGTCCGGCTCGACGCCGCGCGCCATCGAGACGGCCGTCAGCTCGCGGTACATGAGGCCGGTGTCGACGTAGCGGTAGCCGAGGCGCGCCGCCACCGCCCGGGCGACGGTGCTCTTGCCCGCGCCCGCCGGGCCGTCGATGGTGATCACCACCGCGCCCTCCGTGCACCAAAAGGGGTCTGACCCCGCCTGGTGCGCGTCATCCCGTCACCCCGGCCAGGCGCTCCGGGAAGTCGGGGAAGCTGACGCCGAGGGCGTCCGAGCCGTGCACGTCGACGCCGTGCTGGGAGCAGACGCCGGCGATCGCGCCCAGCATGGCGACGCGGTGGTCGCCCGCGGCGTCGACGTTGCCGCCGCGCAGCCGGGCCGGCACGCCGCGGATGCGAAACCCGTCCTCGAGCGCCTCGACATGGCCGCCGACGGCGTTCAGCGCCGCGACGACCGTCGCGATCCGGTCGGACTCCTTCACCCGCAGCTCGCCGGCGCCGCGGATGGTGGTCTCGCCGCGGGCGAAGCAGGCCAAGAGCGCGACCAGCGGCAGCTCGTCGATCAGCGCGGGCACCAGCTCGGGCTCGACGTCGGTCGCGACCAGCTCGGCCGGGCGCACCTCGACGTCGGCGACCGGCTCGGCCCCGGCCAGGCGGCGGTTGAAGAGCCCGACGCGGGCGCCCATCCGCTCGAGCACCGTCAGCAGGCCGGTGCGGGTGGGGTTGATGCCGATCCCGCGCAGCGTCAGCCCCGAGCCCTGCACGACCGTCGCGGCGACGATGAACGGCGCAGCCGAGGAGAAATCTCCCGGCACGCGCACCTCATCGAGATCGAGTCGCGTCACCGGCGAGACCGCTACCCGGCCGGGCTTGCGGTCGACCGGGACGCCCGCCTCGCGCAGCATGCGTTCGGTGTGGTCGCGGGTCGGCACGGGCTCCTCGACCACCGTCATCCCCCGCTCCGCGAAGAGGCCGGCCAGGAGTACGCACGACTTCACCTGGGCGGACGCGACCGGTAGGCGGTACGTGACGGGTGAGACATCGCCGGTCACATGCATCCGCACCGGCGGGCAGCCGTCGGTCGTCTCGAGGGCGACCCCCATCTCGGCGAGCGGGCCGGCGATGCGGCCCATCGGGCGGCGGCGGATGCTGGCGTCGCCGTCGAGCACGAACTCGCCCATCTGGCCGGCCAGGATGCCCGGCAGGAGCCGCATCAGCGTCCCGGCGTTCTCGACGTCGATCCGGCCCTCAGGCTCCTGCAGGCCGCGCAGGCCGACGCCGTGGACGCGCAGGACGTCGGCGTCGGCGCGCTCGATCTTTACACCGAGCCCACGCATCGTCGAGACGGTGGCGAGGGTGTCGGCCGACGCCCCGAAACCGTGCACCGTCACGGGCCCGTCGCACAGCGACGCCACCATCACCGCCCGGTGGCTGATCGACTTGTCGCCGGGGACGGACAGCTCGCCCGAGATCGCGCCCGCCGGGCGGAAGCGCGCTCCGCCCGCGCTCACGGCTCGACCGCCGCCGTCGCCACCGCGCCGTAGCCCTGCGCGTCGAGCAGCTCGACCGCCCGCTCGGCCTGGGCGGCGCCGGCCACGAGGACGACGACGGTCCCGCCGACGTCGGCCGACATGTGGTGCAGCTCGAAGTCCTCGATGTTGATCCCCTCCGCCCCGAGCGCCTGCGTGATCCCCGACAGCACGCCCGGCCGGTCGGGCACGTGCACGCGGACGCGGTAGAGCTCCTCGGGCACGGCCGGGTAGGCGGCCTGCAGGAGGCGGCGGCGGTTGCCGGACGCCTCGGCCACCCAGCGGGCGATGAACCCGGCGTCCTCGCGCTCGAGCGCGCGCGTGACCTCGTCGATCCGGCGGCTGTGCTCGCGCAGGCCGTCGAGCAGCGCGTCGCGGTTGTCGAGAAAGATGTCCACCCAGATGCGGGCGTTCGCGCCCGCGACCCGGGTCATGTCGCGGAAGGAGCCGCCGACGGCGGCGAGCGGGTCGTGGCCGTCGACGCGGCCGGAGCCCGCCTGGTTCACCAGCACGTTCGCGATCGCGTGCGGCAGGTGGCTCGTGAGCGCGACCAGGCGGTCGTGGGCGTCGGGGTCGATCGCCACCGGACGCGCCCCGAGGCCCGCCACGAACGCGTGCAGGCGGCGGTGGCACTCCGGGTCGGTCGCGGCCGTGGGCGTGAGGAACCAGGTCGCGCCCGTGAACATGTCGGCGCGGGCGTTGCGCACGCCGCGGGCCTCGGAGCCGCACACCGGGTGGCCGCCGACGAACCGGCCGCTGCGGCCGGCGGCCGCCATCAGCCGGGCCTTGGTCGAGCCGACGTCGGACACGGCGCAGGCCGCACCGGTCGCCTCGAGCGTGCGGGCGACGAGCTCGGGCAGCCGGGCGACCGGCCCGCACACGACGGCGACGTCGGAGCCGGCCACCGCGCCCTCGAGCGAGTCGGCAACGCTCGTGGCGGCCCCGGTCTCGAGCCCGGCCGCGGCGGCGTCCGGATCGGGATCGTACGCCACCACCTCATCCCCGCGCCCCGCGGCGGCGAGGCCGACCGAGCCGCCGATCAGGCCGAGGCCGACGACGGCGACCCGCATCAGGTCACTCCTCCCGGGGCGGTCGCCGCCTCCCCGCGCATCAGCTCGGCCAGGCGGAAGGCCAGGTCGAGCGACTGGCGGGCGTTCAGGCGCGGGTCGCACAGGCTGTGGTAGCGGACGCTGAGATGATCCTCGAGCACCGCCTCGGCCCCGCCCAGACACTCCGTCACGTCCTCGCCGGTGAACTCGAGGTGGATCCCGCCGGGCCACACGCCGCACTCGCGGCAGGCGGCGAAGAACCCGCCGATCTCGGCCATGATGTCCTCGAACCGGCGCGTCTTCAGGCCGTCGGGCATGCGGATCACATTCGCGTGCATCGGGTCGCACGCCCAGACCACCGGATGGCCGGCGTCGGTCACCGCGCCGATGATCGGCGGCAGCGCCTCGGCGGTGCGGTCGGCGCCCATCCGGCAGATCAGCGTCAGCCGGCCCGGCGTGCGGTCGGGATCGAGCCGGGCGCACAGGTCGAGCACCTCCGACGGCGTCGCGGTCGGCCCGATCTTGCAGCCGAGCGGGTTGCCGACGCCGGCGAAGAACTCGGCGTGAGCGCCGTCGGCGGCCCGGGTGCGCTCGCCGACCCAGAGCATGTGCGCGGAGCAGTCGTACCAGCGGCCGGTGAGCGAGTCGCGCCGGGTGAGCGCCTCCTCGTAGTCGAGCAGCAGGCCCTCGTGGCTCGTCCACACGTCGACCTCGTGCAGGCGCCGCTCGCGCTCGAGGTCGATCCCGCACGCCGCCATGAAGGCCAGCGCCCGCTCGATCTCGGCGGCGATGCGCTCGTAGCGCCGGCCCTCCGGCGAGCTGGCGACGAACTCCTGGTTCCAGAGATGCACCTTCGTGAGGTCGGCGAAGCCGCCCTTGGTGAACGCGCGCAGCAGGTTGAGCGTCGCCGCCGACTGGTGGTAACCCTGCACCATGCGATCCGGGTCGGGCGTGCGCGCGGCCAGGGTGGGCGCGTCGTCGTGCACCATGTGGCCGCGGAAGCTCGGGATCTCGATGCCGTCGACGAGCTCGACCGGCGAGGAGCGCGGCTTCACGAACTGGCCCGCGATCCGGCCGACCTTGACGACGGGCAGCATGGCGCCGTAGGTCAGCACCGCGGCCATCTGCAGCATGATCTTCAGCTTCTCGCGGATCGTGACCGCGGAGAAGTCGCCGAAGGACTCTGCGCAGTCGCCGGCCTGGAGCAGGAACCCGCGCCCGGCGGCCACCTCGGCCAGCGCCGCCTGCAGGTTGCGGGCCTCGCCGGCGAAGACGAGCGGCGGCATCCCGAGCAGCTGCTCGCGGACGTCGCGGGCGTGGTCGGCGTCGGGCCATTCCGGCTGCTGCTCGGCCGGGATCGACCGCCACGACGCGGGTGACCAGGTTTCGGGTGGGGCTGCCATTCTCGCCCGCATCCTACCGATGCGCATGGCGGCGAAGCCCCGTCCGGCGTTGGCTACAGTGGCCGCGCACATGACCCGCATCTTCTCCGGCATCCAGCCCACCGGGCAGAAGCATCTCGGCAACTACATCGGGGCGATCCGCCACTACGTCACCGACCAGGATCTGGGCGAGGCGTTCTACTGCGTGGTCGACCTGCACTCGATCTCGGTCGCCTACGACCGCGACACGCTGGCCGAGAACACGCTCGACACCGCCGCCACCCTGCTCGCCGCCGGCCTGGAGCCCGACCGCTGCACGCTCTTCGTCCAGAGCCACGTCCCCGCCCACAGCGAGGGCGCGTGGCTGCTCGGCGCCGTGGCGTCGTTCGGCGAGCTGTCGCGGATGACGCAGTTCAAGGACAAGAGCGAGGGCCGCGAGTCCGTTTCGGTCGACCTCTTCACCTACCCGGTGCTGCAGGCGGCCGACATCCTGCTCTACGACACCGACCGGGTGCCGGTCGGCGATGACCAGCGCCAGCATCTCGAGCTCGCCCGCAACATCGCCCAGCGCTTCAACAGCCGGTATGGCGAGACGCTGCGGCTGCCCGAGGCTGCCATCCCCAGCACCGGCGGGCGCGTCATGGATCTGCAGGAGCCGACCCGCAAGATGTCGACGACCGGCGGGACGCCGCAGGGCACCGTGCTCGTGGTCGACCCGCCCGAGGTCGTGGCGAAGAAGGTGCGCTCCGCCGTCACCGACTCGGGCCGCGAGGTGCGGCGCGGCGAGGGCAAGGAGGGCATCGCGAACCTGATCGAGATCGCCGCCGTTGCCACCGGCCGAAGCGCCGAGCAGGTCGAGGCCACCTACGACGGCGCCGGCTACGGCCAGTTCAAGACCGACGTCGCCGACGCGGTCGTCGAGTACCTGCGCCCGGTGCGCGAGCGCTACCTCGAGCTTCGCGCCGATCCGGCGCATCTGCAGTCCGTGTTGGCAGCCGGGGCCGAGCGGGCGCGCGAGGTTTCGGGTGCGACCGTCACGCTCATCAAGGAGCGGATGGGCTTTGCGCCGGCGTCCGGCTAGGGCGGCCGGCGGCTGAGCCAGCGGCGTTCGGCGTGCCAGCGCTGGAGGGTGTGGGCGGTGCAGGTGTGGCAGTTGGGGTCTGGTGGCGGTGCGCCGGTGGCGTAGCGGGCTTCGAGTCGGCGTCTGAGGTCGGGCCAGGCGTAGCTGCCGGGCCTTTGGCGGGGTTCGCGGGCCGCGGAGCTGGTTGAGGTGGGCGTCCAGGGCGCGATGCTGGGCGGCCGTCATGCACCCATAGGCCTGCCACACGCCCATCAGCGTGCGCACGAAGTCACGGCCGCTGCGCTTCGTCTGGAAGGCTTGTGCGGCGTGGCCCGGGCAGAGCCAGACCCAGCGGGGGTGACCGCTCGCCCTGCCGCCGCGCGACGGCAGGCCGCGCGGCCGAGAAAGGCTGCGGTGGGCGGCGCGCAGCGGTCGGGGTCGCCGACGCGCCAGACCGCGTCACCCCCTCCCGGGTGCGCAAGTGGTCGAGCAGCAGGGAGAGCCGCTCATCGCGGGCGTGCGCGTCGCCGACCGCGCCGACCCGCGCCGGGGGTTTGCGCTCGCTCGGCCGGAACAGCCGCATCGAGCCATGTATCGGCGCAGACCCACGCCGGAGGGTTATCCGGCGGCCAGCACCTCAGCCGCCGCACGCTCCCCCGCCCGGGCCGCGCCTTCCATGAAGCTTGGCAGCACGGAGGTCTCGGCGCCGGCGTAATGGATGCGGTGGTCCGGGTCGGCCAGGCGGCTGCCCCAGCCGTCCAGCTCGCCCGGGGCGAAGATCAGGTAGCTGCGCCGGTAGGAGACGCGCACGATCCGCTCCAGCCGCGCGCCGAAGCAGGCGCGCACCGCCTCGGCGACCGCGCGGTCGGCGATCGTGGGCGGCTGGCGCAGCAGCCATGCCGCCGGCGTAGAGCCGACGAAGCTCCCCAGCGTGCGCGGGCCGTGGCGGTAGGTGTAGCCGATCACCGAGTCGGTGATCACGGCCGCGGGCGCGTCGCCGGGCAGGTCGGCGTCGAGGACGAAGAGCGACTTCACCGCCACCCCGTAGCGACCGACCGGCGTCGGGCGCAGACCGCGGATGCGCGCACGCGCGTGCAGCGGCACGGCGACGATCGCCCTGCCGGCTCGAACCGGCGGCCCACCGGGCGACTCCACCTCGACGCCGTCGCCGCTCGCCCGGACGGCGCCCGCCGGCCGTCCCAGCAGCACCCGGTCGCCCAGGCCGTCGGCGATCCGCTCGGCGAAGCCGCCCGCCCCGTCGGCGAAGCGCAGCTCCGACCCGTCGCCGGCGCCGCTTCGGGCCGCGTGCTTCACGGCCAGCGCCCGCAGCGACATCTGCCGCAGCGGCACGGTCGACGCCGTCACCGCGATCGCCGTCTCGCACACCGCCCGCTCCCGGGCCGAGGCGCCCTCGGCGGTCAGCCAGCCGTCGACGGTCAGCGTGTCGTCGGCCTCGGCCTCGGCCTCGCCGCCCAGCCGCTCCAGCTCGGCCCCGAGACGCAGGTAGGCGCCCTCGGCCCGGGCGAACGTGCGGCCGCCGACGTGCCAGCGGACGGGCACCGGTCCGTGGTCGCCCCAGCCGACCTCGGAGTCGCGCAGCTCGGCGCCGACCTCGCCGGCGACGGTGCGCAGCGCCTCGTTCACGCGGTCGACCGCCTCTCCCCCGGCCTCGAACCGCACGCCCGCAGCGGTCGGTGTCCACACCCGCCCGCCGACCCGCCCCGACGCCTCGAGCACGACGACGTCTGCCCCCTCGGCCTGCAGGCGATGGGCGGCGACGAGGCCGGAGATGCCCGCGCCGACGATGACGGCGTCATACATCGCGCAGCGCCTCCACCTCGGCGTCGGTCAGCTCGCGCCACTCGCCGGGAGCGAGGTTGCCCAGCTCGAGGCCGCCGTAGGCGGAGCGATGCAGCCCCCGGGCCGGATGCCCGACTGCGGCCAGCATCCGCCGCACCTGGCGGTTCCGGCCCTCGTGGATCGTGATCTCGACCCGTCCCGGGCCGGCCAGGCGCACCTCGGCCGGCGCCGTCGGCCCATCCTCCAGCTCGACGCCGCGGCGCAGGCGCTCGAGCACCGGCGCGCCCGGGTCGGCCGCGACCCGGGCCACATAGGTCTTGGGGACGCCGTGGCGCGGATGCATCAGCCGGTCGGCCAGCGCGCCGTCGTTCGTGAGCAGGAGCAGGCCGGTCGTCTCGCGGTCGAGCCGGCCCACCGGGAAGAGCCGCACCGGCGCCGGCACCAGCTCGACGACCGTCGGCCGGCCCTGCGGGTCGCGCGCCGTCGTCACCACGCCGGCCGGCTTGTGCAGCAGCACGACCATCGTCGCCTGCACCTGCACGGGGCGGCCGTCGACGCGCACGTCGTCGCCCTCGCAGACGAGCGTCCCGAGCTCCGCGGCCGCGCCGTTCACCGTGACCCGGCCGGCGCGGATGACCTCGTCGGCCGCGCGCCGTGAGCCGACCCCCGTGGACGCGAGATAGCGGTTAAGCCTGACCGGCACGCTGGTCGGCCACCACGTGCAGCCGTGCCCGCAGCGCCTCGTGATCGGCGTCCGGCAGGTCGAAGTCGCCCAGGCCGGGAAGGCTCGCCAACCCGTCCTCGAGCCCGAACGCGCGCTCGAAGAGGCCGGTCGTCTTGTAGAGCACGGGCTGACCCGGCGTCTCGCCGCGGCCCGACTCCTCGATCAGGCCGCGCTCGAGCAGGCCGGCGACGGCCGAGTCGGCGGCGACGCCGCGAATGCGGGCGATCTCGGGCCGGGACACCGGGCCCAGGTAGGCGACCACGGCCAGCGTCTCGGTCGCCGCCTGGCTGAGCGGGCGCGTCTGGGCGCGGTTCACGAGCCGGGCGCACGCGGTCGCGGTCGCCGCCGAGGCGCGGAAGCCGTAGCCGCCGGCGACGCGCTCGAGAACGACGCCCGAGCGGCCCTCGCCGTAGCGGTCGCCAAGCGCGTCGAGGGCGCGCTCGACCCGGGCCGGGGCCGCCTCGGTCAGCGCCGCCAGCTCGCGCACCGAGAGCGGCTCGGAGGCGACGAAGAGCAGCGCCTCGACGGTGTGCGTCAGCTCCGCCATCAGGCGATCGCCCGCTCGCCGCTCGGCGTGCCCCGGCGGGTGACCCGGATCGGGCCGAACACGGCCGCCTGCTCCGGCACGATCTCGCCGCTCTTGTAGAGCTCGAGCACGGCCAGGAAGGCGGCCGCCTGGGCCAGCCGGTCGAGCCCGGCGACGGCCTCGTCGAAGGCGAACGCGCGCCGCTCGCGCAGCAGCTTGCGGAACTCCGCCAGGAAGTGCGAGACCGGCACGAGGCGGCGGCGCACGGCCGAGAGATCGATCTGCGGCGGCGGCTCGAGCAGGCGGCCCATGGCCGCGTGCAACGCCCACGGGTCTTCCGAGAAGGGCGCGACCACGGGCTGCGGCCGGGGCGCAAGCGGCGCGGGCCCGGCCCGGAAGACGCGCTGCTCGGCGCCGGCCCGGTCGGTCAGCCAGCGGGCGGCCGCGGCGAAGCGGCGGTACTGGAGCAGCCGCGCCAGCAGCTCGGCCTCGGCCTGCTCGGCGGTAAACGGCTCCTCCTCGTCCTCCTCGCCCGGGAAGAGCAGGCGCACCTTGATCTCGAGCAGCGCGGCGATCAGCACGAGGAACTCGCTGGCCGACTCGAGGTCGAGCACCCCGTCGTCGTAGGCGTGCTCGACGTAGGCGACGACCACCTCGGCGATCGGCAGCTCCGCCAGCTCGATCTCCTCGCGCATCACGAGCGCGAGCAGCAGGTCGAACGGCCCCTGGAACACGTCCAGGTCGAGCATGAGATCGGCGACGATCATGAACGGGTCATTCTAGGGAGGTGCCCGGATGCCCAGCCAGTCGGCGGGCCAGGATCACGTACGGATCGCCGCCGGGGACGGCGCCGCCAGGTCGACGACCACGAACGGCTCGTGCCACCACTGGCCGGGACGGCGCGTGTGGCCGTACCCGCACCCGACCAGGTCGGCCTCGGGCGGCTCGCGGTGCGGCGGGGCGGCGAAGGCCTCTGAGCGGACGTCCGTCAGCCCGTCGGTCATGTGCAGGGCGATGTCGCCGTCGAGCAGGGCGAGCACCTCGGCAGGCACCGGTCAGACGAGCGCGGCCGCGCCGAGCAGCGCCCGGGCCTCGGCCAGGAAGTCGCCGTCCGGTTGCACCCGGAAGCCGGGCCCCAGCCGCAGCATCTTCGGGCCGGCCGACGTCTGCACCTCGAGCTCGACGGGCGCCTGTCCGGGGTACTCGCG
>Ga0207695_10006215_pt1 | contig 15555 bp, 3 predicted proteins | sample KBSC54metaG_FD_184354 | JGI IMG/M metagenome (GOLD analysis project Ga0207695, IMG submission 184354) | Corn rhizosphere microbial communities from Kellogg Biological Station, Michigan, USA - KBS C5-4 metaG (SPAdes) (version 2) | ecosystem: Host-associated > Plants > Roots > Rhizosphere > Soil... | reverse complement strand
TTCAGCGCCGCCAGGAAGACGAACTTCAGCTCCGCGACGGTCGGCACCACGTGCGGCCAGCGCACGAAGTGGTCGGGCCGCATGAACGTGAGGCGCTTGGCGATGACGTACGCCAGCTCCTTCTCGGGCCGGCCCTGCAGCAAGCCCGAGAACACGACCAGCGACGGCACCAGGTGCGCCTTCTCGCGCGCGTTCGCCAGATCCATCTCGCCCGGCGATTCGGGCCGCAGGTAAAGCTCGGGCGACGGGACGCCCAGCACCTGGTTGACGTAGTTGAACACCTTGCTGAACAGGAGCTGGTCGTTCGCGATGTCGCGCTTGTCCTTGCGCTTCAGGCCCCAGTCCTTGTGCTCCTTCGCGTAGGCCGCCGCCACCGACGAGCTGACGGTGGCCAGGATGTGCGAGATGAAGCGGTCCTCGTCGGGGTGGTACACGTTCTTCTGCCACAGCTCCTCGGTCAGACGCTGGCGCGCCCGCACGAAGCCCTTGGGGCGATACTGCTCGAAGAACTGCTGCTCCTCGGCGTCGGCCTGGCGCAGGAACGCCAGCGCCGAGGTCACGCACCAGGCCTTGTCGTAGGCCTGCATCTCGGTGAACAGGCGCCGCAGCGTCTTCAGGTGCGCCGACATCTGCGACAGCTCCGGCGTGGCGTTCATCAGGAAGCGCAGCTCCTGCACCGCCTTGTCGTAGCTGTCCGGCCCCGACAGCTGGTAGAGCTCCGCCAGGATCTGGTGACGCGGCAGCGCGTCCCGGTCCAGGCTGACCGCCACCTCGAAGGCCGCGGTGGCCGCCTTGTAGTCCTTCAGGCGCGACCGGTAGATCTCGCCCAGGGCGTGCCACAGCGCGATCTGCGTGGACCGCTTCTCGGGCGGCGGCGTGTTGCCCAGGCGCTTGATCATGCGCCGGTAGCTGCGCTCCTGGTTCCGCCAATCCTTCTTGGCGGTCATGATCTTGTCGATGCGCTCGAAGGCCTTCAGGTCGTCGGGATCGGCGTCCAGGGCCTGGTTGTAGAACTCGACCGCGTCGTCGGTGCTGTGCAGCTCGTAGTTGGCGATGTTGCCCGCCGCCACCAGGAAGCGCGCCTTGATCTTGCCGGTCTCCAGATCCGCCAGCTTGGTCAGGATCTCGACGGCCTTCTTCCACTGCTTGGTCTCGCTGAACAGATCCAGCAGGTTGTGCAGCAGCTGGCGGTCGCCCGCCTTCAGCTCCAGCGCCTCCAGGTGCGAGGCGATGGCCTTCTGCGGGTTATTCAGCTTGTCCTTGTAGATGGCCGCGATCTGCTCGTTGATGGCGAACTTCTCTTCGACGTCGCGGCTGGCGGACAGCAGGGCGCGCTTCTGCTTGATCACCGCCTCCCAGTCGTTCGACTCGGAGTAGAGGTCGATCAAGGCGTCCAGCGTGGGCCGGTGCCCGCCCTGGATCTCCAGCGCCTTCTCGAACATGTTGACGGCCTTGGTGCGCTCGCCCTGCTTCAGCTTGATGCGGCCCAGGCGGAAGAACAGATCGACGATCTGATCGTCCTTCTGGCTGTCGCGGTGGTGGACCAGGATGGTCTGGTAGATGCGGAAGGCGTCGTCCCAGTGCTCGAGCTTGTAGAGCAGGGCCGCCCGATCCAGCAGCGTGGGCAGGTAGGTGGCGTCCAGCTCGAAGGACTGCTTGTAGTACTTCAGCGCCTTCTCGCTGTCGCCCATCTGGTCGGCGGCCTTGGCCAGCCGGTGATACAGCTGCGTCAGCTCGCGGTTCGTCTTCTTGCCGGCCTTGCGGGCCAGCGTCTCCATCAGCGGGACCAGCTTGGCCCACTCCTGGCGCTTGAAGTACAGCTCGGACAGCGGCTCGGCCGTGTCGATGTGCTCGGGATCCAGCTCGATGACCCGCCCGTACAGCTGCGTGGCCATGTCCTCGTCGGACAGCTTCTCCTGGTAGATCTTGCCCGCCTCGTGCAGCAGGCGCGTCTTCTCCAGCGGGTTGGCGGTGTTCGCCTCGGCGCGCACCATCAGTTGCGCCGCCTTCACCCAGTCGCCGCGCCGCTTGTACAGCGCCAGCAGCGACAGCATGGACGGCACGTGCGTGGCGTCCTGGGCCAGCGCCTCGGACAGGAACTCCTCGGCCACCTCGGGCGAGCGCAGCTGCTCGTCGTGGATCTTGCCCAGCCGGTAGTTGAGATCGACCTTCTGCTTGGCGTCCGTCGACGTCGCCACCAGCCGGCGCATCACATCAACCGCGCGCTCCCACTGCTCGGTCTCCTCGTACAGGCGCGCCAGCCCCGACAGGGCCGTCACGTTGTCCGAGTCGAAGTTCAGGGCGTCGTTGTAGGCGTCGATGGCGCGATCCAGATCGCGCAACTCCTGCTCCAGCGTCTGGCCCGTCTTCGTGTAAAGCTCGATGCGCTCGTTCTGGTCGTTGGTGGCCAGGATGTGCTTGCGGTAGGTCTCGACCAGGCTCTCCCACTTGCGATCCTGCGCGTACAGGCGCTCCAGGTCGCGGTAGGCCTTGTGGTTGCGGTCGTCGATCTGCAGGATCTTCTCCAGCATGTCGGCGGCGCGGTCGGTCTTCGCGAACTGCGACTCCCACACGGTGGCCATGCGCTGGTAGATCTCGACGCGGTCACCCTCGGGCGAGGACACCTCCAGCTGGTGCTCCAGGTTCTCGAGGTAGGCCTCCATGTTGCCGGTCTTCTGGTACAGGGAGTCCAGCGCCTTCAGGGCGGCCAGGTTCTGGGGATCGACCGCCAGCACTTCCTTGTAGGCGGCGACCGCGCGATCGTTGTCGCCCAGGCGGTCCTCCCACAGCTCGCCGACCTGGATGCGCAGCTTGATGGCCAGCTCGGTGTCGTCGACGACCATCGCCTTCTTCGCCAGCACGTCGACCAGGCGATCCCAGGCCTGCGTGCGCCGGTACAGGCGCTCCAGCGCGTTGATGGCGTCCAGGCACCGCTCGTCGGCGTCCAGCGCCCGCTGGTAGGCGTACGTCGCCTGGGCGCCGTCGCCCAGCTGCGTCTCGTACACGTCGGCCAGGGCCAGCAGCAGATCGACCTTCTTGGGCGCCTCGGTCTCCAGGTCGGCGTGCTTGGCCAGCGTCGCCACCAGGTCGTTCCACTTCTTCTGCTTGCGGTAGAAGTCCTCCAGCGCGGTCAGCGCCCCCACGTGCGCGTTGTCGAGCTGCAGCGCCTGCTGCGCCGAGGCGATGGCGTAGTCGACGTGCCCCAGCGCCGAGTCGTACCAGCGCGCGATCTTCACCCACAGATCCGCGGCCTGCTTGGCATCGGAGATGCCCTGCACCACCTGCGTGTAGTCCGAGATCAGCTCGTTCCACCGGCCGGTGGTGGTGGCCAGCCGCTCCAGCTCCTTGGCCACGTGATCGTTCGAGTAGTCCTCGCGGAAGGCCGCCTGCAGCGTGACGAAGCTGCTCTCCCGGTCGTTCAGCTGCTGCTCGTAGATCTCCGCTACCTGCACCAGCAGGGCGATGCGCGCCGCCGCGTCGCCCACGAACTCGGTGCGCGCGATCAGCAGATCGACCAGCTTGTGCCAGCTCTTGCGCTGCTTGTACAGCTGCTCGAGCTCCGTCGACGCTGCCTGGTTCGACGCGTCGATCTGCAGTACGCGCTCGTACACCTGGGCCGCCGACCCGCCGTCGCCGATCTTGTCGGCCCACAGGGCCGCCGCCTGCATCAGGACGTCGACCTGCTCGGCCGGGTTGGCCAGCGCCTGGGCGCGCCGCTCCAGGATGTCGACGGCGTCCTCCCAGCGCGCCTCCTGCATGAACAGCTTCTCCAGCGCCGCCAGGGCCCGGAAGTCATGCGCGTCGATCTCCAGCACCTCGCGCCAGGCCTCGATGGCCTCCTGGGTGCGCATCAGGGTCTCGCCCTCCAGCTCGCCCAGCTGGCTGTAGAGATCCTGCAGCTCGGCCTGGCCGATGGCGTTCTCGCCCAGCTGGGCGACGCCGATCAGCCGGCGCAGCGCCTCGGACAGCTCCTCCCAGGCGCCCGCGCTGCGGTAGTTGTCGACGATGGCGCGCAGGGCGTCCACGTCCTGCGGATCCAGCTGCAGCACCTTCTGCCAGCTCTCCAGCGCGTTGCGCTCGCGACCCAGCTTCTCGCCCCAGACCCGGCCCAGGCGCTTGAAGATGGGGATGCGCGCCTCCGGCGCCTCGACGGTGACCACCAGCCGCTCGAGGATCTCGGTGAGCTCCTTCCACTCCTCGGCCCCCTCGTGCAGATCGGCCAGGCCGGCCAGCGCCGTGGCGTCGGGGCCGCGCAGATCCAGCACCCGGCCCCACAGCTCGACCGCCTTGGCCGGCTGATCGAGCGCGTCGGTCGCCAGCCGCGCCATGCGCGCGTACGACTCGGCGATGGCGGCGTCGTCCTGCGCGATGTCGACCATCTTCTCGTAGACGCCGTACAGCTCCGCCCAGCGCTCGCTGCGGAAGTACAGCTTCTCCAGGGCGTCCAGCGCCTCGGGCGAGCGCGACTCCTGCTCCAGCACCGCCAGGTAGCTGGCGATGGCGCCCTCGACGTCGTCCAGCGCCTCGGCCGAGACCCGGCCCAGGCGAAGCTGCAGCGTCACCAGATCGCTGCCCCCGTCGGAGATGGCGATGCGCTGGCGCAGCACCGCCGCCAGGTTCTCGTACATCCCTTGTGAGACGTAGATGCGGTCCAGCGCCTCCAGCGCCACCGCGTCCTTGGGGTGCTCGGACAGCACCTGCACCAGCACCCGCTCCGAGCGCTCCAGGTCGCCCAGATCGTTCTCGAACACGCTGGCCAGACGCAACAGCACGTCCCGGCGCGCCGACGGCAGCTCGCTGGACGAGGCCGAGGTGAACATCGTGTCGACGTACTCGTCCCACTGGTGGGTCGAGCGGACCAGCCGCAGCAGCTCGTCGAGCGGCACCTGCGCCGACGGGTCCTCCTTCACGGCCTGCGACCACCAGGCGAAGGCGGCGATCTGGTCGACCAGCTTCTGCTCGGAGATCTCGGCCAGCCGGCGCAGCAGCACCTGCCGGTCATCGACAGTGGTGAGGCGGCCCAGCTGGACCTCGTAGATCTGGGCCAGCTTCTCCCACTCCTGGTTCTGGCGGTAGAGCGGCTCCAGCACGTCGGCGATCTCGCCCTGCAGCGTGCCGCCCATGAACATGCGCTCCAGCGAGGCGCGCGTCTCGGTGTGGTTCGGATCGGCGGCCAGCACCTCCCGGTAGGCCTCGATGGCCTTGGGCATGTCCATCAGCGCCAGCTCGTAGATCTGGGCCAGGCGGAACGTCAGATCGACGATCTCCTGATCGCTGCGCGCGGTCCGCACCTCGCGGCGCACCACGTCCGCCAGCTCTTCCCAGCGCGAGCTGCGGCTGTACAGGCCGTCCAGCGCGGTCAGCGCCACCCGGTTGTCGGGCTCGATCCCGACCACCTTCTGGTAGTCCGCGATCGCGTCGTCGTGCTGGCCGGTCTCCTCCTCGTGCACGCGCGCCAGGCGCAGCAGCAGGTCGACGCGAACGCGCGCGTCCTCGGTCTTCTCCAGCTCCTCCGAGTAGAGGCGCGCCAGCCGCTGCCAGCCGTTCGTCTCGGCAGCCAGCCGCTCCAAATGGGCCACCACGTCCTGGTTCGCCGGGTCGAGGCGCAGGGCCCGACCGTAGGCGTCGAAGGCCGCGCTCTGATGCGACAGCCGCCGCTCCTCGATGTCGGCGATGCGGGTCAAAAGCTCGATCTTGCGCGACGTCTCGTCGGCGTGGGCCGCCATCACCTCGTACACGGCCACCACGCGATCCCACTCGCCGGCCGACTCGTAGATCGGCTCCAGCACCTGCGCCGCCAGCACCGGCTCCTGCGAGCCGGTCATCAGCTCTTGCAGCGAGCGCAGCGTCGGCTCGTGGCTGGCGTCCATCGTCAGGACCTGGCGATAGGCGTCCACCGCCCGCGACAGGTCGTTCAGGTGCTGCCGCCACAGCTCGCCGCTGCGGAAGCGCAGGCTGACCACCTCGGCGGGCGAGGGCGCCATCTCGGTCTGTCGCTCCAGGATGGCCAGCAGGTCATACCAGCGCTCGGTGCGCTGATACAGGCGATCCAGCGCCTGGGCGGCGTCGTAATCATCCGGATCCAGATCCAGGATCGACGTGTAGGTGTCGATGGCGCGCGCCGGATCCTGCAGCTCTCGGTCGTGCACCTGCCCCAGCACGTACAGCATCTGCTTCTTCTCGGCGGGCGTCGTGGCCAGCTCGGCCTTCTTCGCGTAGATGTCCTTCAGGTCGTTCCACTGCGAGAGGCGGATGTACAGCCGCTCGAGGTTGTCGAGCGCGACCGGATCGGCCGGGTCGGCGGCCAGCACCAGGCGGTACACCTCGATGGCCTGCTCCAGGTTCTCCAGCACCTCTTCGTCGAGCTGGGCCGCCTTGTAGTACAGCTCCTTCTTCTCGGTCAGCGAGCCGACGATCTCGGCCTTGCGCTGGAGCAGCGTCACCAGCTGCGGATAGTCGCCCGAGCGCAGGTAGATCTGCTCCAGGGCGTTGGCGGCGGTGAGGTCGCGCGGCACCACGTCGAAGGCGGCCGCGTAGGCCGCGGCGGCCTCCTTGTCACGGCGCAGGTCGACCTCCCACAGCATCGCGATCTTGTGATAGAGCGCGTTCTTCAGCTCGGCGTCCGGCACCGACGACACCAGAGCCTCGTAGCGGTGAACCAGATCCTCCAGCTTGCCCAGGACCCGGGCCAGCCGCTCGATCTGGGGCTGCAGCTCGGGGTGCAGGGGATCCTCGCGCAGGGCGCGCGCCAGGGCGTCGTACGCCTTCTCGGGATCGTCCAGGCCCAGCTCGTAGGCCTCGGAGATCTGGCGCAGGATCGCGATCTTCTGCTCCGGCGTCGAGGCGTGACGGGCCATCACCTCCTGCACGGCCACCAGGTTCGGGTAGTCGCCGCGGCTGCGATAGACCGGCTCCAGCAGCTGCGCCACCGCCAGCTCGTAGTTCGGGTCGGGCAGGATGCGGTTCAGCGCCTCGATGGTCTCGGCGTGCTCGGGCTCCAGCTCCAGGACCATGCGGTAGGTGTCGACGGCGGCGCCGGGCTCGTCCAGGTTCTGCTCGCGCAGCCGGCCCAGGCGCCCCAGCAGCACCACCGCCTCGTGCGGGTCCTGCGTCAGCTTCAGCTGCCGCTGCAGGTTGTCCGCCAGCTCGCGATACTCCTGGCGCGCCACGTACAGCCGATCCAGCGCGCGCAGCGCCTGCAGGTTCTCGGGGCTCTCGGAGAGGACCTCGTTCCAGGCGGAGATCGCCTCCTCGGCGTTCGACAGCATCTCCTCCCACACGGTGGCGATGCGGACGCGGATGGCGATGCGGTCATCGAGATCGGTGACCAGATCCGCCTTGCGGCGCAGGGTCTCGATCAGATCGGGCCAGCGCTCGGTGCGCGTGTACAGCCGCTCCAGCGCCACCAGCGCCGCCGCGTCCTCGGGCAGGATCTGCTGGGCGCGGCGGAAGTACTCCACCGCCTTCTCGGACTGCTCCAGCTTCTCGTCGTAGGCGACCGCAACCACCAGCAGCAGCTCGCGCTCCAGCTCGGGGGCCAGCTTCTTCTTCAGCGCCGACTCGTACAGCTTGACCAGCGACTCCCAGCGGTCGAGCCCGTTGGCCAGCGTCTCCAGCGACTCGCGCGCCGCCTGTGACGTCGGGTCCTCGGCGAACGCCTGCGCGTAGGCCTGCCAGGCCCCTTCGGTGTCGGACAGGTTCTGGGCCAGCCCGCCGATGCGCAGCAGCAGCGTGACGCGGCCGGCCTGCGACTTCTCGCGGGAGAGCTTGATCCGCTGCACCTCGACCAGGCGCGGGAGATCGAACGTCTGCTCGTAGATCGGCTCCAGGACCTCGACGACGGCCATCTGCAGGTCGGGGTCCTGCAGGTACGCCTGCAGCGACGCGCGCGCGCCCTCGTGGCCGGGCGCCAGCGCCAGCGCCTCGCGGAACGAGGCCACGGCGGCGGCGGGCTTCTTCAGGTGCTGCTCCTCCAGCTTGCCGCGGCGGAACTTCAGCTCGGCGATGGCGGCCGGCTCGGCGCCCAGCTCGATCTCGCGGTTCAGCGTCTCGGCCAGCTCGGGCCACTTGCCCAGGCTCGCGTAGATGCGATCCAGCGCCTGCAGCGCTGGCGCCTGCTTGGGATCCTGCTTCAGGATCGCCTGGTACAGATCCACCGCCTTCTCGGGCTGGCGGATCTCGTCCTCGTACAGGCTGGCCAGCTTGAAGCGGATGTCCAGCTGCTCCTGCTTCGACTTCGCCAGCTCCAGCTTCTTGTCGTAGATCGCCAGCAGCTGCTCGAAGCGGCCCGTGGCGACGTACAGGCGCTCCAGCGCCTCCACCGCCTGCTCGTTCTTGGGGGCGATGTCCAGGATGGACTGGTTGCGCTCGATGGCGGTCTCGGGGTTCGCCAGCTCCCGCTCGTACGCGTGCGCCACCGTGGAGAGCACGGGCAAGCGGGCGGCGTCGTCCTTCAGGCGACCAAGCGCCTGCTCGAACACCTCGACCAGCTGCGGCCAGCGGCCCGACGCCGCGGCCAGACGGGCGGCGTCGTCGCGCGCCCAGTCACCGGACGGGTTCTCGGAGAACGCCGCCAGCGCGATCTCCAGCGCCCCCGCCGCGTCGCCCGCGTCGCTGTCCAGCAGCTTGGAGAGCCGGCGCATGCGCGCCTGCCGCTCTTCGAAGCCGCGCGTGTGATTCAGCTGGACGTGCAGCACCTGCGCCAGCGGGCCCACCGCGTTCGCCTTCTCGTAGATCGGGATCAGCGCCTCGGCCGCCACCGCGTTGCTGGCGTCGATCGACAGCGCCTTCTCGAACGCCTTCTGCGCGCGATCGGCCTTGTTCAGGCGGTCGCGATAGATCTCGCCGATCTTGTTCCACAGGCCCAGCTTGGCCGCGTCGTCCTCGGTCTCGGCCTGGCGCTCGAGCACGCGCACCAGCTCGTCCCACTTGCCCTGGGTGGCGTAGAACTCTTCCAGCGCGTTCCAGTCGCGCTGCTGCAGGTACAGCTTCTTCAGCGCGTCCTGCGCGCGACGGTTCTCGGGATCGAACTGCAGCAGCTCGCGCCAGGCGGCGATCGCCTTGTCGGGCGCGTTCACCTTCTCGGTGAACAGGATGCCCAGCTTCACCAGCAGCGCCGAGCGCTTCGCCGCGTCGGCGCCGCTCAGCTTCACCTGCTGTTGCAGCACGTCGCCCAGCTCGCTCCACGCCTTCTCGCGCTCGTACAGCTTCTCCAGCTCGCCGAACGCCTCTAGGTTCTCGGGCGAGTCGGCCAGCACCTGACGCCACAGCTCGATCGACACCGAGGGCTTCTTCAGCTTCTCGGAGGACAGCTTCGCCACCTCGGTGCGGCGCGCGGCGCGCTCCGCCGGCTCGGACAGCTTGGCGATCTCGCGCTGATTGACGGCGATCAGCTTCTCCCAATCGCGGCGCTTCTCGTACATCTGCTTCAGGAAGGCCAGCGCCTGCGTGTGCTCGGGATCCAGCTCCAGCACCGTCTCGAACGCCTTGATGGCCTCGGCCTGATTGGAGAACTTCTCCAGGAACAGGTTGGCGACGCGCAGGTGCAGCGCCACCTTCTCGCCGACGTCCTCCGACGTCTGCGCCTTCTTGCGCAGCAGCGAGATCAGATCGGGCCAGCGCTTCATCTGCTCGTACTGCGCGGCCAGCGCGTCGGCGGCGTCGGCGTTGTTCGGCTGGATGGTCAGGATCTGGTTGAACGCGTTCACGACCATCACGTCCAGCTTCAGCCGGTCGCGATAGATCTCGATCATCTCGTTCAGCAGCGGCACCTTCTCATCGGGGCTGGCCCACTGCACCTTGTCGACAGCGTCCTTCATCACCTCGATGAAGGCGTTCCAGCGCTCGGCCTTCTTGTACACGCGCGCCAGCTCGCGGCGCGGCGCCCAGGCGGACGGCGCGGAGGCGACGACCTTCTTCCAGGCGTCGACCCCCTTGTCGACGGAGATCTTCTCGGCGTCGAGCGCGGCGCTCGCTTGCGCCGTCAGCTCCGGCGGAAAGTCGTGAGTTCCGTTGGAGGCGCCGTTTCCCGATTCAGCTTCTTTCTTTCGCTTCGACTCGCTTGGCTGCTTCGACTGCTGCTCCACGTTGGCGCTCCTCCGACGTCTGGACCGAACCCGAGCCCCCTGCTGGACGCGACACCCCGGACCTGCGGCAAAACTTGCGCCGCACCGGTCGGCTTCGCGGCTAAGCTGGCGACACGGAACACGAAAACGGTGCAGTTTTATAACACGGAATGCCTGCCCCCACGACGAGCAGGTATGGAAAGACGGCCATCCGGCGGCCTCGGCAGCGGGGCCAGCACGGTCTCTTCGCTGCCCGGTCAAGTCCCCGGCCCGATCCGCCGAAACGACAAAAGGACCCGGGCAGGGTCCTTTTGGTCGTCGTGCAGGTGCGCCGTCCAGCGGCGCTGAACTTCGCTACGGCCCGGACAGGGCGTACAGCTTGTCGTTGGCGGCCTTGATGTAGCCGGCGCCGCCTTCCTTGCCGCCGCCGGTGGCGACGAACTTCTTCAGGTAGTCCTGCGCCTTGTCCTTGTGGTCGGCGGCGTGGTCCGCGTCGTACCAGTCGGCGTAGGTCATACCCGCGTTGTACAGGGCGTCGAACAGCTCCGGGTCCAGGTCGATGGCGGTCTTGAACTCCTTGGCGCTCTGCTCGTACTGCTTCAGGTTCTTCAGCGCCATGCCGTAGCCGTTGTGGCACTCGGCGTCGTCGTCCTTGGCCAGCACGCACTGGGAGAAGACCTGGGCGGCCTCCTTGTCGAAGTCGTAGTCCAGGTACAGGTACCCCAGCGCCACGTACGGCTTGGCGAAGCGGGTGTTCGCCTCGATCGCCTTGCGGAGGGCGTTGTCGGCCTCCTTGGGGCGGTCCAGGCCTTTGTAGACCAGACCCAGACGCCACCAGGCCTTGAACAGCTTGGGATCGGCGTTCGTGGCGGCGATGAACGCCTTTTCCGCCTGGTCGATCTTCTTCGCCTCCAGGTACGACTCACCCAGGTCGTACTGGTAGTTCGCGTTGTTCGGCGCCCGCTGGGCCGCCTGCTCGAAGGCCTCGGAGGCGGCGTCCCACTTCCGCTGCTTCTGCAGCACCTTACCCAGGTTGTAGTACGCGATGTCGTACGACGGGTCGGTCTGGATGGCCTGCTTCAGGTCCTTCTCGGCCGTGTCGTACAGGTTGTTCCGGAACGACTCGGCGCCCCGGTTGGCCAGCTCGATGGCCTTGATGCGTTCCTGGCTGCAGACGAAGCCCTCGCAGGCCGGCAGTACGGCGCCGATCAGCAGAATCGCCGCGAACGGGGAGACCAGACTGAACTTCTTGCTCGACTGCTTGCTGACCTTCTTCATGTCTTACTCGCCTCCGCCAGCGGGGGTCAGAACGAACGGGTACGACACGATGACGATACCGCCGCCGAGCGGCTTCGGGAACTCCCAGCGACGGACCGCCTGGACGGTGCAGTTCTCGACCTTGGCGTTGCCCATCGTCGAGTTCTGGAGCACCGAGGCGATGACCTGACCGGAGGCCGCGATGGTGAACTGAACCATGATGCGGCCACCGAGGCTCGCCTTCTTGGTCAGCTCTTGCTCGTAGCAGTACTTCACCTCGTTGATGTGGCGGCGGATGATGCGGCGGATGATTTCCTTGTCCAGCGAGCCGCGAACGTTCGCCTGGCCGGGGATGACGTCCGGCGCGTGGGCGCGACGGCCACCGAGGCCACCGGCGCCGCGGCCGTAACCCGAGCCGTTGCCACCGCCGCCACCCTTGCCGATGGTGCCGAGGTTGCCGAGACCGATGGTGCCCTCGCCGGTGCCGCCACCGCCCGAGCCGGTGCCGACCAGGCCCAGGCCGCCGACGCCGTAGGCCTCGCCGATCTGGTTGCCGACCAGGCCGCCCAGCACGTCGGAGGCGTCGTTGCCGAGCGCGGAGTCACGGCCGAAGATCGAGGCGATGTGCGAGCCCTCGGACTGCTTCAGGACGCCCAAGATACCGGCGTTCTTGGCCTGCTCCTCGGCCAGCTTCTTGGCCAGGTGCGGATCCGGGTTGTCCTTGGGACCCTTCAGGCCGTACAGACCCTCCTTGTTCTTGGAGGTCTTCTTGCCCATCTTGCCTTCTTCGCCCTTGTGGCGCTTGCCCTTGCCGCCCTGCTCCTCGGGCTTCTTCGACTTCAAGAACTCCGGGATGTCCTCTTCCTTCTCCTCCGGCGGCTTGATCAGGAACTTCACGAACCGGTTGTCGGAGTTGAAGAGGTCCAGCGACAGGGACTTCGGATCGGGCGGAACCGAGAAGATCATCAGCAGGAACAGCAGCAGGGCCACCGCCGAACCGACCGTGTAGACCTGCTCGTTCCAGCGCCAGGTCAGGAAGGGAACCTCGAGCACGCGGGGACGGTTGGTCGACGTGATGAGGAACGTCGTCTCGCCGCAGTCGAGGCGGGCGTAACCGCTCGGGGGCAGCGAGAAGCTGGAGCCACGCTGCTGGACGAACTGCGCCAGCGGATAGGACTGACCGTCGATGACGATCTCGCCGCCCATGCGCGGGGTGGCGTTGATGACGTAGTCGCCGCCCTGCGCGGCCACCAGGGGATGGGCGGGCGAGGGCACGAACTCGGGATCGACCGGAGCGTCGACGCCCGCCTCGGAGCCGACGACGAAGTTCGGGTTGCTCTTCGTGCGGCGCTTCAGGCCCATGTAGGCCAGGGCGATGGCGCCGATGAGGCCGCCGAACACCACCACGTCCATGGCGGGGTTGCGGTGCTGCCAGACGAAGTTCTTGGCTTCCTTGCCCTGGGCCTGCCACTCCTCGTAGGCCACCTTCTCGGCGCCGACCGACATGGCCGTGGCGACGAAGGTGATCAGCGCGATGGCGCCCAGCGCGACGCCGATCAGGAACATGGCGTTGCCGGCGCCGGTCTTGTTCTGGGCGTTCAGGGTCGACAGGACGCGGGTGTTCGTGACGACGCCGCGGAAGACCGTCTGCACCTCGGCGGCACGGGTGCCGTCCATCACCTCGACCTCGCCGGCGCTGGCGGCGTGGCCACCCGAATAGCCGCCCGCCGGCCCGCTGTACGCGGGCGGGGCGAACGCTGCCGCCTGGGGCGGCGCGGCCTGCTCGGGGAAGGGCGCGGGGGCGAAGCGCTGCTGGGTCGGGGGGGCCGCGGCCGGCATGCGGCGGGCGCCGGCGTTGTCGGCGGCCTGCAGGAAGGTCACGACCACCCGGGCGTCACCGAAGGTGATCTCGTCGCCCGACTGCAGGCGCGTCTTGGTGATCCGCTCGCCGTTGACGGTCGTCCCGCGCGTCGAACCGAGGTCGATCAGCGACACCTCGTCCGGGCCCGCGATCTCGATGACGGCGTGCATGCGCGACACCGTCTCGTCATCGATGCGCAGGTGCGACGAGGCCAGCTTGCCGACCTTGATCACGTCCTGGTTCAGGACCTCTTCGCGGACCAGCTCGTCCCCTTTGAAGATTTGAAACCGAAGGGGAACTTTGGCGTCGGACATGAGAACTTCTCCTGGTTCGTGTGCGGAATTGTCGGCGGAGATGCCGGCAGAACTCTGGAAGGGCCGAGGGTCGGTCGGCGTTTGGAGGCCGGAGAGAACGGAACCGGGCGCCCTGAGGCGCCCGGGGACGGGACCGCTAGATGTCTTCGAGGGACTTCAACATCTCGGGGATGAAGTCCTTCCGGATCTCGATGAGGCTCGAGTGCTCGGTCTTCTTCAGCGCGTTGACGAGCTCGCCGTCGGGACGCTGCAGGTCGCCTTCGACCATGTCGTCTTCGAAGTCGTAGACCGTCTTGGCCTTGTACGAGGTGTTCCCCTCGTCACCACCGCCAGCAGCGGCGGCGGCGGGAGCTCCCTTGTCGTCGGCGGCGAAGGCAGGCTGGGCCGCTCCGTACAGTCCGACGATTCCAACAGCGAGAAAGGCGGCTACGAGCTTCATTGGTTTTGTTCTCTCCGGTGTTGCGATTTCTGACGCGACCCTGCCGTCCCCGGCTCAGACAACCCGCATCAGGCAAGGTTCCCACTTTTTTGAGAAAAAGGACCCGCCAGGGGTCCTTTTTCTCGCTTCCGGGGCGGCGACCGCCCGGCCGGACGTGGGCCGCCGTCCCGCGCTTGCCCGGACCGGGTGGTCCGGAGCCGCGGGGGCGGCCGTCCTGCCCCAGACTACTTCTTCTTTTTCTTCTTCTTGCCCTTGCCGGTGTCGGCGGCGTCGTCGCCAGCCGGAGCGGCGGCGGCGTCCCCGGCCGGAGCGGCCGCAGCAGGCGCTGCGCCCGCCGCGCCACCCGCGGGGGCGGCGCCGTTGGCGGGAGGGGGCTGCGTTCCGGGCGCGCCAGCGGGAGCCGCACCCTCTTTGCCGGCAGGAGCAGCACCACCGGCGGCCGGCGCCGCGGTCTTGTCGGCCGCGGCCTTCTCGGCCGCCTCCTGCTTCTTCATCTCCTCTTCCATCTTCTTCTGCTGCTCTTCGGCCTTCTTCTGCATCTCCTCGGCCTCGGCCTGCATCTTGGCGGCCTCGGCCAGGGCGACGAAGGTCTCGTCGATGTCCTTGATGCGCTTCTCGGCCTCTTTCTTCAGCGGGTCGGGCGTGTTGCCGTTCGCCTTGGAGAGGAACTGCCGGTAGTACTCCTGGGCCTTCTGCAAGACCGGCTTGTCGCCGCCCTTGTAGTCCTGGTACAGCAGGCCGAGGTTGAAGTAGCTGGACGGGTTGGCCGAGTCCAGCTTCTGGGCCGCGTTGTACTGCGCCTCGGCCTCGTCGATCTTCTTGCTTCCGCGCAGCGCCACGCCCAGGCCGATCACGGCCTCGTAGTTCTTGGGCTGCATGCCCAGGACGGCGCGGAAGTTCTCCTCGGCCGTCTTGTAGTCGCGGTTGTTCAGCGACAGGGCGGCCAGGTTCATGCGGGCCTCGGCCAGCTTCGGGTTCATCTCGACGGCCTTGCGGAACTGGCTGATGGCCGGGCTGATCTTCTTCTTCTTCAGCTCGACCAGGCCCATCGTGTTGTAGACGAGCGCCAGGTTGTCCTTCATCGTCTCCGTGTAGCCGGTGCCCTCGCCCTGGACGTTGTCCTCCTTGGCGAGCTTGCCGTCGTCGGCCGCCGCGGAGTCACCGCCGCCCTTCTTGCCCTTCTTCTTCTTGCCGCCCTTCTCGCCGCCGGTGGTCTCGGTCTTCTCCTCGTCGAACTTGCCGGTGGCGATCTCCTCGCCCTTTTTGATGGCCTGGTTACCCACCAGCTTCGCCATCTCGAGCATGTTCAGGTCGTAGTAGACGAAGGCCAGGGTCGCGAAGGCCTGCAGGTTGTCGCTGTCGAGCGCCAGGACCGTACGCAGGTGCGTGACGGCCTGGTTCACGTACGCCTTCTTGTCGCCGTCCGAGGAGGCGCGGCGCGCCTTGTCGCGCAGCATCTGGGCCAGGTTGTTGCGGGCCTCGATGGTGTGCAGCGGGTCGACCTCGACCGCGCGGTTGAACGTCGACTCGGCGCGGGCGGTGTCACCCTTGCGCCAGGCCACGTAGCCCAGATTCGTGATGGCGGGGCCGTACTTGGGCATGGTCTCCCAGATACGGACG
>Ga0207695_10006214_pt1 | contig 15557 bp, 14 predicted proteins | sample KBSC54metaG_FD_184354 | JGI IMG/M metagenome (GOLD analysis project Ga0207695, IMG submission 184354) | Corn rhizosphere microbial communities from Kellogg Biological Station, Michigan, USA - KBS C5-4 metaG (SPAdes) (version 2) | ecosystem: Host-associated > Plants > Roots > Rhizosphere > Soil... | reverse complement strand
CGTCGGCGTTCGACGCGGGACCGTCGGCGGTGTCAGGACGCTGATGGCCCGAGCCCTTGGCCGGGAGGTTCTCGTCCGGGACACCGTCGGCCGGCACGCCCCCGCCGGGCTCGCTGCCGGAGCCGCCCGGCCCCGCGGCGGCGGCGACCGGCGTCCCGCCGGACCCCGCGCTCCCCCGCTCCCAGACCTCGGCGTCGGTCACCCCGGCCAGCCCGGACCCCGAGTCGGACCCTCCGACTCCGAACTCCGCGTACCGCGCCACGACCGTCCGCCTCTCTCGCGCGCCGTCAGCCGGTCGTGACCGGGGACTTGGTGCCCACGGCGGCATAGGAGGCGTACCGTTCCGGGTTCTGTGCTGCGCGCTCGCGGTCCTCGGCGTCCGGGCGCCACAGCGGGAGCTGCACGACACCGGGTTCGAGGATCACGAACCCCTCGAAGAGGCTTTCTATCTCATCGTGGGTGCGCCAGTACATGGGTTCGGGAGAGTTGGCGTTCCACATCTGGAGCATTTTGATGATGTCGCCGGACTGTCCGTCGTGCGAGGCGTGCTGGACGATCAGGTAGCTGCCCGGCGCCATCGCCTCCCGCAGCGTCGCGACCACGGCCCGCGGGTCGTCCTCGTCGGAGACGAAGTGCAGCAGCGAGCACAGCAGGACGGCGACCGGGCGGTCGAAGTCGATCAGGGCCCGGAGCTCGGGGTGGTCCAGGATGGACTCCGGGGCGCGGGCGTCGGCCTGGATGAAGGCGGCGTCGGGGTCGCCGGCGAGCAGGGCCCGGCCGTGGGCGACGGCCACCGGGTCGTGGTCGACGTAGACGACCCGCGCGGAAGGGACGAGCTCGCGCGCCGCCTCGTGCACCGGGCCCATGGTCGGCACCCCGGCGCCGATGTCGAGGTACTGGCCGATCCCGGCCGCGGCGGCGGTGCGGACCGCGCGGCGCAGGAACATGCGGACCTGGCGTGCGAGCTCGGGCATGTCCGGCTTGAAGGCGATGGCCTGCTCGGCCACCCGCCGGTCCACGTCGAAGTTGTGCGACCCGCCGAGGAAGTAGTCCCAGACCCGCGCCGAGCTGGGCTGGTCCAGGCTGATGCCGGCCGGGGCCCATTCCGGTCTGCTCTCGGTCATCTCCTACGACCTTCCGGGGGACGGGTTCCCGCAGGTGGGGGCGGGTGCCGTGGGGCGGTGCCCGCCGGGATCGGGCCCGGCGCCGGGACGCTCGTCCCGGGCACCGCATCAAGGCGCTGATCTACATGTTAATCATATGTCCGGCGAGGCCGTGGACGGCTTCCTTCACCGCCTCGCCGAGGGTCGGGTGGGCGTGGATGTTGCGGCCGACTTCGTGCACGGTCAGGTCCCACTGTTGGGCCAGCGTGAGCTCGGGCAGGAGCTCGGTGACCTCAGGGCCGATGAGGTGGGCGCCGAGCAGTTCGCCGTACTTGGCGTCGCTGATCACCTTGACGAATCCGACCGCGTCGCCCAGGCCCGCGGCCTTGCCGTTGGCGCTGAACGGGAACTTGACGACCTTGACGTCGAAGCCCTCCAGCCGCGCCTGCTCCTCGGTCCAGCCGAAGCTGGCGATCTGGGGCTGGCAGTAGGTGGCGCGCGGCACCATGACGAAGTCGATCTCCATCGTCTCCGCGCCGGCGATGGTCTCGGCGGCGACCACGCCCTGCGTCTCGGCCACGTGCGCGAGCATCACCTTGGCCGTCACGTCGCCGATGGCGAAGATGTGCGGGACGTTGGTGCGGCCGCGGCCGTCCACGGCGATCGCGCCGCGCTCGGTGAGCGCCACGCCGGTCTTGTCCAGGCCGTAGCCGTCGACGTTCGGCGCGAAGCCGATGGCCTGCAGCACCTTGTCGGTCTCCAGGACCTGCTGGGCGCCGTCCTTGCCGGTGACGGTGACGCGCACCTTGGGGCCGGAGTCGTCGATCGCGTCGACCCGGGTGCCGGTCAGGACGTCCACGCCGAGCTTGCGGTACTGGCGGGCCAGCTCCTTGGAGACCTCGATGTCCTCCAGCGGGACCATGCGCTCCAGGAACTCGACGATCGTGACCTTCACGCCGTAGCTGTTGAGCACGTAGCCGAACTCGACGCCGATCGCGCCGGCCCCGGCGATGACGATGCTCTCCGGCAACGTGGCGGACAGGATCTGCTCTTCGTAGGTGACCACGCGCTCCGACAGCTGCGTGCCCGGCAGCAGCCGGGTGTGCGCGCCGGTGGCGATGATGCAGTGGTCGAAGGTGAGGGTGTCGGTGGTGCCGTCGGACTTCGCGACGCTGAGCGTGTGCTGGTCCAGGAACGTGCCGCGGCCGTCGTATTCCGCGATCTTGTTCTTGCGCATCAGGTAATGGACACCCTTCACGCGGCCGTCGGCGACCTGGCGGCTGCGCTCGTAGGCGGCGCCGTAGTCGAAGGTGATCGGGCCGTTCGAGGAGATCCCGTAGGTCTTCGCCTCGTGCTGCACCGTGTGCGCCAGCTCCGCGTTGCGCAGCAGCGCCTTGGAGGGGATGCAGCCGACGTTCAGGCACACCCCGCCCCAGTAGCGCTCCTCCACAACGGCGACATTCTTGCCCAGCTGCGTCGCTCGGACCGCCGCTGTGTATCCGCCGGGCCCCGCGCCCAGGACGACGACATCGAAATGCGTGCTCATGGCTCCGACTCTAACCGCCGGGACGCATGGCACGCCCGGTGACCGGTGGTGCTGTGGGACACAATGGGTTACAAACCTTCTGGTCCAGGAGTTGTCAGCGGGATCAGGGCCCGGTGGGCGACGGGTGACCGGTCGGTGGCGCTCAGGCAGCCGGCACTTCGCGGCCGGCCTTCAGCGCGGCGGCGACCGCGACGCAGCGCCGTGCCTGGTGCCGCGCCGCCTCCAGGGCCACTTCGCCGGGTGCGCCGTCGCCGGTGACGTGCGAGGTCCCGTAGGGATTGCCGGACCGGAACTGGACCGGGTCGGTGTAGCCGGGCGGCACGAGGATGCCGCCCCAGTGGTAGAAGGTGTTGGCCAGCGCCAGGATGGTCGACTCCTGGCCGCCGTGGGCGGTGTTGGAGGCGGTGAAGGCCGAGTAGACCTTGTCCGCGAGCAGGCCCTGGAACCACAGCGGGCCGGTGGTCTCCAGGAAGGCGCGGAGCTGGCTGGCGGGATTGCCGAAGCGGGTCGGGGCGCCGAAGAGAAGGACGTCGGCCCAGGTCAGGTCGTCGTGGGTGGCGAGCGGGGTGGCCGCGGTGGCCGCGAGGTGCTCGGCCCACTCCGCTCTGGCCTCGACAGCGGCCTGCGGCGCGGTCTCGGCGACCTTGGCCAGGCGGACGGCCGCGCCGGCCTTCTCGGCGCCCTCGGCGGCGGCTTCGGCCAGCGTGCGGATGGTGCCGGTGGCGCTGTAATAGATGATCGCGACGTTGATGGGTTCCATGCCCTGTCCGACGATATGGCGGAAGGGAAAGTGAGGCGGCCGGGCCCGGCCTCACATTCCGGTGCGCTGCTTCGTCGTAGAAGTGGCGGAAGGAGCCAGCGATGTCACCGGAGCCCCGGCTGACCGAGGTCGTCAGCGAGCGGCGTCACCTGCTCAACCTCGCCTACCGGCTGCTCGGCTCGCCGGCCGACGCCGAGGACGTGGTGCAGGAGACGTACGTCCGCTGGTACGCACTCTCGCGGGCGCAGCAGGACGAGATCGCGACGCCCGCGGCCTGGCTGACCACGGTCGCCAGCCGGATCTGCCTGGACCAGCTCGGCTCGGCGCGCGCCCGGCGGGAGCGGTATGTCGGGCAGTGGATCCCGGAGCCGCTGCCGGACCGGCCGGGATGGGTGAGCGTGGGGTCCGCGGCCTCCGGCGACCCGGCCGACCGGATCACGCTGGACGAGTCGGTGACGATGGCGTTCCTCGTCGTGCTGGACGCGATGACGCCCGCCGAGCGCGTCGTCTTCGTGCTGCACGACGTGTTCCGGTACCCGTTCGCCGAGGTCGCGGAGATCGTGGGGCGGTCGGCGGCGGCGTGCCGGCAGCTGGCGGCCTCGGCGCGGCGGCGGCTGGAACGAGCCACGGCGCCGGCGGCACCCTCAGCACCGGCACCGGCAGCACCGTCGGACACGGAGGTCGTACGGGCCTTCAAACGCGCCTGGACGGCCGGGGACATCGGAGCCCTGCTGGCAGTCCTGGACCAGGACGCCGTCGCGACAGGCGACGGCGGAGGGGTCGTGCACGCGGCGCCCGAGCCGGTGGTCGGCTGCGAAGCGGTGGCCCGGTTCTTCGCCGAGCGGTCGGGGACGCCGGGGCTGGAGCTCGTCGAGTGCACCGTCAACGGACAGCCGGGTCTCGCCGCGCAGATCGACGGTGCGACGGTGTCAGTACTGGCATTCGCGATCGCCGGGGGCCGCATCTCGCAGGTCTGGGCGGTGCTGAACCCGGAGAAGTTGCGAGCATGGGCCGGCTGGCGAGTGTCCAGCCTGCCCGTGCGCGACTCGGCGGATACCTTGGGCACCGTGCAGGAACTGATCACCACGCCCGTCGGCGACGCCCGCCTCACCCGCTTCCCGACCCCGGCCCGCACCAAGCGCCGCGCGGTCCTCGCCCTCGGGCACGGCGCGGGCGGCGGCATCCAGGCCGCGGACCTCCAAGCGCTGGCCGCGGCACTGCCGAACACCGGCGTCGAGGTGGTGCTCGTCGAGCAGCCGTGGGTGGTCGCGGGCAAGAAGATCGCGCCGGCGCCGAAGACCCTCGACGAGGGCTGGGTTCCGGTCGCCGAGGCGCTGCGCAAGCGCGCCCGCGCGACGCCCTTCCTCGTCGGCGGACGCAGCGCCGGCGCGCGCGTGGCGTGCCGCACCGGCCTCGCCACCGGCGCCGTCGGCATCGTCGCGCTCTCCTTCCCGCTGCATCCGCCGGGCAAGCCCGAGAAGTCGCGCGCCGAGGAGCTGCTCGACAGCGGCTTGCCGACGCTGGTCGTGCAGGCCGGAGCCGACACCTTCGGGACCGCGGCCGAGTTCCCCGCGCTGCCGCCGACCCATCGCCTCGTGGGTCTGCCGGCCGGGGACCACGCGTTCAAAGTGAAGAAGGTTGATCCGCCGGTGCTGGACGCCGTGGTGTCGGCGGTCACGGAATGGATCGCCGAGGTGACGCGGTAAGGAGTCCTCTAGAGTCTGGGGCATGGACCAGCCCCGTGCGATGCTCTTCGATTTCTCCGGCACCCTGATGCACTTCGAATCGGCGGAGAGCTGGGTCCGCGCGATCACCGACGGGGCCGGACTCGCCCTGGACGACGGCGAGGCCGAACACTGGGCCGCGCGATTGGTCGAGGCCGGGGCCTGGTACGGCGCCTACCCGACGTTCGTCCCGGAGCACCTCGCCGCCCTCTACGAGACGCGCGACCTGGACGAGCCGCACCACCGCGCCTGCTACACCGGGCTGATCCGCGAGTCCGGATGGCCTTGGCCGGAGCTGGTCGAGCCGCTCTACGACCGCAGCAACGCCGCCGAGGCCTGGCAGCCGTACCCGGACGCGCTGGAGGCCCTGAGCGAGGCCAAGGACCGGGGGCTGGCGACCGCGCTGATCAGCAACATCTCCTTCGACATCCGGCCGCACCTGAAGCACGCGGGCCTGCTGGAGCTGCTGGACACGGTGGTCCTCAGCTACGAGGTCGGCCTGGTCAAGCCCGACCCCGCGATCTTCCAGCTGGCCTGCGACACGCTCGGCGTGGACCCGGCCTCGGCCGTCATGGTCGGCGACAACGCGGCCGACGGCGGCGGGTCCACGCTCGGCGTGCGCACCTACTTCGTCGATCTGGTGCCGGTCGCCGAGCGGCCGGACGCCCTGATCAAGGTGCTGCGAGAGGTCACGGCGTCGTAGGCCGCTCGGCCGGGCTCTGCGATGCGTCCGTATCGGTGGCCTGAGACGGTACGGCGGCCTTGCCCTCCTCCGGTGCCCGCACCGAGCGCAGCAGCACCTCCGAGACGTCCGCGACCCGGACCGCGTCCTCGGCCTTCCCCTGCTGTTTGCGGGTGTTCACGCCGTCGGTGAGCATCACGATGCAGTAGGGGCACGCCGCGGTCACCAGGTCCGGCGACGTCCCGAGCGCCTCGTCCGTCCGCGTCTCGTTGATGCGCGAGCCGATCGTCTCCTCCATCCACATCCGCGCCCCGCCGGCGCCGCAGCAGAACGACTTCTCGCGGTTGCGCGGCATCTCGTTCAGCTTCACGCCGGGGATGGTGCCGAGGATGTCGCGCGGGGCGTCGAAGACCCGGTTGTGACGGCCGAGGTAGCAGGGGTCGTGGTAGGTCACCGCGACGTCCACCTCGCCGGCCGGCTTTATCCTGCCGTCCTTGATGAGCCTGGCCAGCAGCTCGGTGTGGTGCACGACCTCGTAGTGCCCGCCGAGCTGCGGGTATTCGTTGGCCAGCGTGTTGAAGCAGTGCGCGCAGGTGACGACGATCTTCTTGGCGCCGGCGGCGTTGAGCGTCTCCACGTTCTGCGACGCCAGCTCATGGAACAGGAACTCCTGACCCAGACGACGGGCGGCATCGCCGGTGCAGGTCTCCCCCGAGCCCAGGATCATGAACTCGACGCCGGCCTCGTGCAGGAGCTCGGCGACGTTGCGGGAGGTCTTCTTCGCGTTGTCGTCCAGGGAGCCGGCGCAGCCGACCCAGAAGAGGTACTCGACGTCCTCGGGGAGGCGGTCCTCGCCGCCGGCGCCGAGGACGCGGACCTCGAAGGGCAGGCCCTGCGTCCACTCCAGGCGGGCCTTGGCGCCGCGGCCCCACGGGTCGCCGTTCTTCTCCAGGTTGCGCAGCATCGTGCCGGCCTCGCGGGGGAACTCGGCCTCGATGAGGACCTGGTAGCGGCGCATGTCGAGGATGTGGTCGACATGCTCGATGTCCACCGGGCACTGCTCGACACAGGCTCCGCAGGTGACGCAGGACCACAGGACGTCGGGGTCGATGACGCCGTTGACGTCCGCGCCGCCGACGAGCGGACGCTGGGCCTCCTGGAAGACGTCCACCGCGCTCGTCTCCAGCGCGGCCTTGGCTTCGTCGCTACCGGCCAGCAGGTACGGCGCCTTGGCCAGCGCGTGGTCGCGCAGGCTCATGATGAGCAGCTTCGGGCTCAGCGGCTTCTCGGTGTTCCAGGCCGGGCACTGGGACTGGCAGCGTCCGCACTCGGTGCAGGTCGCCATGTCCAGCAGGCCCTTCCAGGTGAAGTCCTCGATGGCGCCGCGACCGATCTTGTCGTCCTCGCCCGGGTCCTCGAAGTCCACCGCCTTGCCCCCGGAGTAGACCGGCAACAGCGGGCCCAGGGCGCGGGGGCGGCGGGAGAAGGCGACGTTGAAGGGGGCCAGGAAGATGTGCAGGTGCTTGGAGTGGACGACGAGCACCAGGAAGCTCAGGACCACGCCGAGGGACAGCAGCAGGCCGACGGTCTCGAAGACGTCGTTGCCTCCTGTGCCCGCGCCGTGCAGGACGTGGCCGGCCGCCTGGCTGGCGAAGGCGCCGTGCGGGAACGGGAAGTTGCCGGTGTTGATCTGCGCGCCGCGGTAGAGCAGCAGGGTCCACATGACGTTGAAGATCATGAACAGGACGACCCACGCCGCGGTGGTGTGGGAGCCGAAGAAGCGGGACCGGCGGCCGCTCTTCTCAGGGTCCTGACGGAGCCGGATCACGGCGAAGGCCAGCAGGCCGACCAGGACCGCGACGATGAAGAAGTCCTCCAGGAAGCCCAGCCAGGTGTCGGTACCGATGAGCGGGATGTGGAAGTCCCGGTCGAACAGCGCGCCGAAGCCCTCGACGATGGTGGCGCCGAGGATGAGGAAGCCCCAGAACACGGCGGCGTGCGCGGCGCCCGGGCCGGACCACTTCAGGAGCTTGCGCTGGCCGAGGACCTCGGTGGCCACCGCCCACAGGCGGGTCCCCGGCTGGTCGGCACGCCCGGGCTCAACCGGCTGCATCGTGCGGCCCAGGCGATAGAGCACCAGCACACGGCGTCCGGCCAATGCGAACGCCGTGAGCGTGATCGCCGCGCCGATGATGAGTCGTACAGCCACTGGGGCCTCCGTTCGTTGCGAGGGAAGGTGGAACGGTCAGGCGGGGTCTTGGAGTTCGGGGTCGGACACCTCTTGGTCGGCACGGGCGCGGGCCCTGGTCTGGGTCCGGCTTCGAATCTCGGCGAGCAGCGCGGGCAGGATCGCCCGGACGTCGCCGACGATGCCCAGATCGGCCAGCTGGAAGATCGGGGCGGCCGGATCGTCGTCGATCGCGACGACCGTCTTCGCCCCCTGCATCCCGGCACGGTGGCGGACCGACCCGGAGACGCCGCAGGCGAGGTACAGGCGCGGGTTCACGGTCTTGCCGGTCAGGCCGATGCGCGCCTCCGGCGGGATCCAGCCGAGTTCGGCGGCGGTATGGGAGCCCGCGACGGCGCCGCCGAGGGCTTCGGCGATCTCGGCGAGGACGGCGAAGGTCGCCCGGGAGCCGATGCCCCGGCCGCCGGCCACGACGATGTCGGCCTGATCGAGGGCGGGTCGCCCGAGCCGGGTTTTGGGCGTGGCGGCTATGCGGGCCGCGCGGGCTTCGGAGGTGGCGACCGCGATGGTGTGGAGGGTCGGGCTCGCGGGGCTCGGCTCGGGAACGGCGGCCTCGGGGCGCACCGTGATCAAGGGGATGCCGCGGATGATGGTCGACTCGACGAGGTAGGAACCGGCGAGACAGCGCTGGATCGCGACCGGCTCGCCGTCCGGGCCCGGAAGGAGGTCGACGGCGTCGGTGATGATGCCGCAGTCGAGACGGATCGCCAGGCGGGCGGCGGTCTCCTGGTTCCGGGGCGTGGAGGCGATGAGTACCGCCGCGGGATCGAGGCGCTGCGCGACGGCCGCCAAGAGGTCGGTCTCGGTCACCGGCGGGCTCTTCGCCGAGCCTCGCTGACTCGGCACCACCGCCGTGTCCGGATACCAGATCTCCGTCGCGCCGTGGTATCCCAGAACCTTGATCGTCTCGTCGTCCGGCCTCGTCGCGCAGACCGCCACCGGGTCGCCGAACCGGCGTGCGAGCGTCAAAAGCGCGCACGTCGAGCGCCGCACTGTGCCCTCGCGCTCGTCACGGTCGACGAGCGCCACCACTTGCGCCATCCGGCCTCCTTGCCGTGATGTCGGTTGTGCGTCAGTTGTGCGTCAGAGGAACTGTCGTCTGCTCAGGAAGTCGGCGATGCGGGTCGCGGCTTCGGCGGGGTCTTCGTTCGCGTGCAGGGTGCACTCTTCGGAGCGTGTCGCCTGGCGGACCCGCGTCGCGGCGGCGGCCAGACCCACTTCGGCCGCCCCGATGCCCAGATCCGCCAGGGACCACGTGCGGACCAGTTTGCGGCGCGCGTCGGCGACGGCCTCGAAGCGGGGATAGCGGGGTTCGCCGCTGCGGTCGGTGACCGAGACGACGGCCGGCATCGCGGCGGCCAGTTCCTCGGTCGCGGTGCCGTCGTCGCGGGTGGCGAAGAGCATGTCCTCGTCGGTGCTCAGGGTGTCGCAGCAGCACAGCGCGGGGACGCCGAGGCGCTCGGCGAGCATCGCGGGGATCACGGACATCGCCGAGTCGGTCGAGGCGGTGCCGCACAGGATCAAGTCGAAGCCGAGGCGGCGGCAGGCCGCGGCCAGGACCAGGGAGGTGGCCGGGGCGTCGCTGCCGTGCAGGGCGTCGTCCAGGACGTGCACGCCCTCGTCGGCGCCGCGGGCCAGCGCGGCGCGCAGCGCGGCGCCGGCGCCCGCCGGCCCCATGGTCACGGCGGTCACCTGCACGTCGAGACGACGGCAGGCGATGCGCGCGGCCTGCTCGACCGCGTATTCGTCGGCGTCCTGCAGGCGGCAGCGCACCGCCGACCGGTTCACCGTCAGGTCCTGCCCGAACGACACCTCCCCGATCGCCTGCGGGACGTGCTTGGTCAACACGACGATCTTCATCCCACACCTCGCAACCTGCTGCGGGAGTGTAGAGGGCTGATGACCAATGGAGAAGACCCCTGACACCGCGGTGCGTGTCAGGGGTCTCGCGGGGCCCTCGCGGGCGCCGCCGGGTTCAGGCGACCAGCGTGTAGCCGGCCTCGTCGACGGCGGCCTTGACGGCCTCGACGCTCAGCGGCGCGGCGCTGGTGACGGTGACCGCTCCGGTCTCCAGGACCACGTCCACCTTCTGCACGCCGTCGATCGCGCCGACCTCCTCGGTCACGGACTTGACGCAGTGGCCGCAGGTCATGCCCGATACGGTGTAGACGGCGGTGGTCGCGTTCTCGGACATGGCGGTCTCCTTCAGCTCGGCGATGACCCTACTATACCCCCCTAGGGTATCGACCCCTGAGGGCCGGCCTGTGATCCCTCTCACAAGCCGACCCTCAGGCCGAGCTCAGATGATCTGTCAGCGGACGTCCAGCGTGACCGCCGCGGTGTGAAGCGTGCCGCCGGTCTGGAACTGCAGGTACATCCGCCACTGCCCGGGCTTCGGCAGCGTCGCCTCGAAGGTCAGGTCCGGACCCCCGGTCGGCGTGGTCGCGACGCCACCCTGCGGGTGCAGGTGCGCCATCGCGAGGTCGCCGGCGTGGAAGCCGGACAGGTGCGCATAGGTCTCCAGATAGGGCTCCAGATCGGTGACCGGCTTGCCGTCCTTGGCGATCGAGACCTTCAGCGGCATCGCCATCCCGGCCATGAGCTGCGAGGCGTTGACGGTCAAGGTGTAGCCGTCGACGGTGGTGGTCGCCGAGGCGGCCGGGAGCGACTGGTCCGGGGCCGATCCGGCCGACGTCACCTGCTTGGACAGCACCAACGGCACCTCCTTGCCGTCGGCACCCTTGGCGATGAACTGCGCGTAGACGCGGTACGTGCCGGGGCCGGCGGCCCGGGTCGGGGCGGTCCACGTGCCGTCCGCGGCCATCGTCGGGTGGACGTGCTGGAAACCCGACAGGTCCGAGCGGATCAGGTAGAAGTGCATGAGCTTGGTCTGCTCGGTGGCGAAGGCGGTGACCGGCTTGCCGTCGGGGCCGAGGATCTTGAAGGCGAAGCCGGCTCCGGCGACCGAGTCGCCGGCCGGGGCGAAGGTGTAGCCCTGGTCGGTGGCCGCGAGGCCGTCGCCGAGGTACATGGGGTCGTCGGTGGAGTTCATGCCGGGCATGGAGGCGGTGGAGTTCATGCCGGGCATGGAGGCGGTGGCCGTGGACGACATGCCCATGCCGGCCGCCGTCGGCGAGGGGGAGGAACTGGCGCTGCCGCAGGCCGCGAGGGCCAGGAGGCCCGCGATCGTGGGGACGAGCACCAGGAAGCGGGCACGGTTGATCGAACGCATGAGAATGGAAACCTTCCGGTGAATACGTGAACTGACGACGGATGCGGCCGTCTGTCACGTCCGGGAGATGCTCAGCGTGCGCAGGGTTTGGACGCCGGTCCGGGGTGGACCGTGCGGCCAGTGCGGGTGGATCAGGCGCGGGGCATGCGGTAAGCGAGGCCGCCACAGCGTTATGACGATGAGGAACAGCGCCAGGAACAAGCCCGCCAGGCCTTCCGGCCGGAGCGGAACGCAGGTGTCGCCGGATCCCATGTGGTCGGCGGTCGGTGCCCCGTCGCTGACGGTGGTCGCCGCGGCCATCTGGGCCGACATCGCCGAATCCGCATGCGAAGACATCGGCATGGGCATGCAGTGCATCGACGGGGCACTCAGCCCGTGCATCAAGAACAGCCCGCCGAGCACCGCGAACAGCAGCGTCGCGCGCCGCCGTCCCCGCCCTGCGGCCATCGTTCCTCCCGAGCTCGATACCACTTACCGGTATAGGGTAGCGGCTGGGAGGCGGAAGCGATGGGCGCGATCACACATGCATTGAAAATCACGGGTTCCATGACGTGGGAGATCACCTGGGCGCTGATCCTGGGGTTCACGCTCTCGGCGATCATCCAGGCGGTGGTGCGCAAGGCGACCATCGTGCGGCTGCTGGGCGACGACCGGCCGCGGACGCTGGGGGTGGCCTCGCTGCTGGGGGCGGCGTCGTCGTCGTGCTCGTACGCGGCGGTGGCGCTGGCGCGGTCGCTGTTCCGCAAGGGGGCGGACTTCACCTCGGCGATGGCGTTCGAGATCGGGTCGACGAACCTGGTGCTGGAACTCGGCGTGATCCTGTGGCTGCTGCTGGGCTGGCAGTTCACGCTGGCGGAGTTCATCGGCGCACCGATCATGATCGTGGTGCTGGCGGTGCTGTTCCGGCGGTTCCTGAAGCCGGCGCTGCTGCACGAGGCGCGGGAGCAGGCGGACCGCGGCGTCGCCGGCTCGATGGAGGGCCACGCGGCGATGGACATGTCGGTCGCCGGGGACGGCCCGTTCCTGCGGCGGCTGCTGTCGCGCGCCGGGTTCACGTCGGTGTCGCACGTGTTCGTGATGGAGTGGGCCGCGATCCTGCGGGACCTGGTGATCGGGCTGTTCATCGCCGGGGCGATCGCGGCGTGGGTGCCGGACTCGTTCTGGCAGCACTTCTTCCTGGCCGGGCACCCGGTGCTCGCGGGGTTGTGGGGACCGCTGGTCGGGCCGCTGGTGGCGGTGGTGAGCTTCGTGTGCTCGATCGGGAACGTCCCGCTGGCGCTGGTGCTGTGGCAGGGCGGGATCAGCTTCGGCGGCGTGACGTCCTTCATCTTCGCGGACTTGATCATCCTGCCGATCCTGCACATCTACAAGAAGTACTACGGCCGCCGCGCGGCGTGGTTCCTGCTGTGGACGTTCTTCGTGGCGATGGCGGGGGCGGGGTATGTGGTGGAGCTGCTCTTCCAGGCCTTCGGCTGGGTACCGGATCGCGAAGGGACCACGGTGATGACCGAAGGGGTGCGATGGAACTACACGACGTGGCTGAACATCGTGTTCCTTCTGCTGACCGCGGTGTTGGTGGTGCGGTTCCTGCGGACCGGCGGGATGGCGATGATGCGCATGATGAATGGCGAGCCGGACGACATGGCGCAGCACGATCACGACGGCATGGCGGAGCACGGGCACGACGGCATGGCGGAGCACGGGCACTGAGCCGGACGCCATGGCCGCTCAGGTGCCGGGCCGCTCAGGTGCCGGGCCGCTCTCGCGCGCCGTCAATCCCCGCCGGGCCGCACCATCCCGCTCTCGTAGCCGTAGACGACCGCGGCGACGCGCGTGGCGAGGCCGAGCTTGTCGAGGGCGTGGCTCAGGTGGGTCTTCACCGTCGTCTCGGCGACGCCGAGGTCCGCGGCGATCTCGGTGTTCGAGCGGCCTCGGACGACGAGATCGAAGACGTCGCGTTCGCGCGCGGTGAGGCGGTCCAGTTCGGGCGGCGGGTCGGCGGGAGCACGACGGCGGGAGGCGAACTCGGTGATCAGGCGCGCGGTGACCGAGGGCGACAGGAGCGCGCCGCCGTCTGCCGCCGCGCGGACTCCTAGAAGGAGTTCCTCGGGCGGTGCGTGCTTGAGGAGGAAGCCGCAGGAGCCCGCACGGAGGGCTTCGTAGACATATTCGTCGAGGTCGTACGTGGTGAGGACGACGACGCGGGGCGACGGGTCGCCGACGGCCCGGCCCGCCGTCTCCGAGGTGATGCGGCGGGTGGCTTCGAGACCGTCCATGCCGGGCATCCGGATGTCCATCAGGACGACGTCGGGGCGGAGCACGCGGGTCTGGACGACGGCGTCGAAGCCGTCGGACGCCTCGCCGACGACCTCGATGTCCGGCTGGCTGTCCAGGAGGAGGACCAGGCCGGCGCGGACCAGTGTCTGGTCCTCGGCGACGAGGACGCGGGCCGGGCTCGTGCCGGCGGCGGCTGCGGAGTCCGCGCGGGCCGCGCTCATGCGGGCGCCGGGATCCGGGCGGCGACCTGGAAGCCGCCATCGGGAGTGCGGCCGGCGGTGAGGGAGCCGCCGTGGAGCTCGGCGCGCTCGCGCATGCCGATGAGGCCGCGGCCGGTAGCGGGGGCGGCACGGACGGTGGCGCGGTCTGTGGGGCCGTTGGCGACGGTGATCGCGACGGCGTCGGGCGCATAGGCGATCGAAATCAGAGTGCTGGCTCCGGGACTGTGGCGGGCGGCATTGGTGACCGACTCCTGCACGATGCGGTACGCGACGAGGTCCGCGCCGTCGGGCAGGGTCCGCGCGGGGCCCTCGACACTCAGCGCGAGATCGAGCCCGGCGGCGCGGCCCGCGTCGACCAGATGCGACAGGTCACGCAGGCCGGGGGCGGGGCGGCGGGCGAGGACGTCGTCCGGCTCGCTGCGCAGGACGCCGAGGAGGTGGCCGAGCTCGCCCAGGGCTTCCCGGCTCAGCCGCTCGACGACGCCGAGGACCTCGGCCGGATCGACGCGCGCCGCCCCACCGCCCGGCCCTTCGGGTGCCGTCTGCAGCGCCACCCGCGCCGAGCCCGCCTGCACCGCGATCGCCGTGAGCTGGTGCGCCAGGACATCGTGCAGGTCGCGGGCGATACGCGTGCGTTCGGCGACATGGGCGGCGCTCACCGCGGCCGTGGTGTCCCGCTTGTGCTGCGCGGCCGCCTCGCCGATGAGGAAGCCGACGCCGACCAGGACCAGCGGCATGCCGACGACCGGCCGGTGCGTCTCGAAGGCCGCCACCCCGCAGGCCAGGAGGATCGTCGTGCCGAGGCGGCGGCCCCACGGATGCTCGGTGCGCGCGTAGGCGCCGACGCCGTAGGCCGCCGCGAAGGCCGCCACCGTGACCGAGCTGCGCTCCAGCTGCAACGCCGCGTCGGCGGCCATCACCGCCGCGACCGCCGCGGCGATCGGGACCGGGTGGCGGCGCCGGGCCAGGAACGGGAGCGACTGGGCCAGGGCCAGGGCGAGGTGACCGAGGATCGACCAGACCGACCCGCCGTGCCCCGGCGGACGCCACCACCACGGCACCGTCGGCAGCGCGAAGCAGAGCAGCACCGCCGTGACCGCCGCGTCCGTCCGGCGCTCGGTGACCAGGGGAAGCAACCTTGCCCGCCATCGGAGAGCCCGCATGTGCGCAGCGTACGTCGTCCTCATCGGATCCGGCTCGCCCCGGTCACACCACGTCCGCGCGCCGGAAGACCTGCCAGGCCACCACCGCCGGCACCACGACCGCCCCGGCCATCCCCGCCAGCCCGAACAGGTGCCCCGGGATCGCGCCGGAGGCCGTGAAGCGCGACCAGAAGTTGTCCGGCAGCGTGCTCAGCGTGCGGTCCCCCGACGTGAACCCCATCCACGCCTCCACCCACGTGGCCGGCGTCCACTTCCCCACCGTCGGCAGCGTGCCCAGCGCCAGCAGCGCCACGACTGCGGCGATGGAGCCCGCGATGGTGCCGACAGTGCCGCGGGTGAGGACGGCCGCGAGCAGCCCCACCACGGCGAAGAAGGCCAGGACCAGCAGGGCGCGCGCCAGCTGGGCACCGCTGTGCGACAGTCCCGTCGAGAAGGGCTCGGTCGCGTGCGGCAGGCCGTTGGCGCGGCAGATCAACGTGCCGCTCGCCGCCAGCACCGCCCAGCAGACGACGACAACGACGACCAGCGCCAGCCACGTGCTCGCCGCCTTCGCAGCGAGCACCCGCCCGCGATAACCGTTGTGCGCCAACACGTTCTTCAA
>Ga0207695_10006206_pt1 | contig 15569 bp, 13 predicted proteins | sample KBSC54metaG_FD_184354 | JGI IMG/M metagenome (GOLD analysis project Ga0207695, IMG submission 184354) | Corn rhizosphere microbial communities from Kellogg Biological Station, Michigan, USA - KBS C5-4 metaG (SPAdes) (version 2) | ecosystem: Host-associated > Plants > Roots > Rhizosphere > Soil... | reverse complement strand
ATGGCTACAGGACGCAGTGATTACCCTAACCAGGTGAATAATGTGCTGGGGTTCCCCTATATATTCCGCGGAGCGCTGGATGTGCGTGCTACAACAATTAATGAAGAGATGAAATTGGCTGCGGTGAAGGCATTGGCATCATTAGCTAAAGAGCCAGTACCTGATATGGTGAACGTGGCCTATAATGAAACAAGCTTGTTTTTCGGCCCTACATACATTATACCTAAGCCTATAGACCCTCGACTATTGGTAACTGTGGCCCCTGCTGTGGCTAAAGCTGCAATAGATAGTGGCGTAGCGAGGAAGCCAATAAGTGATTGGGATGCGTATGAGAATGAGCTGTACCAACGCCTGGGTTCCGATGATAACCTTATGCGCTTTGTGGTAAATAAAGCAAAGCAAAACCCTAAGCGTGTGGTGTTTGCAGAGTCTGAAAACCTGAAGGTGCTGAAGGCAGCGCAGATAGTAAAGGATGAAGGCATAGCAATACCTATACTGCTGGGTGATGAAAAGAAGATACGGGCCTTAATAAAAGAGAATGGCTTACAACTGCATGATATAACAATTATAGACCCGCTAAGTGAAAGCTCTGATAAAAAGCGCGCTGAATATGGTGCACAGTTCTTTGAAAAACGTAAACGTCGCGGTTATAATTTATACGAAGCGCGCAAGGTAATGCGTGAACGTCCATATTTTGGCTGCATGATGGTAGAAACCGGTGAAGCAGATGCTTTAATATCAGGCCTTACCCGCCAGTATCCAAATACATTGCGCCCGGCGCTAGAGATAATAGGTATGGAGCCTGATGCGAAACGTGTGGCGGGCTTATATATTATGCTCACCAAGAAGGGACCACTGTTCTTTGCGGATACTACGGTTAACTTCAATCCGACTGAAGATGAACTGGTGGATATTACTTTGCTTACGGCTCGTACAGTAACTCATTTAAATATCAAGCCGCGCATTGCTATGTTATCTTATTCCAATTTTGGCAGCAGTGCATCGCCAGAGGCTATTCTTGTGCGCAATGCTGTAGCTAAGATAAAGGCAATGCATCCGGACCTTATCATAGATGGTGAAATGCAGGCAGGTGTGGCATTCAATAAAGATTTGCTCAGGGAAAATTATCCTTTCTCTGACCTGGTAAATGAATCGCCCAATGTGCTGATATTCCCTAATCTTGCCGCTGGCAATATTGCATACCACCTGTTGCAGGAAGTGGGCGGGGCAGAGGCTGTTGGCCCTGTACTTATCGGCTTGCGTAAGCCTGTACATGTATTGCAGCTCGGCAGCTCTGTACGGCAGATAGTAAATATGGTATCTATAGCTGTGGTAGAAGCACAGGTGAAAGCAGCTGCAAATGAAAATAATGAAGCCTAGATAAATGCATATAGCTATAATAGGTGCCGGTGCTGCCGGTTGTTTTGCCGCGGCTAATATTCCGTACAAGGAAGGCCAACAGGTAACGATACTTGAGAAAACGGGTAAGGTACTACAGAAAGTAAAAGTGTCAGGTGGCGGGCGTTGTAATGTAACGCATGCTTGCTTTGATGTTCCGGAACTTGTCACTCGCTACCCGAGAGGAAAACAACTACTGCGTAAATCATTGTACCGCTTTAGCCCGCAGGATACTGTTAACTGGTTTGAGCAACGTGGTGTAAAACTGAAGACTGAAGATGATGGTCGCATGTTCCCGGTAACGGACAGTTCGCAAACCATTATTGATTGCCTATGGAACGAGGTAATGCGGAATAAGGGTGAAATATTATATCATAGGTCTGTAGAAAGAATAGAGAAAACAGCTGATAAGTTCATTATCCATTTTACCGATGCGCCATCTGTATCAGCAGACAAGGTCTTGATAGCCTGCGGAGGTTTCCCCAAGAAAGAACAATATAAATGGATAGAGCAACTGGGGCATACCATACAACCGCCTGTGCCATCGCTATTTACTTTCAATATAGCCAAGCATCCTATTACAGAGCTAATGGGCGTGGTAGTGAATAATGCAACTATTAAAATTTCCGGCACCAAAATAACAGAACAAGGTCCTGTATTAATAACACATTGGGGGCTTAGCGGACCGGCCATCTTACGCACATCAGCATGGGCAGCGAGAGAATTACAGCAGCGCAATTACGAATTTCAGGTGCAACTAAACTGGCTGGGTAATGTGAAAGAAGAGGAATTGCGCGAAAGCTTTTTGCAGCTGAGGAAAGACCAGGGCAAACAATTAGTACAAACAAAAAATCCATTTTCATTGCCCCGACGTTTGTGGGAATATTTGCTGCAACAAAGCGGCATTACCAATGAAGTGAAATGGGGCGAACTTCCTGCCGCTGCACAGAATAAACTTATTGAGCGGCTGATACGCGATACCTACCAGGTAAAAGGTAAAACTACATTTAAGGAAGAGTTTGTCACTTGCGGCGGTGTAACATTATCAGAAATTGACCCGCAGACAATGGAAAGCCGTAAAGTCCCTGGTTTATATTTCGCTGGTGAAATATTGGATGTAGATGGTATAACCGGAGGTTTCAATTTTCAGAATGCATGGAGCAGCGGATATATTGCAGCACAAAATATGATCCAGTAATAGTTACTCCTTTACATCAAGCACGTCCCGCAGTGCATTACCTAATATATTAAACGCATACACAAGCAGCATTATCGCAAGTCCGGGAATTATGGCCAGGAGTGGCCGGTTGGTGAGCAGGAAATTATAATGCTCTTTTATCATTAAGCCCCAGGATGGGTGTGGTGGCTGCACACCAAAGCCAAGAAAGCTAAGCCCGGCTTCTATCAGTATAGCTGTAGCGAAATTACTTGCTGCTATTACCATTAGTGGCCCCGCAATATTGGGTACTATATGTCGGAAGATGATACGTATATCGCTTAGGCCTATCGCTTTTGCGGCAGTTATATATTCCATTTCACGCAGCACCAGCACTTGCCCACGTATGAGGCGCGCGGCACCCACCCACATGGTAAGCCCTATAGCTACAAATATTTCCCAGAAGCCCTTGCCTATAGTAAGTGTTATTGCAAATACCAGCAACAGGGTAGGGATGGCCCATAAAATATTTATCAGCCACATCACCATGTTATCAATAAGGCCACCAAAATAGCCTGCCAGTGCGCCTAGTATAATGCCTATAGTAAGTGATAACAGCACAGCAACAAGCCCAACAGCTATGCTTACCCTTGAGCCCACGATAAGTCTTGATAATATATCCCTTCCATAGCGGTCTGTGCCAAGATAAAACCTGCGCTGGATTATTTGGTGTTCTTCGATATACTTTTGCTGTTGTTCAGGATTTAAAGCTGCTTTTTCAGTTGGTATTAATCTGGCTAATGGATAGATAATAGTATCCTGCATGCCTTCATCTATATAGTGTGTGGCTATCAGCTTATCGTCCTGAAAGGTATAGGCATTAAGTGGTACAGCATCGTAGTCGGATGTGGTGCCGTTGAACCATTCAAATATTTTAGAATTTCTTTCCTGTTTGGTGCTCTTTGGCACCAGTAATAATTGTTTACGAAAGCCAGGTTGCTTTGCGCCGAGCTCTACTATCATCCTGTTTGCAAACGGGGTACCGTCAGGTACTAATAAGTAAGCGAATATGGCTGTAAGACAGGTAATACATATAATGCATATTGCCACAACGCTTGATGGGCGCCGCAATAGCTTATTCATTATCGTCTCCTTCCTTTCTGCTACAGCCATTCTATTTATTTTAAATCATATTCACTTACCAGGTATACTAATTGAGTAAGCGTCACGGCTCCTAACTCTAGTTCCCTGTGGTTTACTGCTTCAAACACGTCATTATTGGTATGGTGTATATCAAAGTACCGCTGTGAGTCCGGTAGTAATCCCGCTAATGGTACATGTTGTTTTGCAAGGGGGCTTATATCCGCTCCTCCCTCTTTTTCTTCAAAATCATATACACCGTATGGCAGGAACAATTTCCTGAAGTAGCATATTTTTTCTTTTTGCTTGTCCGGCATTTCAAGTCCTATGCCACGTGGCGAAAAACCGCCTGCGTCTGTTTCTATGGCAAGTATGTGTTTTTCGTTATGTGCCTTTGCAGAGTCGGCATATGCTAAACCACCCTTTAGTCCATTTTCTTCATTCATAAAGAGTACTGCACGTATAGTACATTTAGGGTGTATGCCCAATGCTTTAATAGTACGCAGCACTTCCATAGATTGTACACAGCCGGAGCCATCGTCATGTGCTCCCTCGCCTACGTCCCATGAATCGAGATGCCCGCCCACTACTATTATATCATCAGGGTGTTCCGTACCTTCTATTTCACCTATTACATTATAGGAGCGAACACTTTCAGGCAACATCCTGCAATTTGACTCTAACCTGGCATGTACAGTGCCACTATTGCAAGCTGTTTCTAAAGTGTCAGCGCTAAAATTGCCAAGCGCTACAGCAGGTATTGCCTTTATGCTGTCTACATAATGGGTAGATCCTGTATGCGGCACATCATCTGCTCCTGTGGACATAGAGCGTATGATAATAGCCACAGCGCCTTTCTGTGCTGCTGCCGAAGGGCCATATCCCCTGTATTTTACCGCGTCACCATATCCCGGGAATGTATTAACGAAGTCTTGTCTGAAACGATAATCGAAGAACACGATTTTTCCTTTCACCTTTTCTGCAGGCAATGAGTTCAGCTCATCAAAGCTTTTCACCATTATTACTTCTGCAGTTAATGATTTGCCATTCGTGCCTACACTGTTACCCAGCGACAACATTTTTACAGTCTTGTATTTTCCCTTGCCATATTGCAGTTGCAGGTTTTCGTACCCACGTACCCAGCGAGGCACATCTACCGCTTGCAGCCATACTTTATCTGCACCTGTCTGTTGCATGGTCTTTTCGCCCCATTCTACAGCCTTTGCCGCTTCAGGTGAGCCCGATATGCGATGACCAATTGTTTTACACAGCACATGCAGATTATCATAGCAGTTCCCTCTTAATAATATTTCATCAGCTATTTTGCGAAACATGAGTGAATCCTGTGCAAAGCAGCTGCTATTAAGAATTAGTGCAGCAATAAAGAGATAACGAAATTTCATTTTATAAAAATACTGTTCTGTTTTAAAATTATTATACACTAATAAAAATAGTATCTCGTTTTGGTGTTGACTCCTATTTGCAAACTTATGGTGGGTTATCTTTAAATAAACTGTTAGTTAATAAATTACTTGACATTCATGGGTAATGTTTTTAATTTCATGAAAAATATTACCCATGAAGAAATTTTTACTCCTTCCAGTAGTTCTGTTGTGTGTGTCTGCTGTCTTCGCACAGACCACCTACAAGTATCATTTTAATACCAACCTCCACGATGCAAGTGGGGCAGGACCTGATTTAATCGCTTCATGCACCGCAGCATATGGTGTGGAAGCATTGCCAATAGGCTTTTCGAAAAATGTTTTCAAGTTCGACAAAGGCTGTGGCCTTACGTTCGATGATGCTGCAGGTAGTTTCCTTGCCTCCGGCAGCTATACTATTGAAATGTATGTAAAGTTGGATACCGTGCAGGGCTACACCAAATTTATTGATTACGATGCCCGAACTTCTGACAATGGCTTTTACAATCAGTCGGGCAAGATTGCGCTGTACCCGCATTTTACGTCAGACAGTGTCATAAGCGGTGGGAGCTATTTTTATATAGCCCTTACAAGGGATGCCACCTCTAAAGACATGTACATATATGTCAACAATCAAACTTTAGGAAAATACAGCGATACAAGTAACCAATACGTCTATGACACACATAAGAACCTGGTATTTTTTATAGACGATTCCAGCACAAATCATGAAGACGTAACAGGTGCTGTTGCTATGTTGCATATATCCAACTATGCAATGGATAGTGTTACTATTAAAGGCAATTATTCAAGTCTCGCTGGCACGCTTACAGTACCTAACATAATGGCCGGCAATAACAATAGTTTGATTTATCCAAATCCGGCTGCGGAGTTCACAAATATTACTGTTACTGCACCTGCTGCATATACCTTATGCGATCTTACTGGTAAGGCCATACAAAGCGGAACTTTCTTACCTGGCAGCAATAAGCTGGATCTTGGCAGGATTTCCGCCGGCATGTATTTACTCCATGTGTCGGGCAGGGATGGGAGCACGGGAGTGTACAAAATTGTCCGGGAATAGTAATGTTATAATGCTATCAGTCATATAGTTAAGGCACAGCAATAAAAAGCTGTGCCTTAATTATTTAGGAGTGCTTATTATTTTTTTACTACCCATCTTTTCCTAAAATCCTCTAACTCGTGCTTCCAGGTTTCTTCACCGCCTTTATCAAAGGTCTTATCTATTAGTTTGCTTTGCGCCTCATATCGTTTAGCCAGCTTTGTTTCACCTAAGAAATAATATACTTCACCATAGGTATCCCAGGCATTGGGGTTAGCCGGGCTTAGCAATGCCTGAAGCCTGGCTAATGCAAGTGCTTGTTTCAGATTGTTAGCCCCTATTGCTCTGTAAACCGCGCTATTTAGTATTCCGCCCGGTATGCCGTTGCTCATTATATAGTTAATAATACTGTCGCTTTTCATCACTAGTGTCTGCTCGTCTATGCGTAGTAGTTCATCTTCCATTACATACATACCTATACCGTTTGCAAACATTGTCCGCATGGTATCACCCGGTACCATACCTATAGGATCGTCCCAGTAGGTGTCAGTAGTGATAAGGTAATCAGGGTCAATGCCTTTACTTTTAATGAATTTATTTAAGTCCTCTACGCGTACGCTTATTATTTCTTTGTCTTTGGCTTTGTAGCCTGCAAAGCGCTGAAACATACATGAGCAATGCAGGTAGTTATACTTTGGCAGGTAGAAATATAAGAAGTCTTCGGTGGGCACGGCAGGGTAGTCTGCTTTATTAAATTTGTACGCGATGATCGTGTTCTCTTTGTCTTTCAGTATCATGCTGTCCTCATCTGCAAAGCGAATATATTTTCTGTACTTTTTGAAGTTTTCAGAATCTACAAATTCATTAAGTCGTCTAAAGTTATTTTGCGTAGTTACTACAGTTATACCGCGCGTTATAAATGGCATAATAGATGAAATACTATGCGGATGCCAATGGCTGCTAAGTACGTATTTCAGTGGTTTATTGGGAAATTTAGCTTTTAGTGCCGCAAGCACCGCCTCGCCACCTTCGCTATGGTCTTTAAGATGGGTAGCGCCCGCTCCATCATTAGAAATAGGCATTTCTATCAGCGCGATGTAGTTCTTAAACTCAACTATAGTGCTTTTGGTCACTATTCGTTTTTCACTGCTGGTGTCATAATACATTATATATAGTCCATCAGCTACTTTTTTAATGGATTTGATTTTTGTTATGGCATTTGCAGCAGTAGCTAAAAACAATAGGCCGGCTAAAAAAGATAGAGCTTTCATTTTTTTTGTTGTTTGTGTATCTGTATATAAAAGTAGGGGCTGTCGCAGGAATAAAATTGTAAAATATTGCAATGCCTTTCCGACCAAATGTGGACATCTTAATTTGGAAACTGCCCATCGGCAATAGTACCTTGCCAAATCAAAGCCGTCATGTCGACCGAAAGGGAGACATCTCCTGAGAATATGCAAGTAGCCTAATAAATGCTCAACTGCATAAAAGTTCTTTGACATACTGTAAACCCAAAATCAGGATTGCCTCCTAAACTTGTAAACCATTTTCAGGACGAGGCAAAAAACTCCCATGTCCGGAAAATGCGACATTTTTGCGACATTAGTTACTTTTTATAAAATTATAATAACATAATAAAATAGCAGCTTCCGGCCGATAAGACGCTGAGAACTGTACCAAAACATTTTTTTATGATAAAGGGCATAAATCAAACATTTCCTTTTGGGAATTAGAGCCTTGCCTTAGTTATTGTATATTTGATAACCGAATTTAATTAGATATGCCTTCAGTTGATTTAGCAAGTAAAGTAGACCTGCAAACATTAGATAACGCAGTAAATGTTGCCAAAAAAGAAATTGATAACCGTTGGGATTTTAAAGGCACCCATGTGTCTCTTGAGCTCAATAAAAAAGACATGGTCATTAATGTGGAAGTAGAGGGGGATATGAAGCTGAACCAGATAGAAGACGTGTTGTTAACAAAAGCCATGCGCCAGGGCCTCGAAGCCAATTGTTTTGATCTTAGCAAGGAGCCCGTACCATCCGGCAAATATATGAGAAAGGCTATACCCGTAAAAAATGGTATTGACCGGGAAAAAGCAAAAGAAATAGTAAAGCTTATAAAAGACAGCGGCCTCAAAGTTCAGCCTGCTATTATGGACGATATTATTCGTTTAACGGGAAAGAAGATTGATGACCTACAGCAGGTAATGCAATTGTGCCGCACATCCGGCCTCGATATTCCATTACAGTTTATAAACATGAAATCTTAACTGTATTAGCTACAGTTAAGATTTCATCTTAAAAGTTTATTACAGCGTCCTTCAGCAATGGCTGAACCTTGTCTTTGTCAGATACTATAGCATCTTTCATTTCTATCTTCCAGTCTATATTCAAAGCAGGGTCTGAATAGAGTACGCCACCTTCACAGGCCTTATTGTAGAAGTTGTCGCATTTGTAAAATACCTCGGCGGTATCACTTAGTACAGAGTAGCCATGTGCAAAGCCCCGCGGTATCAGGAATTGTCTTTTGTTTTCCACAGATAGCTCTATGCCATACCACTGACCATATGTTTTACTGCCGGGGCGCAGATCTACTACCACATCCCATATGGTGCCTTCAAGGGCACGTATTAGCTTTGTTTGTGGGGTAGGCTCGTTTTGGTAATGCAGGCCACGCAGCACATTCTTTACAGAGCGTGCCTGGTTGTCCTGTACGAAGGTATTGCTAAAACCGGTGGCTGCTTGCAATGCCTGCTGGTTAAAGCTTTCATAGAAGTAACCACGGTCGTCGTTAAATACGCGCGGCTCTATAATAAGCAACCCTTCAAAAGGTGTTTCTATAATGTTCATCCTTTGCTCAGTTCGTTTATTACTTCCAGGAAGTTCTTTGTTATATAAGACAGTTCTTCTTCAGTTAGTTCTGTATGTATTGGCAATGAGATGACGCAATCCTGCAGCATATCGGTTACCGGAAGGTGATAGTCCATCCCGCCAAAGTCCTTTAGCATGTTTTGCTTATGGCAGGGTACAGGATAGTATATCATAGATGGTATCTTCCTTTCTGCAAGTTTCTGCGGTACTGCGTCACGGTCCACATTCTTTAGCTGCAGCGTGTACTGGTGAAATACATGGTGCGTATACGCAGCCCTGAAGGGAGTGACAATATTTGCATTGCCCTTGAATGCGTTATCATAGTAGTCTGCTACGGCACGGCGTGCATCACAATACTCGTCCAGGTGTCTTAGTTTTATGCGCAGCACGGCAGCTTGCATGCTATCCAGGCGGCTATTGCAGCCTACCATTTCATGGTAGTAGCGTTCCTTCTGCCCGTGGTTAGCTATCATCTTTAGCTTTTCAGCCAGCGCATCATCATTGGTAAACATGGCGCCGCCATCACCATAGCAACCCAGGTTCTTTGAAGGGAAAAATGAAGTACAGCCTACTATACCCATAGAGCCTGTTTTCACAGTTCTCCCGTCAGAGAATGTATAAGTGCCGCCTATGGCCTGTGCATTATCTTCTATCACAGGTATATTGTGCTCTTTAGCTATTGCCAGTAGCGGTTCCATATTAGCGGCCTGGCCGTAAAGGTGTACCGGTATTATAGCTTTTGTTTTTGGGGTAATAGCCTTTTTCAGGCTATCTATATTCATTGTGAAGGTATCAGCATCTACGTCTACAAACACTGGCTTCAAACGTAGCAGTGCTACTACTTCTACGGTGGCAATGTATGTATAAGAGGCTGTTATTACCTCGTCACCAGGCTGCAGGCCCAGTGCCATCAGGGCTATCTGCAATGCGTCTGTGCCGTTAGCGCATGGTATCACGTGCTTCACGCCCAGGTAGCTTGCCAACTCAGTGGCAAAATGTTGTACATCGGGGCCATTAATAAAGGCAGTACTGTCCAGTACGTTGTGAATTGCTGCATCTATTTCAGGCTTTATCTTTTGGTATTGACGTTTCAGGTCAACCATTTGTAACTGCTGCATGATGGGAAAATTAACGGCTGCAAACCTACACCTTAGCAGCCATTCATCAAAACTTTAAGTCTCCCATATGTAAAATTTGATGCTGGCCAGGCGATACTAAGATATTTGCTATAACTTCACGGCTCGTATATAGCAATAATACACATGAAGAAATTTGTTCTTTTTGCACTGCTGTTTGTGTTCTCTTTCCGCTCCTTTGCCCAGGAAGACCTTTTTGGCAAGAATACTGTCTCTACTGTCGCGCCACGTAAGGGTTGGATCATAGCTGTGAATGGCGATTTTGATATACCGGCGGCAGATATGGCCAAACGCTTTGGCTTAGGATATAGAGTTGGCCCTTCGTTTTTTTATAAAACTACTTCCAATTGGGTATTTGGTGCGAAAGGCGACTTTATGCTGGGAAACCAGGTAAGGCAGGATTCTCTCCTCATAAATGTAAAGGACCAGACAGGCGGCTTTATTAATGAAAGCGGAGAACGGGTAGGGGTACCATTACTGGAGCGTGGCTATATGGTGGGCCTGCAGTTTGGCAAGATATGGAGCCTTTCCGATAAAATAAAGGATAATGGTATACTATTCCTCACTTCTGTAGGCTTTATGCAGCACAAAATAAAAATCTGGAATAAGGATAATTCGGTTGCCCAATTAAATGGGGATTATATAAAAGGATATGACCGCCTTACTAATGGCATGTATGTAGAAGAGTACGTATGCTACAACTATTTTGCTAAGAGAGGCGCTATTAATTTTCACATTGGTCTGGATGTAACAGCAGGTTTCACACAGGGTCGCCGTGATTATTTGTATGATGTAATGCGCCCGGATAATCAAAACCGTCTGGATATAATCTTTGGTGTGCGCGGCGGTTGGTATATTCCTATTTTCAAACGTAAATCAGAAGAGATTATTTTCGAATAATGATATCTGCCGCGATCTATTGGCTGGCTATCAGGTGTTATGCAGCTATCCTGCATATTGCCGCACTATTTCACCCCAAGGCAAAGCTGTTTATCGCAGGTAGAAAACATTTACTCAACCGTATGCGCCAGGCGTTGGCTACCGAGCAGCGGCCACGTATATGGATGCATTGCGCTTCCCTCGGCGAGTTTGAGCAAGGCCGACCTGTATTGGAAAACTTGCGAAAAAAATACCCTTCTTATGCGCTGGTGCTTACCTTTTTTTCTCCCTCAGGTTACGAGGTCAGAAAGAATTACGAAGGTGCAGATTACATTTTCTATCTCCCTTTTGACAGCAATACGAATGCAAAGGAGTTTCTAGATATAGTACAACCGCAGCTATGCATTTTTGTTAAGTACGAGCTTTGGTATTTCTTTCTGCATAACATAGCTAAACGCCATATCCCTGCACTTTTGATCTCTGCTAATTTTCGTACAGAGCAGGCCTTTTTTAAATGGTATGGTGGCCTGCAAAGGCGTATGCTACAGTCATTCACTCACATATTCGTCCAAAATAAAAAATCTGTTGACTTATTGCAAAGCATAGATATAAACAATGTAAGCGTCAGTGGTGATACACGTTTTGATAGAGTAATAGAGGCGGTACAACAAAAGAAAGAGCTACCTGCTGCCGCTTCTTTTGCTGAAGGCTACAAAGTGATAGTAGCAGGCAGCACCTGGAAAGAAGACGAAGAGTTTTTGCAGAAAGCGTTGCAGCAACTGTCGGACGATTGGAAACTAATACTAGTGCCACATGAAGTGCATGACTCGCACATAAACGAGATCGGAAGGTTATTCCCCGATGCCTGTGTACGCTGGTCTCAATATAACAATGAGCAGGATAAGCGTGTGCTCATAGTAGATAAGGTAGGCCTATTATTGCAGCTATATCAATATGCAAATGTAGCATGGATAGGTGGAGGCTTTGGTAAAGCAGGTGTGCATAATATTCTTGAAGCAGCGGCATATGGCATTCCATGTGCTTATGGGCCTATATTTCACCAGTTTAATGAAGGCCGGGAGCTAATAGATGCTGGTGGTGCAATTACCACTAATCATCCGGATACATTTGCACAGCAAATACAGCAGTGGCAGAAAGATACTGCCAGTTACAGAAAGAGGGCAGATGCTGCAAGCAACTACATTTTCACACACGGCGGCGCTACTGACGTGGTAATAGCTTATATAGTAGAGAAAAACTTGTTGAGGAGGTTATAGAATAGCTCAGTAGTTTCATTTTCTTTATCCCAGCCATATGTGCCATACACATGTTCCTGCAGCAGATCTATGGCATTTTGTTCATCCCATGCGCCGTTTATTTCATTTAGCACATGCTCGTAGGTTTCATTATTATTTGCAAATAACTCGCTTATGAAAAGGTATTTGTCATTAATGCCTATTAGTTGGCGAATGTCACGTTTATTTCCAGATTGAATACCGTTGGCTGTAGAAACGGGTGTTGATATAGGAGCTATATTGGGTAATGATGGACCGGTTGTTTCAGTCTGCCTTTCTTCATTTCTAACCTCTGCGACTACCGGTTCTTGTAGAGGTGCAGTATTAAACGCTACTTTGCTGCGCATTTCTAAAAGATCGGCATATAATACGCGGGTGTAATCAAGCATTAAGTCTATATCTATTGTTGTGTTTTTACCCTCATTCTCTGCTATTACCGCTATTTTTTGAAGTAGTATGCTTATTCTTTCCATGTGCATGAATTTAAACAAATTTTATAAAGCTATCCCTGACTAAAGATGTTAAAGTTTTCTTGGTATTTACAGGCACAGTTTTTGGATATCATATGATAAGAGCGTTTTTATGATAATGCATAAAAATATTAATTATGAGACATTTAAGAGATAATAAAGGCCGGAAAGCATTGCAACGAATGAAAGACCATATAGTAGATATACCAAATCATAATGACCAGGATAAAACAATATTTGACCTGGTATTAAAGTCCTTGTATGAGAATGCTCATAAAACATCCTTACATCTGGAGGGTGAGATATTTTCTCCCCACAATGTAAAACTTAATAGAAAAGATGCTGATAGAATATGGAATATTATAACCGGATCGGGCTGGATAGTGCCCTCTGTAGGCTTCGGTAATGCCGGGAAACTGGAGCTAACTAAAGCGGGTTACCAGTTCATGATACAATTTGGCAGCTATAAGCAATACCTTGATACCGTAGAAAGCCAGCTGAAGCAACAGCAAACAATAGTAGTGCCTATTTCTATACAGGAGGACAGTACTATAGATAAGCCTATAGAAATCTCAAAAGGTAAGGAGTAGCAACATTGTAATGAAATAATATTAAATGGCTTATAATACCTAATTATCATAGTTGGGTATATTATTTCATTATTTTTGTCGTATGCGCCAACTTTTATATGCTGCTTTCATAGTATTTAGTGCATTGTTTGCCGTTAGAGCCAATGCCCAGGCCGATGATGTTTGGACCTTGCAGCGCTGTGTGCAATACGCTATTGATCATAATATTTCTATTCAGCAGGATGTACTCAATGCCCGGCTGGCAAAATATACGCTCTTGCAAAGCCAATTGGCACAAATACCCAGCGCTAATTTATCATCATCCTACGGGCGCAGTTACGGCCGTTCTATTAATCCTACTACAAACCAGTTCATCGATGCTAGTTATGACTTTGTGAGCGCGAGTGGCACTTCCAATGTATTGTTATTCGGATGGTTTCAGCAAAGAAACCTTATTGCTAAAAACAAATTCAGCCTTCAGGCATCGAAGGCAGATTTGGACCAGCTAAAGGATGATGTTTCACTGAATGTAGCAACCGGGTATTTAAGGGCTATTCTTGCACAGGAACAAATACATGTAAGCGAGAAGCAGGTAGAATTATCTAAAGCCCAACTGGACCAAACGCGTAAATTCTTTGAAGCAGGCCGTTTGCCTGAATTAAATGTTGCCCAACTGGAATCACAGGTGGCTACGGATAGTTCTAACCTTATTTCTGCTATAGCAAATTACACATCTGCTATTATAGACCTGAAAACACTGCTAAACATAGATTTTAATGAGCCATTCAATATTATTGCGCCTGATGTTAAAGTGTCTGACCAAATAACAATTGCAAGCCTGACGCCGGAGGATGTTTACCAGGAAGCGCACAAACATTTCGGCTCTATTAAAGCTGCTGAATATCGTTATACTGCCGCACAAAAAGGTGTAAATGCAGCTAAAGGTGCTTTGTATCCGCAATTGAGCTTCGGTGTACAGATAGGTACTAACTGGGCGAGCACTTACCAGCAGGTTGTAGGGCATATCGATACAAGTTTGCCGGTTGGGTATGTATATCCAAATCAAACTGCATTGGTGTATGCTCCAGAGCAAATACCGATATTGTCTAACACGCCATTTGGAAAACAGTTAAACAATAATCTTAGACAGACTTATGCTCTGTCATTAAATGTGCCTTTATTCAATGGCTGGCAATCGCAATATGCATTAAAACAGGCTAAGTATAATAGAAACACGCAGGAACTAAATAAATACCAGGCAGAGCTTAACCTGAAACAAAATGTTTATAAGGCGTATAGTGATGCCACAAATTCGATACAAAAATATTATGCTGCCCAGCATGCAGCTGAAGCAGCAGAACGTGCACAGGAGTTTGCAAAAAAGCGATACGATCTTGGCCTGACAAGTACAGTAGATTACCTTATAACACAGAACTCCCAATATTCTGCTGAATCTAATATGCTTAGTGCTAAATACGATCTTATTTTCAAACTGAAGGTGATTGATTACTATCTTGGTAAAGAACTTAAACTATAACTATGGAAGAGCAGAAGGCTGAAGTGGCAAAGCTAAAGGAAGTATTGTTTGAGGCTACAAGAGAAGCGGGTAAAATTATTCATACTTATTTCCAGGGTACTTTTAAAGTGGAAAATAAGGAAGGCATCAATAACCTCGTTACTGAAGTAGATAAGCTTTCTGAAACCAGGATAATAGAAATAATAAAGAAATATTTTCCCGGCCATTCTATCATAAGTGAGGAGATAGGTGAGTTGAAAAAAGATTCAGCTTACCAATGGATAATTGACCCTATAGATGGCACTGTTAATTTCGCACATTCTATACCTATATGCTGTGTAAGCATAGCTGTAAAATACGGTGATGACCTTTTGCTGGGTACCGTCTATAACCCAATGATGAACGAATTGTTTTTTGCAGAAAAAGATATGGGGGCTACTCTTAATGGAATGCCCATAGCGGTATCTAAAAAAACGAATTTTCAGAAGGCATGCCTTGTTACCGGCTTTCCGTACAAATGGGCTTACGATACGCAACATCCGATTAAAGTGTTCGAGCGATTTATTCTTGAAGGCCTGCCAGTGCGTCGCTTGGGGTCTGCAGCAATTGATCTTTGCTGGGTAGCCTGTGGCCGTTTTGATGGCTTTTGGGAA
>Ga0207695_10006202_pt1 | contig 15581 bp, 16 predicted proteins | sample KBSC54metaG_FD_184354 | JGI IMG/M metagenome (GOLD analysis project Ga0207695, IMG submission 184354) | Corn rhizosphere microbial communities from Kellogg Biological Station, Michigan, USA - KBS C5-4 metaG (SPAdes) (version 2) | ecosystem: Host-associated > Plants > Roots > Rhizosphere > Soil... | reverse complement strand
CGGTCAGACCTTGGCGGCCTTGAGCATGTAGCCGAACCCGCGCTTGGTCTGGATCATCGGCTCGGTCGAGTGCTGGTCGAGCTTGCGACGCAAGTAGGAGATGTAGCTCTCGACGATACCCGCGTCGCCGTTGAAGTCGTATTCCCAGACGTGGTCGAGGATCTGCGCCTTGCTCAGCACCCGGTTCGGGTTCAGCATCAGGTAGCGCAGCAGCTTGAACTCGGTGGGGCTGAGTTCCACCGACTCGGGGCCGACCGTCACCTCATGGGTGTCCTGATCCATGGTGAGCTCGCCGGCGCGGATGACCGCGTCCTCCTCGTCGTGCATGGTGCGCCGCAGGATGGCCTTGATGCGGGCGACGATCTCGTCGAGGCTGAACGGCTTGGTCACGTAGTCGTCTCCGCCGACGGTGAGGCCGGTGATCTTGTCCTCGGTGTCGTCCTTGGCGGTGAGGAACAGGATCGGCGCCGTGTACCCGGATGCCCGCAGCCGCTTGGTCACGCCGAACCCGTTCATGTCAGGCAGCATGACGTCGAGGATGATCAGGTCGGGTTCCTCCTCCAGGACCGCCGAGATCGCCTGCGCGCCGTTGCCGACCGCGCGAACGGCGAAGCCGGCGAAGCGCAGGCTGGTGGTGAGCAGGTCGCGGATGTTGGGTTCGTCATCCACAATCAGGATCTTGGGTCCGTCGGTCATGGCACTAGTGTCTGCGCGTTTGCTGGACGGATGCTGAGAGCGAGGCCACGGGACTTTGGTCCCGGGTGGACGCGCGTGCCGAACGGGAGGATGGAGCAATGCTCCGTGGCGCGCGCGACTACTGGCGCCCGTTGCTCCCCGGCCGGGCCGACTATGCCGCGGTGCGGCGCACCTGGCGAGGCGACCTGATCGGCGGTCTGACGGTCGGAATCGTCGCTCTCCCCTTGGCGCTGGCGTTCGGCGTGAGCTCGGGGGCCGGAGCCGAGAGCGGGCTGGTGACCGCCATCGTGGCCGGGGTCGTCGCGGCGGTCTTCGGCGGGTCCAACATCCAGGTCTCGGGACCGACCGGGGCGATGGTCGTGGTGCTCGAGCCGATCGTGGCCGCGCACGGACCCGCGGTGGTCGCCGAGGTGGCCGTGCTCGCCGGTGTGATCGTCTTACTGGCAGGGTTGCTCAAGCTCGGACGCGTCGTCTCGTTCATTCCCTGGCCGGTGATCGAGGGATTCACCCTCGGCATCGCGGTCATCATCTTCCTGCAGCAGGTGCCGGCCGCGATCGGCACCAAGCCCGGTTCGAGCAGCAACGCGGTCGTTGCGGCGGTGCAGTCGTTCGCCACGGTCTCCTGGCCGGTCGCCGGATGGGCCATGCTGACCGTCGCGGCGGTCGCGGTCGTGATGGTGGTGGCGCCGCGGATCCACCGGCAGCTGCCCGGGTCGATCATCGCGATCATCCTGGTCACCCTCGCCGCGGGCCTCGCCGCGCTGCCGCTGCCCGTGATCGGGACGCTGCCGGCCGCGCTGCCCGCGCCGCACCTCCCGGTCATCGCCTGGTCGGGACTGCCCGGGCTGGCCGGCTCGGTGTTCGCGGTCGCGGCGCTCGCCGCGATCGAGTCGCTGCTGTCGGCGCGGGTCGGGTCCGGGTTGGCCGACACCGGGCCGTACGATCCCGATCGGGAGCTGGTGGGTCAGGGCCTGGCCTCCCTCGCCTCCGGGCTGTTCGGCGGGATGCCGGCGACCGGTGCCATCGCCCGCACCGCCGTCAACGTCCGCTCGGGCGGCCGAACCCGCCTGGCGGCCATCGTGCATGCGGCGGTGCTGCTGGTGATCGTGTACCTGGCGGCGAGCGTCGTCGCGCTCATCCCGCTTGCGGCGCTGGCCGGCGTCCTCATGGTGACCGCGACCCGGATGGTGTCTCTCGCGACCATGCGCAGTGTCGTCGGCTCGACGCGATCCGACACGGTCGTGTTCTTCCTCACCGCCCTGATCACCGTCTCGTTCGATCTGATCGTCGCCGTGGGCATCGGGGTCGCCGTTGCGGGCTTCTTCGCCCTGCGATCGCTGTCTCGCGCGGGCGGCGTCACCCGGGAGCCGCTTCCCGGCCCGGCGCGTCCCGGTGACGAGCGCATCGCGCTGTTCCGGCTCGACGGGTCGCTGTTCTTCGGCGCCGCCGACCGGATGCTCGCCGCCATGAGCGAAGTGAGTGACGCGCAGGCGGTCATCATCAGGATGTCGCAGCTGCAGTCCCTCGATGCGACGGGCGCCCGGGTCATCGCCGAGCTCGTCCAGACGCTGGAGCGCCGCGGCATCCTGGTGCTGGTGAAGGGCGTGCAGCCGCGGCACCTCGGCGTCGTCACCCGGGTCGGGGTGACCGACTCACTGCGCGATCGGACGCACCTGGTCGCCGACCTGGACGTGGCGATCGAGCGCGCCCGCGATCACGTACGGGCGGCGGCCGGTACCAGCTGAACGCAGCAGCGACCCGGCGCGGGGGCGAGCACGGCATCGCGCGCCGTGCCGTCGCTCGGCGTCGTCCCGGTGGCGATCGCGGCAACCAGACCCAGGTTGGCCTGGCAGACCAGCTCGCCGTGGGCGGCCGCCAGCCGGTGGAACGGGCAATTGGTCAGGCTGATCACCCCGTCGTCGCCGGTCGCCGGCTCGTAGCCGACTGCGGTGAGGGCGCTCTCGAGTTCGTCGTGCCGTCGGATGACCGCGTCGCCCCGCGCCGCCGACGCGCTGCGTAGGGCGTCGTGCACCGAGTCGCCTGCCGCGGTCGCCTCGAGGGCTCCGGCGAGCACCTCGGCCATCAGCTCGTAATCGCGGGTGGGGATGCTTGCGGCGATCTCGCCGTCTGCCGCCCGATACACCCTGGCCGGTCGGCCGGCGCCGGGACCGGACCTGCCGCTGCGTCGCTCGAACGCCACCACGAGGACGCCCGCATCGACGAGTCGGCTCAGGTGCGAAGCGGCCGTCGACTTCGGGATCGCGGTCTCACGCACCAACTCGGCGATGCTGAGGGCGGCGGCGCTGCGCGTGACCGCATCGAACAGGGCGCGCCGTGCCGGGTCCCGCAGGGCGGCGACGGCGGCGGTCCGATCGACACGGGGTGAGTCCTGCTGCACGCGACCAGGATAGTTCTAAAACCGGGATTCTTGACAAAAGAAAATCGGCGCACCTAGGGTCAGAGCGAGGCAAGGGGACGACATGGGCCGAACCGCACGAGCCGCGCTCAGCGCGCGAGCCGCGAGCCGCGAGCAATGAGCAGCGTGGACGTGACGGCGCCGGTCGGCACCCTCGACCTGGCGGCGGCCGAGACCGCCATCGCTCAGCTGCTCACGGCGCTGGGTCAGGATGCGGCATCCGATCGGCTGCGGGCGACGCCGGCCCGAGCCGCCGCGGCGCTGATCGGTCTGGTCGCCTCGCCCGGGGAGCCGTCGGTGAAGCCGATGCCGACCGAGGGATACCGCGGGCTGGTGCTGGTGCGCGACATCCCGTTCCAGTCGCTGTGCGAGCACCATCTGCTTCCGTTCCGCGGCTGCGCGCACGTCGGATTCCTGCCCGGCGACAGCCTGGTCGGGCTCTCGACCCTGGCCCGCGGCGTCGAGCACGTCGCGCACGGACTGCAACTGCAGGAGCGGATCACGCAGCAGGTGCACGACTGGGTGCGCCGCGAGGTGAACCCGCGCGGCGCCGGCGTCGTGATCGAGGCGGAGCACCTGTGCATGTCGTTCCGCGGAGTCGGCACCGCCGACACCCACCTGATCACCTCGGTGTTCAGCGGAGAACTGGCCGACGACAGTGCGGCGCAGGCGGCGTTCTTCGGCAGAGAGGTTCGGGGTCGTGACTGATCGCATCGTCATCGTGGGGGGCGGCCTCGCCGCGGCGACCGCCGCCACCGAGTTGCGCAAGCGCGGATTCGACGGCAGCATCCGACTGCTGGCCGGCGAGCCGCACCCGCCCTATATCCGGCCGCCGCTGTCGAAGGGCTATCTGACCGGTTCCGAGGAGTTGAGCGCGGCGTTCGTCCATCCGGACGAGTGGTACGGGGAGCACGACGTGCAGCTCAGCACCTCGGCCCGGGTCGAGCGCGTCGACCGGGCGGCGAGCACGGTGATCCTGAGCGACGGCGAGGCCGTCGGGTACGACCGTCTGCTGCTCGCGACCGGCGCCGAGCCGCGCCGGCTGAGCATCCCGGGCTCGGATGCCCGCGGGATCCACTACCTGCGCACGGTTGAGAACAGCGAGGAGCTGCGAGCCGAACTGGCCGCCGGATCGAAGCGCGTCGCCATCGTCGGAGCCGGCTGGATCGGCCTCGAGATCGCCGCGGCGGCGCGCGGCTACGGCAACGACGTCGTCGTGATCGGGCGCGAACGGGTCCCGCTCGAAGGTCCGCTCGGCGAGGAGCTGGGTGCGGTCTTCCAGCGGCTGCACGAATCGCACGGGGTGCGGTTCGAGCTCGGCACCGCGACCAGCGGGTTCCGGGTCGACGAGGGGCGCGTCACCGGCGTACAGCTCGCGAATCCGAATGCCGGTGACGGCGGCGCGGGTGCCCAGCCGCGAACCGTGGATGCCGATCTGGTCGTGGTGGGCATCGGCGCCATCCCCTCGACCGAGCTGGCCGCGGCGGCCGGGCTCACGATCGACAACGGCATCCGGGTGGATGCCGCGCTGCGCACCAGCGACGACCGGATCTTCGCCGCCGGCGACGTGGCCAACGCGTGGCATCCGGTGCTGGGCGCCTACCTCCGCAACGAGCACTGGGCCACCGCGAAGGCCGGCGGCAAGGTCGCCGCCGCCTCGCTGATGGGCGAGTCGGCACAGCTGGACGCCATTCCGTACTTCTACACCGACCAGTTCGAGCTGGGCATGGAGTACTCGGGATACGGACCGCTGACCCGGGGAGCCGATGTGGTCTACCGCGGCGACCCGGCGGCCCTGGAGTTCATCGCCTTCTGGGTCGCGGACGGCCACGTGGTCGCGGGGATGAACGTGAACGTGTGGGACGTGAACGACCAGGTGCAGCAGCTCATCGGATCGCGCCGCACGGTCGACCACGCGCGCCTCGCCGACCCGGCGATCGCTCTGGCCGAGGTGTGAGGGATCCCGTGGTGGGGCGGTCCGGCGCGAACCAGCCGGACACGACGCAGCCCCGCACGATCGGGCGGAGGGTCTTCGACTTCGACCGCCGGGTCGCCGTGATGGCGGTGGTCAACCGCACGCCTGACTCGTTCTTCGACAAGGGGGCGACCTTCGCGCTGGACCGGGCCGTGGCGGCCTGTCTGCGCGCCGCCGACGACGGGGCCGACTGGGTCGACATCGGGGGAGTCCCGTTCGGGCGCGGTCCGGTGGTGACCCTGGAGGAGGAGCTGTCGCGGGTCGTTCCGGTGGTGGAGGCGGTGGCCGCGGCATCCGACGTGGTGATCTCGGTCGACACCCACAATGCGGAGGTGGCACGGCAGTCGATCGCGGCCGGCGCGGCCGTGATCAACGACACCAGCGGCCTGTGGGATGCCGACCTGGTCGGGGTGATCGCCGAGAGCGCGGCGACCCTCGTACTCACGCACAGCCTGCAGCCGCCCCGCTCGGCGCATCCGAGTCCGCAGTACGGTGACGTGGTGACCGAGGTGGCGGACTTCCTGCGCGCGAAGGTGGCGGTGGCGGTCGCGGGCGGCATCCCGCTGGAGCGGCTGGTGGTCGACCCCGGGCACGATCTGAACAAGAACACCCGGCACTCGCTCGAGCTGACCAGGCGCCTCGACGAGATCGTCGCCATCGGCCTGCCGACCCTGGCCGCGGTGTCGAACAAGGACTTCGTGGGCGAGAGCATCGACCGCGAGCAGGGGGCGCGGCTCGCGGGTTCGCTGGCGGCGGCGGTGGTCTGCATCATGAAGGGGGCGCGGATCGTGCGCATGCACGACGTGCCCGCCACTGTCGAGGCGGTGCGCATGACCGAGGCGATCCTCGGGATGCGCGAGCCGGCCTGGGAGAAGCACAACCGGTGACCGCGCGCATCGACCGGCTCTGGCCCGATCCGGCACCCGACCTCGGCGACGAGGAGCTCGTGGCGGGGCTGACCGGAACTCCCGGCTCGGACGGTGGGCTGCGCGTCAACTTCGTCGAGAGCATCGACGGCGCGGCGACCGTCGACGGACGTTCGGGTGGCATGTCGGGACCGGCGGACAAGCGCCGCTTCGAGCTGCTCCGTCGCGTCGCGGACGCGGTGATCGTGGGCGCCGGAACCGTGCGGATCGAGGGCTACGGCCCACTGCGCGTGTCGGATGCCTCGGTCGCCTGGCGGACCGCGCACGGGATGAGCGCGCATCCGGTCTTCGTCATCGTGTCGCGCTCGCTGGGTCTGGATCCGGCATCGCGGATCTTCACCGAGGCGCGCATACGACCGGTCATCGTCACGACGGCCGCGCCGGGGTTCGCGGCGGAGCGGGCCCGATTCGACGCGGTGTCGGATGTCATCGCGGTCGGTGACGAGCAGGTCGATCTGCCGGCCGCGATCCAGGCCCTGCGGGCGCGAGGGCTGGCTCGGCTGCTGAGCGAGGGCGGCCCCTCGCTGTTCGGCTCGTTGCTGGCGGCTGACCTGGTCGACGAACTCTGCCTGACCGTCGCCCCGCAGCTGAACTCGGGTGACGCGATGCGGATCGCGCACGGCGCGGGCGCCACGCCTCGGCACATGCAGCTGGTCGAGGTGCTCAGCTCGGGCAGCGAGTTGCTGCTGCGGTACCGGCGCTAGGCGCCGGTCACACCCCGACCTGGTCGGCGAACGCGATCAGCTCGTCGGCCCAGGCCTGCGGCTCTTCCCACGGACCGAAGTGGCCGCCGACCGGCATCTCGGTCCAGCGCTGCACGTTGAACCAGCGCTCCGCGGTTCGCTGCGGCGCCACCAGGATGTCCTTCGGGAACAGCGCCGCCCCGGTCGGCGCGGACACCCGCGAATTGTCGAAGGTGTCCAGACGGGTGTTGGCGTAGTAGCGGCCCGCAGATCCCGCGGTCTGCGTGACCCAGTAGATCGTCAGGTTGGTGCAGAGGTCGTCGAGGCTGAAGCGCGAGAAGACATCGCCATCGCAGTCGCTCCAGGCCTGGAACTTCTCGAGCATCCAGCTGGCCAGCCCGGCGGGCGAGTCGTTGAGGGATGCGGCAAGGGTCTGCGGCTTGGTGCGCTGCAGGTGCGAGTACGCGCCCTCGGCGAGATCCCAGGCCTGGAGCCGCCCGAGCAGCTCGCGTTCCGCGTCGTCGAGGTCGGCGGGGTGGAGGGTGCGCACCATGCGCAGCGGCACCTCGCCCAGGTGCAGCGCGCTCACCCGATCCGGATGCCGCACGGCGAGCTGCTGAGCGATCGATGAGCCGATGTCGGCGCCGTGCACGACGAACCGGTCGTGTCCGAGCGCACTCATGAGCCCGGCGAATGCATCGGCGACCGCGGTCGGACCGAATGCCTGCGCGGGGATCGCACTGAAGCCGTAGCCGGGGATGCTCGGCACCACGATGTCGAACCGCTCGGCGATCAGGGGCAGGGCCTGCTCGAAGCGGATGACGCTGTCCGGCCAGCCGTGGATCAACAGCAACGGGGTCGCGCCTGGTGTCCCGGTTCGTAGTGCGTACACGCGGATGCCGGCGGCATCCGGCCCTGGCAGCGGCACCGGCCCCGACACCGGCCCTGGCAGTGGCACCGTCACCTGCACCTGGGGGATCGCGTTGAGCCGGGCCTCGGCCGCGCGCCAGTCGTAGGCGCCGCCCCAGTGCTCGAGCAGTCGGCGCAGCTCATCGGGTGCGGTTCCGAGCGACCAGTCGTCGGCCATCCGATCCGGCCAGCGCGTTGCGAGGATGCGCCGGCGCAGCTCGTCGAGCTCGCTCTGCGGGATGTCGATCCGGAACGGGGCGACACGGGGCAGGGGCTGCGGAGGCATCGGACCGGACATCGTCGAGGCGGCCCGGTCTCAGGCGGCCGCGTCGAGCGAGTCCGCGTCGAGGATCGTGTAGCTGTAGCCCTGCTCGGCCAGGAAGCGCTGGCGGTTCTGCGCGAAATCCTGGTCGACGGTGTCGCGCGCGACCAGAGTGTAGAAGTTGGCGGGCAGTCCGCTCTCCTTCGGGCGCAACAGGCGGCCGAGGCGCTGAGCCTCCTCCTGGCGCGAGCCGAACGATCCGGAGACCTGGATCGCGACCGTCGCCTCCGGCAGGTCGACCGAGAAGTTGGCGACCTTGCTCACCACCAGCACCTTGGTCGTGCCATCCCGGAACTCCTGATACAGCCGCTCGCGCTCGTCGATCGGGGTGGCGCCGGTCAGCTTGGGCGCGTGCAGCGCTTCGGCGAGCTCATCGATCTGATCCAGGTACTGCCCGATGACCAGGATGCGCTCGCCCTCGTGCTTCGCGACCAGTTCGCGCACGACCCCGAGCTTGGCCGGCGCGGTGGCCGCGAGTCGGTAGCGCTCGTCATCGGCGGATGCCGCGTACTCGAGTCGCTCCTGCTGCGGCAGGTCGATGCGCACCTCGTAGCAGGAGGCCGGCGAGATGAAGCCCTGGGCCTCGATCTCCTTCCAGGGAGCATCGAAGCGCTTCGGGCCGATCAGCGAGAACACGTCGCTCTCGCGGCCGTCTTCGCGCACCAGCGTCGCGGTGAGTCCAAGGCGACGGCGGGCCTGCAGCTCAGCGGTCAGCTTGAACACCGGGGCCGGCAGCAGGTGCACCTCGTCGTACACGATGAGGCCCCAGTCGAGCGCGTCGAGCAGGGCGAGATGCGCGTACTCGCCCTTCCGCTTGGCGGTCAGGATCTGGTACGTCGCGATCGTGACCGGCTTGACCTCTTTGACCTGGCCCGAGTACTCGCCGATCTCGTCCTCGGTGAGCGAGGTGCGCTTGAGCAGCTCGGCCCGCCACTGCCGCGCACTCACCGTGTTGGTCACCAGGATGAGCGTGGTGGTGTCCGCGCGCGCCATCGCGCCGGCGCCGACCAGCGTCTTGCCCGCCCCGCAGGGCAGCACGACGACGCCGGAGCCGCCGGAGAAGAAATTGTCGATCGCCTGCTCCTGGTACGGGCGCAGCGCCCAGCCGTCGGCGTCGTTGAGTTCGATGTCGTGCGGGGTGCCCGGGGTGTAACCGGCATGATCCTCGGCGGGCCAGCCGAGCTTGAGCAGTTCCTGCTTGACCTGGCCGCGCGCCCAGGGCAGCAGCGTCCACTCCGTGGAGGTGCGCCGCACGCCCAGGAACTGGCCGACCTTGGGGCTCCGGGTGATCTCGGCGAGCACGGCGGGATCCGTCGCGGTGATGATCAGCTCGCCGGGCTGGCCGTCGACCTCGGGATCGCGGTCGATGATCAGGCGCCCGTAGCGTCCGACGGTCTCGGTGATGTCGATCGACACCGACTGCGGAACCGGGAACTTGGCGTAGTCGTCGAGCGTCTTCAGCATCGCCTCGGCGGTGTGGCCGGCGGCGCGCGCGTTCCACAGCCCCAGCCGCGTGATGCGGTAGGTGTGCACGAACTCGGGGGCCCGCTCGAGCTCGGCGAAGACCGCCAGTTCGTGCCGCGCCTCTTCCGCTTGCGGGTGGGCGACTTCGAGCAGCACGGTGCGGTCGCTCTGCACGATCAAGGGTCCGTTCACAACCTTCGAGCCTACTGCTGGTTGAGGAGCGCCGAGGGCGCGTGTCGAAACCGCGCTGGTTGAGGAGCGCCGAAGGCGCGTGTCGAAACCCGCAACGACCAACCTGGTTTCGACACGCGGCACTGCGCGTCGAAACTCAACCGGCGGACTTCACCGCCGTGATGCTCGACAGCGGCAGGGTGCGCTCGATGTCGGCCCGGCGATCGCGGGCGCGCAGCCGACCGTTCGCCAGGGCGGCCGGCTCGAGGTGGTACTCGGTCTGCGTGCCGTCGGGCAGCCGGACCTCGACGATCACCGCCGCCTTGTTCTTCACCGCCGACTCGAGTTGGCGCGCCATCCAGGCCGCGCCGGTGTCTTCGGGCGTCGCGGTCGACACCGCCCGCACGCGGGCGATCAGGATCGCGGCCGTGTCGTCACCGGCGGCTCCGCCTGCCCCGGCGCGGCGTTCGCGGCGCAGCTCGACGACGTTCCCCGCCGAATCCTCGGCGACCACCGGGTAACGCGCATCGGCGAGGGTCCAGTAGACCAGCGCCGCATCGAAGCGCGAGAGCAGCCGGTGGTCGCCGTCCGGCGCGAGTGCGAGCGGCGCGAGGGCCTGATCGACTGCGGCCTGGCGCAGGATCGCGGTCTCGTCGGAGCGCACGTAGCTCGACATCCCGAACTCCCGGGAGCCCGCATCTGCCGCGCCGGGGTCGAGCGACCCCACCCGGAGCGAGCCGAAGCGCGCGGCCGTGTCGGTGAGCAGGTAGTCGAGCGGCTGCGGGATGCCGGTCAGCGAGATCGTCCCGAGGAACGCGCGGATCTCGTCGGCGGTCTCCCCGGCGATCAGCGCCCGGGTCAGGCTGGCAGCCGTCACCCGGTAGCTGGACGCGACCCCGCGCGCCTCCACCTCGGCGAAACCGCGCAGCCGGGTGTCGACACTCGCGACCAGCGGCCCGGGCGCGATGATCGACAGGTCGTGCTGCACGTAGACCTGGTCCACCTCGGGCGGGAACAGCGCGGCCATGGCGGTGGATGCCGCATCCGCCCCCTCCACGAGCAGCGCCGCCCCGGGCGTCGAGGGCGTCGATCCGCCGGTGAGCCCGAGCAGCTCCGCCTCGCGGGCGACCGAGGTGAGGCGCTCGCGGATCCACTCGCCGCCCGCCGGGAACAGCCACTGCACGAAGTCGGTCAGCCCCTCGCCCCAGACGGCGTGCGCGCGGTCGCGCAGCACGGCGCGCAACTCATCGGGCAGCCGCTGGAGCCAGGCGTCGGCGAGCCCGGCCCAGCGCTCCAGCCGCGACCCGTCGAGCCAGGCCGTCGCCGACCCGCTCGCCGTCCACGCCCCGCCATCGAGCTGTGCCAGGCCGGCCCGCGAGGCGATGTCGAGCAGCAGGTCGACCTCGTCGCTCTCGAACCCGGTCGCGGCGGCGAGTCGGCGGGCGTCGGGCAGCGCGACGCCTCCGCGCGCGAGTTGGCGGGCGGGCTCGTCGCGCAGGGCGAGCACCAGTTCGGTCACCGCGGTGAGGGTGCCGAACGCGCGATCGCCGGCCCCGCGATCCACGAAGCGCGCATCCGCCTCGCTGACCCGCTCCAGGGCGGCGGGTGGGGTGCTGCTGACCAGTTCGGCGCGCGAGGGCAGGCCGAAGGCCGGCCAGGCGTTCAGCTGGTCGACGACGGCATCCCAGGGCGCGAAATGCCCGGACTCCTCGCCGAGCAGCCCGACCCCCAGTGCGACCGCGGTGCGCTCGGCCACCTCGGCAGGCGTCGCATCGAGCGCGGCGGCGAGTTGCGCGGCGGTCGGAGCCCCGCTGGTCGCGGCGAGTTCGCCCGCCACCGCGATCAGGGCCAGAGTGGGACGGTCGAGCCGCTGCAGTGCCGCCTGCACCGAGGCGCGGTCGAGCAGCGCCTCGGCGAGATCGAAGAAGTCGCGGATGCCCTGCTGCCGAACTCCGCGCTCCGTCACCAGGCGCGCGAGCGCGTCATCGTCGAGGGCGCGCAGCCGGCCGGCCAGCGCGAGAGCGGATCCGCTGCTAGCCGGCATCGCGCGCGAGACGGCTGCGGCGCGTCACGCTGATGACGAGGAAGACGATGAGCAGAACGACCACGAGGGGGAGGGCGATCAACGGCAGAACGGCCGCCGCAGGCCAGGCGCCGGTGGTGAGGTCGAGGTGCGACGCGCGGCCGATCAGGATCGCCACGATCGACAGGATCGAGACGCCCACGAGAGAACCGATCACGAAGGCCAGGACGCGTTCGATACGATTGAGGGGCACACGGGTGTTCTCTGCCACAGCACCAGGATAGGGCCAGCGCCCCGGCCCGATGTCCAGCACCCATAGGAGAGGTCCCCATGCCCACCGGCAAGGTCAAGTTCTACGACGAAGACAAAGGCTTCGGCTTCATCGCATCCGATGACGGCCAAGAGGTCTTCCTGCACGCCTCGGCGCTGCCGGCGGGCACGGTCGTGCGCGCGGGCAGCCGACTCGAGTTCGGCATCGCGGACGGCAAGAAGGGCGCCCAGGCGCTCTCGGTGCGGGTGCTCGACCCGGCCCCGAGCCTCAGCAAGCTGACCCGGCGGTCCGCCGACGACATGGCCATCGTGGTCGAAGACCTGGTGAAACTGCTCGACGGAATCGGCGCCGGGTTGCGCCGCGGCCGTTATCCCGACAAGACGCACGGCTCGAAGATCGCGGCCGTGCTTCGCAAGGTCGCCGACGACCTCGATGCGTGAGAACTCAGCGCGTGACGCCGTGAGCAGCACGCCGGCCGACGTCGCGCGCGCGGCTCTGCTCGAGATCACCCCGGAATCCGACGTCGGCGCACTGGTCTCGGAGCAGACCGACGGCGACGGTGTCACCACGGTCCGGTTCGCGTCGGCGATGCTCGGCTACCCGGACTGGTTCTGGACGGTCAGCGTCGCCCAGCTGACCGCTGAGGACGGGCACCTCGAGGAGCCGACCGTGCTCGAGGCAGAGCTGCTGCCCGGCGAGGGCGCGCTGGTCGCGCCCGACTGGGTGCCGTGGGCCGACCGTCTCGAGGACTACAAGGCCGCGCAAGCCGCGATCGCCGCGGGAGAGCTGGCGGCGGGCGGTGCCGACGCCGACGATGATTCAGACGACGACGATTCCGATGACCCGGACGACGACGACGAGATCGACGACGACATCGACGACGAGCACGGTGACGACGACCTGGGCGACGACCCGGACGACGGCATCGACTTCGAGTCGGACGAGCTAGCGCTGATGCCGGCGGCGGTGGGCGTAGACGAGCAGGATGAGCCCGATGCCGAGCCCGATGAGGACGGTCCAGAGCCACCAGCCGCGCCCGTCCGCAAGCAGCGGGCGAAGAAACAGCAGTAGTCCGCCGAGCGCGACCAGCCACAGCACGAGGCCGACCAGGACCACCTTGCGGTCATCCGTCCTGACCGGCGCGGGATCGGGGCGGCGCTCCGAGTCCTTCAGCCACAGGCGCATGCGCCCAGCCTAGAGCGCGACCCACCCGGTTTCTGATTGCATGTGTCCGTGATGTCACGGTCGGACGACGATGCAGCCGCGGATCGGGTCGAGCGGCCGCCGTTCCACTTCGATGCGCTGAGCATGTACTCCGAGCCCGTCCCGTTCGGCGCCGCGCCCGTGGAGGCGATCGAGTTGATCGGCGAGGTCCCGTGGGAACTCCGCGACGACGTCATCGACGAACCGGCGGACGCGCCGGGGCTGACCGCGGTGCTTCGCGAAGCGCGGCTGCGCATGTTCCGTCCGGAGGAGTGGGAGATCAGAACCGGCCGCGAGCGCGCGTACGGCGCGGAGATGAACTTCTTCGAACTGGCCAGGATCGATTCGGACGATGCCGTCCGCATCCATGAGCAGCGGCTCGGCTATTGGATCAGCTCGCGAACGACCGACGGCGAGCTGGTGCTGGCGCTCGGACGCAGTCGGCGTATCGGCGGAGGGACGTTGCCGGTGCTGATCGCCAAACTCGCCGCGCGCGATTTCTCGCGCTCCGCATCCGGAGCCAGGGTCATGGTCGGTCGCAAGAGCTTCCACTTCGACCTCGCGCCGCAGTCAGCCGCGGGCTGAACCCGCCAGCACGACGTCGATCGCGCGCATCAGGCCGGCTGGTCGAGCGCCGGTCACCCGGTTTCTGATTGCATATGGCGCGGAGGCAGGATGCAGACCTGGGACGTGCCGCTGCGGATCGTGCGCACGCGGTTCAAGTTGCTGTACTTCGCGGCGTGGGTGGCCGCGAGCCTGGTTGAGGGCCTGTTGTTCCGTTTGTTCGTCCCGGAACTCCAGAGGGTGGTCCTGGGAGAACTGACATTCATCGCCCTGGTCTTCGTTGCGGTCCGTTCGTTTCGAGGGGCAAGCGAGCCAATCGATCCTCCCCGCGCATGGTGGCGGATGACAGGAACGGTGCGGTCGGGCGTCGTCCTGGCTGTGCTCATGGTGTGGGGCAGCGCCTCGTTGCTGACGTCGGCCCTGGGTTGGCCCCATCCCTCCAGACTCACCCTGGTTGGCCGGTTCGATGAGGCGGTCAGTGCCGTCGAATACCTGGCGCTCGCGGTGCTCTACGTGAACTCGGCCGTGAGATTGCGTCGCTCGCCGGATCCGGCTGCGCAGAAGCCGGTCGTGCTGGCCGACCCGTTGGAAGGCCTCGACTAGCGGTCTCGGTACGCCGCTTCGCGGCTACTCGACCAGCAAGCTCGCTAGGAGTTCGCGAGTACGAAGTCGATCGCGCGGGTCAGGGCTCGCACGTCATCCGGCTCGATCGCGACGAAGGTCGCGATGCGCAACTGGTTGCGGCCGAGCTTGCGATAGGGCTCGGTGTCGACGATGCCGTTGGCGCGCAGGGTCTTGGCGACGGCCGGGGCATCCACGCTGTCGTCGAAGTCGATCGTGACGACCACCTGCGAGCGGTGCTCCGGGTTCGTGACGAAGGGAGTTGCCACGTCGCTGGCCTCTGCCCAGTCGTACAGGATGCCGCTGCTCTCGCGCGTGCGGGCATCGGCCCAGGCGAGGCCGCCGTTGCTGTTCAGCCAGTCGACCTGGTTCTCCATCAGCAGCAGCGTCGAGATCGCCGGGGTGTTCAGCGTCTGCTCGAGCCGCGAGTTGTCGACCGCGTTCTTGAGGCTGAGGAACTCGGGGATGTAGCGGCCGGACGCGGCGACCCTCTCGATCCGCTCGACCGCGGCGGGCGAGACGAGCGCGAACCACAGGCCGCCGTCGCTGGCGAAGTTCTTCTGCGGCGCGAAGTAATAGAGGTCGGTCTCGGTCACGTCGAAGTCGACGCCGCCCGCGGCGCTGGTGGCGTCGATCACGGTGAGTGCCCCGTCGTCGCCGTGCACGCGCCTCACGGGCGCCATCACCCCGGTGGATGTCTCGTTGTGCGGCCAGGCGTAGACGTCGATGCCGGGCAGCACCTCGACCTCGCTGCGCGATCCGCCGGGAGCGCTGATGAGGTGCGGAGCCTCGAGGAACGGCGCCGCGGCGGCCTGGCCGAACTTGGCCCCGAACTCGCCGAAGGTGAGCATCTCGGCGCGCTTCTCGATCAGGGAGTAGGCGGCCGCATCCCAGAACTCGGTCGAGCCGCCGTTGCCGAGCAGCACCTCGTAGCCCTCGGGCAGCCGGAACAGCTCCGCCAGCCCGCTGCGCACCCGGCCGACCAGGTCTTTGACCGGAGCCTGCCTGTGCGAGGTGCCGAGCAGCGCGGCGTGCGCTGCCAGATGCGCGAGTTGCTCGGGGCGGACCTTGGAGGGGCCGCATCCGAAGCGGCCGTCGACGGGAAGGAGGTCTGCGGGGATCTCGAGCGTCACGGATCCAGCGTACCGATCGTCGGCGGTGCCGCTTTCCGCGCAGGTAGGCTTACCCGGTCCGGTGGCCAGCCTGGGAGCAACGATGACCGATCTCGTCGACACGACCGAGATGTACCTGCGGACGATCCTGGACCTCGAAGAAGAGGGGATCGTGCCGCTGCGCGCGCGCATCTCCGAGCGCCTCGGGCATTCCGGTCCGACCGT
>Ga0207695_10006201_pt1 | contig 15582 bp, 18 predicted proteins | sample KBSC54metaG_FD_184354 | JGI IMG/M metagenome (GOLD analysis project Ga0207695, IMG submission 184354) | Corn rhizosphere microbial communities from Kellogg Biological Station, Michigan, USA - KBS C5-4 metaG (SPAdes) (version 2) | ecosystem: Host-associated > Plants > Roots > Rhizosphere > Soil... | reverse complement strand
AACGTTTATTACTACGCAGATTTTCCATGTCAGGATCGGACTTCAAATTGTTGTAATCATCAAAACCTGCTGCCAATGAACGTTCAAACCATTCAACACCTGCATCTATTTTATTTTCGCGGGAACAAACACAGGCCATATTATAATTCATACTGATGGTAAATACTGCCAACTTTTTTCTCATGTCCTCGGGAAGCTTATTATACCGGCTAAACCAGGCATTGATGGTATCCCCGGCACCTTTATAATCCTTTTTGTCGAAGGAGGCAACGATGTTATCAGTGGTTTTTTGTGAGCTTTGCCTGAAAGCAGAAGTTGCTTTGTCTTCCTGAGCAAGAGCATAAAATGCAGAAAAGCATAAACAAAGGGCAATGATTTTTTTTTTCATGGTTAGGATTTTTTATATAATAGTCGGTTTAAGGTAATAGATAGTTGCATGAGAACTAAACTTTTCTTCTAAAATAAAAAGGTGATGGAACAAATCAAAATAGTGCGTATAGATGATCAATAAAAGCCGCCTGCGCCGGATTGATTTTCTCTTTAGCCGTTTCCAAATCAAACCACGCCGCCTTATCAATCTCCGGAAACGTTTGCTTCTTACCTGATCGCGGAGGCCATTCTAATTCGAAAACGTTGCTCACTACGGTTTCATGATCGATATCTCCCTCAACAGCCCAGGCAAACACCGTTTTACCTCCCTTTTGATGAATAGGTGTCAGTTCCAGAAAATTACCGTCGATACTTTGGCCCGTTTCTTCCAAAAATTCACGTTTGGCCGCATCTAAGGGGTTTTCATCGTCAGCAAATTCACCTTTAGGTATTGACCAGCTCCCATCATCTTTATTTTTAAAAAACGGTCCGCCGGGATGAACAAGGAACACCTGCAATTGATTATCAGCAGTACGATATAATAGTATCCCCGCACTTTGTTTGGCCATGGCAAATAGATTTAAAGCAAGTTAACAAAAGCCAAAAGTTTAATTATTATTTTTGCTTCACTATCAAAACCGAAAAACAAAATGGCCGATAACAACTGGACCCAATTCACGATCAAAGCTGATTTTAATACCGATGTACGCACTATTTACCAGGCATGGACAACACCCCAAGGCCTGGAAAGCTGGTTTTTGCGGAAGGCTAATTTTTATGCTATAGCCGGTAGATTGCGTGGCCCACATGAATCGATCTCAAAAGAAGATGTTTATGAGTGGTATTGGCATGGGTTTGATGACAGCACGGTAGAGAAAGGTGAGGTGCTGGAAGTGAACAGCATCGATTTTTTAAAGTTTACCTTTAGCGGCGGTTCTGTAGTGAGTGTTTCCATCGAAAGCAGGAACGGCCTCACTATTTTGGAACTGACACAAGAAAATATCCCGCCGGAAAACGATCCGCAAAAAAATCTGTTAGTTCAATGCCAGGTAGGGTGGACGTTCTATTTAGCAAATCTGAAATCCATCGTGGAGGGTGGCATCGATCTGCGTAATAAACGCCTGGATATCGGCAGTAATTTTAAATAAATTGGACAATTCAATTCTGATTGCATCGTAACTTCGTCATCGAAAATAAAGCACAAATGTTTACAGGGATTATTGAAACTTTAGGAGAGGTAACCGAACTGCGCCGGGAGCAGGGAAATCTGCATATTACCGTGTCATCATCCATTGCGGCAGAATTAAAGATCGATCAGTCTGTTGCCCACAATGGTGTGTGCCTTACGGTAGTAGCCTTATCTGACGGCAAGCATACGGTAACAGCTATAGACGAAACACTTCAAAAATCAAACATCGGTCACCTTAAAGTTGGCGATCTGGTAAACCTGGAACGCTGTATGCAGATGAATGGTCGCCTGGACGGTCATATTGTACAGGGTCACGTGGATCAAACTGCTATCTGCACCGAATTCAGGGAGATGCACGGCAGCTGGGAATATACTTTTGAATATGATCCTGCAGTTGGCAATGTAACTGTAGAAAAAGGCTCTATCTGTGTGAATGGCATCAGTCTGACTGTAATGAATTCAAAAAAGAACAGCTTCTCTGTAGCCATTATTCCTTACACCTTTGAGCATACCAACCTGCAACAAGTCAAGGTTGGCACAGTGGTAAACCTTGAATTCGATATTATCGGCAAATACGTAGCCCGCCTGATGGGCGTCAGCACTAATGCGATAACTCCTTTAAACGCGATTTAGCATAAGTCAAATAAGTGTTTTGCTTTTGCGGCGGACTGGCCTTAATATATTTCCGGTAGTATTTGGCTGCAATGGCCTTGTTCTTCAGTTCTGAATCATACAGATTAGCCAATACATAATAGGTGATCAAAGGCTTGTTGTCATATAACAGGCTTTTCTGATAAGCATTCACCGCTTTATTTAGCTTGTGGAGTTTGTCGTATGAATCGCCCATCTCGGCATAATAAGAATTAACATTTGATGAAATAGCAGATTTTATAGCTTTATTTAAATATTCTATAGCTTTTTCCTGATCGTGGAGTGCTTTGTAACTCATGGCAGTATAATAATAGGAGGTTTCACTTGTTGTTTTATTAGTTTCGAGAATTTCAAATGCCGAAATACATTCTTTGTATCGTTTCACCATAAAATAAGAGGCGCCCAATATGTTTATCACTTCGCTGGACGTTGGCGCCACCAAACATTAGTGTTGACACAGGGAAATAGTTTGTGGAAACCTTTCTAATTTGTAGTTTATTATTGCCTTTTGGTTAAGCAACAGCAGATTAGCTGTATCTGCCGCAAGCGCTTTGGAAACAATGGTGTCAGCTTTTGGATACAATTTTTGATTGATGAAGATCGTCGCCAGATCGGCCGCCACATCCGGGTCAACGGGGTTAATCTGATTTGCTTTTTGCAGGTAGTTACTATCCGCTTTAAGATTACCAATATTATAAGATATCGTGGCTAATTGTTTGTATACATTGAAATTGGTGCTGTCTTTTTCCAATATCTTCTTAAAATAAACCAAGGCTTTCCCGTTGTTACCTCTCCTTAAATTGAGATTGCCCAAATTGTACAAAAGAGAAATGCTGGTAGAATCTTTTTGGTAAATGCGCAAATAATAGCCTTCCGCATCAGTCAGTTTACCTGCCATTTGAGACGTGTATGCAAGGCTGGAAAGCACTTTAGCATCTGTAACGGGTTCAGGATTTGCTTTCTTAATATAATCCAACGCATCGGCAAAGCGCTGATTTTGGTAGTATTCAAGCAATAAAGCATCGCCGCTTTTATCAGTTTGTTGGGCAAACAAGCTATTGGCAACACAAATAAGAAGAATAGGTAAGAGGTATGTTTTCATTAAACTAAATTATTAGTTTGTGATTGAAAATGCAAGAGGTTAAACAAAATGTCTCCTTTTTGGTTGTCAATCTAACAACAATTGATTTAATTATGGATAAGATTAGAAAGTTTGAGTTGATGGAAAAGATTGTTCATGAGTTGGAGGATCTTAAAAACAGTCAGCAGGCCATTATACAAAAGTTAGCCAAAATAGAAGTGGACAACATTGACCTGGGCGATAAGCGCCTGGAGAAAGACCTGCCTGATATGCACCAGCGTGTATCGGATAACCTGGATGCAATCGCCGGCCTGCTGGACGATTTTGCACAGAAGACTGACCAATACAACAATCAGAACAACATTGCAGCTTTAAAGGAGCAGGAAGCTCTCAACAAGTGAAGAAAAAAATAGTCTCCGGAACGGGGACTATTTTTTTGCCGCATCAGTGTTGAATCTGTATATAGCCATGTAATAGTTCTTTTTATCAAATTCTTTTACTGCACTAGGATCAGAACTGATTATTTGTTTCAAATTTTCCATTGTACATCCTACTATAGGGCCGTCATTCAATTGAAGTCCTACAATGGTACTGGGTTCAAAAAATACGCTTTCCTGTTCACTGAGGTAAGAATATGCTTTTAAATGATCCGATATAACCGGAAACATCCAGCAGCTGTCCCTAGGAATACCTGCGCCAACGCCATTTCCGGCATCAGTTCGAAATATAAATCGGGTGTCACCTGGATAAATTCTTTTATTACGATGTATAGAATCGGATCTTGGGAAGCTTTTATCTACAAAAATCAAGTAATTGGTTCTAAGCATGGTGTCGGTATGAATGCTCGACCTTACGGTTTTTCTGGTATTATCTTTAAATACTACCAGGTAAGGAAATTCTCCATTTTCATAAATGGTATGAATTCCATCAAATTTCATTGGCTTATTGTGCGTCACATAGCTTGCGTTAACAGCACCAAGTACACTTGCACCTACAGTGACTTGTGCAATTAAACTCTGTGAGAAAATAAAAAAGGACCAAAATAAACAGAGCAAAAAAGGTTTAGCAGTAAACATATAAAGATTTAGCTTACTCAAATATAAGAAAACTAAATCTCTATTTCAATTACTCTATACTCTTACCCTTCATGGCAGAGCTGATCGCCTGGTCCATCAACCGTTCTGCAAACGGACGGGTGAACTCGTTCACAGCATCGGCCTTTTTCAGGATAAGATCTTTATCGCCGCTGGTGAGGGCTTCTTTTAATTCATTTAACAATTTCTGAGTTTCACTGATCTCGGCGATGGATACATAATCAGCATTTTTTTGAAGGAAACGTTCGACCGTATAGACCATTTGCTCGCCTTCGGTGCGGGCTTCAATCAGCATACGCTGGGCCACGTCATCCTTAGCGTGGGTGATGCTGTCAAGCAGCATTTGCTCTACCTGGTCATCGGTGATACCGTAGGTTGGTTTTACTTCCACTTCCTGTTTCACGCCTGAGCGCAGTTCAATAGCTTGTATCTTTAAAATACCATCTGCATTTAGCAAGAAGTTAATATCCACTTTGGGCAGGCCAGCAGGCATGGCCGGGATTCCTTTAAGATCAAACTCCGCCAGCTTGCGGTTCTCCTTAATCAAATCACGTTCGCCCTGGTAAACGGCGATCTTCATATTTACTTGCCCGTCGATAGAGGTTGTATACTGTCGTCCAGCTTTGGTGGGCACCTTTGAGTTACGCGGGATGATGACATCCATCAATCCGCCCATCGTTTCGATACCTAATGACAGCGGCGTAACGTCCAGCAATAAGATATCTTTTCGGTTGCCCGCCAGAATATCAGCCTGTATAGCAGCGCCCAGGGCAACTACCTCATCGGGATTTAAATCATCATGAACTGGTCTCGCAAAAAAGTCACCCACCATTTTCTTAACCAGAGCAGTACGTGTTGAACCGCCTACCATTACCACCTCATTAATGTCGCCGATATCCAGCCCGGCATCTTTCAATGCATTGTGGCAACATTGGATGGTTTGTTGAACCTTTGGCAAGATCAACTGCTCAAAGGTATCACGCGAAATAGTACACCAGATATCGCCAATCTTTTCGTTAAACAAACTTTGATGAGCAAAGGCTTTTTTAGCCTCCTCGGCTTTTAAGCGTAGTTGCTGAGCGAGTTCTCGGTTAGAAGCTAATTCAGCTTTATCCAATTGATTCTGTTCGATCCAGTATTCAACAATGGCACGGTCAAAATCATCGCCACCTAAAAAGGTATCTCCGTTGGTAGATAATACTTCGAAGATGCCGTTCTGAATCTGCAGGATGGAAACATCGAATGTGCCTCCTCCTAAATCATAAACTGCGATTGTTTTGGTTTCTTCGGGATTTAAGCCAATACCATAAGCCAAACTTGCCGCTGTTGGTTCGTTCACGATACGTAACACATCCAGGCCAGCCAGTTTACCGGCATCGCGCGTAGCCTGGCGTTGGGAATCGTTAAAATAAGCCGGGACGGTAATCACTGCACGGTTAACCGGGGTTTTCAGTGCGTGTTCGGCGCGTTCTTTTAATTCCTTTAGGATCAAACCCGAAAGCTCGATAGGGGTATAGAACCGATCACCCACCTTGATTTTAACCAGGCTTTCGGTATCGTCGTCTATTACTTTATAAGAGAAGAAGTCCTTGTAGTTTTCAATGTCATGATAAGAACGGCCCAACAACCTTTTCACAGAGAATACAGTATTCTGTGGATCTGTTACCAAGTAGTTTTTAGCTTCGTTTCCTACTGTTATTTCATCCGCCGGGCCAAAATGCACCACCGATGGCACCAAAACACCCTTGCCTATATCATTGATCACCTTTGGATTTTTATCCGGATCAATGAAAGCCACGAGCGAGTTGGTAGTCCCAAGGTCGATACCTACAATAATATCTTCCTTTTGCAGAGAGCCTGTTGCCAGGTTGATGGAAATTTTAGCCATGATAGTTCAATAACAATCGGCAAATGTAGGCAGTTTTGAATAACGGAGTGTCTTTTGAATATCTATTTTTCAATTTATCATAAACTAAGCGGTATCTTTTTGTGTTATTTTCGCGAATTGCTCGTATAAGATAATTCACGTTCAGCTAAAATTATTACTTTCACTTTGATGCTCGTTCTGCCGCTGTTCCGCTCTCAATTGCAATCGAAATATAAGTTTTGCTTTTTACTGGTACTCGCTATCGCTACTGCTACCCTAACAAAGGCTCAGCAATTCGGCGGCAACCCGCCGTCAATTCAATGGAACCAGGTGAATACAAAGGCGGCCAAGGTAATTTATCCCCGCGGACTAGATTCTGCAGCAATGGAAGTGGCTAATATCGTTCAGCAGATGAACAGCACTATTCAGCCTACTATCGGCTATAAGCAAAAGCAGATCAGTATCGTGCTTCAAAATCAAACCACTATTGCGAATGCCTATGTGGGTTTGGCGCCTTTTCGTAGCGAGTTTTTCCTCACCCCTGAGCAAAATAGCTTTGACGTCGGCAGCTTGTCCTGGCCAAAACAGTTGGCCATACACGAGTTCAGGCATGTACAACAGTATAACAACTTTAATGTTGGTGCCTCAAAACTGATGCGAATCCTTTTTGGCGAGGGAGGGCAGGTATTAGCAAATGAGCTTTCGGTACCTAACTGGTTTTTTGAAGGGGACGCTGTTTTTAATGAAACTTTAGTAAGCAACCAGGGCAGGGGCCGGTTGCCTTATTTTTTTAATGGTTACCGGGCCATCTGGGCTGAGGGAAAGAACTACAGCTACATGAAACTGCGCAATGGCTCATACCTGGATTATACTCCAGACTGGTACCCAACCGGATATATGTTTGTTGCCTATGGCCGTGAGAGGTATGGAGATGCTTTCTGGAAAAATGTATCCCATGACGCTGCGGCTTATCGTGGCGGTTTTTCGCCATTGCAAAGGGCGATAAAAAAATATTCCGGTAAGGACTTTAGTCAATTCAGGCAAGATGGCTTCGATTTTTTTAGAAAACAATTTAACAGCGATATAAAACCAATACCGGCGAATTCCATTGTAAAATCTCAGCATTTTGTTGCTGACGAGGAATACCCTGCTTATGTGAATGACACCACGCTTATTTATATGAAAAACACCTACAATCATCTGCCGGTGTTTGTGATTAAAAGCAGGGGTACGGAAAGAGATATTAGCGTTCGGAGCGTTTCGCTGGATAATTATTTCGCTTACCATAATGGCAAAGTAGTGTACGCTGCCTACCGCCCCGATCTGCGCTGGACTTACCGGGATTTTAGCGAGTTGATGGTTCTAGACATAAAAACCGGAAAAGAAAAGCGCATCACCAATAGCACTAAGTATTTCTCGCCATCGTTCAGTCCGGATGGCAAGACCATTGCTGCAGTACAGGTAAACCCGTCAGGGAAGAGCACTATTCACCTGGTTAATTCATCTAATGGGAAGTTTATTAAAGCCTTTGGTAATCCCGAAAAACTGTTTTTTACCTATCCCCAATATTGCGGTAATGACAAATTGATCACAGCGGTTCGCAATCAAGCGGGCAAGATGTCGCTGGCGCTGATTGATATTGCTACCGAAAAAACACGCTACCTGCTGCCTTTTTCCTATCAGCCCATCGGGTTTATCAATGTTAAGAATGATATTGTTTATTTCACAGCCACATCGGGGATAAATGATCGTTTATATGCGTTGAACATCAACTCGGGTAAGTTATATGAGCTCAAGAATGATCAGCAGCCGGGCTTTATTGGTAATTATCAACCTGCTGTTTCAGATAAAAAATTTGCCAGGGTTGGATTTACCGCTGTTGGTTATCAGATCAATGAGCTAGATAAAAAGGATTTAAAATGGGAAGATATTGGGCCTGCTATTCCCGGTAGCTTATCGGATATGGGCATCACTGCGTTGGACAAAAATTCAGCGTCCGACTTGCTGGCCACAGTGAAGCCGGAACCATTAGAAGTAACCAAGTACCCAAAAGCGTATCATCTATTTAATTTTCACAGCATTATCCCCGATCTGAGCGATCCCGATTATCGAATAGCGATAGTAGGAGAGAATGTATTGAATACCTTCCAGTCGCAACTGGCATTTACTTACAACCGTGACGAGCAGTATAAAGAGTTTGGTTTTGATGCGGTGTACGGCGCCTTATTTCCATATCTGAAGGCGGGTGTTGATTATACCATTGATCGTCGTGGATTATATAAAGGAAGCAACGTTTACTGGAATGAGACCGATCTGCATGGTGGGCTTGAAGTGCCGTTAAATTTTAGTCAGGGTAAAAATATTACAGGATTGGATGTGGGTAGCGCTCTGTATTATACTCAAAACAATTTCCAGGCGCCATACCGCAGTATTTTACCTTCGCGCAGCTATTTATATGTGAGCAATTATGTGGTGTTTAGTAATCATGTCCAGCAGGCCAGACAGAATATTTACCCGCGTTTGGGACAGAGCTTAACGCTATCCTACAAATCGGCCATCAGCAGCTTTACTAACGACCAGTTTTTAGCCAATGCTAACTTGTTTTTCCCGGGCCTATCAGTCAACCACAACCTGGTGATCAATGCCGTCTATCAGCAAAAGGATGGCAATAATGGTATCAGCTTTTCTAACAACTTCCCATTCTCCAGAGGATACTTTGCTGAAAATCTTCACAAAATGGATAAGATCGGTGCTGACTACCACCTGCCCATAGCTTACCCGGATGCGGGAATAGGCAATACAATTTACTTGCTACGTTTACGGGGCGATTTGTTTTATGATTATACCCGCGCTTCAGACACCTTCCTCGATGGCAGCAAGTTTAAGAATTTCAGATCGACGGGGGCCGCGGTATTTTTCGATACTCAATGGTTTAACCAGGTTTCTATTTCTTTTGGTTTCAGATATAGCTATTTGCTAGATGAGGATATTTTCGGCTATACAGGGCGCAATCGTTTTGAGATTATTTTGCCGGTAACGTTTTTTTAAATTAGTGAATTAGTGAATGACTGAATTAGTGAATGAATTGCGTTCAGAGCTTTGAGAGTACAATCTTTCCCAATTGAATTTGCTTACGATTCAATATCGTCGCCTTCTGTATTCTATTAGACATATAACCCAATTGTAATTGCGCTGGAAATTTTTCTGTGTCACATTTTAGAAGGACGGTATCTTTCGATATGTATTTCCATCTTCCATTACATGTCGATTGCCCATCAAAAAATCTGTAATCAAGTATAAATGTGCTGTCGCCTTTCAACATTAAAGTTTGTTTAAAATCTTTGCCAGATTCAGAATATGTGCCACTTATACTCTTATGCAGAGAACATGATGTTAGTAATAATATAATCAAAACGCATATTAGATTTCTTCGCATCATATAATATCACAATTTGAAATCAATCACTCATTCACTAAATCACTAATTCACTAATTATTCTCCATTGGCAAGCCGTATAATTTCCTTAACCTTATTCACATTCGTCATCAAAATGCTGTATTCATCCAGGTGATCCCGGTTTAGGATAATGTGATCATTGTGATATTGCATCTGGCTTTTTACCGGACCTCTGGCTGATGAGTGAATCTCTTTAGCTTTGGTATAGTGGATCAAGTCGGCAACAGTGCTTTCGCTTACACCACTTCCTGGCATTATGATAATACGGCCTGCAGCCTTTTTTAAAAGGTGAGCGATCACATTTGCGCCCTCGATGGCTGTGCTTCTGCCGCCTGAGGTAAGAATGCGCTCGCAGCCCATAGCGATGATTTCTTCGAGAGCTTTATCCATGTCATTGCACATGTCGAACGCACGGTGGAAGGTTACCCCAAGACCTTTGTCTGTCGCCATCTTTATCAGCTCAGCGCAGCGTTTTGTATCGATGCTTCCGTCCGGATTCAGAATGCCGATCACCACGCCATCGCAGCCTATATCTATACAATTCTGCACATCAGTCTTCATGATCTCAAATTCGGTATCGGAGTATAAGAAATCACCTTCGCGAGGGCGGATCAGTACATACAATTTGATATGAAGCATCTTACGCGCCAATTTGATCTGGCCATAAGATGGGGTGGTGCCGCCTTCGCCCAGGTTGTCGCACAATTCAACACGTATAGCACCGCCTTCCTGCGCCGCAAGGGCAGAGGTGAGCGTATTTGCACAGACTTCGAGATTGATCATTTTTGGTTCATAGTTAATGGTTCATAGTTCATAGCTATGAGTTTTTTTAAAGTGAGTTTCTCAGAAGTGATCAATAGAAGCTTTTTCCTTTAACTAATAAGTCTTGTTTATCTGCATTGCAAACAGCAAAAGAAAAACCCTGCTGAATAGCATAGGCACCATACTCACCTTTTTTGTTAATTGCCAGGAAACCTACCTGGATATTCTTAGCTGTTTCCGGCTTCTTTTTGATAATGCGGTTAACAGCTTCCTTGCAAGCATCCTCCGGTGACAGTCCCTGACGCATCAGTTCAACTACCAGGAAGCTACCCACATTACGGATCACTTCTTCTCCGACACCAGTTGAAGTAGCGCCCCCAACTTCGTTATCGACATAAAGTCCAGCTCCAATGATCGGGCTGTCGCCTACGCGGCCGTGTAGTTTGAAGGCCATTCCACTGGTGGTACATGCTCCTGAGATATTGCCTTTGGCATCCAGGGCCAGCATGCCGATAGTGTCGTGATTGTATTGATTGCCAGGTGCGTGCTGCTTATTTTCAATATTCATCACCGGGCTGTATTTGGCTGTTTTCAGCCATTGTTTCCATGCCTTTTCCGATTCTGGAGTTAAAAGTTTTTCGCGTTTAAAGCCCTGCTCAACCGCAAACTGTGTCGCGCCATCGCCAACCAGCATTACGTGCGGGGTTTTTTCCATCACCAGGCGGGCTACCGAAATGGGGTGTGCAATATTTTCAATTGCAGCTACGGAGCCGCAATTACCGAATTCGTCCATAATACAGGCATCCAACGTGACATGTCCGTCACGGTCGGGGTAACCGGCGCGGCCTACGGTATGGTTGTTCATGTCCGCTTCAGGAACGCGTACACCGGTTTCGACAGCGTCTAACGCGCGGCCGCCTTTTTCGAGTACCGTCCATGCTGCTTTATTGGCAGCTATGCCAAAATCCCAGGTCGAAATGACGATTGGCAGTATAGACGCAGGTGTAGAAATTAAAGTTTTAGCGAATGCTGATTTAGATAATGCTGCCAGTGAAGCACTCGCAGCCGATAGTTGGATAAATTTACGACGATTAAACATGTTGCTAATATAGAGAGTTTGGATCAGTTTTGTCCGTTACGAACTTATTGGCCGGCTGTGTTCATCATCGCTCTTACCTCAACACTTCCCCCAAGGTCAAAAACCGGGCATTTATTAGCGATAACTTTGGCGGCTTCAAGATTGTCAGCTTTAATAACTAATACCGAGCTCACCAGGTCATCATTGGCGACGTAGGGAATGGATTTGATGGATTTGTTTTTTCCGGAAATCGTCGCCCCTTCATCAGTTGGACGGTAGCCTGCTACCAGGTCGCCCGACTGCGCCAGGTTACCCATATATTCCCGCCATTTTTTTATGTTGTCTTGAATTTCTTCTTTGGATGACGGCTTAAAGGTAGTTTTAAACCTGACGATCATCAGGTATTGTGATTTGGTTTTTTCCTGTGCGAATAGGCAAGTGCATGCAAATAGGAATGCCATCGCCAGAATGAGCTTTTTCATGTTATGTGAGTTAAGGCTTATTGTTCAGGGTTAATATCATCCTCAGATAAGGGATTTTCTTCGGACAGAATTTCCTCGCATTTTTCTACATCCCTGGCAAACACTTTCAATTTGATGCCACCCCCGCCTTGATTGTATACAGGGTACAGTATACCCAAACTTTCATCTGCTATAAAGGAAAGGATGCCATTTGCCTCCAGTTTGGTCCGGATGATCTCAGCTTCCATAGGGTTGTAGTAGGTGCGGAATGTTATTATTTCATCGTCTTTTTGCATCATTGGTGTCGTTGTTTAAAAATAGCTTTGATGTAAATCAAAACCGATTCAAAAATGAGAATTTGTTTTGGTTAATTTGAATAATTATGAACCGCATCGACCGTATATCTGCTATTCTCATCCACCTGCAATCGCGCCGCGTTGTTAAAGCCGGCGATATTGCCGAACGTTTTAATATCAGCCTGCGCACCGTTTACCGTGATATCAAAACGCTGGAAGAAGCAGGCATACCCCTGATTGGCGAGGCTGGCATCGGCTATTCTATTATGGATGGCTACCGTTTGCCACCTGTGATGTTTACGCGCGAAGAAGCGACAGCTTTCCTGACAGCGGAAAAACTGATGGAAAAGCTAACCGACCCATCTTCTGATGAAAACTATAAGTCGGCCATGTTTAAAATACGCTCCGTGCTGCGCATGTCTGAAAAAGATTTCCTGGAAAATATTGACGGTCATATCGAGGTATTGAAAAGCCGTCGTGTTGCTCCCGGCACCAGGCTCGACTTGAACCCATTACAGATCATCCTGAAAGGAATAGGCGAGCGGCAAGTATTGTCCATCCATTATTTCGCAATGCATAATCAGCAGAAAAGTGAACGTTGTATTGAACCTGTTGGCGTGTTTTATCTCGATAATTACTGGCACCTGATCGCCTGGTGCCGCCTGCGCGAGGATTACCGTGATTTCAGGCTCGATCGCATTTCAAACATTTCTCTTACCGGTGAGCGCTTCAGAACACAACACCCAAATTTGAGTGAATATATCCAGGAGTCAGCAAAGGAAAAGAATATGCAAGCGATAACGATAAGGGTCGAAAAGAAGATACTTCAATATTTAAACGAACAGAAATATTATAACGGCTTTGTATCGGAGAAAGAGGTGGACGGCATGATGGAAATGACTTTCCTGACCAGCTTTATAGAAGGCTTTGTTCGCTGGATAATGATGTATGGGGATATGGCCGAAATTGTCAGTCCGTGTGAACTGAAAACGAAGTTGAGAGATCTGGCTGGAGTCATTCACGAGAGAAATAAGGTGTAACAGTCAGAATAGTTCCCCAACGTTGACAAATAGTCCTCTCGAGCCCTGACGCCCGAAACCATAATCGATAGACACATTTGTTTTGGATACCTTGTTGAGCTTTATCCGCAGACCTGGGCCAAACCCTGGTTGTATGGACTGCAGCGGTGTACCCGGGGCACCTGAAAATGACTGCAGATTTAAGAAAAATACTCCACCAAACAACCCGTTCCTGGTTATCCTGTAACGGTATTCGGTTTCAAAATAAACCTCCTGCGCGCCGCGAAACCGTCCCTGTATATATCCTCTACCGTTGCTCGAGTACGGATCCCATTGGGTACTTGGCAGATCAAGGTAAGGTGGCTTACCGTTGATCACCAGCCAGTCGTAGTTCCAGAAAGCGATCACATTTTTGGAACTGGCAGGGAACCTGAAATATTTACGCATGTCAAAGATGATCGAATGCCATCCCGACGTACTACCCAGAAAGCGATAGTTGTCTCTAAACTGAAACGCAGCAAAGACGCCTGAGGACGGATTGATGGAATTGTCGCGGCTGTCGAACTCAGCGTTCAGCGTATACCCTGTAGATGTTGTATGGCTTTTACCGCCATAAAGTGCAAAATCAGACGGGGCTAACCCGTTGAGATTACCTTTCTCTGAAATCTTAGTATGAGCGTCGATGATATATCCGGCACCTACCAGGAAATTTCCGGTGACCTTTCTTAACAAGGTTTCATAAAAGCGAATGAAGTTGTAATTAAGCGGATCTTCATTCCTAATATTGGAATTACTGCCTAGGCCAAATGTGCTTTGCGGATATTTATAAAAACGGTAATCGCCTATCAGTTCGTAATTGTTTTTATTCAGCCATATCTCCGATTCAACCTGGAAGGTAAGCTGTTTATTCTGACTATATCCTGTGATACCCGTAATCGTCGATATTTTGTTTTGTGTATCAGTCCTGAATGCGACATTTCCCGTTAAGCTGACAACCAACTTGGATACCAGGGTGTAACCAATAGCAGGAATTGCTGAAAACTCAGGTTTCGTACTAACTGGCTTTATAATTTTCGAGGTGTCGGGTTTTTTATGAAGCACCCGCTTTGTAATATCAATAAGATCTATCTGCGCAACTTTATTGGTGTCGCTTTTTTGTTTAGAAAGAGTATCCGAAGGGTGCAAATAGTGATAATTCTTTATGCGCTGCGCATAGACACATTGTACGCATAGAAGCAGCGCAAAAGGAATAAGGCATATTTTAGTCATCTATAGGGGTAACGTTTGATCGAATATACTGTTTAGGTTGATGTTAAATCGATAAGTCTGTTGACATAGGGCTGTCATTTTGCAGTTCTTTCTTTGCATCATGGAAAACAAAGAGAGGTACTGGATAACGGTTGTTTCCAAAGATCATATAAAACGTGGTGTCGCCGGCGGTTTCATGCAGGCTAACCATGGTAAACCCGGAGCGTTAAAAAAGCTTCATGTGAACGACTGGGTGATATTCTACTCGCCAAAAGTAACTTATGAGGGCGATAAAAAACTACAGGCTTTTACCGCAATAGGGCAGGTAAGCGGGAATGAGATATATCAGCACAAAATGTCGGAAAACTTTACTCCATATAGGAGGGATATCCAATACTATTCATGTAAGGAGACGCCCTTTATGCCCCTGATCCCGCAAATGGAGTTTATTAAAGATAAAAGAGCCTGGGGATATCATTTCCGGTTCGGCTTTTTCGAGATAGGAAAAACTGATTTCGAGCTGATCCGTTCGAGAATGTTAGATGCTAATCATTTAAAAATCAATTCATAGAACCATGGAAAACTTAAGTTTGACAACATCTATTGATGTAAACGCGCCGGCAGCAAAAGTTTGGGAAGCGCTAACCAACCCCGAAATCGTTAAAAAATACTTCTTCGGTACCAATGTAAAAACCGATTGGAAGAAAGGCAGTCTTATTATTTGGGAAGGGGAGTGGGAAGGCAAAAGCTACCGCGATAAAGGCGAGATACTGGATATTGATCCGGGCAAGTCGGTAAAATACAATTACTGGAGCACCATGTCGGGCACCGAAGATAAGCCCGAGAATTACCAGGACATTACCTATGACCTGAAAGAGCAAGACGGTAAAACCACTCTGAACATCACCCAGGATAATATAAAAAATGAGGAATCCAAAAACCATTCGGAGCAAAACTGGCAATGGGTTTTTGGTAAGATGAAGGAAATGGTGGAGAATGGTGAAGTTTAA
>Ga0207695_10006200_pt1 | contig 15584 bp, 16 predicted proteins | sample KBSC54metaG_FD_184354 | JGI IMG/M metagenome (GOLD analysis project Ga0207695, IMG submission 184354) | Corn rhizosphere microbial communities from Kellogg Biological Station, Michigan, USA - KBS C5-4 metaG (SPAdes) (version 2) | ecosystem: Host-associated > Plants > Roots > Rhizosphere > Soil... | reverse complement strand
AGCCGGGCGTCTCCGGGTGCCCTGTCGTAGAGATTGCGGAACGCCCGATAGAAGGTCGGCAGGCTCTCGAACCCGCAGGCGAAGGCGATGTCCGTGACCGACGCGGCGGGCCGGCCGCGCAGCATCCGGTACGCTGCCTGCGCGCTTGCGCGACAGCGTGCGGGCGAAGCTGGCGCCCGTGCGCTCGAACACGATGTGCAGCTGCCGCACCGAGATGCCGAGCATGCGCGCGACCGCGATCGGCGTCAGATCCGGGCGATGGAAATGGCGCTCCATGATGCCGAGCGCGGCGTGGCGAAGGCCGGCGCGCACGGCCGCCCGGACCTCGGGCGTCCGCGACGGCAGCCGGTCGCGCAGCGCCAGGGCGAGGCGGGCGATATGGGCGATGTCCCCGCCGGGATCGGCGGCGTCCGGCCGGTCGGCGGTCAGGGCGTCGAACAGCGCCCGGAAGGGGGGCAGGATCGGGCTGTCCGGCACCGGCCTGGCCGAGGACAGGTCGTCGATCGGCGTGCCGAGCGTCAGGGCGTCGTCGATCGGGACCTTCAGCAGGCGGAAATGAAAGTCCCCGTCGCCATGCGGGCGCGCGGCATAGGGCTGGTCCGAATGACCGATCGTCAGGTCGCCTTCGCGGATATGCTCGATGCGATCGCCGCCGATGTCGAGCGCGCCCGGGCCGCGCACCTGCAATCCGATGCACAGGCTGTTCCCGGCGATGCGGGCGATGTCCGATCGGGTGCGGCTGAGATCATAGGCCGAGGCCCGCATGTCCGAGGCGATCGCGGTGCCGATCCGGCGTGCGCGGAAGACGCCGTGGAACGCCTCGCGCCGCTCGCGCGGCAGTTCGATCGTCACGCCGAACAGGTTCCTGGCCCGCATCTCCCGCCATTGTTCGAAACGCTGGCCGGGCGGGAGGCCGTCCGTGGAGAAATCGAGCATCTGCCATCGCCCCGACAGGATGATGAACCCTCGCCGGCCGCCATGGCGCAGCGCGCGCCGTCAATCCAGCCCCGATGCCCGCCCGGCGCACATCGTTACGAAAAAGTAATGATATCGCCGTCGAGGGGCATCTCCAGGCGATGCGTGCTCGGCGACGGCCGTGGCGAGGGCGGCGGGCGGTCCGGATCGAGCATGTCCTCGATCCGCTTGCCCCGATCGCGCACCGTGAAGGCATCGATCACGAACGGCAGCCCCTGCGATTGCTCGAACGTGGGCCGGTCGCTGATGTGGAAGTGGAGATGGGGCGCGCCCGCGGCGCCCGTCTGGCCGAGATGCCCGATCACCGCGCCGCGCCGCACGCGCTGCCCGATGCTGACCGCCAGGCTGCCGGATCGCAGATGGGCATAATGGGCGTAGCGGCCCGGCGCGATCCGCAGCACGACGAAATTGCCGTAGAGCGTCCGGTTGGTGAGATCGTCGGGCGTGTCCTGCGGCGCCAGCGGCGTGCCGTTCGCGATGCCGTCGCGCGCGTCCACCACCACGCCGTCGGCCACGGCGAGCACGTCGCCGCCATAGCCGATCCAGTCCTCGTCGGTGGTCGCCGCCGGGGAGGCGCGGGGGCCGCGAAAGGCATGGTCGCCGTCGTCGAGCCCGAACCAGTCGATCGCGAACCGCTGGGGATCGGACAGCGTGCCGTTGATGGCGACCATGCTCCCCCAATGGTGCGACAGGCGATTGCCCGGCCCCTCCGCCGCCAGCCAGCGGCCGCCCCGCAGCGGCGCCGCGATCCGCACCGGGGCGGCCTCGATCACCGGCGTGCGGATGTCGTCGGCGCGCTGCAGGGCGCCGGCGCCGGTGCGAAAGACCAGCTGGTGGCGCAGCGCGCGCGGCGGGATGCCGGCGGGCAAGGTCAGCCACAGGAAGAAGGTCTTGCTCCGGCCCGAGGCGATCGGGACGCCGTCTTTGGGGTCATCCTCCTGGGGCGGTTGCGCGAGCAGGGTGCCGATCGCCGCGCCGTCGAGCGTCTCCAGCGGCGTCCGGGCGTCGTCGGCATAGATGGCGATGCGGACCAGCGTGAGCGGATCGGTATCGGACTGGAAGCTGGTGATCCGCAGTTCGTAGGCGAGGTGGCGGGTACCGTCGCTGCCGCGGACCGGCTGCGGCGCGGCGACGATCCGGGCTTCCACCTGGGCCTGGTGGACGGGCGCGTCCTGGTGCCGCGGCGCGACGGGGGACGCGGGCGGCGGCGCGGCGGCGCCCGACAGGATGGCTGCGAGCAGGATGGCCAGATGACGTGTCGAGGCAGAGTCCATCCGGGCTCCGATCGCAGGGGCGGATCGTTGACAGAGGACGGCTGCGCGAGCGCGTCAAGCCCCTATCCTCGGCTCTCCGGCGGTCAGTCCCTCGACAAACGGATGTCGATGTCGCGATCGATGAAGGTCCATTCCGGCGTCGCGCGCAACTGGCCGAGCATCTCGTCGAAGGCGGCCTCGCTCTCCGGCGCGAAGTCGAGGAAGCCCAGGAAGTCGAACGGCTCCTGGGTGGCGAAGTCGCGGCAATGCAGGAGGCGGCGCGCGACCGCCGGCAGATAGCGCATGCCGATGGCGATGTGGTGGGATTGCTCCTCGAGGATCGCGCGGCGCTCGTCCTGGGTCAGGCCCCACCATTCGGCGGTCTTGCGCAGCAGGATGAGCGCCGAGCGGGTCGCCTCCGGCCGTCCGATCGGGGCCTGTCTGGCGATCAGGTCGGCCTTTTCGGGGCGGGTGGTGTAGCGGTCGTGGGTGGTGGTGCCGCGCAGCATCCAGCGGGCCGTGCCCGGCGTCGGTGGCGTGCCCGGAACGACGGCGATGCGCGCGACCCGTTCGATCGGATCGCCGCGCAGCGTGGTGTGCGCGGTCACCGTCCATTCGCCCTCGGATCCGCCGAGGAAGTTCGTGATCCGGGGATTGGCGAGGCTGGTTTCGGGGGGCGTCATGATCATCTCCGTCAGGAGGGGAAAGGGAGAGGCGCCGCGCGGGGCCGCCCGGTTCACGGCGCGCCCGTCGCCTCGTGCGCGATCGCCCCGAGGGCGCCCGCCATCGCCGCGACGACGGGATGGATGCCGTCGCCGAGGCCGTGGCGGGCGGCGAGGAAAGCGGGATCGTCATAGGAGAGGCATGTCGCGCCGGCCTCGTCCTGCCAGACGAGCGCCTTGAGCGGCAGGTCGATCCCGATCGTCTGCGCCGCCTGCATCAGCGGCGTTCCGCCCTTGGCCGCGCCGAAGATCAGCAGATCGGTCGGCCGCAACGCCAGGCCGGCCGCCGCCGCACCGTCGGCATGGTCGATATGGGCGAACACGGTCATCCCGCGCGCGCGGACCGCCGCCGTGAGCCGCTCCATCGTCTCCTTCGGCGCGAACGCGCTGGGAACCGTGATCAAGCCGGTGACAGTCATCGCATATCCTCCTGACGTCGACCGATCGAACGCCGGCCTGCCATAGCCTCCATCCACGGCGATACGGTGACGCGCCCGAACAGGGAAGACCATCGGTTCGGATGCAGCGTCCCAATGGCCGGACGCTCGGCGTTGCGCATGGGCGGACGAAAGCTGGCGCGCCCGGCAGGACTTGAACCTGCGACCATCCGCTTAGAAGGCGGATGCTCTATCCAGCTGAGCTACGGGCGCCCGAGCGCCGCATAGCCCGGATTGCGCGAATGCGAAACCGCGATACTGTGCCGCCTCATGACGGACACGCAACAGACGGGCACGCAGCCGGGGCTCCGCACGGTCGAGGCGGACGAGGTGGGGAAGGGCGGCTTCCGCTACTTCGATTTCATGATGACGGCCTTCGTCGCCATCCTGCTCCTGTCCAACGTGATCGGGGCGGACAAGGCGGCGACCCTGGGCGGGCTGAAGTTCGGCGCGGGCATCCTGTTCTTCCCGCTTTCCTACCTGCTCGGCGACATCCTGACCGAGGTGTACGGCTATGCGCGCGCGCGCCGCTGCGTGTGGGCGGGCTTCGCGGCGATGATCTTCCTGGCGGTGATGACCTTCGTGGTGGTGGCACTGCCGCCGGCACCGGGCTGGTCCAACCAAGCGGCCTACGAACTGGTGTTCGGGCAGACCGGGCGGATCGTGTTCGCCAGCATCTGCGCCTTCTGGGCGGGCGAGTTCGTCAACGCCTTCGTGCTGGCGCGGATGAAGGTGTGGACCGGCGGCAAGCATCTCTGGACGCGCACCGTCGGCTCGACCGTGTTCGGCCAGGGCGTCGACAGCCTGCTTTTCTACCCGCTCGCCTTCTGGGACGCGCCGGGCTTCACCCATGGGCTGGTGATCACGATCATGGTCACCAACTGGGCGATGAAGGTGGGCTGGGAAGTGCTGCTGACGCCGCTCACCTATCTGGTGGTGGGCTTCCTCAAGCGCGCCGAGGGGGTGGAGGTGTTCGACACCCACACCAACTTCTCGCCGTTCCGCGCGAAAGCCTGATCCGGGCCTATCGTCCGGGAACGGAGCGGCCCGGCCGCCCGTTCGCCTTGCATGATCACCCAGCAGGATATCGTGGTGCGGCTGCTGGTGGCCGCCCTGCTCGGCAGCCTGATCGGCTTCGAGCGCGAGCGGCTGCTCTGGTCGGCGGGCATCCGCACGCACATGCTGGTGAGCGTCGGCGCCTGCCTGCTGATGATCGTCTCGGCTTATGGTTTCCAGAACGCCACGCAGATGCCGCATGTCGTGCTCGATCCCTCGCGGATCGCGGCGCAGGTGGTGTCGGGCATCGGTTTCCTCGGCGCGGGTTCGATCCTGCTGCGCGGCCAGGCGGTGCGCGGGCTGACCACGGCGGCGAGCATCTGGTCGGTGGCGGCGCTCGGCATGGCGGCGGGCGGCGGCCTCTATTTCGCGGCCTTCGTCTCGGCGGCGATCATCCTGCTGATCCTCGCCGGCATCAAGCCGCTGGAGGATGCCTATCGCGCGCGGGTGCAGAGCTGCGTGCTGCACATCAAGGCGGAGCGCGGGGCGATCCAGCCCGATCAGCTCAAGAAACTGCTGCACGTGCGCGGCGGCCAGATCCGCCGCGTGGTGGTGGTGCCGGCCGACGAGGAGCTGGAGGAGGTGACCGTCCATCTCGTGCGCGTCTCGCAGGCAGACATCCGCGCGGGCGCGGAGCGGCTGAGGGAGGCGGACGGCGTCAATGCGGTGAAGGTTGTCCGCAAGACACGGGCGATGGCGGAGGGGTAGGGGGCTGTAACATCCCGTCGTCCCGGCGAAAGCCGGGACCCATGATTGCGGTGAGGTATGATGACAAGAGCGCTGCGCCCGCCGCCTTGATGGGCATGCCGCCAGCATGCGGATCGCGCATTCATGGATGTCCCGCCGTCCATGGGTCCCGGCTTTCGCCGGGACGACGAGGAGAGCGAACTGCCTCCGCCTCACGCCACCGGCGGCGGCTGCTTCGCGTGGCGCGGCAGATCGGCGTCGATCGGTGCCCAGTGCGGCGCCATCTCCGCCCAGATCGTCGCCTGCGGCCCCATCAGGCCGGGATCGTCGAGCGTGCCGGTGCGGAGCACCAGCAGATGGCCGTTCTCCGTCGATCCGCTGGTCACCTGCGTGCCGCATTCGGGGCAGAAGCCGCGCGTCATGTGGTTGCCGCTGTCGGCGATCCGGTCGAACGTCCTGAGCGGGCCGGTGACTGTGACGGCATCGGCCGGGAAGATCATGTTCACGCTCGCCGATCCGCTCGCGAGATACTGGCAGAGCCGGCACCAGCAGGTGCGGCTGCCCAGCGGCGGCTTGGTCACGGTGTAGCGGATGGCGCCGCACAGGCAGCCGCCGGTGATCGGCAGCCCCACCGCGTCACTCACGACAGCGCGCCGACCAGGCCTTCGAACAGGCGGCGGCCGTCGGTGCGGCCATGGGCGCCCTCGATCATCCGCTCGGGGTGCGGCATCATGCCGAGCACGTTGCCGGCGTCGTTGACGATGCCGGCGATGTCGCGCGCCGATCCGTTGACCGCGCCGGCATAGCGGAACGCCACGCGGCCTTCGCCCTCCAGCCGGTCCAGCGTGGCGTCGTCGGCGAAATAATTGCCGTCATGATGCGCCACCGGGATCACGATGGACTCGCCATCCTCGTAGCGGCTGGTGAACATGGTCTGGCTGGTGCCGACCGTCAGGTCGACGTCGCGGCAGACGAAGTTGAGGCCGGCATTGCGCATCAGCGCGCCGGGCAGCAGGCCGGTCTCGGTCAGCACCTGGAAGCCGTTGCACACGCCCAGCACCGCGATGCCCTTGCCTGCGGCGTCCGCCACCGCGCGCATGATCGGCGAGCGGGCCGCCATCGCGCCGGAGCGGAGATAGTCGCCATAGGAGAAGCCGCCGGGCACGCCGATGATGTCGAGGCCCTCGGGCAGGCTCGTCTCGCCGTGCCACACCATCACGGTCTCGTGGCCGGTGAGATCGCGGAAGGCGACGGCGAGGTCGCGGTCGCAATTGGAGCCGGGGAAGACGATGACGGCGGCTTTCATCGTGGGCGTTCCTTAGGCCTGTTCGATCCGGAAATTCTCGATCACGGTGTTGGCCAGCAGCTTGCGGCACATATCCTCGATCGCGGCCGGCTCGGTGCCGTCGGCGAGGTCGAGCTCGACGATCTTGCCGACCCGCACGTCGTTGACGCCGCCGAAGCCGAGGCCGGTCAGCGCGTGATGCACCGCCTTGCCCTGCGGATCGAGCACGCCGGGCTTGAGGGTGACGATCACTCGGGTTTTCATCGGTCTGCTCCGGGGTCCGGTTTCGCGGCTCCTTTGGCGGAAGGGACCGCGAAGGGCAAGCCTCCCTTCCTCCATCTGCCCTTTATGGACAGGAGGACGTGCCCTTTCCATCGTCATCCCGGCGGAGGCCGGGATCCATTCGCGCAGCGCTTGCCGGGTCGGGAGGCATGGCCTCGAGGCGGTGCCAGGCCATCCTCGTTGCATCGAATGGATCCTGACCTTCGTCAGGATGACGAAAGATAGCGGGCCGTTCGGCGATCGGCGGGACCGCATTCCCTCAGGCCAGCCGCCCGCCGCTCAGCAGCTTCGCCGCCGGCTTCGACATTGCCAGCAGCGCCCACCCCACCAGCATCGTGCCGCCCAGCGCGAGCAGCGGCTGGAGCAGCAGGAAGGGCACGTAGCCCGGCTCGCCCATCCGCCCCGTCGCCATGCCGATCAGCGGGCCGAGCAGCCAGATCAGCACGAGGTGGCAGCAGAAGAGCAGGAAGGCATAGCGTTCGGCCCCCATGATCCGCCGGCCGGCGCGCGTCGGCACCAGCGCCAGCGCGCAGCGCCACACCGCGAGCGCGGCGGCGAAGCGGAGCGGCTGGTCGATCGCGTTGGCCGCGACCACATGGGCCTTCAGCCAGGCGTCGTCCTGCACCGCCAGCATGATCTTGGCGGGCAGCAGGAAGAGATAGGGCAGCACGCAGCCGATCAGCGGCCAATGCGCGATCCGCTCGGCGGTGGCGTGGCGGCGCGCCAGCATGCCCGACAGGAAGAACAGCAGGATCTGCGGGCGGAGCAGCACATAGAGGTTGAGGTTGCTGATCGACCACGCCGCCGCCAGCAGCCACAGCGCCCACAATCCGCGATCGGGCAGGCGGGTGAGCAGCGGCGCGGTCGCCATGCACAGGAACAGATCGCGCAGGAAGCTGATCTGGACGTTGATCGGATTGGGCTGGGTGACGCAGCCGATCCAGTCGAGCGCCTCGTGCCAATTGGCCGGCACCGGGGCGGGCAGAGCGAAGAGCGCCGCCGATCCGCTCACCAGCGCGAGCGCGATGACGTTCCACAGGATCATCGGCGTCAGCACGGTGCGCGCCTTCACGCGCACGAAGGCGCCGTAGCTTCGCTTGGCGGCGGACGGCCCCGAGAGCCAGCCGGAGATCGCGCCGAGCAGAGGCACCGCGCTGCGGCCGACCAGCTCGATCAGCACCCAGCGCAATATGCCCTGCGGCGCGTGGTCCAGCGCCGCGATCTGCTCGGCGGTCAGCCCCGTCCAGGCATGGACGTAGACGATGCCCAGGATGCACAGCACCCGCGCGATCTGGATCGCCTCGCGGGTCGGGACATCGTGGGGATCAGAAACCGCCAAGCAAAAACTCCGTTCGCCTTCCGCCTTATCCGTTCGCTTCGAGCGAAGGGTCGAGCCTGTCGAGACCCGAAGTCGAGAAGGCAAGCGCAGGTTCTCGACGGACGCTTCTCGACTTCGCTCGAAGCTGCTCGAACCGAACGGAGGGAGAGAAGTTCTACTGCCCCCGCTTCTTGCGGTGGCTCTCCATGTCGAGCACGGCGGTCTCGGTGCCTTCGGCGGGCAGCAGGCCGAGCCGGCGGGCGACCTCCTGATAGGCCTCGACCTCGCCGCCGAGATCGCGGCGGAAGCGATCCTTGTCGAGCTTCTCGTTGGTGGTCATGTCCCACAGGCGGCAGCCGTCCGGCGAGATCTCGTCGGCCAGGATCACGCGGGAGAAGTCGTTCTCCCAGATCCGGCCGAACTCCAGCTTGAAATCGACCAGGCGGATGTTGATGCCGGCGAACAGCCCGGTGAGGAAGTCGTTCACGCGGATCGCCATGTCGGCGATGTCGTGCATCTCCTCCTGGCTGGCCCAGCCGAAGCAGGCGATATGCTCGTCGGTGACCATCGGGTCGCCCAGCGCATCGTCCTTGTAATAATATTCGATGATCGTGCGGGGCAGTTGCGTGCCCTCCTCGATACCGAGGCGCTTGGCGAGGCTGCCGGCGACGACGTTGCGCACCACCACCTCGATCGGCACGATCTCGACCTGGCGGATCAATTGCTCGCGCATGTTGAGGCGGCGGATGAAGTGGGTCGGCACGCCGATATTGCCGAGCATCGTGAAGACATGCTCGGAAATGCGGTTGTTCAGCACGCCCTTGCCGTTGATCGTGCCCTTCTTCTGGGCATTGAAGGCGGTGGCGTCGTCCTTGAAATACTGGATCAGGGTGCCGGGCTCGGGGCCTTCGTAAAGGATCTTCGCCTTGCCTTCGTAGATCTGCCGGCGGCGTGCCATTCGCGTGTCCCGTACCATAAAAGACTTACGCCCCGGCTCGTGAAGGGAATCCGACACGGCCGGGGCGTTGACGCCCTCTAACGGAAGCGGGGTGGCTTTTCAATGACGCGCGCGGCTCCGCGCGGTCGTATGCCACGGCGCGTCATACTGGATGCGCTGGAGCGTGCGGAAGGCATTGCCGACGCCCTTCGCCGCATTGTCCACCCAGCGGCCGAATGCCTCGTGATGATCGGCCCACAGACGGGCCGCGTCCTGATCGATCATGGGAACCTCCTGATGCCGGGCTCCTCCGTCCCGACAGGCTTATAAATGCGCCTTTCCGTTCCGCCGCGCCAACGAAAGGCTGGACGCAGTTGATAAGCGGCGCTTATGATCCGGCGATGCGCCGCCTGCCGCCTCTGTCCGCCGTCCGCGTCTTCGAGGCGGCCGCGCGCCACGAGAATTTCACCGCCGCCGCCGCCGAGCTGGGCATGACGCAGGCGGCCGTCTCCTATCAGGTGAAGCTGCTGGAGGATCGCGTCGGCACGCCGCTGTTTCGCCGCGAGAAGCGCCGTGTGATGCTGACCGAGGCGGGCCGCCGCGCCGCCGCGCCCGTCAGCCGCGCCTTCGACGCGATCGACGGCGCCTTCGCCGAGCTGCGCGCCGAGGATGAGGGGATGCTCACCATCTCCACCTCGCAGACCTTCGCGAACACCTGGCTGGCGTGGAAGATCGGCGGCTTCCAGATGAATCACCCCGAAATGGCGGTGCGGCTGCTGGTGAACGACATGCTGGTCGATTTCGCGACCGACGAGGTGGATGTCGCGATCCGCGCCGGGCGCGGGCCGTGGGAGGGGCTGAGCGCCGATCTGCTGCTCGACATCGATTTCACCCCGATGTGCAGCCCCGCCTTCCTCGCGCGCCACGGCGGCCGGCTGGAGCCGGGCGACCTGCCCCATCTTCCCATGATCTCCCCGCAGGATCCGTGGTGGCCCTGGTGGCTGCGCGAGGCGGGGATCGACGTGCCGGAAGGGCGGCTGCGCTCCGGCGTGCGCATGGACAGCCAGGCGAACGAGGGCGCCGCCGCGATGGCGGGGCAGGGGGTGGCGATGCTCACCCCCTTCTTCTGGCGCAACGACCTCGCCGAGGGCCGTCTGGTGCGGCTGTCCGACCAGGTCTCGACGCGCGGCTACGCATATTGGCTGGTGACGCCCGAGCACCGGCGCATGACGCCCAAGATCAAGCGCTTCCGCGAATGGCTGCTGGGCGAGGTGACGCGCGAGCTGCGGGAGGGCCATTCGTCCCATTGTTAGGGGCCCGCACCCGAACGGAGCGTTTGGGTCCGCTCACCTACTGCCACGCATCCGGAAGGTCCGGCCCCGGATCGTCGAGCGAGCCGGTGGGGAGGCCGCGCTGCTTGCGGGCCTCGGCGATCGCGGCGGCATCGACGCCCTGCAGCTGGCCGAGTTGCTCGCGATAGCTGGCCCGTGCGCGATCGACCGTCGTGAGCCAGTCGCGCTGCGTCATCGCCTCGGGTCGCCTGGCATATAGCGGCACCTTCGCCTCGTAGGAGACGGCGCGCGCCGCGATCCGCTTCCACGCCGAGACGTCGCCCGCCGTCCAGGGATTGATCACCTGGCCAAGCTGGTCATTCATCGCCGCGCGCACCGCCGCCGCGCCCGATCCGCGCCCCTCGTCATCGGCCAGCGCCCAGGCGGCCGAGCGTTCCTGGAAGACGTAGAACCAGAAGGCGGCCTGGATCCGCCGTCCGTTTCGCCACAGCGCACCGACCAGCGGCGGATAGCCGGTCAGCGGATGCAGCGCATAGGGGGCCGCCAGCGCCGCCTCGATCGCCCGTTCGCGCACCATCCGGTCCTCGCTCCGGAGCTGCTCGACCAGTGCGTCCTCCCACGAGGGCAGGATGGGAGCCGGCGGCGACAGGGTCAGCATCGGCGGCGCGGTGACGACGATCGGCGCGGCGGGCGGGGCCGCCTTGGGGAGCAGCGGGGCCGGCGGCGAGAGCAGGGGCAAAGTCGCGGTCGTGCTCGCAGCCTGGAACAACAGCAGCAACGCGACGGTCATCGGGCAACCTCCCGGCGGAACGGCACCCCGCCTCGCACATGGCGGAAACATTGCCAAGCCGGGCATGGCGCCACGCCAAATCGGTTGCTAGGTGCAACGGTCATGCTGAAGCGCCTTTCCGCCCTGTTCGATCCCTTCCTGATCGCCCTCATCCTCACCGTCACGGCGGCGAGCCTGCTGCCCGCGCGCGGCTGGGGCGCGGCCGTGGCGGGATGGGCGGCGGACGGCGCCATCCTGCTGCTATTCTTCTTGCACGGCGCCAAGCTCAGCCGGCAGGCGATCGTGGCGGGCGCCTCCAAATGGAAGCTGCACCTCGCCGTGCTGGCGACGAGCTTCCTCTTCTATCCCCTGCTCGGCCTCGGCGCGCAGGCAGTGGCCCTGCGGATCGCGCCGGCCATGGCGGCGGGCCTGCTCTATCTGTCGCTGCTGCCGTCGACCGTGCAGAGCTCGATCGCCTTCGTCTCGATCGCGGGCGGGGACGTGCCGGCGGCGATCGGCGCGGCGTCGCTCTCCAGCATCGTCGGCATCGTCGTGACCCCGCTGCTGGCGCAGATCCTGATGGGCGCGGGCGGGACGAGCGGCGCCCAGGCGCTGGATTCGATCCTGAAGGTGGGTGGGCAATTGCTGGTGCCGTTCGTGGCGGGGCATCTGGCGCGACCGTGGATCGGCGGCTTCGTGGACCGGCACAAGACGTTGGTCGGCCGCGTCGACCGGGGATCGATCCTGTTCCTGGTCTATACCGTCTTCTCGGCCGCCGTGGTCGAGGGGCTGTGGCACCGCACCGATTTGCACGACCTGATCGCCGCGCTCGTCATCGGCCTCGCCATGCTCGCGATCGGGCTGGCGGTGACGCTGTGGCTGCCCCGTGCGCTCGGCTGGTCGCGCGAGGACGAGATCGTCTTGCGCTTCTGCGGATCGAAGAAGAGCCTCGTCTCGGGCGTGCCGCTCGCCGCCGCGATCTTCCCGGCGCCGCAGGTCGGCATGCTGCTGCTGCCGGTGATGCTGTTCCACCAGGCGCAGCTGATGGTCTGCTCGGTGCTGGCGAAGAAATATGCGGGAGAAAGCGGCCGCCGGCCGACGGGGGACTAGCCGCCCAGCAGGCGCTTACGGAAGCGTATCCTGATCAGCCTGTCTTCGAGGATGCGCCCGACGAGATAGAGCGTGGCGAAGATCGCCGCGAAGACGTAGGCGGGCGTGGGCGACGGCTTCTTGCCGCGCCGTCCGCCCCCTTCCGCGCCGTCCTTGCCGGGCTTTTCCGGGGCGGGCGCGCCGAGCGCCTGGTCGATCGGGTTCATCGGCACGGGCGCGGCGGCGGGCTTTTTCTGCGCCTTGCCCGAGGGGCTCGCGGCTTCGGTGGAGGGACCCTGCAGCTTGACCAGGACGATCGTAAACTGGGCGATGCCGAGGAACAGCAGCGGCGCCAGAAAGCAGAACAGCAAGGCCCGGCTCGTCAGATGATAGCGCAGCACGGGCCCGGCGGCGGCGCGTTCGACCTGCAGGACGCCGCCGTCGAAGATGGACATCTTGTCCTGGGCCGCCTGGTTCTTCTTGCGGAAGGTCAGCCGGTCGCCGCTCCGCTCGTGGCTGGTGCCGGGCTGGCGGAACAGCGGATCGAGCCGGTCGAAGGCGTCTTCGCTCGATTGCGCGGGGGCCAGCGGCAGGCTGCCCCGGACGTGCCAGATCCAATCGATGAAGCGGAGGTTCACGGCATGTCCCTGCGGTCGATCCGTTCCGGGGGCAAGGCGCGCGCCGGATCGCCCGGCGGCGGGCGAAGCCTGCCCCGTCATTCCGCCGCCACCGCCACCGGCGCGGCCGTCGCCCGGCCGAACCGGTCCTTGATCGCCTTCCAGCCCTCGGTGAAGGGATAGGTCATCTGCTCGCGGATCGACATGCGGCGGCCGCCTTCCATGCCCAGCAGCTCGGCCTCGCCATCGATGCAGGTGCCGAACATCCGGTCGATGAAGATGAAGGATCCGGAATAGTTGCTGCGGCTCGATTCATAGTCCTGCGAATGGTGCAGGCTGTGATGCTCGGTGGTGTTGAACAGGAAGCGCCACCATCTCGGCGAATTGAAGCGGACGTTGATGTGCTGGTACGTCCCGATCGCCATGCCGAAGGCGCCGGAGATCAGGAAGGCGCGGGGCACGAAATCGAAGAAGCCGCCGATGCCGAGCCCGATCAGGAACAGCTCCACCGGATTGCCCACCGCGCCTTTGTTGATGTTCAGCTGGGTGATGTAGTGATGCACCGAATGGGGCAGCCACAGCGGATACCAATTGTGCATTCCGCGGTGCATCCAATATTGCCCGAAATCGAAGATGAACGCGATCAGGAAGGCCTGTACCAGCAGCGGCAGGCCCGTGAACCAGGCGAACTTGTCCCAGTTGAAATGGTGCTGGATGGCTTTGACCGCGATTTCGCTGCCGATATAGCTGTCGACGATGCGGAGCAGGGTGTAGCCCAGCCCGACGTAGAAGAGGTCGGTGACCAGCTCCTTCCAGGTCAGCCGCCAGCTTTCGTAGCGCGGGTTCACCCATTCGAGCCCCAGCAGCAGCACCTTGAAACCGATGCCGATGCCGATGGCGGTCGATGCCTTGGCGATGGAATTGGGGGCGTAATACCAGAAGGCGACCAGCGCGAAGAGCATCACGGGCTGGAACCAGGTGAAGAACAGCCGTTTCACCGGGCCGCCTTCCACCCGGGGGATATTCTCCCAGCCGATGGTGACGGGCGACTGTGTTCCGACCACCCTTTTGCCTACGCGAATTCCGTCCATCTTGTCCTCGCGATCGAGTCTGGACGCGCAAACTATCCAAGACCCCGCGGGGGCGTCATACGTCATCGGACGTATAAGCGCCGGTTGGGCGGCGAAGGCGGCCGATCGGGGTGAAGCGATCCGGTCGTTCGGCACCGCAGGGCCAAGGTGCCGCGTGCCGCCATCCACCCCGGCCGCGCGTTCCAGGGCACGAGGTGGCGCGGCCTTCCCATGTAGGATTGCGTCTGTCACGCTCGGCGCATGATCCGCTCGTTTCCGCCTTGCCGTTCGCCGCAGCTTGTCCGATCGCGGGGAGGGGGATGGCCCGAGGGCGCCGGCGTCCATCTTGTCCATGTTGGCCCGCCGGCCGCGCGGGCGACTCGCCGGGGCGATCCTGCCTCCCCATCGCGCCTTGCGCCTGCTAGGCCCTGATCATGGCCTCGACCGACACACTCGAACCCACCCCGTTCACCGATTCCCCCTTCGACGAGGCGCTTTCCCAGCGCTATCTCGTCTATGCGCTGTCCACGATCACCGCCCGCTCGCTGCCGGACGTGCGCGACGGCCTCAAGCCCGTGCATCGCCGCCTGCTCTGGGCGATGCGGCTGCTGCGGCTCGATCCCGCCTCCGCCTACAAGAAGTGCGCGCGCGTCGTCGGCGACACGATCGGCAAATATCATCCGCATGGCGACCAGTCGGTCTACGACGCGATGGTCCGCCTCGCGCAGACCTTCTCGCTGCGCTATCCGCTGGTCGACGGGCAGGGCAATTTCGGCAATATCGACGGCGATAACGCCGCCGCCTACCGTTATACCGAGGCCCGCCTGACCGCCACCGCCGTGGAGCTGATGGCGGGGCTGGACGAAGGCACCGTCGGCTTCAAGCCCACCTACAACAACGAGGACGAGGAGCCGGAGGTCTTTCCCGGCCTGTTCCCCAACCTGCTGGCCAATGGCGCGTCGGGCATCGCGGTCGGCATGGCGACCTCGATCCCGCCGCACAATGCCGCCGAGCTGATCGATGCCGCCACCCACCTGATCGACCGGCCGGAGGCGACCACCGCCGATCTGCTGGCCTATGTGCAGGGGCCGGATTTCCCGACCGGCGGCATCGTCGCCGACGGCCCCGCCGCGATCCGCGAGGCCTATGAGACCGGGCGTGGGGCTTTCCGCACCCGCGCGCGCTTCGCCGATCCCGAGCGGCTGGCCGGCGGCACCTGGCAGCTGATCGTCACCGAAATCCCCTATGGCGTGCCCAAGGCCAAGCTGATCGAGCAGATCGCCGGCCTGATCACCGAGAAGAAGCTGCCGATCCTCGCCGACGTCCGCGACGAATCGGACGAGGCGATCCGCATCGTGATCGAGCCGCGCAGCCGCACCGTGGACGTCGAGACGCTCAAGGACAGCCTCTACCGGCTGACCGACCTCGAAATCCGCGTCTCGCTCAACCTCAATGTCCTCGACGCGACGCGCACGCCGCGGGTGATGAGCCTCGCGCAGGCGCTCTCGGCCTATCTGGCGCACCAGATCGAGGTGCTGGTCAACCGCTCGGAGCATCGCCTCGCCAAGATCGAGAACCGGCTGGAGCTGCTCGACGGCTTTCTGATCGCCTACCTGAACCTCGATCGCGTGATCGAGATCATCCGCACCGAGGACGAGCCCAAACCGGTGATGATGGCCGAGTTCGGCCTCACCGACACGCAGGTCGAGGCGATCCTCAACATGCGGCTGCGCAGCCTGCGCCGGCTGGAGGAGATGGAGATCAAGAAGGAGCGGGGCAGTCTCGACGAGGAGCG
>Ga0207695_10006196_pt1 | contig 15589 bp, 12 predicted proteins | sample KBSC54metaG_FD_184354 | JGI IMG/M metagenome (GOLD analysis project Ga0207695, IMG submission 184354) | Corn rhizosphere microbial communities from Kellogg Biological Station, Michigan, USA - KBS C5-4 metaG (SPAdes) (version 2) | ecosystem: Host-associated > Plants > Roots > Rhizosphere > Soil... | reverse complement strand
GGGAACTATCGAGTCGGGTTTCTCGTGTTCACGGACGAGAACACGTATGGGCTCGATCGAACGAAGCTGCGTGCCGAGGGCAACGACGACCAGCTGCGGATTGTCTGCGACAGGTTCGTCTGGGCCGGTGGGCAAGAAGGCGCGCCCGGAACGCTCGTCGCAACACTTCGTCGTAGCGGAACGACGATCGAGTGGGACACCGTGGTCGAGATGGATCGCCCGATCAAGACGGTGACGTCGATCGTGCGCGGCGTGCCGCGCGGCCAGGTATCGTTCGGCGCCGGACAATTCACCGACGCACGCGACAATGAGCTGCTCGCGGGATACCCGTTCGGCGCCGGCGATCTCCACGGACCCGGCTCGGCCAACGGCATGAGCACGCCGTTGCTCATGATCCAACCGGCGCCGGACGACGTCGTATTCGTGTCGTCGCTGGATGACCGCGTGAGGCCAAAGCGATTCTATCTGGCGCCCGGAGACTCCGGCTACCGGGTCGAAGCGATTTACGAGCATGACGCATGGCGCAACGACAAGCGCGTCACGGTGCCGCGGTGGCGACTCGGACACGCGAAGTCGGGAGAAGAAGCAGTCAACCAGCATATGGCGCACGTCGAGCGTGCGTTCGCGATTCAAAAATTGGAAACGCGAACCGACGTTCCCGATTGGATGCGCCGCGTCGCGATGGTCACGACGCTTCACGGAATGCACTACACCGGCTTCATGTTCAATGACTACGCGAGAATGCTGGAGACTGCCAGATGGATCGCGACACAAATTCCGGCCGATCGCGTCCTCCTGTTTCTGTCGGCGTGGGACGGCCGTTACTACTGGGATTATCCGAACTATCACGTGTCGGATCGGATGGGCGGCGAGGTTGGATTCCGAAAACTGATCGCCGAGACGCACGCCCTGGGCTTCAAGGTGATGCCGATGTTTGGGACCAACGCCGCGAATCGAAAGCTCGCGACATGGCCGGGAATCGCTGACGGCGCGACATCCAAGATCGACGGCGACGTCTACAACCTCAATTGGGTCGACTGGAACAACGATCGGCATCAGGACGGCTGGCTCGCGTACATGAACTTGGGCGTGGACTCCTGGCGCAATTGGATGGAGGGGCGCATCAGTGAAATGATCGAGCGATACGGCGTCGACGCGTATTTTCTCGACATCGCGGGCGGTCACGTGAACAGCACGAACGGCGATATGCACGAAGGCACGCGTCGCCTCGTGATGGATCTACGCGCGAAGCATCCGACAGTCGCGTGCGTCGGCGAAATGCCGTACGACGCACTGCACGGCTTCATTCCGATGTACCACGCCGGCGGCGGACCGCGTTGGCAAGCGTACAGCCGATTCTTCCAGCATCTCAGCAGCCCCGCGCCCGGTCGAGGAAGCAGCGGCGTGCATGAATCTGGATTCGGGCGATTCAATCCGGAGACGCTGTCACTGTCGCCGAACGCAATTCCAACACTGCAAGTCGTGGACGACACATTCCGCGATCACCGCGACGTGATGGCCGCGATCATTCAACGCGCCAAGCAGCGCGCCGGAATTACATGACGGATTCTCTGTCGGCACTTCGCGCGTCGGTGCTCGCCGCGAACGTCGAGATCGCGCGTCGTGGCCTCGCGCCATTCACCTTCGGCAACGCCAGCGGCATCGATCGCGAGCGTGGCCTCGTGGTGATCAAGCCGAGCGGCGTCGCATATGACGCGCTCCGCGTGGAAGACTTGGTCGTGACTGATTTGAACGGCGACGTCGTGGATGGATCGCTGCGACCGTCATCGGACTTGCGGACGCACCTCGTGCTATATCGCGCGTTCGAATCGATTGGTGGCGTCGTACACACGCACTCGCACTTTGCGACGGTGTGGGCACAATCGGGCCGCGAGATTCCATGTTTCGGCACGACGCACGCCGACCACTTTCATGGCGCCATTCCGATTACGTCTCACCTCTCGCGCGACGAAGTGACTGGCGACTACGAAGCGAATACCGGGCACGCAATCGAACGACGCTTCGCCGGGATGGATGCGGTGCGAATGCCGGCGGTACTGGTCGCCGGCCATGCAAGCTTTTGTTGGGGGCATGACGTGACAGCGGCGGTCGAGACCGCCGCGGTGCTCGAGGAGGTCGCGCGCATGGCGTACGACACGGTCGTGCTCAATGCGACAGCGGAGCCGATACCACCGTTGCTTCTCGACAAGCATTTTTTTCGCAAGCATGGAACGGGTGCGTACTACGGTCAGCCGCGAAACGACTGACTCGCGCTAAATTCGCGCCTCGGCAGCGATGCGTCGCAATTCCGGCAGGACGTTTCCGATGTAAGTCGGCGCAGCGTGTGGATCGCCCATCCCGAAGTAGAGCGATTTGTACATCACAAAGAGTCGCTCGTACGTCGCGACTGCGCGCGGATCCGGCTCGAAGATACGGTACGATGGACAGAGCGCGCGCTGCGCCGCATCGATCGAGTCGAATACGCCTGCCGCGAGAAACGCAAAGATCGATGAGCCGAGGCTCAGGATGGGATGCTCAGGCACAAGCACGGGTTTGCCGAGCACGTTGGCGTAGACCTGATTCAGCACGGTGTTTTTCTGCGGGACGCCGCCGCCGTTGATGACGCGCTCGATTGGAACGCCGTGCTCCGCCATTCGCTCGAGGACGATGCGCGTGTGGAAGGCAGTTCCTTCGATCGCCGCAAAGAGCTCATCGCGCGGCTCGCGGCCGAGCGTCCAACCGAATGTCACGCCACCCAGGTTCGGGTTGACGAGCACTGTGCGGTCGCCGTTGTCCCACGTCATCCTCAGCAAGCCCGTTTGGCCGGCGTGATACTGGTCGAGATCACTCGAGAGATCTTTGACACTTGTGCTGGCGCGCCTCGCGATCGCCTCGAAGATGTCGCCGACTGCTGACAGCCCGGCTTCGACACCGACAAAACCCGGACGTACCGATCCATTCACGACGCCACACACACCTGGTACACAGTCAGCATCTTTCGCGATCGCGATGATGCACGTGCTCGTGCCGATGACGTTGACGACATCGCCCTCGACGATGCCAGCACCAATCGCGTCCCAATGCGCGTCGAACGCGCCAACGGGGATCGGGATGCCGGCGCGAAGACCGAGGCGCTCAGCCCAGATTGGATCGAGCTGTCCAGCAATGTGATCGGACGTGAGATATCGGCCGGATAGCTTGTCGCGTATACCGGCGAGTAGCGGATCGACCGCACAGAAGAACTCCTCGGACGGAAGTCCGCCGAGCGATTCGTTCCACAGCCACTTGTGTCCCATGGCGCAAACGGATCGCGGAATCTCCTGCGAATCCGTGATTCCGCAGAGTACCGCGGCGACCATATCGCAGTGCTCGAGCGCCGTAACGAGCTCACGGCGTCGCGACGGATTGTGACGCAGCCAATGAAGGAGCTTCGCGAATCCCCATTCCGATGAATAGACACCGCCGCAGTACGCGATCGCTGGGAGATCCTGTTGGCGGGCGACCTCTGTAATACGAGCTGCTTCGTCTTTCGCGCGATGGTCAGCCCAGAGATAGTAGTCGTCGAGCGGTTCGAGATTCTTCCCGACGGGAATGACGGTCGACCCGGTGGTGTCGATTGCGATCGACACCACGTCGCGGCCATCGACGCCGGCATTGGCGAGCGCGCGATGCGTTGCCACGATGAGCGCGTCCATGTGCGCCGCGTGCGACTGCGTCGCGAAGTCCGGATCGTTTCGATCGCGAAGAACCGGATATTCACCAATCCCCGCGCCAATCGGTCCGCGTTCGCTGTCGACGATCGCGACGCGAACGCTTTGCGTTCCGTAGTCTACCCCCGCGACGATCGCCATCGGCTTACACGTGCCGCAGCACGTCCCAACCGAGATAGCGCGATGTGGCTTCGTGCACCGCATCGGCGACGTTTGCCATTGTCCCAGCGACGTGATGCTCGAAACCATTTGCGCAGATGAACCGCAACAATTCCTGCAGCCGCGGAATCTCGACGACGCCAGCCCCGCCAAACGTCGTGAGCGGATCGTCAGTGAAGCGACCCTGGCCAACGTAGCCGCGGACACGTCCCGTGCGATCGTCGGTCGAGAATCGCGCGAACGACATCGGGCTCGGCTTCACCTTCCCGACGCACGTGCCGTACGTGTTCTCGCGGCCGACCGTGCCGGCAATGATCGCCTGATAATCCATGTGCACTTCGTCGAAGAACGCCTTCGGCAAGTTGCTACAGTGAAAGCAGACCGCTTTGTTCGGATCCTCTCCGTAGTTGTTGTTCCAATCGAGCAACGCGCTCGGCGTTTGCGACGCGAGGGTGAGCGCGTACATGCTGATCGTGCCACACACGTCGACCTCGCACGCGCTCGGCAAATTCATGTCGCTCATCATGCTCATGATCGTGCACGGTACGACGCCGAAGAATTCCTCGAGCGACGTCCAGCACTGAATCGCGGTGACGGTGACGTCCGCCTCTTTCATCCATCGATCGACCACGACGCCGAGCTTGGCCATCTTCGTGAGAGCGGCGTTCGGAATTCCCTCGGTCGAGACGTAGGCCTGCATCGCGTCGAACTTGCCGCGCACTTCGGGCTCGTCGTCGGTGAGTCGTTGGATGCGGCCGAGTATCTCAGAGAGATCGATGGGTTCGACGGCGATGCCGCTCGCCTCGAGGATCTTCTCGCTATAGCGAACCGTCTTGAATGCGGCAGGCCGCGCGCCGATCGCGCCAATGCGCGCGCGTCGTAGTCCGCGGGCGACGCGGCACACCGCGGCGAACTGACGCAGGTCGGCGTGGAAGCTGTCGGATTCGGGGCGCTGCGTGTGGACCGACGTGAGCGAATACGGGATGCCGTACTGCGTGAGCACGTTGCACACCGACATCTTGCCGCAGAATGCGTCGCGACGCGCGTCGATACCCATGCGCGATGGATCGTCCGCGGTCGCATGGATGAGCACCGGTACATTGAGTCCGGCAAGGCGGAGCGTCTCGGCAACGGCCCGTTCGTCGCCAAAGTTCGGCAGCGTGACGATGATGCCGGCGATCTCGTCGCGATGCGCCCGGAACAGTGCGGCGCACGCCTTGGCTTCATCGCGACTTTCGACCGCGCCGTGAACTGAATCGGTGGGCGCGAGCGCGACGGAGCCGAAGCCTTCCGACTCGATGGCGTGAAGCATTTCTTCACGTCCGGTGCGGGCGAGATGTCCGGGAAAAAATCCGCGGTTGCCGACGAGCAGTCCGAAGGTGACACGTTCAGTTTGACGCGGCTGCGCCGGAGCGGGCTTTGGCTTCGCGGCGCGTTTCGCGGTGAGCTTTCCGCCGGCGTTTGAATCGATTTGATGGATCCGCATGGCCTGCTCTCGTTTGGTGTACGCTGGTGTAGGCGCGTAGAGATTATCCGCAATCACGCGCGGAGGAAAGAGTGCGACTTTCTGCTTGCACGCGTCGAGCCGTGGGTCGCGCGAGCGCGTTGACACTCCTAGACCCATTCGTATGTTCTAAGAGCTTACAATCTTCGCGCGTTCACGTCTGATTTTCTCGCCAGGTATACGATGCGACCGACATTTGCCTTCGCAGCTTCTCGATGGATCGCTCTGGGACTCGCCGCTGCGCTTGGTTGCGCGAAATCTGAGAAACCCGCTGGGGACACGACCCAGGCGCCTCCACAGTCCAGTGCCGGAGCAGGCGGTGGCAAGACATTCACGATCGCGATGATCGCGAAGAGCTCGACGAACCCGGTCTTCCTCTCCGGACGTCAAGGTGCCGAAGACGCGGCGAAAGAGTTGACCAAGAGCAGCGGCGTCACCGTGAAGATCGATTGGCTCACGCCGCCGACCGAAGACGGGACAGTTCAGGCACAGCGCATCAGCCAAGCCGTGAATGCCGGTGACAACGCAGTTCTCCTCTCGGCGAGTGACGCGGGCAAGGTGGTCGGCGCGATCGATGATGCAGTGGCACGCGGCGTACCCGTGATGACCTTCGACAGCGATGTTCCCAACTCGAAGCGCTTTTCGTTTTACGGCGGCGACGACGCATTGATGGGACGCGAGACGATGGAGGAGCTCGCGACGCAGATGAAAGGCCAGGGCCACGTCGCGATTCTCGCGGGCAATCAAAATGCGCCGAATCTCCAGAAGCGCGTCGAAGGTGCCAAGGAGGCCGCGAAGAAATATCCCGGCATCAAGATCGTCAACACGTTCTACCATCCGGAAACACCGCAGGACGCAGCGGCGGAAGTCATCCGAGTACAAAATGCCTATCCGGACATCACTGGCTGGGCGATGATCGGTGGCTGGCCGCTCTTCACTAAATCGTTACTGACCGACCTCGATCCAAAGCGCGTGAAGATCGTCGCCGTCGATGCGCTGCCCGACGAGCTTGCATACGTCGACGCCGGACTTGCTCCGGTATTGATCGCGCAACAACCGTATCTTTGGGGTTCGATGTCGGTAAAGACGATCTTCGATCACGTCTACCTGAAGAAGGACGTCCCTGCGCGAATCGAGATGCCGCTGATTCGTGTGTCGAAGGACAACCTGGGCACGTGGGCGCGCCAGCTTCAGACATGGGGTTTCACAGGCATCGATCCGAAATACTTGGCGATGGCGAAGTGACAGTGGCGCAGCGCGCCAATTGCAAATCAACGAGGAGTTCGCGTGGATAGAAGAAAGTTCGTCGGGCGTTCTGTTGGTCTTCTTGGTGCGACAGCGATTGGACCGACCCTCGCCGGCGCCGCACTGGCCGAGGCGCAGAGTGGCGCTGGCCCGATCGCGTCATTGCATCCGCTTGGTCCGCCGGTCATGCCAATCACCGACGAAGAGCGTCGAGCGCGGATCGAGAAGGCGCGCCGTTTGATGGCCGAGAACGGCATCAGCGCAATGTTTCTCGAGGGCGGCACGAGCATGTTCTACTACACGGGCGTGCGCTGGGGAAACAGCGAGCGCACGTTCGGCGTCGTCATTCCGGCGAAAGGTGAGCTCGCGTGGGTCACGCCAGCATTCGAGGAGCAACGCGCGCGTGAGCTGATCAAGTTCTCGAACGACGTGCGCACCTGGCAGGAAGACGAAAGTCCGTATCGCGTGATCGCGCAGATCATTCGCGATCGCGGCGCCGCGACGGGCAAGATCGGAATGGAAGAGCGCGTCCGGTTCTTCATCTTCGACGGCGTCCGACAGGAATTGCCGACCGCGCAGTTCGTGAGTGCGACGCCGGTGACGGCTGGCTGTCGCATGATCAAATCGCCCGCCGAGATTGCGTTCATGCAGCGGGCGAATGACATCACGCTTCAGGCGATCGGCGCGGCATTCAAGACGTTGAAGGAAGGTATGACCCAGCAGCAGCTCTCAGCGAATGTCGGCGAAGCGACGACGCACCTCGGCGGCGTTGGCGATGGCGCGCTCGTGATCTTTGGGAAATACACCGCATTTCCGCATGGAAGTGTTCAGCCGCAGAAGCTGCACGAAGGCGACGTCGTGTTGATCGACGCAGGCTGCACCGTCGACGGATACACATCCGACATCACGCGGACAACTGTCTTCGGCAAGCCGACGCAGCGTCAGCGCGATGTGTGGGACACGGAGAAGCGCGCGCAAAGCGCGGCGTTTGCCGCCGCACAGATCGGTGCGACGTGCGAGTCAGTGGACGCGGCGGCGCGGAAGGTGATCACCGCTGCCGGATTCGGCCCGGACTACAAAGTGCCGGGTCTTCCACATCGTACGGGGCACGGCATCGGTCTCGATGGCCACGAGTGGACCAACTTCGTGCGTGGCAACACGACGAAGATCCAACCCGGCATGTGCTTCAGCGACGAGCCGACGATCGTGAGCTACGGCGAGTTTGGGATTCGCCTCGAGGACTGCCTGCACATTACCGAGAGCGGGCCGAAATTTTTCACGCCGCAAAGCCCGTCGATCGAGAAGCCTGTCTGACGCTCTCGATCAAGGAGCGATGAGCTTGGCGTACGTCGAGTCGATTCGGCGTACATAGCCGAGCGTCTCGAGGTAGCGCCAGCGTTGCACGCTCGGAGCAACTTGCTCGACGCTCGCCCAGATCGGCTCACCATTCTTGGCTTTGGCGGCGGCGAGCGCACGCGTGATCGTGCCTTCGCCTGCGTTGTAGCTGGCGAACATGAAATGATGGCGCTCAGCGTCATCGGGGACGCTCTTTCCCCAGAGCTGCCAGAGATAATGATCGTGCATGATGCCGGCGGCGATGTTCCATTCCGGCTGGTCGATCGTTCCAAACTCCGGGCGGTGCGACGCAATGTCGTGGTATGTGGACGGCATGAGCTGCATGACACCGCGCGCTCCCACCCAACTCTGCGCATCCGCCTTCAATCCGCTCTCGGCGAATCCCTGCGCCTTGAAATACCGCCAGTCGAACGCGGGACCAAAAAAGCGCTTAGTATATTTGCGAAAGGTCGGATCATACCGTTCGTTGATCTTTTTGACGGCCCGAGCCTCAGCGGCCTTTTCCAGCGCGACGCCGGTCTTGGAAAGGGTCGAGGTTTGTGCGCCGAGAGCGGCGCTGCCAACGAGCGACAGCGCCAATACGAGGCCGGAGCCAAACGTCGCGCGAAACATCCTCGTCATCCGATGGCGCGTCCAACGATCAGAGCGATGGCGATAAACAACGCGGCGATGAAGATCGCGACCGCGATGTTGCCGCGCTTGAGCTCTTCCGGGAAATTCACTTCGGGCGTGAGCCGGTCGATGATCCGGTAGCTCAAGTACATCAGCACCACGCCGAGCGCGGCGTAGAGCAGATTGAGGCCAAGAATGGACAGTTGCACGACGTCCTCCTTTCTTCAGCGGTTCTAGATGACGACGTACAACGGGCTCGGCAGGTTTCGCATTCGAGCCGGAAGGGCTGTTCTGATGGTCGCCGGCGGTTCTCTCTTCGACACGGATTGTGCGGCCGGGTGCAAGATACGGCCACCGCCACGAGAAGCAAGTGGACCGAGTTGTTTAGAGGAGTCTGATCGCCCGATCCAGCGCCTGCCGGTCGTCCCGGCGATGACGATGTGAGCTTGCTAATCGCGCGCTCGAGTGAGGCGTGCGGTCAGCTCGCCTTCAGAATCGCGTGGCGGTCAACGGTTCCGTCGAGCGTCTCACCACGGATCGTCAAGTAGAGATGGCGATCCGTTACCGCCAGCTCGAATGCCGTGCGTCGCTCGAGGCGTGCCAGGAGGCCATCGAGAACCGTTCGCGAAATTCCGTAGACCTCGATCGCCTCCGCGCGATGAATTCGGCCGCCACCGAGTTGTCGGACGAACTGCGCCGCGTCTTTGACCGGATAGACCGCGACACGCGGCGACGCTTTGCTCGCTTTATGCAGTCGATCGGCGTCAGGCGAGCCGACCTCGATCCACGCTCGCAGCGTTCCCGTGAGATCTCGCACGGCGATCGCCGGCTCATCGGGCTCGGCAAGCCCTTTGCCGAACGCAATGCCCTCGGTGTACTCGAGACAGTAGGCGAGCACACGCGTCGCGAGGTACTCGTTGGTCTCGGACGGATGCTGTGCGACGCGGAGCGCGAGCGTCTCGTACACGTTGCGGTCGACATCGGAGAGTTGAATGTCGAAGTTGTAGATGGTTGCCGTCAGCGCCACGAGCCGTGCCGTCTCGAATGAGGATCACGTATCATAGTCGATGACATGGACCAGGTCTTTGTACTGTCCCCCGCCCGCTGCGACGGAGCGCGGGCGCGCATGTTGATGAGCCCCGCGGCGACATTCGATCTCGCCGCGCGGTTACGGAGCGATTCGGGCGCGCCGCTTGGAGAAGTCTTCAGCTTCTTGAGCGGCTTGTATTTTCGCGGGAAGCTTGCCTACGCAACGACCTTCGGCCAGCGGTCGCGGAAAGCGCCGGCGTCGTGGATCATCACGACGGACCGCGGTCTCGTACCACCTGTGTATCAAGTTCGCCGTGACGACCTCGTTGCTTTCTCTCAGGTCGACATCGCCTCGGGGGACGAGCGATACGTGGCACCCCTTCGTCGCAGCGCCGAACAACTGGCATCGTCGATCGGCCCGAAGACACCCGTGATTCTTCTCGGAAGTATCGCGACGGGAAAGTACGCTGACGTTCTCACTGGGGTCTTCGAAGACCGCCTGCTCTTCCCTGTCGACTTCGTCGGCCGCGGCGATATGAGTCGCGGTGGCCTGCTCTTGCGCCATGTTCGTGAGGGAAAAGAGCTCGACTACCAGCCCGTGGCCGGCGCAATTCGGCGTGGAAAGCGTCCGCCGAAGCTCGATCGGGAACGGGGGCAGTGATCGAAAGCGGTCACTGCCCCCGTTCCTCACTGCGTGTTGAGCCCGCGACAATTACATCGGCGGCTTGGCACGCTTGCCCCAAGTCGGCGGCGGCGGCTCTTTCGTCGCGCGGTCCACCGGATGCGCTTGCAGTTGCTTCATGCCTTCTTCGATCGCCCGTTCGAGCTGCGGATCGTGTCCGGCGATCACTTCCTTCGGCGTGTTCTCGACGTCGATGTCTGGCGCGACGCCTTCGTTCTCGACGGCCCACTTGCCATCGCGCGCAAAGAATCCGCCGCGTGGCGCGATCGCCGAGCCGCCGTCGACGAACGTCGGCGTGTCGGCGGTGTGAACGAGTCCGCCCCACGTGCGCTTGCCGACGAGCGTTCCAATCTTTCGATAGCGGAACATGTACGGCATGAGATCGCCGCCCGAGCCGGCCATTTCATTGATGATCATGACCTTCGGACCCCAGATGCCGGCCGCGGGGCTTGTGAACGGCATTCGGTCGCCGGCGACGTTGTTGAAATAGCCGTCGAAATCGCGCTGCAGCACGTCGATGATGTAATCCGCCGCTTGGCCGCCGCCGTTGTAACGCTCGTCGATGACGGCGCCCTTCTTGTCCTGTTGAGCGAAGTAGTAACGATTGAAGCTGCTGTAACCGGGCTGTCCGGTATTCGGCAGATAGACGTACGCCAGCTGCCCATGCGACAATGAGTCGACGCGACGGCGGTTCTCCTCGATCCACGCGCGCGTACGCAACGTCTGCTCGTTCGCCACCGGAACCACCGTCACATGTCGAGCACCGTCCATGGTCGCCGTCGAGTTCACGACGAGGTTCGTCTGCTTGTTCGCCGTCCCGTCGAGTAATCGATAAATATTGTCCGGCGCTTTGAGATCCTGGCCGTTGATCGCCAGGATGTAGTCGCCGACGCGTACGTCGACGCCAGGTGCCGAGAGCGGCGCGTGCAGATCGGTGTTCCACTCTTCGTCGTCGTAGATCTTCGTGATCTTGTATCGCCCGTTGTCGATCGCGAAGTCGGCGCCGAGGAGTCCAGCGGGCGAGTTGTTGGCGACTTCGGGTATGTCGCCGCCGCGTACATACGAGTGGCCGATCGAAATTTCCGCGCCCATCATGTCGATGAGATAGTTCAAATCAGCGCGATGGTTCACGTACGGCAGGAAGGCGCTGTACATCTGCTTGATCTTGGGCCAGTCGGCGCCGTGTTCGTTCGGCACATACAGATAGTCGCGCTGATTGCGCCACGCTTCGTTGAAGATCTGCTTGTACTCCTGCTTCGGATCGATATACGCGCGCAGATCGGCGTTGAGACGCCCCTGTCCTGCTTGTGGCGGCGTACGATCCGCGTCGACGATGAAGAGTCCGGGACCATTGCCGCCACCTGCTGCTCCGCCACGTCCACCGCGTCCGCCACCGCCCCCACCAGCGCGATAGAGGAGCTTGTGACCGTCGAGACTCACGTCGTAGTCGGCCACACCGGACGCAAACGGAATGTCGCGGTGGTCACGCAACGAGTATCGGCGCAACGTTGCGCCTCCCGGGCCACCGCGCCCACCGCCTCCGTCTGCTGCTGGCTCGAGGTAGTAGACCATGCCTGCAGCACCGGCGCGAAGGTTCGAATACGGACGCTCCGGCACACCAGGCACGGCGAGGATGCGATGCTGCAGTCCGTCGAAATCGATCGTGACCGTTGGCATCGCGGTACGCGGCACCGGACGAGGTGTCGTTTCGCTGCCGGCGGCACTGTCGGCCGGCGCAACTCCACCACGCCCACCACGACCGCCAAAGCCGCCCGGCGCGCGGTCGGCGTTCGTCGCGACGCCTTCCTCATCGCTCTCGGGCAAGAACGGCGACGGATCGCTCTTGCGCAGCATCGCGGCGTACAGACCGAACGTTTCCGTATGGTCGCTGTTCGACATGTCGAGCCACTGCGACTTGAGCGCGAAGTCGGTCGACGCCAAGAACCACAAATACTTTCCGCTTGCGTCCCATGTCGGCGAGACGGCATCGGCGAGACCGTCGGTCACCTGCTTGGACGCGCCGGTCTCGACGTTCACCACTTCGATCGCGTGGTAGAGTGAGTTGAGATGCTTCGCGTACGCGATCCATTTACCATCGGGTGACCACGCCGGATTCATCGTGCGCGTCGGAACCATCCATGGGTCGCTCCCGACGATCTTCGCTTGGCCGGTTGCGACGTCCACGACCCACAACTTGAGATTTGTGTCGTGGAACATGATGCGCTTGCCATCGGGTGACCACGCCGCGGTATAGAAGTGGCCCGTGGTCGGAATCTTGATCTCGCGCGGCGGCGTCAGGCCGTCCTGCGCCTCGATGTACAATGCGTACTCGCCAGACCGGTCGCTGAAGTACGACAACATCTTCCCGTCCGGCGACCACGCCGGTTCACGCTCGGCGGAGGCGCTCGAGTTGCTGATGTTGCGGACGTCGCCCTTTTCCGCGGGAATGGTGAAGATCTCTCCACGTGCTTCGACCGCGACGCGCTTGCCCGTCGGCGACAATGCGAGATTGCTCATGGTTGCCGTCACGTCCTTCCACTGCGCCATCATCCACGGGAAATCGCCGGCAGCGGTGATGTTGACGACGTGGTCTTTCCCGCTCTTTGGATCGAGCAGGTGAATGTCGCCGGCCTGCTCGAAGACGACAGCGCTTCCGTCCGATGCGGCGTCGAGCGCCTTGACGTCGAAATCGCTGAAGCTCGTGACCTGCGCGATCTTTTTCGTCTTGGTGTCGTAGGTCCAGACGTTCGCGACGCCATCACGATCGGAGATGAAGTCGATGACGTCATTGCTGATCCAGACCGGATCCATGTTTTTGGACTCGGGCGTCGACGGCGCGGAGAAATGCGACGAGCCGCGCGGCGATCCTGCCTGCGCAACGACCAGATCCGTCGTGCCGTTCGGCGTCGTCTCGAGGTCGAAGGTCTTGAGATCGACGATCCAGATCGGACGATTCTGTCCGCCTCGATAGTTGCGTCGCTCTTCGTCCCACGAGTTGTTCATGCGATACGCGATGCGCCGTCCATCTGGTGAAATCTTTCCCTGATACGCACGCGGCAATGGCAACGGCGTTTCGACTCCGCCCTCGACTGGCACCGTCCAGAATCGCGGCGCAGCGGTTGGCGCAGCAGTCGCGCGCGCGGACGCGAATACGATCGACCTGCCATCCGGCGTCCAGCCTTGGACGACGTCAGCGCCGGGATGCCAGGTCAAACGCTTCGGCTCTCCGCCCTCCGCGGCGACGACATAGACGTCTTCGTTGCCCGCATACTGCGCACTGAACGCGATGAGCTTTCCGTCGGGCGAGAACTTTGGATTCTCCGTCAGCCCTTGGAAGCTCGTGACGCGTCGGGCGAGGCCGCCGCTTTTGTCGACGGTCCAGATGTTGTTCGCGTACGCGAATGCGATCTGCGTCTTACTGACGGTTGGCGTGCGAAGCATGCGCGTTTGCGCATGCGCGAGTGCCGGGACCGCGACAATGGCGGCGACTCCGAGAAACGCGCGAGGTGTTGACATCAGTGGGCGGGAAGAGGAAGTGAGACGGATTGTCGGCCGGTTCGACGGGGGCCGAGCCCATGGAGAATTGCGCCGGGGACCGCATTCGGCTAGGCCCACCCATATGGCGGATTGACGTGACCCCTCGAGGCTCATAAGTACCGGGATGTCTCAGATCGAAAACATCTCCGACACCGCCCGCTGGGTTGCAGTTTACCGAGCGATGGAGACGGCTCGCCCCGACGCGATCTTCCGCGATCCCTTTGCGGCTCGGCTCGCCGGCGAAAAAGGCGAGGCGATCGTCGACAACATGAAGCGCGGTCGAGCCATGGCGTGGGCGATGATCGTCCGGACCGCGGTGTTCGACGAAACGATCCTCGACCGCGTCAGGAACGGTGGCGTCGACACGGTGCTGAATCTCGCGGCTGGCCTGGATGCTCGCGCCTGGCGAATGCCGTTGCCGCCGACGCTGCGCTGGATCGACGTCGATCTACCCGAGATCCTCGAATACAAGGTGCAGACGCTGCGAGACGAGAAGCCCGTCTGTCAGTACGAGGCAGTCAAGGTTGACCTGACCGATGCGGCGAAGCGACGCGCGCTTTTCTCGCAGGTCGGTGCGCAGTCGTCGCGCGTACTCGTCGTGACCGAGGGGCTCGTCATCTATCTGACCGCGGAACAAGTCGGCGCGCTCGCGAGCGACCTGCACACCCCACCGAGCTTTCAGTGGTGGGTGCTGGACATCGCGAGCCCGCGCCTGCTGGCCATGATGCGAAAGATGTGGGGAAAGAGCGTTCAGGCCGGCAACGCTCCGTTTCAGTTCGCACCTGCGGACGGCACAAAGTTCTTCGAGCGGTTCGGGTGGCGTGAGCGAGAGTTTCGGTCCAACATGGACGAGGCGCGCCGGCTCGGTCGCGAGATGCGAATGATGTGGTTGTTTCGGCTCATGTCTCGCCTTCGCTCCAAGCACGTTCGCGAAGAGTTTCGGCGGTTCGCCGGGAGTGTGCTCCTCGAGCGAGCCTAGCTTCGCGGCATCACTCTCGTCAACCATCTCACCGGGAACTGATACCAAATGCAGATCCTTGTAATCGCGTTGCGCCTGGTCCACGTCGTCTCCGCCATCTTGTGGTTCGGCGGTCTCACGATGTTGGTCATGTTCATCGTGCCGACGATCGATGCGAGCGGCGCGGTCGGTCAGCAATTCATGCAACAGCTGATGCGGCACACAAAGGTGGCGGTGTACATGCCTGTCCTCGGCCTGCTCACCGTTCTTTCGGGCCTGAGTTTGTACTGGCGAAATGCTTCCATCAGCGCTGGAGCCTTCGGCTCGTCTGTCCCCGGGATGACGTATGGCACGGGCGGCCTCGCTGGAATCATCGCGCTCATCGTCGGCATCGCGATGATCGGACGGCCCGCGGGTGAGATGGGTCGGATCGGAGCAGCCATTAGTCAATCCGGCGGTCCACCGTCGAGCGAACAGGGACGACGAATGGGCGTTTTGCGCGCTCGAATCGAAACAGGAAACAAGGTGGTGTGGGTGCTGCTGCTCGTCGCCGCGGTCGCCATGGCCGTCGCGCGATATCTCTGATGCCCCAGTGACAACGGTTTTCGCGGGCCGGGTGTCTCTACAAGACACCGGACAGGGCCCTCATGCACTCCCCATCTCGCAACATTATCGCGGCGCTTGCCGACGTACGACGCGATCTTCGCTTCGGCATCCGCTCGCTGCTCAAGACGCCGGCGTTCACGATCGCCGCAACGCTCGCGCTCGCCCTCGGGATCGGTGCAACGACGGCGATC
>Ga0207695_10006194_pt1 | contig 15592 bp, 13 predicted proteins | sample KBSC54metaG_FD_184354 | JGI IMG/M metagenome (GOLD analysis project Ga0207695, IMG submission 184354) | Corn rhizosphere microbial communities from Kellogg Biological Station, Michigan, USA - KBS C5-4 metaG (SPAdes) (version 2) | ecosystem: Host-associated > Plants > Roots > Rhizosphere > Soil... | reverse complement strand
GGCGCTCAACGGCATGACCTTCGGGCGCCACATCAACGGCATGTACGACGAGATCGACCGGCCGCGCAAGATCGGCCACTTCCTCATGGCGCTCGACCCCCGCCGGTTCGCCGGCGCAGAGTCGCTCGAGGCGACGGTCGACGCCGTCGTCCGGGACCTGCGCGCGCAGGGCGAGATCCTGCATCCGGGCGAGCCGGAGCTCATCGCCGAGTGCCAGCGCCTGCGGGACGGCATTCCCATCGACGACGAGGCGCTCGCGGACATGCTCGACTGGTCGCGGCGCCTCGCGGTCTTCCCCCTCACGGACAATCCATGAAACCCGAAGTGCTGCTGATGGGCCCGATGTACGCGCCGACGATGCAATCGCTGGAAGAGGCGTTCACCGTGCACCACCTCTCGAAGGCGCCGGACCGCGAGGCGCTCATCGCGTCGGTCGCCGATCGCGTGACCGCCGCGGCGACCACCGCGTTCCGGGGCATGGACGCGGCGACCCTCGCGAAGCTTCCGAAGCTGAGGATCGTGTCCCACTTCGGCGTGGGCGTCGACTCCGTCGACGTCGCGGCGGCGACCGCGCGCGGCGTGAAAGTCACGAACACGCCGGACGTGCTCACCGACGACGTGGCCGACCTCACCCTCGGCCTGCTGCTCGCGACCGTCCGGCGCATCTGCGCGGGCGACCGCTACGTGCGCGCCGGCAAGTGGGCGCAGGCGACCTTCCCCCTGACGGACACGATCCAGGGAAAGACCCTCGGCATCGTCGGCATGGGACGCATCGGGCGCGCGATCGCGCGGCGTGCGGCCGCGTTCAATCTGAAGATCGCCTACCAGGGCCCGAACCGGAAGGCCGACCTCCCCTATCCCTATTTCCCCGATCCTGTGGCGCTCGCGAAGGAGGTCGACTTCCTCGTGGCCGCGTGCCCCGGCGGCGAAGCGACGCGCGGGCTCGTGAGCCGGGCGGTGATCGAGGCGCTGGGGCCGCAGGGCGTCTTCGTGAACATCTCGCGCGGCTCGGTGGCGGACGAGGCGGCGTTGATCGAGGCGCTCCGGGACGGGCGGCTGGGGGGCGCGGGACTCGACGTCTTCGCGACCGAGCCCAGGATCCCGGAAGTGTTCTTCGGCATGGAGAACGTCGTGCTGCAGCCGCACGTGGGGAGCGCGACCCACCCCACCCGCCGCGCGATGGGTCAGCTCGTGGTCGACAACCTCGCGGCTTTCTTCGCCGGAAAGCCGCTCGTCACCCCGTACAACTGACTAGAGGCGCTTCAGCCAGCCCAGTCCCTCGCTCGTCCCGGCGCGGGGGTGGTACTCGCAGCCGATCCAGCCCGCGTATCCCAGCTCGTCCAGGAGCCGGAAGAGGTACGGATAATTCACCTCGCCCGTGTCCGGCTCGTGCCGCTCCGGCACGCCCGCGACCTGCATGTGCGCGACCCCCGCGAGGTGGCGCCGGATCCGCGTGGCGAGGTCGCCTTCCACGATCTGGCAGTGGAAGAGGTCCATCTGCACCTTGAGGTTGGGCTCGCCCGCCTCCGCGCACACCGCGTGCGCCTCCTCCTGGCGGTTGAGGAAGTAGCCCGGGATGTTGCGGGTGTTGATCGGCTCGATCACGAGGGTCACGCCGATCGAGGCCGCCTCGCGCGCCGCCCACGCGAGGTTCGCCACGTAGGCCGCGCGATGCCTCGCGCGATCGTCGCCGGGCGCGACGAGGCCGGCCATCGCGTGCATGCAGCGGTTGCCCAGCACGCGCGCGTACTCGAGCCCGCGCTCGATCGAGCGGCGGAAATCCTGCTCGCGCCCGGGAAGGGATGCCAGCCCGCGCTCGCCCTTCTCCCAGTCGCCGGGCGGCGCGTTGAAGAGCACCTGCTCCAACCCGTGGGCGTCCAGCCTCGCGCGCAGCTGCTGCGCCTCGTGCGCGTAGGGAAAGAGGATCTCCACGCCCCGGAAGCCGTCCTTCGCCGCGGCGGCGAAGCGGTCGAGGAACGGGTGCTCCCCGTACATCGTCGTGAGGTTGGCGGCGAACTTCGGCATGGATGATTTCCTACCAGCGGGCGTTGAAGGCGCGGCGAAGCGCCACGAGCGAGTCCTCGTCGAGCGGCGCAACGTCGCGGCCCGCGAGGAGCCACACGCGCGCCGTCTCCTCCAGCTCCTCCAGCGCGGCCATGGCGGCGGCGGGCGAGTCGTGCCACACGCAGGGCCCGAGCCGATCGAGCATCACGGCGCGGATCGGCGTGCCGCGCGCGGCGGTGCCTTCGATCGCCTGCGCGACGAGGTCGGCTACGGCGGGATCGCCCGGCCTGCGGTACGGGATCAACGGCACGTGGCCCACCTTCATCACGTAGTACGGCGTGATGGGGGGGAGGATGTCCTCCGGCGTCCACGCGCCGGCGAGCGTCGCGGCGACGAGGTGCGTCGAATGGGTGTGGATCACGCAGCCCGCGGACGGATCGCGCTCGTAGATGCGCCGGTGGAGCGCCAGCGTCTTGCTCGCGCGCCCGCCGGAGCGCTGGGCGCCCGCGGCGTCGACCTTCGCGAGCGCCGCGGGATCGAGGAACCCCAGGCACGCGTCCGTCGGCGTGATGAGGAAGCCGTCTTCCAGGCGCGCGCTGATGTTGCCGGCGGTCGAGTGGGCGTAGCCGCGCGCGAAGAGGCTGGCACCCACGCGGCAGATCTCACCCCGCAGGGCCGCCTCATCCATGCCGTGCCCCGGCGCGCGGCGCGTCCGCCTGCAGCATCGCGAGCGAGCGCATGAAGAAGTCCGGGCCGCCGAAGTTGCCGGACTTGAGCGCCACGTGGAGCACGCCGCCCGCCGCGGGCGAGAATGCGCTGCACCACGGGATGCCGGGATCGATCTGCGGGCCGATGCGCAGCCGCTCGATGCCCAGCTCCCGCATCGCGGCGCCCGCCGTCTCTCCGCCCGCGACCACCAGGCGGCGCACGCCCGACTCCACGAGGCCACGCGCGATGCGCGCGAGCGTGCGCTCGACGAGCAGGCCCGCCGCCTCGACGCCCAGGCGCGCCTGCACCTCGCTCACCGCTTCCGGGACCGCGGTGGTGTAGATGAGCACGGGGCCCTCCGCCAGCCGCTCGCGCGCCCAGCGCAGCGCCTTTTCGACCGGCTCCTTGCGCTCGGCCATGGCGAGCGGATCGAGCAAGAGCGCGGCGCCGCCCACGCGCACGAACTCGCTCACCTGGCCGCGCGTCGCGGTGGAGCAGCTCCCGGAGACGATCGCCGAGTAGCCCGCGGCCGGCGGCAGGTGCGAGGCCTTCGGCGTGGGCTCGATCCCGAAATTGGCCGGGAGCGCGATCGCCACGCCCGAGCCCGCGGTCACGAGCGGGAGGTCGCGCAGGGCAGGACCCAGGCGCGCGAGGTCGCCGTCCGAGATCGCATCCACGATCGCCACGCCCACGCGGTCGGCGCGCAGGTCCGCGATGCGCCGCTCGATGGCCGCGGGCCCGGCGTCGATCACGCCATAGTCGATGAGGCCCACCTTGCGCCGCGTCTGCGCCTGCATCACGCGGACCAGGTTCGCATCCGTCATCGGCGTGATCGGGTGGTTGCGCATGCCGGATTCGCTGAGCAGCACGTCGCCCACGAAGAGGTAGCCCTTGAAGATCACGCGCTTGGCTTCCGGGAAGGCGGGGCACGCGATGGTGAAGTCCGTGCCCAGCGCGTCCATCAGCGCCTCCGTCACCGGCCCGATGTTGCCGCGGGGCGTGGAATCGAACGTGGAGCAGTACTTGAAGTAGATCTGCTTCGCGCCCGCCCGCCGCAGCCACTCGAGCGCCGCGAGGGACTGCGCGACCGCCTCCTTCGCGGGACAGGTGCGCGACTTGAGCGCGACCACCACCGCGTCCACGTCGTCCTCGAGCGGCGCCGCGGGGACGCCGATCGTCTGCACGACCCGCATCCCCCCGCGCACGAGGTTGTTCGCGAGGTCCGTGGCCCCGGTGGAATCGTCGGCGATGCAGCCGAGGGAAAGCCCCGCCATCAGCCCGCCTCCGCCTTCGCGGGGAGCTCGATCCCCGGGAAGATCTTGATCACCGCGGCGTCGTCCTCGCGCCCGTGGCCCGCCGCGCTCGCCTGGAGGAACATCTGGTGCGCCGCGGCCGCGAGCGGCAGCGGGAATTTCCGCTCGCGCGCCGTATCGAGCACGAGCCCCAGGTCCTTCACGAAGATGTCCACCGCGGAGAGCGGCGCGTAGTCGCCGGCGAGCACGTGCGCCATCCGGTTCTCGAACATCCAGCTATTGCCCGCGCTGTGGGTGATGACCTCGTAGATCGCGGACGGGGCCACGCCCGCCCGGATGCCGAGCGCCATCGCCTCGGCGGCCGCGGCGATGTGCACGCCGGCGAGGAGCTGGTTCACGATCTTCACGGTGCTCCCCGCGCCCGCGCGCCCGCCCAGCCTGTAGACGCGCGCCGCCATCGATTCCAGCACCGCCTCGCATTTCGCGTACGCCTCCGGGCGCCCGGAGGTCATCATCGTGATCTCGCCCTTGGCGGCCTTCGCGGCGCCGCCGGAGATGGGGGCGTCGAGGTAGAGGATGCCGCGGGCTTCCAGCCTCGCCTCGAGCGCGGCCGACCACGAAGGATCGACGGTCGAGCACATGACGAAGACGCTTCCGGGGCGCAGGGCCTGCGCGGCGCCGTCCGGCCCGAAGAGCACCGCTTCCGTCTGCGCGGCGTTCACCACGACGCAGATCAGCACTTCGCACGCACGGGCGAGCTCCGCGGGGCTGGAACACGCCACGCCGCCCGCGGCGGCGAAGGCCCGCGCCGCCTCCTCGCGCGCATCGTGCACGTGGAGGCGATGGCCCGCCCGCCGCAGGCTCGCCGCCATGCCGGCACCCATGGCTCCCAGGCCCACGAGCCCCACGTCCATCGTCGATCCCCCATCCCGAATGTTCGCCATGCCCATGGTACTTGAGCGCGCGGCTCATTCCTTCACGGCGCCCGTCATCCCGGAGACGTAGTACTCCACGAAGAAGGAATACATGATCGCCACGGGGAGCGAGCCCAGGAGCGCCCCGGCCATGAGCGGCCCCCAATGGTAGACGTCGCCTTCGACCAGCTCCGTCACCACCGCGATGGGGACCGTCTTCACCTCCGAGGACGAGATGAACGTGAGCGCGTAGATGAACTCGTTCCACGAGAGCGTGAACGCGAAGATGCCCGCCGAGATGAGGCCCGGGACCGCGAGCGGCAGGATGATCTTCACGAGGATCTGCCAGCGCGTGGCCCCGTCGATCAGCGCGCATTCCTCCAGCTCGAACGGGATCGAGCGGAAGTAGCCCATGAGGAGCCACGTGCAGAACGGGATGAGGAACGTGGGATAGGTGAGGATCAGCGCCCACCGGGTGTCGAAGAGCCCCAACTTCACCACGATGGCCGCGAGCGGGATGAAGAGGATCGACGGGGGCACGAGGTAGGCCATGAAGATCGCGAGCCCCACCTGCTTCGAGCCCCGGAAGCGCAGGCGCTCGATGGCATAGGCCGCGAAGACGCTCGCCGCGAGCGAGGTGAAGGTCGAGACCACGGAGACCACGACCGTGTTCCACATCCAGCTGGGGTAGTCCGTGTCGACGAGGAGGTGCCGGAAGTGCTCGAGCGTGGGCGCGACCACCCAGAAGGGATTGCCCTCCCGCGAGATGAGCTCCGCGTTCGACTTGATGGAGGTCATCACCATCCAGTAGAAGGGGAAGAGCAGCACGAAGACGAAGACTCCCAGCGGGAGGTAGAGCGTGGCCACCCGGCGCGGGAGCGACTCGAGGTAGGTCATTCCCTCCTGGCTCACCGCCTCCTCGCGGCGCTCGGTCGCGTTCGCCACGCTAGTCCCTCCCGCCCTGCTGCCACTTGCGCCGCTGCAGCCCGAAATAGCTGAAGAGGATCGCCGCGAGGAGGAACGGGATCATCGAGGTCGCGAGCGCGGCGCCCTCGCCCAGCGAGCCGCCGGGGATGGCGCGCTGGAAGGAAAGGGTCGCCATGAGGTGGGTCGCGTTCAACGGCCCCCCGCGCGTGAGCACGTAGATCAGCTGGAAGTCGGTGAAGGTGAAGAGGACGGAGAACGTCATCACCACGGCGATGATGGGCGTGAGGAGGGGCAGCGTCACGAAGCGGAAGCGCTGCCAGGGCGTGGCGCCGTCAAGCGCGGCCGCCTCGTAGAGCGACGGCGAGATGGTCTGCAGGCCCGCGAGGAGGCAGATCGCGACGAACGGGACGCCCCGCCAGATGTTGGCCGCGATGGTCGAGAGCCGCGCGTTCCACGGATCGCCCAGGAAATCGATGTAGCGGTGGATGAGGCCCATCTTCACGAGCGCCCAGCTCACCACGGAGAACTGCGCGTCGTAGATCCACCAGAACGCGATCGCGGAGAGGGCCGTGGGCACGATGAAGGGCAGCAGCACCACCGCGCGGAAGAAGGACTTGAACGGGAGGTTCCGGTTGAGGAGGAGCGCCAGCCACAGGCCCAGCGCGAACTTGAGGACGCTCGCGACCACCGTGTAGAAGAGCGTGTTGAAGAGCGAGAGCTGCGCCACGCTGTCGCCCGCCAGGTACCGGAAGTTCGCGAGCCCGATCCACTGGCCCGCCCGGCCGATCTTCGCGTCCGTGAAGCCCAGCCAGGTGCCCAGCGCGAGCGGATAGGTGAGGAAGACCAGCAGCAACGCCGCCGCGGGCAGCATGAAGAGCAGCCCGAGGAAATGGCGGTTGTTGAGGAGCTTCGTCATGGATCCGTCGTTCCCCCGGAGAGGGGAACCCAGCCGAGGCGCGCGAGCGACCCGCCTGGATTCCCGCCTCCGCGGGAATGACCCTAGAGCTTGTAGTAGCGTTCCGCGCGCTGCTTCGCGCGCTCCGCGGCTTCCTTGGGCGTCTTCGCCCCGGAGACCGCCTCCGCCACCATGTTCACCATGATGAAGTCGGCCATCGTCGCGGCCGACGCGTAGCCCATGGTCCCGGCGTAGCCGTTGGGCAGCATCACCTTCATCGAGTTGCTGTACGGCAGGTTCTTCGGATCCGAGGTCCAGAGCGGGTTCTTCTCGTAGGCCTTGAGCGGATGCGAGACGTAGCCCAGCGCCGCCTGCTGCCACGGCTCGTACTGCTCCTTCTCCATCATGAAGGCGAGGTAGGCCTTCGCGGCGTTCTTGTACTTGGAGTACCGGAACAGCATCATCGGGAAGAAGAGGTTCAGCTCCGTGGGCCTGCCGACGGGCCCGATCGGGAAGTTCGCGTGCCCGATGTCCTGGGCGAGCGCGTTCATCTTCGCGTCCTTCGAGGTCTTGGCCGCGTAGTAGATCGAGATGCCGTTGGCCGTGACGCCGATCTGCTCGTCGAGGAACGCCTTGTTGTTGTTGGGGTCGAGCCACGAGAGCGTGCCCGGGACGAACGTCTGGTAGAGCTGCTTGCCGTACTCGAGCGCCGCGAGGGTCTCGGGGCTGTCGATCACGACGTTGTTCTTGTTGTCGACCATCTTCCCGCCGAACGCCCACACGAGCCAGTGGCACCAGACGTTGCCGTCGCCGGTCGCGTTGCCCAGGGCGAAGCCCGCCTGCGGAAGGCCCTTCGCCTTGAGCGCCTGGCAAAGCTTCAGGAACCCCGCGGTGTCCTTCGGGAACTCGTCGAAGCCCACCTGCTTCAGGTGGCTCAGGCGGTGCACGATCGCGTTGCCGGCGCAGCCCATGGGGACGGCGATCCACTTGCCCTTGTCCGTGCAGTAGTCCTTGCAGACGTCGTACCAGCCGCCGTACTTGCCGCCGAGGTAGTTGCAGACGTCCGTCACGTCGACCAGCTTGTCCGGGTACTGGTGCGCATCCTCGAAGGTCGAGATGATGATGTCCGGACCGCTGCCGACGTTCGCCGCGACCGCCGCCTTCGGCCGCACGTCCTCCCAGCCCTCGCTGTCGACGCGCACCTCGACGCCCGTCTTCCGCGTGAAGAGCTTGGTGTTCTCCAGCCACTTGTCCTCGTCGCCCTGGACGAAGCGCTTCCAGCGCAGCACCCGCAGCTTCGCGCCCTTCTCCGGCGCCCACTTGCCCTGCGCGAGCGCGTTCTCCGACCACGTGGTGCCGCCCACTCCGAGCGATCCCGCCGCGGCCGCCCCCGCCGTCGTCTTCAGGAAATCGCGCCTGGTGTACTTCGACATGGCTCTTCCTCCTTGAGGTTTAACCGACTGGTCTCAACGACTTTCCCGACGCCGCATCGAAGAGATGCGTGCGCTCGTGATCCGGCACGAGGCGAATCGTCTCCCCCGCCTGGAATGGGTGGCGCTCGCGGAAGACCGCGGTCACTTCCGTCTCGCCGATCTTCGCGAACACCTGGGTGTCGGCGCCCGTGGGCTCGACCACGACCACCTCCGCGCCGATGCCTTCGTTCCCCGGGGCGAGCGCCAGGTGCTCCGGGCGCGTCCCGAAGACCACGGGCTGGCCCTCCTCTCCGGCAACGCCGGGCGGAGCCGGGAGCCGGGCGCCGGAGGCGATCTCCACCTCGGTGCGTCCGCCCGCGCGGCGGAGCTTCCCCGGGATGAAGTTCATCGCCGGCGAGCCGATGAATCCCGCGACGAAGAGGTTTTCCGGGTGGTCGTAGAGGTCGAGCGGGCCCCCGCGCTGCTCGACCACGCCGTCGCGCATCACGACGATCTGGTCGGCCATCGTCATCGCCTCGATCTGGTCGTGCGTCACGTACACCGACGTGGTCTTGAGCCTCTGGTGCAGCTCCTTGATCTCGGTGCGCATCGCCACGCGCAGCTTCGCGTCGAGGTTCGAGAGGGGCTCGTCGAAGAGGAAGACCTGCGGGTCGCGCACGATCGCCCGCCCCATGGCGACCCGCTGGCGCTGCCCGCCGGAGAGCTGGCGCGGGTAGCGGTCGAGGAACTCGGCCAGGCCCAGGATCGAGGCCGCCTTCTCCACGCGCGCGTCGATCTCGGCGCGCGGCCGCTTGGCGAGGAGGAGGCTGAAGGCCATGTTGTCGCGCACCTTCATGTGCGGATAGAGCGCGTAGTTCTGGAACACCATCGCGATGTCGCGCTCCTTCGGGAGGACGTCGTTCACGACGCGCCCTCCGATCTCGATCTTGCCCTCCGAGATTTCCTCCAGCCCCGCGACCATGCGAAGGAGCGTCGACTTGCCGCAGCCCGAGGGGCCCACGAGGACCGCGAACTCGCCGTCCGCGATGTCGATGTCGACGCCGCGGATCACGTGCGTGGCCCCGAAGCGCTTGTGGACGTTGCGGATGCGAACGGAAGCCAACGATCAACCCCTCCCCTCGACGACGACGTAGGTCGGCCGGCCGGTGCGGGCCCAGTCGATCAGGTTCTGCGCGGCCTTCCGGCGCAGCTCGCGCTCGCCCTGCCGCGAATAGAAGGCGGCATGGGGGGAGAGGAGCACGCGGGGATGGCGAAGCACCGCATGATCGCCTACCGGAGGCTCCTTGGGAAGCACGTCGAGGCCCGCGCCCTCGAGGCGGCCGGAATCGAGGGCCGCGAGCACGTGGTCCAGGTTCGCGACGCAGCCCCGGGACGTGTTCACGAGCCAGGAGCCCTGCCTCATCGCGCCCAACGCCGCGGCGTTCGCGATGCCCCGGGTCTCGGCCGTGAGCGGGACGTGGAGCGACACCAGGTCCGACTCGCGCCAGAGGCCCGCGAAATCGACCCGCTCCACGTAATCCGGGAAGTCCGCGGGCGGGATGTACGGATCGCAGGCGACCACGCGGCCGAAGATCGCGCGCGAGACCGCCGCCATCCGCTTGCCGATCCGCCCGAGCCCGAGGATGCCCAGGGCGAGCTCCCCCGGCCGGCGCAGCTCCCCCGTCGAAAGGTAGTGCCAGCGCCCGGCGTGCACGTCGCGGTCGAACGCGGGAAGGTGCCGCACGAGGGCGAGCGCCATGCCGAGGGCGTGCGTCGCGACCTCGCCCACGCCGTAGTCCGGGGAGTTCGCGACCCAGATGCCCCGCCGCTGCGCCTCGTCCGTATCGACCGTGTCGAAGCCCGCCCCGAACCGGCTCACGATCCGCACCTCCGGGCGCGCATGGAAGAGCTTCGCGCCGACCGGCGCGTACTGGATGAGCAGGCCCTGGAAGCCGCGCGCGGCGTCGATCACGTCGTCCTCGGTCCGGCACTGGGCGACCGCCACGTCCATTCCCGCCTCGCGGCAAAGCGCGATCTCGAGGTCGACGTCCGGGAAGTCGTAGTCGGTGATGAGGAACCGCGCCATCAATGGTTGTCGCGGGGGACCGCCGATCCGCTCTTGCCCACCAGGAAATCCAGGTCCGCTCCCTCGCTCGCCTGGTTCACGTGCTCGACGTAGAGCTTCCAGTACCCGCGGGCGAGGTGCGGCCTGGGCTTCGTCCACGCCGCGCGGCGCACGGCGAGCTCCGCCTCCGGGACGTGGAGGTGGAGCTTGCGCTTCGCCACGTCGAGCTCGATCACGTCGCCCTCGCGCACGAGCGCGAGCGGCCCGCCCGCGGCCGACTCCGGGCATACGTGCAGGACCACGGTGCCGTAGGCCGTCCCGCTCATGCGGGCGTCCGAGATGCGCACCATGTCCGTGATGCCGCGCTTGAGGATCTTGGGCGGGAGCGCCATGTTGCCGACCTCCGCCATGCCCGGGTAGCCCTTCGGCCCGCAGTTGCGCAGCACCATGACCGAGCTCTCGTCGATGTCGAGCCTCGGGTCGTCGATGCGGCGGTGGAACTCGTCGATGTCGTCGAAGACCACCGCCCGCCCCTTGTGCTTCATGAGCTTCGGCGTCGCGGCCGAGGGCTTGATGATCGCGCCGTCCGGGCAGAGGTTGCCCCGCAGCACCGCGATGCCGGTGTCGCGCTTGAACGGCTTCGCGAAGGGCATGATCACCTCCGGGTTGTCGTTCCTCGCGCCCCGGTTGTTCTCCCAGATCGTGGCGCCGTTGGCGGTGAGCGCTTCGCGGTCGAGGAGCCCGTGCTCGCCCAGCTCGCGGATCACGACGGGAAGGCCGCCCGCGTAGCAGAAGTCCTCCATGAGGTACTTCCCGTTCGGCATCAGGTTCACGAGGGTGTGCACGCCCCGGCCCAGCGCGTCCCAGTCGTCGAGGTCCAGCTCCACGCCGATGCGCCGTGCGATCGCGATGAGGTGGATCACCGCGTTGGTCGAGCCTCCGATCGCCGCGTTCACGCGGATCGCGTTCTCGAACGCCGCCCGGGTGAGGATCTTCGAGAGGCGCAGGTCCTCCTTCACCATGGCGACGATGCGGCGCCCGGCCATGCGCGCGATCACGTTGCGGCGCGCGTCGACCGCGGGGAACGCCGCGTTCCCCGGAAGGCCCAGGCCCAGCGCCTCGACCATGGAGGCCATCGTGGAGGCCGTGCCCATCGTCATGCAGTGGCCGTGGGAGCGGTGCATGCAGCTCTCGGCCTCGTGGAACTCGCCCTGGGTGATCTCGCCCGCGCGCAGCTGCTCCGAGAGCGACCACGTGTTCGTGCCGGAGCCGATCCGCTCGCCGCGATACCAGCCGGAGAGCATCGGCCCGCCCGAAACGCCGATCGTGGGCAGGTCCACGCTCGAGGCGCCCATCACGAGGGAAGGCGTGGTCTTGTCGCAGCCCATGAGGAGCACCACGCCGTCGATCGGGTTCCCGCGGATCGACTCCTCGACGTCCATGCTCGCGAGGTTGCGGTAGAGCATCGCCGTGGGGCGCAGGAGCGTCTCGCCCAGCGACATCACGGGGAACTCGAGGGGGAAGCCGCCCGCCTCGACGACGCCGGTCTTCACGTGCTCGGCGAGCGTGCGGAAGTGCGAGTTGCAGGGCGTGAGCTCGGAATAGGTGTTGCAGATCCCGATCACCGGCCGGCCGTCGAACTGATCCTGGGGTACGCCGCGGTTCTTCACCCACGAGCGGTAGATGAAGCCCATCTTGCCCTCGCGCCCGAACCAGTCGGCGCTGCGGCGCTTGCGCGATGCCATGCGGGGAGTCTCCTCGACGTGCCCGAAGGTTACGGCGGGGCGCGCGGGATGGTCAAGTGGTCAGGCCAATTCTGGTACGATTCCGCGCATGAACCAGCTCGACCTGCACGGCCGCAACGCCATCGTGACGGGCGGCGCGGCCGGCATCGGATTCGCCGTCGCGCAGCGCCTCGCCCACTCGGGCGCGCAGGTGACGCTCTGGGACCGCGACGCGCGGGCGCTCTCGGAGACGTCCAAGGCGATCGCGGGCGGCGTGCACGAAGTCGCCGTGGATGTCGCCGACGAGGCGGCGGTCCGGCGGGCGCTCGACGAGACCCTGGCGAAGACGGGCCGCGTGGACGCGTTGGTCTGCAGCGCGGGCATCACCGGCCCCAACACGAGCACGTGGGAGTACCCCGTCGAGGCCTGGAGGCAGGTGCTCGACGTGAACCTCACCGGCGTCTTCCTCTGCAACCGCGCGGTGGTCCCCCACATGCGCGCCCGGGACTACGGGCGGATCGTGAACATCGCCTCGATCGCCGGCAAGGAGGGAAACCCCAACGCGAGCGCGTACAGCGCGTCCAAGGCGGGGGTGATCTCGCTCACCAAGTCGCTGGGGAAGGAGCTCGCGAAGACGGGCATCCGCGTCAACTGCGTGACCCCCGCGGCGGTGAAGACCGGCATGTTCAGCCAGATGACCCAGGCCCACATCGACTTCATGCTCTCGAAGATCCCGATGGGGCGCTTCGGCGAGGCGGAGGAGATCGCGGCGATGGTCGCCTGGCTCTGCACCGAGGAATGCTCGTTCTCCACGGGCGCCGCGTTCGACCTTTCGGGCGGCCGCGCGGTGTACTAGCTTCCTATGTCGGGCAGGCCGCCCAGGGGGCGGCTCGGCGCTTGCGCCGGCACTTTTTCGGAGTAGAGTCGGAATTCGCCCGCGGGCCGGCACGAGCGCCCGCCGCGCCCCTTCCCTTCGCTTTTCCGCACGTCCTGGAGGAGTGTCGATGAAGATTCCCGTCTCGCTCACGGTGAACGGCAAGCCCGTCTCCGCCGAAGTCGAACCCCGCACCCTGCTGGTCGAATTCCTGCGCGAGCGAATGCAGCTCACCGGGACCCACGTCGGGTGCGACACCGCCCAGTGCGGCGCCTGTACCGTCCTCGTGAACGGCAAGTCCGTGAAGAGCTGCAACGTCCTCGCGGTCCAGGCGCACGGCGCCGCCCTCACGACCATCGAGGGGCTCGCCGCCCCGGACGGGACGCTCCACCCGATGCAGGCCGCGTTCCGCAAGAACCACGGCCTGCAGTGCGGCTTCTGCACGCCCGGCATGGTGCTCGCCGCGGTCGGCCTCGCGAGCACGCACAAGGCGCCCACGGAGGCGCAGATCCGCGAGGCGCTCGACGGTAACTTTTGCCGCTGCACCGGCTATCACAACATCGTGAAGGCGGTGCGGGAAGGCCTTGCGGACATGACGGCCTGAAGGAGGCGATGATGACCGACACCACCGTTCGCGAAAAGGCCGGCGCCGCGGCGCCGCGCGCCACGAAGCCCGCCGGCCCCATCGGCTCGCGCGTCGAGCGCAAGGAAGACGCGCGTTTCCTCACCGGCGCAGGGCAGTACACCGACGACGTGACCCTGCCGCACCAGGCGCACGCCACGTTCGTCCGCTCGCCGCACGCCCATGCCCGCATCCGCGGCATCCGCACCGACGCGGCGCGCCAGGCGCCCGGCGTCCTCGCCGTCTATACGGGCGCGGACATCCCGGCCGCGGTCGGGGGACTTCCGTGCGGCTGGCTCATCACCGGCACGGACGGGAAGCCGATGAAGGAGCCGAAGCACCCGATCCTCGCGCAGGGCAAGGTCCGCTACGTGGGCGACGCGGTGGCGATCGTCGTCGCCGAGCGCCCGGAGCAGGCGAAGGAGGCCGCGGCGCTGGTCGACGTCGACTACGAGACGCTCCCGGCGGTGGTGGACGTCCGCGACGCGCTGAAGAAGGGCGCGCCCGCCGTGCACGACGAGGCGCCGGACAACGTCTGCTACGTGTGGGCGCTGGGCGACAAGGGCGCGGTCGACGCGGCGTTCGCGAGGGCCGCGCACGTGACGACCCTCGACATCGTGAACAACCGCCTGATCCCCAACGCGATCGAGCCGCGCGCCTGCAACGCAGCCTACTCGCGTGCGGACGACTCGTACACGCTCTACGTCGCGAGCCAGAACCCGCACGTCGAGCGGCTCCTCATGACCGCGTTCGTGCTGGGCCTCCCGGAGCACAAGGTGCGCGTGATCGCCCCGGACGTGGGCGGCGGCTTCGGCTCCAAGATCTACCTCTACGCGGAGGAGACGGTCTGCGTGTGGGCCTCGAAGCTCGTGGGCCGTCCGATCAAGTGGACCGCGGAGCGCAGCGAATCCTTCCTCTCGGACGCGCACGGCCGCGACCACGTCACGAAGGCGGAGCTGGCGCTCGACAAGGAGGGCAAGTTCCTCGCGATGCGCGTGAAGACCACGGCCGCGATGGGCGCCTACCTCTCGACCTTCGCCTCGTGCATCCCGACGATCCTCTACGCGACGCTCCTCGCCGGGCAGTACACGACGCCCGCGATCCACTGCGAGGTGACCGCCGTCTTCACCAACACCGCACCCGTCGACGCCTACCGGGGCGCCGGCCGCCCGGAGGCGACCTACGTGGTCGAGCGCCTCGTCGCCACGGCGGCCCGCGAGATGAAGATCGCGCAGGACGAGATCCGGCGGCGGAACTTCATCCGCACCTTCCCGTACGCGACGCCGGTGGCGCTCACCTACGACACGGGAGACTACGACGCCTGCCTCGAGGGCGCGATGCAGCTCGCGGACGTCGCGGGCTTCGCCAAGCGCCGCGAGGAAGCGGCCAAGCGCGGGAAGCTCCGGGGCCTGGGCTTCTCCTCGTACATCGAGGCGTGCGGGCTCGCCCCCTCCAACGTCGCGGGGTCGCTCGGCGCGCGCGCCGGCCTCTTCGAGGCGGGCGAGGTGCGCGTGCATCCCACGGGCAAGGTCACGGTCTTCACCGGTTCCCACAGCCACGGCCAGGGGCACGAGACCACGTTCGCGCAGGTGGTCGCCGACCGGCTGGGAATCGGCGTGGACGATGTCGACGTGGTCCACGGCGACACGGGCCGGATCCCCTTCGGCATGGGCACCTACGGCTCGCGCTCGATCGCGGTGGGCGGGACCGCGATCATGAAGGCGGTGGACAAGGTGGTCGCCAAGGGCCGGAAGATCGCCGCGCACCTGATGGAAGTGAGCGACGCGGACGTGGAGTTCCGCGACGGGAAGTTCACCGTGAAGGGGACGGACAAGAACATCGCCTTCGCCCAGGTGGCGCTCACCGCGTACGTGCCGCACAACTACCCGCTGGACAGGCTCGAGCCCGGCCTGGACGAGACCGCGTTCTACGACCCCACGAACTTCACCTATCCCGCGGGCACGCACATCTGCGAGGTGGAGATCGACCCGGAGACCGGCGAGACGCAGGTGGTCGCCTTCACCGCCTGCGACGACTTCGGCAACATCATCAATCCCATGATCGTCGAGGGCCAGGTGCACGGCGGGCTCGCGCAGGGGATCGGGCAGGCGCTCCTCGAGGGCTGCGTCTACGACCGCGAGTCCGGCCAGCTCCTCACCGGCTCGTACATGGACTACACGATGCCGCGGGCGTC